>Ga0315306_10000255_pt1 | contig 25541 bp, 26 predicted proteins | sample TDP1_MG_FD_203803 | JGI IMG/M metagenome (GOLD analysis project Ga0315306, IMG submission 203803) | Freshwater sediment microbial communities from Lake Towuti, South Sulawesi, Indonesia - TDP1 | ecosystem: Environmental > Aquatic > Freshwater > Lake > Sediment | place: Indonesia: South Sulawesi... | reverse complement strand
AGTAATGCTGATGTCCCATGGACGCAAGTTCGCAAGCCTATGCAATTCAAACAGTATGTTCCACGGAGGCGTGAAGAAAAACGGCTTCTCTTTAGCTTGGGCTTCAGTCATAACCTAAGCTGCCTCTTTCGTGAACGTGGGCGAAACCACATGCGACACGCCCTTATGTTCATAAACCCCGTAGACCCGCTCAGCCTTATTCGCCATCTCGGGCTTCAACGTAATAACAATGAACTGAGACCGCTTCGACTCCTCAACCAACAACTCGCCCAACTTAGCCACATGAAAAGCATCCAAGTGCGCGTCAACCTCGTCTAACAAATAGAACGCTGCTGGCATAAAATCCTGGATGGCGAAGAGAAACGCCACAGCCGCAACCGACCTTTCACCACTGCTCGCGCCGCTCACAAGTATAGGCGGTTTTCCTGGAAACTGCACAATCATATCGATGCCGCCTGAGAACGGATCTTCAGGATTCTCCAGTTTCAACGAGGCTTCGCCGCTGTCAGTCAGCTTCAAGAAGTACTTGCTGAAGTTGTCGTTGATCTTGTGGAAGGCTTCCATGAACACGTGACGTTTCTTGCGTTCAATCTCATCCATAAAAGCGATGATCGACTGCTTCTCTTTCTCAAGCTCGTTCATGCGAATGGACAGTTCCTTGTAGCGTCCAATCTGCTCGTTATAGTGCGCCAGAGCCAACTGATTAACCGCGCCTAACCGCTCCAACTCAAGCCTCATCAACCTCAACGAAGACTGAAGCGCCTCAACCTGCTCAGGCGTAATCGCTAAAGGCTCGTCGTAACCGTACTCCTTCAACTTAGCCAGATACTGGTCTTGCTGAAGCTGCAGAGTCTGATGATTGAGTTGAAGCTGATTGAACAAGTGGTCGGCATGCTCGTACTCGCTGTCTAGACGCTGCAGCTGCTTGTCGATGTCGTCGATTTTATCAGTGAACTTTTGACTCTCCTTTCTAGCCGTCAGAACAGAGCGAGCCAGCTCCTCCTTGGTGGCTTCAAGTTTCTTCAACTCATTTTCATTAGCGATTTTTTCTTCTATAGCAACTTTGACCTCTTCTTCAATCGTTGTGAGCTGGCGTTCGACCTTCCTGAGTTGAATCTGCGCGTTAGTGTAACCGATTTTGAGAACGTTGTTCAGCTTGGCCTGAGCGGTGTTAAGCGCGGATTCCACGCCGCTTAGCCTCTGCCCCTTCTCCACAAGCTCATCGCCTAACCTGCCCCGTGTAACCTCCAACTCCTGAATGTGCGACGGGTCAACCTTGCGTCTCAGCCCAGCTAATTCGCCGCGGAGTTTCTGCGTCTCTTTGGTTATGGCAGTACGTTGAGCTTTCTGAACGCCTACTTCGGTTTTCTTCTTCTCAAGCCGGCTTTTAACCACTTGAACGTTCCATTCAATTCGGCGCACATTGCGGGCTGTGGTTCTAACACTTCTTTTCAGACGCGTGATTTCATTCTCCAACGTGACTGAAGCCTCGGTTAAACGAGCGATCTCCTCTCTAGTCTTGTCTATGTCCTCCTGCAACCCAACCACGTCAGTGCCCCTTCTCGCCAAATGCTCGCGCAGAGTACTAACCGCAGTCTCCAAGCTTTTGAGAGCGTTCTCCCGAGGAATAAGAGCTGAAAAATCAATCGGCTCCCGATAATATCCACCCTCTAAGGCGCCGCCAGCCTCATACAAGTCTCCATTCACGGTTACGGTTCTGTAACCCTCCTTACTAGCAGCCAACGCGGCTTTATCGTTATCCGCAATCAAAGTGTCGCCCAAAACATAGGTTACAGCTGGTTCATACTGCTTAGAATACTTCACAAGCTGCGAAGCCGCGCCTGTCACACCCTCAATACGCGGTTGACGCATAGGCTTAGCGTTCATCAATTCCCGAAGAGGAATCAACTTGATTCTGCCCAGTTTCAAGCGGCGGAGCGTTTCAGAACACGTGAACGCAGTCTCGATGTCCTTGACCACGATTGAGTCGAGCCAACCGGCTGCGGCAGCTTCAACCGTGCCCTGGCTTTCTTTGTCGGTTTTTATCAGGCTTCTTAATCGTCCGAGCACGCCGGGTATGACGCCTAATTCGCCCATTTCTTCTATGCTTCTAAGAGCCACTTCCTCACTCGCAACAGTTTCCGCCAGCTCGCGTTGAGTAGCAAACTCCACCACAGCCTCTCGAGCTGAGTCTGCGATCTTGCCAGCATCTGCGATTTCAGTTTCCACCGCTCCTTTCTGTGCAATTCTGCGTTCAAGCGTTTGCTGCAGCGATTTCAAACGCGCCTTCTGGTCACTCTGCACGTGGCCTAGATCCTCTAGAGATTTGTTGAGTTCGCTTAGGCTGGACGCAAACCTTTGTTTTCGAGTGGTGAGGTCTTCGAATCGACGAGACAGCATTCGTATGTTTGTTTGGCCTTCCGCGAAAACGCTTCTAAGCGAGATTAGACTCTGAGAAAGCTTGTCCAAACGTTGCTCGATTTCTCGGATTCTTTTGCTGTTTTCGCCGAGGCTAGCCCAAAGTTCAGTGGTTTCCTTTGCCAACGCGTCGTGTTGGACCTGTTTGGCGCTAATGTCTTTGGTTAACCGATTGTATTCACGTTTGAACTCTCCCACGTTCTTGCGGTTTTCTTCAACCTCGTTGTTTATCGCTTGAAGTTGCTGAAGGTTGTTGTCCCTCACTTTTCTGAGTCCTTCGAGGCTGGCTGAGCTTGCACCGATCTTTGTGGTAAGTTCGGTTAGTCTTGATTTGGCTTCGCCGATCTGGATTTGCACTTCTAAGACTCTGGTGCCGCCCTCCTCAACTGATTCTGAGCTGAGTTTTCGCCACTCTTTTTCGATTTGATGCCTCTGCTCACGCTGCTCATCCCTCAACTGCCTAAGCTTCTCAACTCTACCTGAGGCATCCTGAATCTTGCCCGATAAATCAGCAATCTTTGCCTTGATCTCGCCTATGTCGTGGCTGATACGCATAGCTTCAAGCCGTTTAACCTCGTTTTGAATGAAGTTGAAGCGTAGAAGCTGGTTGCGTTCTCTCTCCAGGTCGTCTACCCTTTTCTGAACCTCGTCTATTCTGCCCGTGGCGGTTTTAATCTGGATTTCAGCTTGGCGCAGTTTGTCCTCGGCTTCAGCTTTTTCTGCATCGTACTGAGCTATGCCCACCATGTCATCGATGATTTTTCGTCGTTCAGGCGGCGCTATCTCAGCCATACGCGTGATCGTTCCCTGCACCACAACATTGTGTCCAGACGGGCTTATGCCCACCATAGCCAATGTGTCCACAAGGTTGGCGCGTGACATGCGTCTGCCGTTTAGGCGGTAGACGCTTTGTCCATTGCGGTAGACTTCACGTGAAATAGTAACCGTAGCCGTGTCAACTGGCATTCTGCCGTCAGAATTGTCAAATTGCATAACGACTTTGGCGGCTTTCGACTTCTCTAAACTAGCTTCCGGCGAACCATGGAAAATAAGCTTGCCGAAATTCTCAGCTCTTAGCCTGCGTGAACTGAGCTCGCCTAATGCAAATAGAACTGCGTCCATAATGTTAGTTTTGCCGCTTCCGTTTGGTCCCGTTATGACTGTGAAGCCCTTCTCTAAGAGGATGGAAGTTGGTTTGCCGAAGGTTTTGAAGCCTTTTAGTTCGATTTTTTTTAGGCTGGGCATTTCTTTCTAAGCGCCATCCTCCACCTCTCTTGTGATGATTTGCAGTTCAAGACTGTCCAGTCGAAATCGGTTCTAGATGAACTTTCTATAATTAATGTTAGCATATGAGTTTTAACTGTTGCGCAAAATTTTGCGCTTACTGGGGTTTTCTGCGTTGGAGCTTTTCGCCTGTTTTCTGTATAAATAGTTTAATCTTGTTTTCATCGCCGTAGACGAGCACGTAGCCGTCTGGCTGCGCTTTTGTTGACAAGCCGCAATCGGCAGCCAGTTTCTCAATTGCCCTCTTGGGTGTTTCGTTGGAGATCTGAACCCTCATCCACTTCTGGTCACGTGGCACACCTGAGATGAATTTCGACGCAGGTTCAACCGTTCCTTTTTCCTCTATAGTGATGGTTTTTCGGGCTTCTCGCAGTTTTTGCATCCACTCTTCAGCGAATTCGGCGCCGAATTTCTGATGCGCCTCAAATATGAGGTAAGATTCGACGTTGCCCAAGTACATTTCAATTGAGGGCACGTTTTCCGTGTGCGTTGGGTCTGCTTTCAGAACTTGCAGCAGGGTTTTCGCTGACCTCAAGTCCTCTATAACGTTGATGGGAATGGTTTCGCCTCGTTTCCTGAATTCAACTACTAGCGAGTCCAGTATTCTCCAGATTTCTTCGTATCCCATGTAAATGCGCCTTGCATCGTTGTTATTGAGGCTTCTGCAGTAATTAAGTTTCTTTTTGGTTATGTCTGCCGTGTTTCGGATTCATGAATCAGCCGCCACGTTATCAACGCGCACGGTATCGTGACTAGGAATGAAAGTGCGAAAGGCAGCATAGGCGAAATGTACTGATAGAAGAAGCCTCCAGCTAAGCCGCCTACAGACATCAATAGATACATTATGAATTGGCTGCAGCCCACTTCTTTTCCTCGCAGTTCTTTGGGCACTAGGTCTGCTTCTAAAGCTTGGTACGAGGCGGCGAACAGTGCGTTGCTTGCTCCGAAACACAGGAACGCGATGTACAGTATGGGTAGGTTTCCCCACATGAAGAGCAATGGATAGGCGCCGAGAAGTATCCATGAGGCCAAGAGAGGCTTTTTTCTTCCGATCTTGTCGGTAAGCTTCCCTGATGGTAAAGCCAACAGAATCATTGAGGCAGTGAACCACATCATCAACAGTGCCCAGTTGAACTCGTCGATGTGGTGAAAGTCTTTGGCGAAGACCACCAGGTATGAGAAGGTCATCGCGAAGATGAAGCTCGACAATGCGTTGGTGACAAACAGGAAGAGCATTGAACGCGGTAGGAGTTTCCACACCCTTAGGCCTTGTCTGACAGCTGTTGGGTACTCTTTGATAGCGTCTATTAGACTGGTTCCATCGGTGACATGTAGCGTTTCTGTAAGCTTTGTTCTGAGGAAGGCTGCTGCAAGGTAGAAGACTACTACTATTAGGTAGGCGATTCGCATGCCCGGAATCAGCCCGCAACAAGCGAACAGGAAGGCAGCCACTGCTGGCGAGAGAATAGACGCCATGTTGTTGACGAACATTCCCAGCGAGAATCCTACTCCACGTCTCTCTGGCGGTATGGAATCGGCTTGGATCGCTGTCAATGCTGGTTGATATATGAGTGATATGTTTGACAGAGTTACTGCTAATATGATGAAATGCCAAGATGGAGCGAAAGCGAAGATTAGGTTGCTCAGCGCTACTCCGAACGTGAATGTTACTATGATTCTTCGTCTTCCCTGCTTGTCAGCTAAGTAGCCGCCTGGAAACTGCACCAATGCAAGAGCCAAGAACGCCACGAAGTCCACTATGCCGATTATGAAAGGTGTACCCTCTAGCCCAAGGATGTACAGCGAATAGTACGTGGAAGGAATGGCGCCAGCGAAGTTCATGAGTAACCAACTGGCCATCAAGACCAGCATGTTGCCGCGAAGAAAGGCAAACTCAGCTTTCAATCTGGAGTTCAACTGCAAACGAAACCCTCCTAAAATCGAGCCGATGGACGCTTCAACGGTCTAGAACATCAGCTAAGACGGTTCAGAACCGCTTGAACGCGGGGAAATTCAATCATCAAGCGTCCACCTTCATACGACAAGCCCGATTCTATCGCAAATCAGCTTTATCAAGCTTTTGCCCTGAGCCAGTGGGCTGCTCTACGGGATAGAAACGCATATGGATGAGTGAGAAAGTCTATCACGTCAAAAGCGTAGGAAAGACTGGTTGGGTGGCATATTTCATGGTTAAGATTAAACATGGAGCGCTTGTGGTCTTGGAGGAGAACCTTGAGGCATTAGCTGGAGAATCTGTTGCCAAGAAAGTTATGAAAGGAAGCGAAGAGATCACTGAGAAAACTGACAAAAGAAAGACAGCAGAATGGGTCAAGAATGCCATTGAGAGGCTAGACGCTCTCGTCGACAAAGGAGTAAAGCTCAAGATTATGGAGAACTGCGGCTACAACTGCGCAAATGTGAACAAGAAAGTGATCCAGAGGGCGAAGGCAAGGCGCAGCAAGTTCAGAAGCGTGGATGAATTTCTTGCAGCAGAGCAGAAAAAGCCCGTGTCGGAACCCGCCTTGTCAGAGAAGGAAACACGCTTATTCAGTTTTACACGCCGCAAGCGTTCACTCGACCTATGAGATGCTACTGCAGTCTGTTCAGAGGGCTTCCAGACAACGAGACAGTATCCAGCACATACTGTTACTGCTCAAAGGGATTTGTCAAGAGATTCTGGGAAGATGTGCTGGAAAGACCAGTTCAAGTTGACATCGTTCAATCAGCTATTTCTGGAGCGTCTGAGTGTAAGTTTGTGATTAGATTCTAGTTGCATATAGCGTCTAGCAAAAGAGTGTGGCGGACATGGAATCTGAATTGCTACATAAACTTGGCAGCAAGTCGTTGACGAAGAAGGGGCTTCTTCAGAAAGTTAGAGAGAATCCCGATCTGCTTCCAGAGGTGCTCAATGGAGTTTCTTCGTCGAAGGCAGCGGTCAGATACGGTTGTGCAAAGGTACTAATGGATTTGAGCCAGGAACAGCCTGAGAGGCTCTATCCGTATATGGATTCTTTCTTAGCTCTTTTGGACAGCAAGTATAGGATTCTTGTTTGGAATGCCATGGCAATAATAGCCAACCTAGCTACGGCTGACAAGCACAAGAAGTTTGATGCTGCATTCAACAAGTATTATGGTTTCTTGAATGATGAGTACATGGTTACTGTTGCCAATGTTGTTGGGAACTCTGCGAAGATCGCTTTGGCGAAGCCGTACCTTGTGCAAAGAATAACGAGTGAGCTGTTGAAGGTTGAGAATACCTCAACGACTCCGCACCTGACTGAAGAGTGCAAACGGGTTATAGCTGAGAAAGCTATAGAGTCCTTTGACCTGTTCTTTGACAGAATTGAAGCCAAGGACAAGGTTATCTCCTTCGTGAAACGATATCAAAATAGTTCGAGAAGAAGCTTGAAGGTGAAAGCTGTCAGTTTTCTTAAGAAATGGGCAGTTCATTAGCAGACGAGGCAGACTTACACATTTAATTCGTTAAACTGTGTCCATTCTACTTTGCGTATTTACTAGGGTTCTTGTCGAAGGTTGTCTTGCACATTTGGCTGCAGAAGTAGTAGGTTTTGCCCTCGTGCTCCGACTTGAACTTGGCTGTTTTATCATCTACATTCATGCCGCAAATTGGATCCTTTGCCATAGGTTTTCACCTCCTTCTTATGGTTCTAGAGTTTGAGCAGCTTGAGAGTTGCCGAATTGCTTACCACAAACAGCGAGCTGAAAGCCATTGCGCCAGCCGCCCACATGGGGCCCAGAAGTATGCCGAAGGGAGCAAGTATGCCCGCAGCCACTGGAATAGAAACAGTGTTGTATATGAACGCCCAGAACAGGTTCTGTTTGATCTTTCGCATAGTAGCTTTGCTCAGCTTGATTCCGCGTGCCACATCTTGTAAGTCGTCTTTAATCAGGACTATGCCCCCTGTTTCTTTGGCGATGTCCGTGCCGCTTCCAATGGCTACGCCCACCTGAGCTTGAGCAAGGGCAGGCGCATCGTTGACGCCGTCGCCCACCATCGCTACGACTTTACCTTCACTCTGGAGTTTCTTGATGACTTCAACTTTTTCCCATGGCAAAACATTGGCGATGACAGTGTCGATGCCCAACTGTGATGCTACTGCTTTAGCAGTGCGTTCGTTGTCGCCTGTGAGCATGGCTACTTCCAGTCCCATGGTCTTGAGTTCTTTTATGGCGTTGGCAGCGTTGTCTTTGGGTGTGTCCATGGCGGCAACGATTCCAGCGAGCTTTCCGTCCACAGCGAGAAGCATGGCTGTTTTGCCCTGTTCTTCAAGCTTCGTCAACTGAGCCTCAACAGGTTTCCTCAGAGCAGCTTTGTTCTGTTCCATGAGTCTGCGGTTTCCGAATAGAATTGTATGGTTCTCGAATGTTGCTTTGACGCCGTGTCCCGGCACTGCTTCAAATGAGTCAGCGTCACTTATTCTGATGTCAGCTTTGTTTGCCGCTTTGACAACAGCCTCTGCTAATAAATGCTCTGAACCTTTCTCTGCAACAGCGGCATACTCTAGCACTTCATTTTCTTTGAAGCCCTCAAAAGCCACTATGTCTGTTACTGACGGCTCACCCTTAGTCAGAGTTCCAGTCTTGTCAAACACTACAGTGGTCAGCTTGCCGATGTTTTCAACGTATTCGCCGCCTCTGAGCAGGACTCCGTATTCGGCGCCTTTGCCCACGCCAGCCAAAATCGCGGTTGGTGTCGCTATGCCTAATGCGCAGGGGCATGCGATTAGCAGGATGGCTAGCAAGACGAGAAAGGCGTTGGAGAAGTTTGTTGCAGCAAACCAGTAGGCAAAAGCAATTGCAGCCACAGTGAACACGGCTGGAACGAAATATCCTACAACGCGGTCGGCTAGTCTCTGAACTGGAGCGCTGGACGATTGGGCTTCTTCCACTAAGTGCACGATTTGCATTAACGCGGTGTCTTCTCCTATCTTTGTAGCCTTAGCCCTTAGCAGTCCTGTTTTGTTTATGGTCGCGCCGATTACTTCACTGCCTACGTTTTTCTCCACCGGAATGCTTTCGCCCGTGATGATTTTTTCATCTACCGAAGAATAGCCTGCGACCACTGTGCCGTCGGTTGGGATTTTCTCTCCAGGCTTGACGATGAAGATGTCTCCAACTTGAACGTCGTCGATTGAAACCTCAACTTCTTGCCCGTCTTTGATGACTCTGGCGATTGTGGGTTGAAGTTCCAGCAGTTTCCGTATAGCTGCTGCTGAGCGTCTCCTTATTGTTTCTTCGATGTACTTGCCGAACAACACGAAGGCTAGGATGCCTACAGCTACTTGCATGTACTCGGAGCCTTGACCCGGCACTGCTTCCAGTCCTGGGAGGAATGCGCTTATGGCTCCGTATATCCAGCCAGCTAGTACCCCTGTTGAAATCAAGACATCCATGTTGACTGCCTTGTTCCTCAGCGACACGTAAGCTCCGTAGTGAATGCCCCAACCAGCCAGCCACACAATCGGCGTTGAGATAATGAAGAAAGCTAGGTTCCAGGGCGTGATGATGCCTAACACCTTGAACGCCATCAACGCTTCAAATAAGCCTGCGATGGCTAACACACCAACTAAGCGTAAGGTGGCAACGCTTAACACGCCTAGCAGCGTCACGGTGACTCGACGTCTCAAGTTTTTGAGTTCAAGTTCAGGTTGCTCGTAGGTGCGTGCGCATGATTCGCTGCAGAAATAGTATGTCCTGTCGCCGATCTTTCGTTTAATTGCTGTGTTAGCATCGACTGTCATGCCGCAGACGGGGTCACGGGGCAACTTGTTTCACTTTCCTTTGGTGTTGATTTGACTGTGTATGTTGTGGGCGATGCAGGGATATAAATGTATCTTTTTTAGATATATCTCTACACGTAATACTTATATTTGTCCGATTGCCCTATCTACCATGATGAGCGCAATGACTGCTAAGGCAAAAGCTGAATCGATGCAGGACCTGCTGTCCGACTTCTCAAGGTTTTACATACTCATGATCCTGTACGAGGGACCAGCGCACGGCTACAGTATACTCAACCGTTTCAAGGAGCGTTTGGGCAAGGAAGTCAGCCCCAGCCTAGTCTATCCGTTCTTGCAGCAGTTGGAAGAGAAAGGCTTGGTAAAACATGAGTTGAAGCCTGTGGGCGAGAAAGAGAAGAAGGTCTTCGAGCTGACGAAAGAGGGCAAAGAGTTGACCACTGGTTTGTTCAAACGCTTTGCCGGTTTGGTCAGTGTCGCTATTGAGCCAAGTTTGAATGTATGCGCTCACTGCGGTTGTAAGGTGTACGAGGGCGGTTACCACGAAGTTATCAAGGGCAAGAAGACCACATTCTGCTGCATGCACTGCGCCCAGTCTTACAAAGAGGAATTAGGGCTACCAAAAAGTGGCGCACGGGGTGAACGGCATGTCCATAGTTAAGGACCCTGTTTGCGGCGTGAGTCTGGACGAGAAGACGGCGATTTACAAGTCGATCCATGGGAACCGGATCTACTATTTTCATTCATCCGGGTGTCAAGCAGAGTTTGTAAGGGATCCGACGAGGTATGCGAGTCAAGCTGGTGAGTCTCGACATGTCACTCATTACGGCGGCTACTGCGGGGTGCAAGGTTGTGGCAAGCCTTCGCGTGGCTTAGTTTGGTACATGTATGTGGCTCTTCTGCTTCTTGTGCTGTTGCTCTTCTTGGTGGTTAGGTAATGCGGTCTTAACGTGACGAGTTTGATGGAGGCGGCTTAGTGCTTGGTCAGTATTTGATCACTTTCAGGGAAGTTCTGGAAGCTGCTTTGATAACTTCAATTGTTTTGGCATATTTGTCTCGAACTGGTCGGAATTCTTTTTCAAGGTACGTTTGGTATGGCGTCTTGTCTGCAACTGCTGCAAGCGTTGTTTTAGGAGCTGCCGTTTGGTTTGCATATGGGAAGCTTTCTGAGTCGGTTCAGCAACTCTTTGAAGGGGTTGCAGCGCTGATAGCTGTTGCTGTGCTGACCACGATGATATACTGGATGGCTATCAAAGGCAAGGAACTCAGAGCTGAAGTTGAACAGCGCGTTGAAGCAATGGCTACTCGAAGCGCCACCTTCGGCTTCGTGTCCTTTGCATTTGTAGCAGTTTTTCGAGAAGGCTTAGAAACTGTGCTATTTCTCACCCCGTTCCTTGTAGATGACGCAGCCGCGACCATTGCAGGGCTGCTCTTGGGAACCATGACCTCTTTGGTCTTGGCATATGCAATATTCTTTGTAGGCATGAAAATCGACGTGAAACGATTCTTCTACTTCTCAAGCATCCTGCTGGTACTTTTGGCTGGCGGATTAGCTGGTTATGGAATACATGAAATCATAGAATACACGGGATCTGCCTCGTGGGGATGGTTGGGTCAGTTTGCATACAGTTTGAACATACCAAGCGACAGCCCATTCTATCACAGGGGTGTCGTGGGCTCCGTCTTTGCAGTCATGTTCGGCTACACAATTAGCGCAGAATGGGCTAGAGTCATTGTACACATCTGCTATCTTGCAGTAGCCATGCCCCTAGTAGTCTGGATGTACAGAAGAAAACAATGAAGTGCCATTTCGCTTGTAAATCTTGACGTAGCATAGGCTGGCTAGGCTGGTGCGTACAGCAAGATGTATGTGTATACACCAATGATCAGTTCAACTAGCCACAACATGACTGTTGCCCGCATTGCTGTCTTCCGCTTGTAACAAGCTTGTACGTTTTTTCGGTTTGCAGCCCATGTTCCCACGAGATATATTCCAAGTACTTCCACAAGACTGCCCAGAATAGCGTGTGAAAGCACAGCCAAAGAGAGGCCAGCGTACAGATCGGCAAGCAGTCCGCGGCTTGCTGCCAAAGAAGGCACCATGACAATCAATATGGAGACAGTATGCAACCCCACGGCGACTCCCATAATCAACCCGTGATTCTGGAAGCTGCGCTTAGCCTTAGCTATCAAGAACCCAACAGCTAGAACAAGAAAGATCACGATCTGAAAAACCAAGTTCGAGTCAGCTTGAACAGTAGCGTTTGGATTGAAGAGACCACCAATCTGGGAATCGTCGCCTAAATCATTATCTAATCCGGAGGGACTCGCCCATGCACTTGAACCGTGCAGATTACAGTGCGCCATTGCCCTAACCATCGGAGTGCCAGAGACTAGACCCATGTCATATTGCACTACAAAAGGCAGATTGACGGGTTGCGGCGGCGAAAGGTCAAGGGTGTTGACTGCTCCGTTCACGTCGACTTGAATCCAGTCCACGTAATGACCGCTGTAATAATTGTGATGGGTAACTGTGATGTTAAGAACAGTATGGCTGTCACTTGAACGCGTCCAAGGTTTGATCGTGTTTACAATGGGCACATCAGCAGAAACAGAGTCAATTAAAGAAGCGGAGATCACTGTAAACAACAAAATCAGAAACATGCCCGATATCTTCTTCTCAATCAACTTCCTGATCATTAAGATCCATCCCGCTTTTCTATTTGCTGAGCAAGCACTTCATCTACATAAGTGTGTACGAACCCTGAAATCGGCTTATAATAGTAGTCAGCAGCGAAGGTCAGGTGCACATCACCTGTGACACCTGAGCCCCTAAGAGCGTATGACGCGGAGTGACGAGGGCTTCAGTTTCCTTAGTGCTCTCAGTCTACTTCTTTATAGCTAGCTTTGCACCACAAACGGAGCATTTGCCATCTGCAGTAATCTTTGGCTGTTCCTTAACTTCAGCACCACATAAACCACACTTCGGCAACAAACTCACCTCCAAACCTTGCCCATTTTTTCCTTTCGCGTATGCACTTCATACCTTTGTGACTGTTCTCAATTTAAGATCATGTGACTGTCGATTAACAGTAACAGCGCGCTAACCGATGCGCGTGTTTCAGCGCTCTCGGCGGATTAGCCGCACGGCATTTGATATGCCTTTGCACACGCGTATAACATGATGCTAGTTGGACTCGGTAGCGGAACAAGCAATCATCCAGCGTTGTCCCCAGTCAAAGTACCTCGATTTCCTCATCGTCCAATAAGAGACTAAACCAGACGCAACTAAAAGTATTGCTGTCTATCCGAGGGCAACAGCTCAATAGTCATGAAGTCTTCAGCCACATCGGTGTTCTGAAAAATCTTCCGCGCCTGCTCCAACAACGATTGAGCATCCTTGTACCTAGAACTTACATGAGTCAGAATCAATCGCTTAACCTTGGCTTCCTTAGCTGTCTCCGCAGCTTGCGACGGTGCTGAATGCCCATCCTCCATAGCTCTCTCCAACAAGTCATCTGCGAACGTAGCCTCATGAATCAACAAATCAGCCCTTTCAGCCAGCTTCACCAAGTTTTTCGTTGGTCTTGTATCGCCTGAATACGCAATTTTGATTCCTTGCCTTGGTGGTCCAACCACTTGTTCAGGCTTTATCACTTTCCCACCCTTGACCTTCACAGCTTCGCCGTGCTGCAACTTCGACCATAATGGTCCTTCAGGCAAGCCTAACGCCTTGGCTTTTTCAGGGTTGAATCTTCCAAGCTTGGGCTTCTCGACTAAAGCGTAGCTGAAGCTGGGAATCACATGATTCACTCGCACCGCATGTACGTAGTATTCCTCTTCCTCACAAACTAAGCCCTCATCGTCTATCTCACGGATTTCAACGGGAAACGTGAGCACAAACTGAACAGTCTCTTCAATCGCGTCAACAAACGCCTTAACACCGACAGGTCCATAAACCTCAAGCTTCTGCCTCCTGTCTAGCAACGACATAGTTTGCAGCAGTCCAGGCAAGCCCAACACATGATCGCCGTGCATATGTGTAACAAAGACCTTCATCCTCTTGTGAAAACCAACACGCGCCCGAATCATCTGCCGCTGCACGCCCTCACCACAATCAAACAGGAAAACCTCATTCTTGCGCTTCACAGCCACGCTGGGCAGAGCTCTTGCATCTGTTGGAATACTAGCAGCAGTGCCCAAGAAAACGACCCGAATGCTCACAGCAGTCAAACCCGCTCCAGCACAGCCACTTCTCTCGTCAAGCTTCGATGAATATACACATAATGCGACTCCACAAGCTTAAAGCCTGAACCCTTTGCCATGCTCCCAACATCAACACCCCTTGGAAAAGCCACACACACTCGCCGCCCACGTTGAACACAGCCTTTAGCCGTCCTAAGAAAATGCTCAACAATATCTTCAACCATGCGACCAAGCGTCTTCGCCGACCTTCCATAAGGCGGATCAGTCACTATACAGTCAACCACATGAACTGGCGGGCACCTTGCATCTGCTCTAAGCACTCCATCAGGTTCAACACCATAATGGCGAAGATTGCGCAAGCTACCTCTCACCATACGCCACTGAACATCGAAGCCCACAACCCTGCAACCAATCAACCCAGCTTCAATCAGCATACTAGCTGTGCCACAGAACGGGTCAAGAACCACATCGTCTGCCGTAGGCTGAGCTAGGTTAACCATACATCGTGCAAGCTTGGCCGGCATAGCAGAAGGATGAAAAAAAGGACGCCTACGAGGACGCCGTTCAACAAAAGGCTTAGGCGGAATCTCAGCCAGCTTGCGCCCAAAGACAAAAGAATCACCAGTTATGACGCCAAAAAACGTCACATCTGGCTCTTTCAAACGAACCTTCGCCCTCTTCACTCTGTCCACAACAATTGCGCCGATCTCCTGCTCCAGCTTCACACTGTCTACTTCAAGAGCGCTTTCACCGATTCGCCTAACACGCACTACGAAACTCCTGCCCCTGTCAACGTATTTCTCAAAAGAAACCGAGCGGCATCGCCTAAAGATTTCAGCAGCCTTAGCCTTGCCACAGAAAAGCTCACTGCAACACACACGGGTCAAAGCGGCTCTGCGCACAATTGATCTCACACATTCAACATCAGCATCAACCCGCAAAACCTGCTTGAGTTGACCCACAACACTGTACCGATGTCCCTCAGCTTCCAAGATTGCTCTCAGTTCAGAGAAAGGCAGTGTCGGATGCTCGCCTGAAAGCAGAAAGAAAAGCTTAGCCACAGTTTGGGCATCCTACTTCTTCAGCGCTTGAACTATGAGCGGTGCAACTGACACTCTGCTGACTGAACTATGAACAGTGTCGGTTCCAACCACTTCGTCCGCGCCGCTTTTCAGAATCTTCCCTTTCACCTCTTCAGTGAGCAACGGGTGCACACACGCGGCATAAACATGCTTGGCGCCTTCCTCCTTCACCCACGCAACAGTCTTCATCATGGTGCCGCCGCTGCTTATAATGTCATCAAAAATAATCACATCCTTGTCTTTGACGGGCAGCGGCTTCTTTTCAATCGTCACGTTTCCCGTCACAGTGTCTCGCTGGGTAGGAATGTAGTCGTGACTTCCCCCAAGCACTTTCCCTGCTTCAACTGCTGCGTCTAGTCCCTTCTTGCCCATGGACAGTGAAAACGCTTTCTCAAACCCGTGCTTTTTGAAATGCTCAGCGAGCAATCCGATTGCAGACAAGTCCTTTATAGGCAGACTCAAGGTCTTCAGAATCGCTGGATTATGCGAGTTCACGGTTAGAATCTTACCAACGCCGCAAGTTTGAAGCAACATTACTATTGTTTTGGCGCTGAAACACTCGCCTGATCTAAACCTCTTATCCTGCCTTGCATAAGCGAAGTAGGGCACAACAACCGTTATTGTTTTGGCGCCAAGGTCTCTAGCAGTGTCGCTCAGGAGGAAGAGCTGAATCAAATTCTCATTCTGAGGCGGACCAGTGGTCTGAACAATGACGACATCTTCGCCTTGAACATCGCCTTCAAGTCGGATGTGGGATTCTCCATCTGGAAACCGCTTGAACTCAACAGGAACCTCTCTTGATTTCAACTCGGCGGCTATGAGCTTGCCTAATTCCGTTGACGCTGGACCCGGTACAACAATCACTTCTGTTTTCACTCCCGATTCGCGCAATGACCCAAGAAAGGTATGAGGCTTCTGTCATGTTATAATTTTCCCTTCGCCTTGTACTCCTCAACTAGTTCCTTAGCTCTGTCCAGCCTAATCATGCGTTCCTCAATCATGCGTTCAACAACCAGATCAACGATTTTGCCCTTCGCGCCAGCCGAAATCGCGAAATTCTTGGCATGCAACCTCATATGCCCTCGCTGAATGCCCTCATGCGCCAAAGCTCTTAACGCACCCAGATTCTGAGCCAAACCAACCGCTGCTAACACTTCTCCAAACTCACGGGCAGTCTTAACATCCAAGATCTTCAGGGCAATCTTGCCGATAGGGTGAACACGAGTTGAACCGCCAACGACACCAACCGCCACGGGCAATTCGACTGCGCCAACAAGGTCACCGTTTTCATTCTTCTCCCAAGTCGAAAGCGAACCGTAAACGCCCTTACGTGCAGCGTAAGCATGTGCACCAGCCTCAACAGCCCTGTGGTCATTGCACGTTGATATTACGACCCCGATAACGCCGTTCAAAATGCCCTTGTTATGCGTCGCCGCGCGGTACGGGTCTGCCGCTGCAAAAGCGTACGCTTGGATAATCCCGTCTACGACCTCTTCGCCTCCAACAGCCTCCTTCGGCACAGTGCACCAAGCTCGAGCCAAACGTTTGGTAGCTAGGTTCGAGATAATACGCAAGTAAACTCGTCCTCGAGTAATTCTCTCAATAATTGGTGCAACAGCCTCAGCCATCGTGTTGACAGCATTAGCGCCCATAATGTCGCGACAATCCACATGTAACTCAGTTATGACCATTGGACCTGTCTGCGTGTTGATAACTTTGACTTCTAGGTCTTTGGCGCCGCCGCCAAGAGAGACCAGCATGGGGTCCTGCTCATTCGCCTTTTTGAGAATCTCTTCCTTAGCTGCATAAATCGCCATCTTTGCGCCATGCGGATCTTTCACGCCAACAGTTTGAATCTGTCCAATCATGACGGGTGGGGTGCTGCTGGTGAAGAAGCCGCCGCCTTCACGCACCATCTTCGCAGCGTAGCTGGCAGCCGCAACAACCGACGGCTCTTCAATAGCCATCGGAATCAGATAGTCACGTTTGTTTATGAGAAAGTTCACCGCGATGCCTAGTGGCACTGGAAACGCGCCGACCACGTTCTCTATCATTCTGTTGGCCAAGTCCAAGTCCAATGAGCCTGTGGACTGTAGAAGATTCACATCTTCCTCCGTTAAGCTGGCGAATTTCTTCACGAGTTGTAGCCTTTCTTTAGGGCTCAGCTTGTAAAAACCAGGCAACTGCGACGTCTTCTCCTTCAATTCCTTAACCTCCGGCATCTTCGAGGGTTCACCTTACTACTTGCCAGATCCTATAATAGCTTAACTGCATTCAAGTGTCGAGACGGTTCTTATGATCTTTGTGATAAGAACTCTAAGTGACTAGCGACTTTAGTCTCCACTCACCATAACGCGTCTTATGAGCGTAGGTGGAGTGAAAAACAGATTGAGCCTTTGAAGGCTCTCTTTCAAATAAGCAGGGTTCTTTAGCCGAGATTCCACGCCTTCTACATGTGCAGATCCAACTAGAGTTAGGATTCGAGGCGTTTCTCCTTTTTCCAGGCTTTGGGTAGCTATCCACGCTAGTCTTGCCGCCATAAGTGCATCTCGTTCATGCAGCAAAACACGCCAATGAGAAGACCCTGATCGAAGATTCTGCATTCTTTCCCAGAACTCGCGTTTGGACATGTCAATCAGCCATATGTTTGTGTCTCTGTTTTCAAGTGCTTCAACCGCACCGATGAACTCGCATTTCCTAGTGCAACTCAAGCTCCGCGGGCAGGCGGCACACTCGTTGTTCAGGATTCGATAACGTTTCACGTCGAGTTCAATGGCAAGATCTGTGGGCTTGAGACGAGTCACTGCTCTGTAGGCGTCGTAAAAACTACGCCTTGAAAAATGGGTTGTGCCCAAAATGTGCACAAACTGAGTGTAGTCAGTGTTGTAGAGTTGGGTTTGCATAGGCTTGTGCACGGCTCTTCTGGGCGACTATTCGATCTTTATGGATGCTTTGGGTTGCTCGGTGGTTGATTTCTTCTTCTTGGGTATGGTTACTTCCAAGACGCCGTTCTTGTAGTTGGCTAACGCTTTATCAACTTCAATGTCAACGGTGGGCAGGTCAACGACTTTGTAGAAGTTCTTCGCCTTGACTTCTGCTTTTCCTTGTGAAATATCAAGTTTAATGTCGGTCTTCTCTGCTCCCGGCAACTCCACGTATAGTTTGACGTTGTTCTCGTCTTCAAAAACGTCAGTTAGCGGTTCACGCGCTTCTTGTGAAATCTCCTTGGGCAGCGTCATCTTTTTCGGTCTTGCCTTGTTGCCGAATTCAAAGCGTCCTCGTGCAACGTATCCTTTCACTCCTGGTTCTTCAATGGGCTTTATGTCCCACTCGCCTTCCAGTTTGCCGCTTTTGATGGCGTCTTCAATGTCCTCGATCTCCTTGAACATTCTCTTAGCGAACCTCTGGTAGAGCTTATCCACATCGTCAAATATGTCTTGAAAATCATCTGACATCCTTCAATTCACCTCCTATAGCTCTTCCACAGCCTTGAACAATCTTCTCAAGGCAAGGCTGAGCAACAGAAACTCGGCGGCGCCTGGCTCAGAAGCACGATACCTACCGTCTTCTGACCTAGTCAGCAAGCCGCTCTCCTGCAGTTTGCGTGTGCTTTCCCAGACGGTCTTGGGGTTCAGCCCCAAGTCTCGCATGAATTCGCCGAAGCCCAGTGTTAAGTCTTCGTCTTGCAGCAAGTGTTTCATCATGTTCAGTCGGGTTTCATGGGACAAGGCGTCGAACAATTTGGAGAATTTTTCGAGTTCGATTTTGGAGAAGGCTAGCTCGGTCTCTAGGCGTTGCTTGGGCCATTCCTCCATAGAGAGGGGCATCTCGAATAATACCTCACCGTCTTTCTTGAGCAGGAGTTTGAGTTTCATTGTTCTCTGCCTTCTGTGGAAGTTCTTGCGTTACGGGTTGGTAACTACTAATTGGTAATTACCAATTAACAATTACTAAAGGGTAATATTTAAGCCTTCTGCACAAATTAATCAAAACGCAAATATCAAAAGAGACGAAGTGGTTTCATTGTGCAAAGCGAGGTACAGGCTAGTTATGACTTTGCCGAGTTTTACGAAAGAGCCGTTTCATGAGGCCATGCTGTATTCGCCCCTTCCCGACAAAAAGGTGCGATGCTTTCTCTGCGCACGAGTATGTACCATCCCAGACGGCAGTTCAGGCTTCTGTCAAGTCAGGAAGAACACTGGGGGCAAGCTCTATGCTGTGGCGTATGGAAAGGCATGTTCGGTAGCGGTTGATCCAATCACTAAGAAGCCTTTGGCTCATTTTCACCCTGGAGCCTCAGTTTTATCCATAGCCACTGGAGGATGCAATTTCCGCTGTCAATTCTGCGACAACTGGATGATAAGTCAAGAAAAGATCGAGGGCAACGACTTTCCGCCCGAAGACGTAGTGCGTGCAACTAGAGAAAACGGTTGCCAAGGCATCAGCTACACGTACACTGAACCCACGATTTTCATGGAGTACGCTTATGATACAGCCAAACTCGCCCATCAAGTCAGCTTCTTTAACACTTTCGTGACAAATGGTTACATGACTAGAGAAGCAGTGCACGCCATAGCACCTTACTTGGACGCGGCTACCGTTGATTTTAAAGGCGGAGCTGACCCCGAATTTTACAAGAAGTTTTCAGCTGTGCCTTCAGTTGAGCCCATATATGCGGCTTTGCTGGAGATGAAGCGCCACGACATCCATGTCGAGATAACTAATCTGGTAGTTCCAAAAATCGGCGACTCCCTAGAGCGCATCAAAGAGCTCGCAACTTGGATACGAGAAACCATGGGCAAAGACACAGTTCTCCACCTATTGAGATTCCACCCGGACTACAAGATGACAAATCTGATTTCCACGCCGATACAGACACTTGAGAAAGCCTGCAATGTCGCTCGTGAGGTTGGGCTTAACTACGTCTATATCGGTAACGTGCCCGGCCATCTCTATGAAAATACGTATTGTCCCAGCTGTCATGAACTAGTGGTCAAAAGATTTAGCTTTGAAATCGTCAAGTGGAATCTAACGAAAGACATGCGATGCCCGGCCTGTGGCTTCAACATAGCCATCAAAGGAAAGTTTGAACCAGCTGGCACTTCTCGTCCATACTCAATAATCTAGCGTTGCCATCCAAGCAGCTTGGCTGCCTCTTCAGGCTTAGTAATTGCTCCGATTTCCAAAAGTCTTCCGACAACCTTGTCTCTTGCTTCAGATTCGCTCGTCCGTGCTGCTTTTTCAATCAACTCTTTGGGCATCCAGCGCTCTATCAAATCCCATGTGTAGATCATTCTGGGTGATTTTTCTCGGTTGACGATTGCTATCGCAAGGTTCAGCTGCAGCTGGTCAATCGCCTGTGTGAACATGCTTTTTCGTTCTTTTCCTGTAAGCTGCAGTTGCTTTCTGAGGTTGCTTGTGGAAATGGGACCATGTTGAACTAGAGCGTCCATTATCTGTTTCGCCGTTTCACTCAGCTTTCCTTTCATGTGGTGCAATCTGAAGACGTGTGGAAAGACTTCCAGTGAAACTAGTGTTGTCTGTTTCGCCACGAGTTTGCCGTAGTATAGCTTTTTTTGCTGTGCTAGATTGTCTGCCCAATTCCACGTCTTCTCTAGTTTTTCCTTCTTGTCCTCTCCAGCGGTTGAGCTGTAAAGATTTGGGAAGCGAGTGCCTTTAATCGGAAACACTGTGGCCAAGCCGTGTCTTTTCACGAATGCAAGCGCTTCCATTTCAGTGTGGATCAATGGTTCTTGTGACCGATGACTTTTCAAGTTCGACTCAGCCTTGCCAAAATGATTATCTGTGATTAGTATTATATGTTTCATGTAGTGTTCAATTAGTTAGGGGATCAAGGTTATGTTTGACAAGATTTTGGTGGCGGTTGACGGTTCAGATTATTCTAGAAGAGCTATGGGCTACGCTGTTGAGCTGGCAGAGAAGTTTGGCTCAACGATCACGCTGATTCATGTCTATTCGACCGTTATACCTATGATTCCCGTTGCAGACGCGCTTACTTCTCCGACAGTGACCGCTCCTGCCTCTGCTGCAGTGGCGGCCAAGATAGCTGAGGATGCCAAGAAATTGGGCGACAGGATTCTTGAAGATGCGGAGAAGGTCGTCAAGGAGCGTGGGATTCCAGTTGAGAAGGTGTTAAAGGAAGGCGATGTCGTCAAGGAGATTGTGGCTGAAGCTGAGAAGGGAGGATTTAGCCTTATTGTGATTGGGCACAGAGGCATGAGCAAGTTGAGTGAGCTCTTTCTGGGAAGTGTTAGCGAGGGAGTCGGGCATAAGGCGCCTTGTCCTGTTATGATTGTGAAGTAATGAATGCCAATGAGATCCGATAGACTTAAATGTGACGAAATGCTGTTCAATATTGACCAACGATGATAATAACTCTCACGATAAAGGCAGATGACTTCAAACTAACTCAGATGCTGGACAAGTTCGCAAATCAGTACAAGGTCAGCTACACCTTGACAAGACAAAACGAGCACTTCATTTTGCGAGTTAAAACCAGCGACTTGGGCGAGTTGATTAGGCGGTTGAGCCACATTAAGGACGCCACATACAAGATTCAAGAAATGTACGAGACACATCGATTCTCAGATATGATAAATGTCAACCTCACAAAGACCAACATCGACGCGTTAGTGGGCAGAACAACCGTGGCACATTCAGACATAGATCCAATAGACGGTGGGTTGATCAAAGTTGTGGGTGAACTATGGTTCTGTAGACCTAAACAGGACCGAATAATAAAAAAGGGCTCTCAGGTACACATCGTTGGTGTAGAAGGGGTTAGTTTGATTGTGGAAGAGGTGAAGTGAAAAAATGTATGAGGAAATCATCCTTGCATTGGTCATAATAGCCCTCATAGTAGTCATTCTCCTCAGCATGGGCATAAAACGCGTGAATCAATACGAGCGTGGAATAGTTGAACGATGGAGCGCCTATGAGAAAACTGTTGAGCCGGGTCTTAGGTACATTGTTCCTTTTGTTCATAGGATCTTTCGAGTTAACATGCGTGAGCAGGTGATTGATGTTCCGCCTCAGGAAATTATCACTGAGGATAATGTGGTTGTTACCATTGACGCTGTGGTTTATTACCAGATTACCGATCCCGTGAAGGCTTTGTATGAAATTGAGGATTTTGAACTGGCTATTGTAAAGTTGGCTCAGACAACGCTTCGAAACATAGTGGGCGAAATGTCCCTTGACACGTGCCTGACTTCGCGAGAGAAGATTAACATTGAACTCCGCAAGGTGCTGGATGAGGCAACGGACAAGTGGGGCACTAAAGTTAATCGCATTGAAGTGCAGCGGATTGATCCGCCAAGTGACATTCAAACAGCTATGCACAAGCAGAAAACAGCTGAGCAAGAGCGGAGACAGATACGCTTGTTGGCAACTGGGCGAAAAGAGGGGGCGATGCAGGATCGTGAAGCCACCATACTTAGGGCTCAGGGAGACGCTAAAGCCATTGAATTGGTTGCCTCTGCTCAAGCTGAAGCCGTAAAGGTGGTTTCTCAGGCTGCAAACCAGTACTTCCTTGAAAATGCACAGTTGAACAAGAGGCTTGACGTTATTAGAGATACGTTTGCTCAGCAGACAAAGATAGTAGTTCCTTCCACCGCTGACATACTGACAGTGCTTGGTCTTGAGGGCGGTCCAGCAGTGTTGCCCATCAAGCGAGGAAGTCAGAGCGGAGGATCTGAGGGAACAAAGCAGTGATGCAAACGATACTATGGCTCATATTCATCGGCATACTGGTCTGGCTTCTGTTGCTAGTCATTGCAGCATGGATTGGCTCGCCTAAATCATACACTCTACAGAGAGAAGTTGACCTCCGTTTGACGTACAAGCGGTACATGGAGATGTATCCAAGGTACAGAATGAGCTATGCGGAATACAAGAGGATGCAGAAGGACAGAGCCTACAGAAAAGCCGTTAGTTCAACCAAAATCAAACGCATGGTAAGATAATGTGAGGCCAAGTGAATAACTCCCTAAATGGATGATTGAGTCAGTAGTTATTCATGAGAGAGAAGTGGCATATGTTCACAGCTTGGAGACCCGACGCTTTAGCCGTATTGAACGACAAAAAGGCTAGGCACAGCATGCCCCGTTATTTTCACGTCATGCAGGACGAGAAGCCGCCTAAATTCATGATAGCTAGGAAACTAGTAGCGGCCTTCAGCGCAGAAAACTCGCTTGAGCAGCTTTGGATTCAGCATGACAAACTTACCGAGGAATACTACACTCTGGAAAAAGAAATCGATGTTGGGCACAAGAGATTAGAAGAATTTAGTGCGCTTGAAAAATCGTACTTTGACTTGAAAGCCGAAATGGCAAGGCGCATCTTGGAGAAATGCCATCTCTGTACCCGTCGCTGTGGCTTCAACCGCATGGCAGGCGAGTTAGGTCTGTGGTGCAAAACTGGCACCCAGATCACAGTTTCAACCATGTTCGAACACATGGGTGAGGAGCCTGAACTGGTTCCATCTGGAACAATCTTCACTTTGGGTTGTACAATGCGTTGTAAGCATTGTCAAAACTGGACGATTTCGCAATGGTTTGAGCAAGGCGAAATCTACACGCCGAAGCGGCTGGCTCACAGCGTCGAGAATCTGAGGCGGAGCGGTTGCCGAAACATCAACTTAGTTGGGGGCGAGCCTACGCCTTGGCTTGAGCAGTGGCTGGAAACCTTCAAGCTTGTTGGAATAAGTGTGCCAGTGGTTTGGAACTCCAACTCTTACTACAGTAAGGAAACGGCTAAGCTGCTTGCAGGTTTCGCTGACGTTTATCTGCTCGACTTCAAGTACGGCAATAATGAGTGTGCAACGCGCATTTCCGAGGCACCAGATTACTGGGAAACTTGCACACGAAATCACTTGTACGCAAAGAAATATGGTGAGCTCCTCATTCGTGTCTTAGTTTTGCCTGGTCATCTTGAATGTTGCGTCAAACCCATCTTGACATGGATAGCTCAAAACCTTGGCACTTGGGTGCGTACCAACGTTATGTTCCAGTACAGACCTGAATGGAGAGCTCACGAGATTCCAGAGCTGAGGCGACAACTAACCAGAGACGAGAGAGAACGAGCTATTCAACTAGCCAAAGAAGCTGGACTCACCAACTTCATAACATGAAAACCGAACCAAGGTGACCACTTGGCCAGCAAAGCCGCTTGTATTGTTCTGCTTGCTGTCATATTAACAGCGATAACTGCTGTCAGGCCAAAAGGCGTTTTGGCGGAACCTAAAACGTGGACTGTGAATGCTGACGGTTCAGCCAACTTCAAAAGAATACAAGACGCACTATACACAGCAAGCGCTGGAGACACTATTTTCGTGTACGATGGCATATACAACGAAAGCCTTGTCGTGACCAAGTCAGTCTCCCTTCTGGGAGCAAACAAGGAAACAACTATTATTGATGGCAAAGGCGCTGGAACGGTAATTCAAATAAATGCAAATGATGTCACTGTGGCCAATTTCACGATAACAAACGCTGGCAAGAAGTGGGGACCGCCTCCGGGTTCTGGAACCCCGGACGGTTGCATTACTGGGCAGATTATTTCCAACGTTCAGATCGCAGACAACATTCTTATGAGCGCGGCTGTATGTGTATGGATTGCTTCTTCATCCTCTGTGAATATTACCGACAATGCCCTACTGGGTGGAGTTTACGGCGGCATAATCGGTTATGCATCTACGAGGCTCGGGATATCAGGCAACCTAGTAGATGACTGTGGTTTGATGGGCATGCATTTGGATGGAAACAGCAATGACTGCATACTTACGGGAAATATTATGATGAATAACCTTGAGGGCTTAGAACTGGAACAAGGCTCCGCTAAAAATCGGATTGAAGACAACACCCTTACAAACAATAACGCAAGCATTGTCCTCAATAAGTGCGGTAGCCTCAATGTTTTCCGAAGAAACACCATGACTAACAATCTATATCATTTGGTCATTGTTGGGAGCAGTCTGGATAACTTTTTGCAGGACATCGATCTGTCAAACATTGTGAGTAACAAGCCCGTTTATTATCTGACCAACCTTCGTGACCAAGGCATCAGCCCATTAATCTGTCCGAATATTGGGTATCTAGCCCTTGTAAATTGCACGAATATCCAAGTAAAGGACTTCAGTCTTTACGGCAACGGCGACGGCGTATTAGTCGCCTATTCCACGGGTTGCACTTTAACTAACATAACGGTTGGCGGCAATCGTGGACCCTTGGTCTGGGGAGGGTTTACCTTCTATTCCTCAATTAGTAACGTCGTGAGTGGCAGTCGGGTTTCGGTCAATAGCTATGCCTTGGCTTTCTATCGTTCTGAGGGCAACATTTTCCACCACAACCATTTCGTAGACAATGAGAGACAAGTGGTATCGGATTTCCTTACTCCTTTCTCAGCAACATCGTCTGGATACATCTCGGCAAATGTTTGGGATAATGGCTTCGAAGGCAACTACTGGAGCGATTACAAGGGTGAGGATCAAAACATGGATGGAATAGGAGACAGCCCATTCATCATTGACTCCAGGAATCAAGATCGTTATCCGCTAATGGTTCCTCTGCCAAAACTAGACGTGACCCCGCCAGATCTGCGCATCATATCGCCCAGCCCGGGCGAAGTACTCAGATCATCGGAAGTGACCATCGTTTGGGAAGGCTGGGATGATATTTCTGGCATAAACCACTACGAAATCCGAATGGACAACGGCTTTTGGCTGTACTTCCTACTAAACGGAACTTGTACACATACGTTCACTGGATTAGGC
>Ga0315306_10000254_pt1 | contig 25710 bp, 25 predicted proteins | sample TDP1_MG_FD_203803 | JGI IMG/M metagenome (GOLD analysis project Ga0315306, IMG submission 203803) | Freshwater sediment microbial communities from Lake Towuti, South Sulawesi, Indonesia - TDP1 | ecosystem: Environmental > Aquatic > Freshwater > Lake > Sediment | place: Indonesia: South Sulawesi... | reverse complement strand
TGCGCTTAATCTCTTTGATTGAGGAGACACCTCTCAAGTCGAGCCAAGGAAAGGGATGACTTAGCTCAATCATGTGGGCATGGGCATCGATGAAGCCTGGAACAACAGTTTTCCCATGTAAATCAAGGATTTTCGTGCTTTTGCCAACCAATCCCTTGATTTTGTCGTTGGTGCCAACTTCGATGATTTTTCCGTCCTTGATTGCGACCGCGTGCGCTCTAGGTTTCTGCTTGTTCATTGTAATTATGTTGGCGTCGATTAATACCATGTCAGCGTGCATTTTTCTTCAACTTCTTTTTCGGTCACTTAAAGTGGGGAATGACGGATTTTGCGAAGAGCTTTAAGCCCTTTGTAGATGGGAAGTCGTAGAATCCTGCCACGATTTTTTGCGCTCCGGCTTTCCGGTATTGCTCTATCTTTTGTATGCATTGTTTGGGGGTTCCTATAAGCCATGCTGATTTCTCTGTTGGCTTTTTCATGGAACGGATTAACGGTTCTGCTAATTTCTTAATCGACTTCTCATTTTCTGCTATTAGGGCGCATCCGCTTCCTCCATAAGCAACTCGCAGCTTTTGCCCTTCTCTCCCAATTTGTTTCATTTCTTCTCTGATGTGTGATATTCCGTCAGCTAACTGCTTCGGTGTGGGCAGAACTGGAATCCAGCCATCACCCACTTCGGCAACCACTTGCATGATGGCGTTGGAGTTGCCGCCAACCCAGATTGAGGGATGCGGTTTTTGAAAGGTTTTTGGCTCTAAAGCTGCTTTCTTTAATTGAAAGTATTTTCCGGCACAGGTAACCTGATTTTCCATCCAGAGTTTCTTGATTATTTCTATTGCCTCTCTCAACCGTTCAACCCTTATTGAATGTTTATCCCAAGCGAAGCCGAAAGCTAGGTGTTCATCTCTAAGCCATCCGGCACCAATACCCAGTTCAAGCCTTCCTTTTGAAATGTTGTCTAAAGTTGAAGCCATTTTGGCTAATATCGATGGATGGCGAAATTGATTACAGAGTACATATGTGCCCAGCTTAATTTTGTGCGTTAGTGGTGCCAACGCAGATAAAACTGTCCAAGATTCGAGCGCATAAGGACGACCACTGGGCGAGATGAAATGATCAGAAAGCCACACTGAATCGTAACCCAACAGTTCAGCTTCTTGTGTAATACGCAGTAAAGTACGCCAATTTGCATAGTTTGCGGATACATGCAAGACTATGCCAAACTCCATCCTAGTCGCTGGCTTCTTCTTTTCAATTGGCACAACCTGCCCCCTTCCTCTAGGTTTCTTGGGATACTCTAATTAGTCTGAGGCTAGAAAAGATGTTCCCCCTCTAGGTTTCTGCAATGAGTTTCTAATAGGCGCCAAATATGAAAGTAAAGAGACGTTTAGCGCGCTCTTTTACTTTCCTTGCCGGCTTGACTCCTAACCATCGACTTGGAAACATTGTTTTAGTTTCTTTTTATGTTTCGGCTTTGGTTAGGAGTTCTGTTCCGTTCTTGAGCGCCATTCTGTAAGCCACGAATGCAATGGTGAGGGCTACGGCTGCGCTTATCACAGTTGCTTGATAGAGCTCTATCACTGGTCGTAGAGACATGAACGGAACGATTGTGAACGCGTATGGAATGAAGGGAACGAGTATTGCTAGGGCAGCTAAGAAGCATGCGATTAGGTTGATGAAGTTCCATGCGGTTCGCATCATTCTGGGTCTGGGCAGCTCGGTGAAGTCTGCTCCCCTTATGCCGTTTGCTAATGAAATAGCGCCTAGGGCAAACACTAGTAGAAGAGACGTGGCTAAAGCTACGAGAATGGCTCTTAACGATGGGTGGAAAACTGCGACCCAGACGATTCCAGTTACTGCCGTGACTAGGGCTGAAAAGAAAACGATGAAGAAATACTTGCCCTTCACCAGACTCTTAGACGAGATCGGAGCTGAATAAATCCGCCAGACTGCTCCGCCTTCCTCGCCGATCATCATGCTACCCAAGATCGTAGCCATTATAGCGCCAGGCAGAAGGAAGAAGAAACCGAACAAGAATGGAGGTATGGCTTCTGTTGGCTGTGGTCCCGTTGCGCCTAGGGTCTGCATTAATGGGACAATCATGAAAACGATTGGCATTATGAAAATGTACATCAGCTCCCGACGTCGGGTAAACGCTTTCAAGTCCTTCCTTATCAAAGCAGCCTCAACTGTGGAAAAGCCCAGTTTGCCCAAGAAGCCCGTTCGAGGAGCGTAGACGCCACGTGAAACCGTTATCGCTGGCGGTTCGTATAGTCCAAATCTTCTATTCAGCATTACAGCTGCGTAGAAAAGACTTGATATGAGTAAGAGAGATAGGGTCATGAAGACGAGTGCTTGTGCATATAGGCCATTTATGAACGAATATAGAGTCATCCCTAGCCACACAAACGGTATGAACCACACCGCGCTCTGGGCGGAAGCGACTGTTTGCACAAAAGTGATTGCTCCAGGGCCAGACGTGATGAAGAAATAGACAATGTAAAACACTAGGAAGAACAGAAGCGACCCAACAAACCGTACCCAGACAGCCGCTCGACCAGTGGATTTATAGACGGCGCCAATAAATCTGACCTGCAAGATTCTGAAAATCTCCGTGATGGCGCTGGCCATAAAGGCAGTTGCCAAAAGAGCAAAGAAAGTAAAGACAGCGTAGGCAACCTCCCCCATGAAAGCGGAGACCACAATAATAGCTGAACCAATGAAAACAATCGAAGCCAGAGGAAACCCCAAAAGATTAGCTATGGTAGACGCTAATGTGTGCTCCTCCCACGTTATGGGTAGCCAGTAAGGTGCTTGAACCGAGAACTTCACGCCACTCCGCTGAATCTGCTGCATCATTGTGAAGACTATACTGTAAATCAAAACTAAGGTTGGGAGAGAGAGGAAGAGATCCAACAAGCCTTGATGAAACAACGCCATCAACTGTGAGTCTGCAACAGCTGAAACCCCATTGTAAATGAACCCAGCAATTGCTCCGACTGCTAAGCCAAGAGCGAGGGCGCCACCGTACAGCAGATATGGTAAGAATCTGCTCTCCCTGAACCTCGTGAGCCTCCGCCCTCTAATCAGTCTTCCCGATTTCATGTCGACTCGTATCAGGTGAACCACGTTCTTCCGGTTCATCTCAGGAGTTCCTCAACTACAGCTCGTATGTCGCCCGTGCCCGTGAGCTTCAAGAAAATATCTTCTAGTCCTGAGTCTGGCATGCTCGCCCTATGCCTCAACTCATCCATGGTGCCAAGTGCTAGTAGTTTTCCTCTGTACATTATGGCTATGCGGTCGCAAAGTGCCTGAGCAATTTCCAAGATGTGGGTCGACATTATTGTAGTGACTCCTTGAGCCTTCAATTCGTGCAGAAGGTCTTTGACTATTCTCGCAGACCTCGGGTCAAGGCCACTCAGCGGCTCATCCAAAATCAGAAGTCTGGGTCTGTGAAGGAAGGCTGAAATTAAAGCGACCTTCTGCTTCATGCCTTCCGAGTATCCGCTTATCATGTCGCCCTCTCTGCCTTCGAGTTCAAGCGCCCTCAAATATTCGTTAACTCGTTCCCTCTTCTCTTCGGCCTTCACGCCGTAGATGTCGCCTATGAAATCCAAGTATTCTGTTCCAGTCAAAAACTCGTAAAGACGCGGCGACTCAGGAACATAGCCAACTTGACGCTTCACGGCAACAGCGTCTTTTTGCACGTCGATTCCTAGGACATTGACTGAACCCCCGTCAGGCTGAACCAACCCTAAAAGCATCTTCAATGTGGTTGACTTGCCAGAGCCGTTTGGGCCTAAGAGACCGAATATTTCACCGGGTTTGATGTTTAAATCAATGTTGTCGACTGCTAAGATCTTACTGTACCATTTGACAACACCCTTCAATTCCACCGCAGACGTGTAGTTCATAGTCATGTATAACCACACATAGCAAAAGAAAACCAGAAGAGACTTAAGGGTTTATTGGCGTTCGTTGGAGAAAATCTGGCAGCGAGTTTACTTCCTTGATGATGAGATCTGGCTCCTCTTTCTCCAGTTCTTCTCGACTGAAAAGTCCTGTGAGAACAGCGATAGTTTTGGCTCCGGCAGCCTTGCCAGCTTGAATGTCCACTATTGAGTCGCCTACAATGGCACATGCGTTGATTGGTCTGTTAAGTTTTGTAGCGGCCATAAGCAGAGCGTCTGGAAAAGGCTTCGGCTTCTTCACGTCCAGTGCAGTAACCGCAACGCGAAAGTATTTCTTGATTCCAAGGTGCCTCAATTCATCTACGACTTGCTCTCTAGCAACATAGCGCAAGGTTATCAGCGCCAACGGAAAACGCTGTGAAAGAGCTTGCAGCGTTTCCTTAACGTTTAGGAAGAGCTTGCTCTTTGAGATGACTGCCGAATAGTAGGCGTTTAGGTAGGCTGGAAGGAAGCGTTCTTCAACCTCTCTGCTGATGTGAAACCTTGTGAACAAATCATCTATCGGCAAGTCCTGCTCCAACCGACGAGCGATCTCAAAGGCGACATTGTCGTCGTTAAAATTTGCAAATCCAATAGCAGCGAATCCGGCTTTCCCCGCCTCCTTGAGGGCTTCAGTAGAATCTACCAAAGTGCCGTCCAAATCCAAGAGTAAGGCTTTCACTCGCAGTTTGTGCTGAACCAATCACAAATACCCACTTTGCACGTTCAAGTAGGCTCAGACCGAAATTCTAAGGTCGTTCTGTGAGCACAAGCATATTTTTGTCAGGGTCAAGCATTATAGCGGTTCTGCGGCCCCAAGCTTGTTTTTTGGGTTGAGTGACGAACTTTACGCCTTTGTCTTTCAACCTGCTGTAGACGGCGTCAAGGTCTTCAACGTCCAGATATAGAACTGAAATCGCTGTTGGAACATCTTGCTTCAATTTACCACTTGCAAATCTGAGCGCGCATAGCGAGCAACTGGTACACATCTTAGCCTCTTCTTTACTCCCTTTTGTTCCGCTGGCTCCAAGAGCGAATGGTACTCCTCCGATGTCGAAAGATGTCCACACAGGATGTCCGTATGTTTTCTTAAGTCCCAACACATTCTCATAAAAGGCTACAGCCTTCTCCATATCGGATACAGGGATTTCAATACAGCCAATTCTCTTGATCATTGCACATCTCCCTTTCTCAAGTTACAAGAACTTGCATATAACAAATAGCTTCCATGATATCAAAGGGGCAACTGTTTGATTACGTCGTTGAAAAGAACTGTATCATGTACTGAAATTAAAGGAAAAGTATTTAAAACATAGAACGTGATTTAAGGCAAATCAAAAGGAGAAAACATGGCGATGGCGAGAAAAGCGCGGATTCGCTTGACGAGCACCGACTTCAAGAAATTGGATGAGGTGTGTAATGAACTTAGGGCCATCGCCGAGAAAACCGGGGTTAAAATGGTTGGGCCAGTTCCCTTGCCTACTAAGCACTTGCGGGTGCCTGTTTTGAAGACTCCTTGCGGTGAGGGCACTCAAACGTGGGACAAGTGGGAGATGCGCATCCACAAAAGGCTAATTGATATTGATGCTGAAGAACGTGTCATGCGTCGGATTATGCGAATTCGAGTGCCCGAAGAAGTTTTTGTAAGCATAGAATTACTCTGAGTTGCTTTACCACAGTAGAAGCCATTCTCCGTGCAAGGTAAAAATCAGAATTAGCAAAACCATTGAAACAATAAAGACCATACCCCAAACTAGCTTGTTCCAATGGAAAACTTTCAATCCATCGAGCACGCCAGCAGGAATAAGATTAATGATTGCTATGAAGGCGTTGATAGCTGTACTGAACACTGCAACCACAAGGAAGGACCCCTGCAGAACAAAAGTTAGCGCAAATGAAACAAGAGAAAACACAATGTTCACTAAGGGCCCAGCGACTGCTGTTTTTCCAACGCTTTTTTGGTCCGCATTCCCAGCTATCATCACGGCTCCAGGCGAAATGAACTTAAAAGGAGAAATTATTGAGAGCAGCGTGATGAGAGCGCCAAACAGGATTAAGCGAAATTCTGCCCATAGTCCATAATGTTGAGCCGCCAGTTTATGTGCGATTTCGTGGAGAAGAAAGAACCAAACGAAAATGAACGAGGCAACCAACACTGTTGCAAATGGAAATCTAAAGGCAAGCATACCAAGTCCAACTCCGAACACCAAAATTGCGCTTATGGTCAAGTGTTTTATTTCTGTTGGGCTGAAGCCAAATTTTGCGTGAATTCGAGGCGGCGTGTACGTAACCTTGTACTCAAAGGGCGGCACTTCTCGGGGTGCTTTGGCTTTTTCAATCTGTGTGCACGCGTGGTTTTCGGGTAATCGATGTTCAGCGCAGAAGAGTCCTTGACAGAATTGACACTTGAAGGGCAGAACCTCTTCCTTGCCGCAGTAAGCACATTTCAATGCTGCGTATCAACTCGTTGATTGAATTAACCTTGTCATGAACCCTGCTATTATAAATGTTTAGTTGACTGGTTTCGTTATCCCCCGCCCACGGGTGGGAGAATAGCCAGCTGGTCGCCCTCTTTTAACTGTGTTCTCAACCCGCGTAGCGCTGTGATGCTTTGGCCGTTGACAAGAAAGTGCAGGTGGCCATGCACGTTGCCCAATTCGTCGTAGATGTAATCGTTGAACTCTTTTCCGTACTTCTTGGAGAGTTGTCTTAAGAGCGACTCGACGGTTGTAGCCTTGGAAAACTCAATCTGCTCCTCTTTTTTTCCAGTGATTTCACGGAGTGCAGTGAAAAACTTAACAGTTACCTTAAATGTCAACTTGACCTGCGTCTCTATTCTGTCTTGTTGACGGTTTGATTGATGGCTTCTTCCATGTTGTGCCCGTGCACATAAACCAACGCTTTTTTGATGCCGGCGACTTTTTTGGCCGTGGTTTTGATGTCCATGGCAAACTTGAAGGCTATCGGGCAGAACGGACTGGTCGGAACAAAATCAATCTTGACCACGCCTGGCTCCTGCTCCTTGACGCTCTGGATCAATTCCATTTGCCCAAAAGTCATGCCCGTCTCTGGGTCGATGATTTTTTCCACCTCGTTCTTAACCTTGTTTTCCAAATCGCTCAATGTTTTTTCACCTAGAACCAAATTTTATTGACCAGCGTCTTTAATAACATTGCGTTTCTGATACATCCGCCAGCTCAAGGCCATGGTCTTTGGATGCGACGCCTTAACCTCGTCTAAACGAGTTACAGCCGCATTGTACGGAGCCTTCTTCAACAGGTCGGGATTCGAGTAGGCTTCGCTCGAAATTTTCTTCAAAATGTCGACAAAACGGTCCAGCTCTTCCTTCTCAACTGACTCGGTCGGCTCAATCATCAGTGCTTCTTCTACAATCAATGGAAAATACGTGGTAGGCGAATGCATCCCATAGTCGAGGATACGTTTGGCTATGTCCATGGCTCGAACACCAGTCTCCTTAAGCATTGGCTTTGCGCTGAAGACACACTCGTGTTTGCGAGGACGCCCCTCAGCGTAGGGTAGCTCTAGACCGCGAATTTCTTTCAACTTTTTTACTAGATAGTTGGCGTTCAAGACCGAGATCTCAGCGGCTTCTTCAAGTCCTTCAGCGCCCAAGCTTGAAATGTAGGCGTAGGCTCGGACGAGAATCGCCACGTTACCGTAGAAACTTCGAATCTTGCCTATGCTCTCAGGCCTGTTGTAGTCCAAGAAGTAACGCTTACGATTCTCATCGTAGGCTATCTGAGGAACCGGCAGAAACTTAGCTAATTCCTTGCAAACGCCTATTGGACCAGCGCCCGGCCCGCCTCCACCGTGTGGAGTTCCAAAAGTCTTGTGAATGTTTATGTGCACTATATCGAAGCCCATGTCTCCGGGTCGTACCTTACCCATGATAGCGTTGAGGTTGGCTCCATCATAATATAGCAACCCGCCCACATTGTGCACGGTTTCCGCGATTTCAGCGATGTCCTCTTCGAAAATCCCCAGTGTGTTTGGATTGGTTAACATCAAGCCAGCCGTACGCTCTGACACTGCCGCCTTCAACGCTTTCAAGTCAATACAGCCGTTTTGGTTTGAGGGCACAACCACGATTTTGAAGCCAGCCATGGTTCCACTGGCGGGATTGGTCCCGTGAGCCGAATCAGGCACGATTAACTCGGTCCTCTTTTCGGCGTCGCCGTTGAACTTATGGCAAGCGCGCATAATCAAAGCGCCTAACAGTTCGCCGTGAGCGCCAGCGGAAGGCTGAAGGCTCACCTCTGCTGTGCCAGTGATTTCTGCCAGCGAACGAGATAGCGTGTACAGGATTTCGAGTATGCCTTGAACTGTGCCCTCGTCTTGGTTGGGGTGAAGTTCACTTATGCCTGATTCTTCAGCCAACAAGTCGTCGATTTTTGGATTGTACTTCATGGTGCAGCTTCCCAAGGGGTAGAAACCCAAATCCACGCCGTAGTTCATCTGTGAGAGGCGTGTGAAGTGGCGAACAACTTCTACCTCTGACAGTTCGGGCAGATTGGGCGGCTTGGTTCGCTTCAGTGTTTTTGGCAGTTCATCTGCAACATTGCCTGTCAGGCTGCAGACTTCGGTCTCAACACCAGGTAGATTGCAGCCTCTTCTGCCCTTGCCTCCAAGCCTAAAGATGACAGGTTCATCCCAACGAGCTTGCTGAAACATGGTTTTCACCTCTTCTTCCTCAAAACATTGCCCAAAGCCTTCGCTAGTAGGTCTAAGTCAGCCTGAGAGTGTACTTCTGTGACGCAGCACAGTGCTGTTTGTCCGAGGTCTGGAAATTCCTTCGAGATGTTTTTGCCCCCGTGAATCCCATACCGCTTGAGCAATGTTTGATTTATGGCTCTAACAGTTTTTCCGGTTTTGTCGAAGTTGACAGTGAATTCTTTGAAGTGCGGAGCTTTGAACAAGGGTGTCTTGACGCCTTTTATCTTTGCTAACTCCTGCATGGCGTACTGCGTCTTCATCATTATGATTTCGCCTAACTCCCTCAAACCCCTTGGTCCTAGCAAGGCCAAATAGGCGGCAGATGCAACTGCGCACAGAGCCTCGTTTGTGCAAATGTTCGAAGTTGCCCTCTCCCTACGGATGTGCTGCTCTCGAGTTTGCAACGCCATACAGAAACCTGTTTTGTCTCCGCTCAGCGTTGTGGTCATACCTATCACGCGTCCAGGCATCTGTCGAATAAGTTCCATTTGGCCTCTGCACGCAAACAAGCCTAAGAGAGGCCCTCCAAAATTGAGGTGATTGCCTAAAGGTTGTCCCTCGCCTACAACGATGTCTGCGTCGTATTCGCCTGGCGGCTTCAAAACGCCCAGCGAGGTCGGGTCAACACCAGCTATGAATAAGGCGCCTCTGTCATGGGTTATTTCCGCGATTTCTTCAACCTGCGTCTCAACGAAGCCCAAGTATGAGGGATTTTCAATGTAAACCGCAGTTGTCTTCTCTGAAACCTGTCGTTTTAGATTTTCAATGTTGAGCAAGCCTGTTTCCGGGTTGTAGTCTACAGATTTTATTTGCAGTTTCAAAGGCTCAACGTAAGTCTGCAAAGTGGCGTATCTTTCAGGGTGGACGAGTTTGGGCACAACAACCTCGGTTCGGTTGTTCATGCGCACTGCCATGCGGACTGCTTCACCTAGGGCTGAGGCCCAATCGTACATGGATGAGTTCGCCACATCCATGGCTGTCAGCTCGCAGATTATGCTCTGATACTCGAACATTGCCTGCAGCATGCCCTGTGAAATCTCGGGTTGATACGGTGTGTATGAGGTTGAAAACTCGGTTCGTTGGACGATGTTGTCAACTGCGGCTGGTACATGGTGTGGCCAGCAGCCTGCGCCTAAGAAAGTAGGTATGTCTGTGCGCCTTTTGTTCTTGTGCAGAAGGGTTTCTACGTGTTCTCTGACCTCGTGCTCCGATAAGGGCTTTGGAAGATTTAATCTTCTTTTGAGTCGAAACTTCTCCGGAACATCGGCGTAGAGTTCGTCTATGTTTTTGATTCCGATTTGTTGCATCATTTCATGTTTTGTTTCGAGTGTGGCGTTTGGAATGTAAGGGTGAACGTGAGACTTTGGCAAGTTTGCCTTTCACCGCCTAAAGATTAGAAGGATAATTTTAGTAAGTCGTGTTTTAAGTTATTGCCTCATGAGCATGTCTTAGTCGGGCTGATGTGAGTTCGCCCAGCATGGCGAGTTGTTCTGTTGAGAGATAATTGCTTGCAGTAGAGTCGAAAAGCATGTTCGCAGAAGCTGGAAACTCAGAAGTCGTACTGTGCAGTATTATGATGATTGGCACCAATGGGAGAGCGCGAACCTTTACTGTGCAATCGCCGAAACCAAGCCTTTCAGAATCCATTAGTCTTGCAGCTTCCCAAAGTCTTTGAACGTCGGTGCCAAAGGTTTTTTCGATGGGTTGAACTGCTCTTCGAATGAAAGCGTTGTTATAGCTAAATCCGCCTGGCAATTGCGAAAAAGAAATCAGTTTACTGGTTTCCGAAATAGGCTGGGATTCGGCGTATCCTGTGAGAGTGCAGTAGATGCCTGGCTGAATTTCTGGAAGGGGTTTGTTTCTTATTTCGTCGTGTATTTTTCCAGTTTCCAAGGACAATGTTAGTTTGAGAAATCTTAGGCTTGGCGAGTCTGCGAAACCGAGTCTACCTCTTAAAGTGCTAATTTTCTCTCTGCATTTCTCCCATGTCCATATGTCCCTATACATGCTGATCTGTCTCCCGCTAGCTAGAAGGTTTAGCTGTGCGTTCGAAACTATTTAAGTGATGACGATTATCTTTAAGGGAAGGTTCATCGATAATCTTGCAAAGCCAATGGAGAACCGAAGAAGGATGAAGTCTAACTATACGGAACTGCTTAAGCGAGCGCATTCTCAGCTTCCGCCGGAAGTGTTTGAGCACAAGAGGTTTGAGGTTCCCAAGGTTCGCAGCGGCACCATTGGAATGCGAACCTACATTGTGAACTACAAGGAAATCGCTGAGGCGCTTGATCGAGCCCCTCAACACCTGTTGCGGTATTTGTCCAGGGAAATGGCCACCGCAGGCTCAATTGACGGTGCCCGAGCCATATTTCAGGGAAAGTTTAAAGTTGACACTCTCAATCGCTTGATTCAACTCTATGCAGAAGAGTTTGTTATATGCCCAGTGTGTAAGCGTCCAGACACTAAAATTGTGAAAGAAAAACGCTTCTCGTTCCTCTCCTGCGAAGCCTGCGGAGCAAAATCATCCATACGAAGCATCTAGGATTCCTAATGGTCTTTCGCTCTTTATTTGACCACGACCAATCAAAAAATACCGAGGATATTGTTTTTCGCAGCCTGAAACATGCCAAAAACTATATTGTCCACTTCAAGCCTAGATTACTCGTAGAAAAGGCAGCAGGCAACAATATTGACTGACGTCTACGTCAATGTGCGCAAACACGGCAACAGTGTCGTCTTAGCCACATGCGACTGCGACTTGATAGGCAAGGTTTTACGAGATGGGAAAATCGTGTTTGAAGTGCGCGAAGAATTCTACAAGGGAATGAAGGTCACCATTGAAGAGGCTATAGAACTGTGCAAGCAGTCAACAATAGTCAATATGGTCGGACACTGTATAGTAGAAAAAGCCGTGAAGGCAGGACTGGTTCACCCCGAGGCTATACTGAAAATTTCTGGCGTACCCCACGCCCAAATCGTCAAAATTTAGGGCTCACATTTTGTTAAGATATTTAAGTCAGACCTGATGTTCCTGTTGTAGCGAGACGCCGTTGAGGTGGCTGTTTGGGTAAGAAGAAGGTTGTAAGCGAAGTAGAAATGCAGAACATGGTGTTGCCCGTTGCAAACGACGTTCTAGGCATAGCTGTTAAGCTGTTAGGCTTTGACAGAGTCATGGTTAAATGCCAAGACGGACACCAACGCCTGTGCCGAATAAGAGGAAAGATAAAGCGTCGCGTTTGGATACGCGAAGGCGACATCGTCTTGGTTTCTCCTTGGGACTTTCAGTCTGAGAGCAAAGGCGATGTCATCTGGCGATACACCAGAGCCCAAGCAGATTGGCTGAGAAAAAACGGCTACCTCACCCTCTAAATCCTCTACAGCTTGGGAGACTGCCCGTGTCTTATCGAGCACGAGTGGAGAAAAAGATTGGGCGCAGAGAGAGGCGTTATGAAACCGAACGGTTGATGAGAGAGAAGAGAAGCGAGGAATACGAAGTCCTCGAAGAGGTGTTCGACCGCTCCACCCTGATGACAATTTATGATTTTTTAAACAAGGGAACGATAGACCAGATATTCGGGGCAGTCAAGGCTGGAAAAGAATCCAAACTCTACTGGGGCAAAGACAAAAACGGCAACCCTGTAGCCATCAAGATATTCCTAACGCTTTCAGCCGAATTCAAAAGAGGCGGTATGATACCCTACATCGAAGGCGACCCACGCTTTGCACACATAAAGAGAGACACTCGCTCCCTAGTCTACGCGTGGACTCAAAAAGAATTCAAAAACCTCACCCAAGCAACGGATGCGGGTGTGAGAGTGCCCAAGCCCATAGACGCAAGCCACAACGTCTTAATCATGGAGTTCATAGGCGCAAACGGAGTCAGTGCACCCCTGCTAAGAGAAACCGAAGTGAAAAGCCCCCAACGCATCTACAACCAAGTTCTAGCTAGCGTGAAAAAGCTCTATCAAAGAGCCAAACTCGTGCACGGAGACCTCAGCGAGTACAATATAATGATATGGAAAAACCAACCCATACTATTTGATATTTCACAGGCGGTTCCACTAGAACACCCGATGGCGGACCAACTGTTGCGCCGCGACCTCGAAAACTTAAACCGATACTTTAAACACTTAGGTGTAGAAGTGCTGTCCTCAGAAAAAGTGTACAGGAGAGTAACCGGCGGTGGCAAAGGCTAGCACATTTACAAAAATCACCAAAGACCGCATAGGCGCACTTATAGGTCCAGAGGGACAGGTAAAAGAAACCATAGAAAAGAGACTCAGCGTAGAATTGAGCATAGACAGCGAAACAGGCGACGTAACAATAACGCTTAGAAAAGAAGATCAAGACCCGTCGCTGCTCTTCAGAGCCAAAGAAGTAATAACAGCCATTGGAAGAGGCTTCTCGCCAGACCGCGCCTTCCGCCTAATAAGCGACGAAGACGCAGCATTAGAAGTAATTGACCTGCGTGAATTATTTGGGAGGTCACTGTCTGACTTGCAACGCATTAAGGGAAGAATCATTGGGCAAGAGGGCAAGACCAGACGCATCATTGAAGAGTTGACTGAAGCCGATGTGTCTGTCCATGGACACACGGTTTCAATCATCGCCAATATAGACCAGATGGAGGTTGCCCGAGAAGCTATACAAATGCTACTCCGAGGAAGCCAGCACAGCACCGTCTACCGCTTCCTGCACAGAAAGAGACGCGAACTGAAGAAAAAGAAACTCGAACTCTGGGAAAAACCCTACGAGACAACAAAGGAATAAAGAATAGGCAAGCGTGCCTTAGTGGTTTTAGCGTTTTTTGTGTTAAAACTTAAAAAGAGTGCAAAATGCATATTCTTGCGGATTGACTGACTGAACAAAACTTTAGATGATTCGAGAGGATGCATGTGGCTGAAACCTTTGAAGAGATAAGTGCTGCAGACTTCTTCTACCGCAACCGAGACATCGCTGGTTTCACCAATCCAGCCCGAGCCATCTTCTCCTCAGTGAGAGAACTTATTGAAAACTCTCTGGACGCGGCAGATAGGCTAGCCATACCGCAGATGAGAACAAGCATCATTGGAACGCGCATCATAATTGATAACTATCAAGAAATCAGCGAAGCCTTGAAGCAGGAACCTCAACGTTTGCTGGAATATTTGTCTAAGAAGACAGCGACCAACGCCAAAATTGATAGGGCAAAAGCCATATTTGAAAAAGTGCTGAAAAGCGAAACTCTTGAGCGACTAATTTATCGCTACGCCAAAGATTTGGTAACATGCCCTGACATATATGTTAGGCTTTCCTATGAAGACGAAGAGAAATTTGAAAGCGAACTTGAAAGTGAGAAAAAAATTGAAGGCGAAGCCGATGAAGAAGCAGCTGAAAGCTTCGAGACGGGAGTGTACAAGCTACGCATTGAAGACAACGGTTCAGGAGTACCCTCACGACACATACCAGCCGCCTTCGGTCAAGTCCTTTTCGGTTCAAAGTACAAGCTGAGACAGACACGTGGCACATTCGGCTTAGGCGGCACCATGGCGCTTCTTTACGGACAGATAACCACCCACAAACCCGCCCTTGTCATTTCCAGCACGGGTGGGACTAAGGTTTACACGTACAAGTTGATGGTAGACATTCAACGCAACCGTCCAGTTATTTTAGACCGCAAAATTCTGTTGAACAAAGAGCGCTGGCAGGGAACCATCGTCGAGTTCAGCCTTGAAGGAGACTACAGCAAAGCTATGCCCCGCATCCTCGAATACTTGAAACAAACCGCGTTAGTAAACCCCTACGCCAACATCACCTTCGCAGACCCAAAAGGCCGCCTATACAAGTTTACACGAGTGACCACAAAGATGCCGCCCCCACCGAAAGAAACAAAACCGCACCCGTACGGTGTCGACGTGGAAACCATCCAGCGCCTCATGCGCATAACTCCCTACCGCAACATGGTTGACTTCATGAGATATCACTTTCACCGAGTCGGCGAGAAGACAGCCCACAGATTCCTAGAATACGCTGGAATAGGCGAAACAAAAGACCCTAGAAAACTCAAGCCAGAAGAAATCGTGCGCTTAGTGCACATGATGAAACGGTTCGACGGGTTTCTCGCACCCGACGCTAGTTGCCTCTCTCCGCTAGGCGAAGAACTGTTGAAAGCTGGCATCCTCAAGGAGCTTCAACCAGAGTTTATCGCAGCTAGACAGCGCCCACCCGCCACGTATTCAGGGCACCCGTTTATCGTTGAGGCGGCCATCGCGTACGGTGGAAACATTCCAAAAAGAAGCGATTTCGTTTTGTATCGGTTCGCCAATCGGATCCCACTTTTATACGATGAAGCCAGCGATGTCAGCTGGAGAATCATCAAAGCAATGAACTGGCGCAGATACAAGGTTTCTCCAGACCTACCCATCGCTGTTTTGGTTCACCTGTGCAGCACAAAGGTTCCGTACAAGACAGTGGGCAAGGAGTTCATCGCCGACAGACCAGAGGTGAAGAAAGAGATTCTAAACGGAATCCGAGAAGCCGCACGGGAACTGCAACACTTTTTGACCAAGCGGGAACACGTGGAGAGGGAGAGAAAACGGTTAAACATTTTTTCGAAGTACCTGCCCAAAATCGCGCAGTTTTCAACCGAGCTTGCTGGAAAGAAGAAGCCACCAGACATAACCAAACTGTTAACGAGAGTGAAAAAATATGAAGAAGCAGACTAAAATATCAGCCCTTGAAAGAAAAAAAGAAGTCATAACGCATCTAACCAAATTTGGCGGTACACTATACGAGCAAATGGACAACGGCACCTTCCCATGGACAAAGATGCCCAGCCGCTCCATTGAAAACATATACTACAGCAGAGACCTCCGCCAATACGTTTTAGGCGACAAAACTGTGCGCCGAAGCGCCGCAAACATCCGCCATATCCGCCCTTTCACACAATTGGTGTGGACTGCATACTTCGCGCAGGAACTCACTAAACAGAGGAAAACCTCCACGCTGAGAGACGTTTACTACTCCGCCCAAGCCTACGACATTGCCTTTAAAGACCAAGCCGAGTCCGACAACGTCATCACAGATTTGGAAACAGTTGCGAATTTTTCAAGAGAAGACTTCAGCGTTTTCCCAGAAGAACGCTCAGCCATTTTCGGCGACCTAACGATCGAATACACTGTTCCAGGCTACGAGGGCAAACGCCTAAACTTGACATCCCACCCAGACGGCGTAATGATAGGACCAGCATTAACCTCATCAGAATTCGTCAAAACTAGCGCCGACAAGGTCATAGCCATCGAAAAAGGCGGACTCTTCACAAGGTTCATTGAGGAACAGGTGCACAGAAAATACAACGCCTTGCTTGTGCTGACTGCTGGGCAAGCGCCTCGTGCCACACGCCACCTAATTCGCAGACTGAACAAAGAACTAGACCTGCCAGTCTACATTTTCACGGACGGTGACCCTTGGGGAATGCACATAGCCATGGTCATAATCTCAGGCTCAGCCAACGCCGCGCACCTGCGTGAGTTAACAACGCCAGACGCCAAATGGAGTGGTGTTTGGGCAACGGACATTGTAGAGTACAAGTTGCCAAGCGACCCCTTAACCGACCTAGACATAAAACGCCTATACGAGTTGCAGAAAGACCCACGTTATAAGGATGAGTTGTGGCAGAGGGAAACCAAAACCTTCTTTAAGATTAAGAAGAAGGCCGAGCAAGAAGCGTTCAGCAGATACGGCTTAACCTACATTGTGGACGAATACTTGCCAGCGAAGTTAGAAGAGTCTTAACAAACTTAAAATAACACAATGAAAACCTAGATAAGCCCTAAGGCAATGAGGCTTCAAAATTGAGCAAGGAAGCACCAATCGGCTTAACCATCATGGAAAAACTCATCGGTTTAATAATGATCGCCATAGGAGTCATAACCTTCTATGTAACATACACCAACCTGGGAAGCATTGGAGCCAATCCCATACTCTTCCTCGCCGCAGGTTTAGCCTTGGTTGTTTTGGGTGCCCTCCTTCTGATAGCCAAAACGGAATGAAGATATAAACCTAGATAACTTATTTTATCCGTCTGTTCATGACCAAAGCAGCTAAGGCTCCACCGATTACAGCAATTACACCCGTAAGAAGAACCACAAGAAAACTCCAACCCAACGCGACAACTCCCCAGAAAAAGCAACCCCAGAAGAAACTGAAGTTCCTTTGACCATGAAGAGTCACGAATTATTGCAGCGATTGCAGCGATTGATGGTACGGAAGAAAAGGGGTGATGAGTCATTAGAGTTCTATTTGGTTGATTTTGTCTAATGTCTCTAGGTCGTGCATCATGACTTTCTTGTCAGAAATTGTGTAGAGAACATTGTCCATATAGAGTGACCTCTTCACGTAATATGGGGTTTCATAATAGCTGGTGTAGAAGTCACTGAAGTTTTCTGTGTGCGCAATTCGACCTCTCAGCGCAATTCCCCCTTGTATGCTAATGTTGAAGACGTAGGCGCCTTGCCAGACTCCATAGCCATAATCAGATGTGAATATGGGAATTACTAGAAGATTCTTTGAACTATCGAACAGCAACGCCTTATGGTCGCGCAAAACCAGCGAGTCGGACCAGCTGCCGCTTACTTGGTAATTATCTATTTCCTGAGGGTTAGTGACGTTGCTAACATCAAACAATGATACCTTCACTACGCTTCCGTCTTTGCCTATGCCTATGATATGACTTTGGTCGTAGGGGTGCAGGTAGCTCGAGTAACCAGGTATCTCTAGGACTCCGAGCACTTTGGGACTATAGGGATCCTGTAGGTCTATTGTAAAGAACGGATCAGTTTGTTCGAAAGTTACAACGTAGCCTCTGTCACCCATGAATCTAACGGAATAAATTGTTTCTCTTCTTCCTCCCGGGGTCATATTTTCTAGTTTTCCAACTATGGTTAAGTTCATGTCTAAAACATACACGTTGTTCTGGGATGTCCCGTTTGCCCAAGCCGTGGTCGCTAATCGGAGATAGCCCTTGTATTCATCCATGGAAAACTGGTTCAGAACGCTGCCAGATACTTCACCCTTGGCTTCGCCTTTAATCATTTCGTCTTCTATGCGTATTCTGTATATTAGAGTCCCTCCGCTTTGTGCCAAGTAGGTTATGTAGATGTTGCTTGGAGACACGTACATGCAGCTTGTCGCTCCGAGTAGGTACGTCTCATGTGTCGGCTTCTGAGTGTCATCCTGAACGTTTATGGCTGCTACTGTTGTGAATGCGTATGAGTAGTCTGAAATATTCGCATAGTAAATTTTGGAGGCATCTATTTCCTCAACTCCGTCTTCTGAGTAGATTTTTGGAAGAACCAAAGTGTCGTAAAGCAGGTAAGCTGGTTGGGTTACAATGAGGTAGACATATTCATTTATCATCCTCGCATCAAAATAGTTGCCGCTAATTGAAAACCTCCTTGAAAGCACAGGGTTGCTTCTGTCCGAAACATCGTAGACTTCAACAAAGGTTTTATCATCAATAAATGTAGACGACCTATAAGACATATAATAGGGGGTAGAGCTCTCCAGAATGGCTAATCTATTTTCATTTAGAAAGAACTCGCCTAGAGTCCGGTTGAAGCCAATCTTAGACAGAACTTCGACTTCCTCAGGAGGATAAGCCTTCAAGATGTAGAGGGTGTTGTTTGAAGCAACGTACAAGTACGTGCCATCGGTCTTCACTATGTCTGGCTCATCTACGCCCGCCACTTGAATATTTGTTGGCGAATAGTCAGGGGCATCTGTAGCCACATAGTTAAACTTTACGACATCTGTTGCTAGGGCTTCTTCCCAAGCAACTCTCCACGGACTGTTAAAATATGCATAGTTTGGTCCTGTTTTCCAGCTTGTTTCAAGAAAATTCACTAGATTATCATATGAAGAGAATCTTTGCAAGAAAGGCTGTTCCGAAGCAGGTTGTCCAGGCGTGGGAGGTTCATGGATTAGAGCCAAATTGTAGGTAACTGCGCTTATTAGTAGCGCCAGAAGAATTGCCGATGCTCCATATACCGCTGTTTTCTTCTTAACCTCTGTCTGCATTTCAAGCACCTATAATGAAGAAATATCCGCTCTTATTTTATGCTAATTTTTAGTACAATCCGTTCCAGAAGTTAGACAGGCTTCAACGACCAAATCCTTATTGCCTCATACCAAAAAATTACGCAGACAGCTGCACCAAAAACTGTGATGAAGATGCTTTCTCGACCCAGACCCTGCATGAACATTGAAAGGTAGATTGCGTAGAGAGTTGAGGAAAAAACCGCGTAGAAGAAGTATCTTGGAAACAAAAGTCTCCCGAATTTAACAAAGTGTTGAAGTACTCCAACCTTAACATTGCCTGCCAAAATATAGCAACCGCCTGCAGTTTGTTTTTGAACCAGACCCAACTCGCAAAGCCGTTCAAGGTGATGCTGCGCCACGCTTGGACTGCTAAAGCGTAGGGCCCTTTGGACCTCTCTGACGCTCATTGGAGAGCCCTGCTTCAAGAGGAGCCAATATACTTTCCACGCTTTTCCACGGAGTTCATATTCGAGTCTAGTCTCGTCTTCGCCGGGCGGCAACAAATGCACCAGTGACAATATACTGATGGATACTTAGCTTATATGTCCATTTTTTAGAACAAACGGATTATGCTGTGAGTGCTACGGGGCCTCATTATGATAGTGGCGTAGTCTTGGTTGTTGGGTTTTCAAGTTTTTGTTGGCTTTGTTTTTTATCAACACTCCCCTCGGTGATAACAACTGTAGTAATGTTGAGTCAAAATTGATTGTGGCGCCGCCGGTCGGATTTGAACCGACGACCAACTGGTTAACAGCCTCAGCCTTCTATTACGCTAGAAGTCAGCTGCTACTACCGTGCTGAGCTACGGCGGCATCGTCGCGGCGCTGCTATTCTTGAGAACCTTCATCCATATTTAAGTTTACTCAGCGCACAAGGAGGATAGCATTCTTTCGACCTGGCTACGACCCCCTGCGAAAATCCTTCTTTTAGAAGAAGAAGGTATAAGGCATCTCACCACTTCTTCTTTGAACCGAGTCCAAAATATATGTGGCGTTAAAATAATAAGTAATTAATCATGAGGAGAAAATAGGCTGCCATTGTCAAAGCATGGGTTTGACACGGTTGTTGTCCGTTTTGGAGGAGAAATCGGCATCAAGGCCGATTGGACCAGAAAACTGTATGAACGACGCCTACTCACCAACATTAAGGCAGTCTTGAAGAAACATGCCATTTCCTATACCAGATTCGTCAGAAGGTTTGGGCGACTCTACATCAAGACCGTTCAAGCTAAAGAAGCCGCAGAAAAGCTGAGCCGAGTTTTCGGCGTTTCCTCACTCTCGCCAGCCTTAGAAACCACCTCAAACCTAAACGACATCTTAAACGTCAGCATCCGCCTTGCCCACTCAAGTTTCAAAAAGGGAAAAAGCTTCGCCGTGCGCTGTCGCAGAGTTGGAAAGCATCCTTTCACAAGTCAAGACATCTGCCGAAAAATCGGACACGGAATAATCGCTTCACTTCCCGGACTGAATCTGCAGGTTGATTTGACTCATCCTGAACAAACCCTGCATGTTGAGGTGAGAGAAGACAACGCTTACGTGTTCATCGACATCATTAAAGGAGCAGGTGGCTTACCCCTCGGCACTCAACCTAAGCTAGTCTGTTTGTTGAATGGTGACGCCTCATCCGCTGTAGCTTGCTGGATGACTATGAAACGCGGTTGCCCAGCCATATTGGTTTATTTTAAAGACGATGTGCTGACCAAAAAGTTAAGCACTGAAAGAGTGATCGACACTGCTAAAAGGTTGATGGAGTGGTCCACGGGATTTCCAAGAAAACTGTATGTGATAGAACACCGTCAAAACTTTCAGAAACTCGCTCGCAAACATCCGCAAGAACTGAGTAGTCTCTTGCGTAGGCGCTTGGGGCTCAAGATAGCTCAAGGTATAGCCCGAATTAAGAACGCTGAAGGCATAGTCACTGGAGATTCACTTGGAAAAAAGGCAGCTCAAACACTTCACTCGTTCAGAACACAAGACGAAGCCGCCAAAGACTATCCCATTTACAGACCTCTGCTTGGATTAGATGAACACGAGATTGAGGAACTTGCTCGAAAAATCGGCTTAGAAAAAGCAATCCTCCACGAACCAAAAAGCAGAGCAGAGAGAAAAGAGGAGCAAATAGCCACAATAAAGCTTGAGGACATTAAACGGCGTGAAAAAGAACTGAACACCGAAAAAATGACCGAGGAAGCACTGAAACTACCTAAGGTTCTAAGAGTCTAAGCCAACTAACTAGTGCCAGCTCAGTTACTCTTAAATTATTTCGCTCAACCATCTCTCATGTCATGTCAACCGCTGACATCGCGGTCAGAGTGTTTCGCACACTGGAACCCGAGGACTTTCGTGTATTGCAAGTCATCGAAGCAGACATGGCACGTCACAGATATGTCCCAGAAAAAGAACTGCGGAGACTGACCAAGCTAAACCTCAGGGAACTAGATTTTCGCTTGTCTCGTTTAGGCAAATTTGGCCTAATAGAACGCCAGAGTGGACCCTACACGGGCTACGTGCTCTACACAGTTGGCTACGACTGTCTGGCAATCAACGCCTTGGTCAAGGCAGGCATGCTCGAAGCGTTCGGCAAACCACTCGGAGTCGGCAAGGAATCGGACGTTTACGACGCTCTCACGCCTCAAGGCGAAAGGGTCGCGGTTAAGTTTCATCGCCTGGGCAGAAGTAGCTTCCGTCAAACTAGACGAGTTCGCGGCTACATCGCCCAGCGTCACCACATTAGCTGGCTCTATCAGTCACGACTCGCGGCCGAGAAAGAGTTTGAAGCCTTAAACCTCGTTCACCCTCACGGCGTGGCTGTTCCCAAACCAATCAACCAAAATCGCCATGTGGTCGTTATGGGAATGATTGAAGGAGCCGAACTCGCAGAGTTCAACGAAGTTCTGAACCCAGACAAAACGTTAAGAGAGATTCTCTCAAACATTCGCAGAGCCTATGCTTCCGCTGGTGTGATACATGCTGATCTCAGTGAATTCAACATTATTCTACAGCCAAACTGGCACATACTCATCATAGATTGGCCGCAATACGCCACAAAAGACCATCCCAACGCTGAACAGTTGCTTGAACGAGACATACAAAACATTGTGCACTTCTTCAAGAGAAAGTTCAAGGCCAAAACCACTCTGAATGAAGCCTTAAACTACGTTAAGAAATGATGCTTAGCGGTTGACTGTTCTAAAGCGTGTCATTTGTGGCTTAATTGTACGTCCAAAACAACCTGATGCCAGTTGGGTCCTGTTGGACGCACAACTCGCCCAAAGGAAACAATGAAATCGACGCCTAATTTTTGCAGTTTCTTCGAGATTTTTACCCTGACTTTTTCCATTGGATTCTCCCCTTTTGAGGCGTGTTCAAGATCGTAATAGTGTATCCATCCGCCATTAGGTTTTAGAGCCATAATCGCGTAGTCTAGATATTCGTAGGCTTTCTCTGGCAACGGCATAACAACGCGGTCAACCCTGCTTTTCAAATGCTCGATTATGACCTGCTTAGAATCGCCCAGAATTGGAACAACCCGACCCTGAACGCGGTTAAGCCTGATGTTCTCTTGCATGAATTTGACGGCTGAAGGATTCACGTCGATGGAATACACCGTTTCCGCTCCGCCGTACTTAGCCATCAGAATGGAAAAGCTGCCAACTCCAGCGAACATGTTCAAAACAGTCTCTCTGGGCTGAACCAATCTTGTAATGCGCATGCGCTCAAACGATAAGCGAGGCGAAAAATAGCACTCGTCTAAATCAACTCTGAAAACGCAGCCAAATTCCTTGTACAATGTTTCTGTTTTCTTTTCTCCTGCAATCCATTCGAGTTGGCGTAGCCTGAAGTCACCTGAAACAGCGCTGGCTTGCCGAAGAACCGTCTTCACGTGTTTGTGCGTTTGCAAGATAGCTTCACCGATGATTGCGTTTTGAGGCTTGAGGTTTTCTGGAACACGGATGATGGCTGTGTCGCCGATGACATCGTAGGATTTAATGACATCGTCTAGTTCGTGCGACCGCAGCTTTCCCTTTAGAATGGACTTTAAGTCTTTCTTCATCATACAGTCCTCGAAAACATCCCTAGTCGGCGGCTGCAAAGCGTTCCAACCATGTAGCCATGCGCCGTAGGTTTTTTGGCAGATAGTCTTCTACGAGTTCTATGTCGTGTTTCTTTATTGCCCTCAAAGCGATTAAGCAGAGGAAGTAGGCTAATGCGCCGAATAAAGCATAGATTGGAAGCATTTGCAGACGAATAACAAGGAACTGATAGGAATCTGACGACAAAAGCTTTCTCACCAAATCGAGACCTAGGATTGCGAGAACCATGAAGGCAGAGGCGGCGGAAGCCTTCCACAGTGCCTCCTTGTCGAAGGAAATGGGCACATGACGGGTTAAGACATAAAGGCTGAGGGCTAAACTAATTGCTGTCACGATGGTTCTAGCCCAAGCTGTGCCGATCATGCCTAAGCCTAAGTAGGCTAGAAAGACATAAGACAAAAAAGCGCTGGAGATTACAGAGATTATAGACAGTGCAGACACAATGTTCGTGCGTTCCAAGGTCATTAGTATCGGGCTTACCGCAACTCCTAAAATAGCTAGTAACGAAGCTATTGAGACGACGATCAAAGGTCCTGCTGCTTCGACATATTGCGATCCAGCAATCAGTGTTACAGTAGGTTTGGCTAGAGTTGCCAATCCAATGATCATGGGGAAACCTATAAGGACTAAGTAGCGGATGGAGACACGGAATGCGTCCCTTAGACTGTTCAAGCCCTGCTGCGTGTACAGCTCTGATAGCTTAGGGAAAAGAGCTGTCATAATCGCGGTTGAGAATAAACTTGGAACCGTAGCGGCTTGCAATGCTACGCGGTAGATCCCCAATATTCTTTGGGCTTCTCTCGCTCCTGCAGGAAGCGAACTCAAGTACGAGACCAAAAAGAGCTGGTCGATCCATCCTACCATGAAGCCAATTCCGCCAGAAATATAGAGGGGTATGGAGAATTGCAGCAAAGGTTTTATTTCATGGGGCTTTCCGAAGATGCCTAGATATTTAGCCGTTATTATTAAGCCAGCGATAGAAGCAACGGCTAAGCCTGCCAGCCAACAAGCGACAACAGCATATAGGCGCCAGCCCAAGTAGAGAAGAAAAATGCCCACGGAATTTTGAACTAGAGCATAAGTGAAGCCTATGGTGGCCACTTGAGGCATTTTTTGAAGGCCCTGTAGGAAACTTGAGGCCAACACCATTAGGACGCTGAAAACAGAGGTTAAAGCTACGATGCGCAGTATTAGGGCGTATTCCGGCGACTTGAACATCATTATAGAAAGCCATTCCGCTGGGACAAAAAGCAACACGAAAGCAACAGTAGAGGATAACAAACCTATCTGTAATGTGCGGGTGATAACTGATTTGGCTTTGTCGGGGTTGTTTTCGGCCATATACTGAGAAATGTACTTAACCGCGGCTGAGGGTAGACCAAATGTTCCAAAAATCTGCGGTAAGGTGAGCACGAAAACTACGAGAGCATAAACTCCCACCTCCTCAGGGCGGTCTGAAAGCGCGTGGGTTAGAACGCTGAAGTAGACTACACCCGACAAAGCGTTGACAAAGCCCTGAACAAAAAGATAAGTGGCACCGCGAGCTACTCGCGCAGTGGGACGCACCCTACTCAATGAACTACTTTCACCTCACCCAACGACGAGATGGAATAAACATAGCATCTAATAAAGTTAAGCGCAAGAGTCTTTCTTACAGCGTTCTTTTGCTTATCTAAAAATTAGTGCTGTCTTCACCATTGGAAGCTGAAAATCATGCTTCAGAGTTTATGGTTGATTTTAACGTCGTTCCGTTTTGCTTATTTCTCTCGCCACATAATCTATCTGAGCCTTCGATATTGTCGGAAAGAGTGGTAGCGACAGAATTTCTTTAGAAATCTTTTCAGCTATAGGAAAATCTCCTGTCTTGTATCCAAGCTTCCTTTTGTAAAATGTTAGAAGATGTAGAGGTGTGTAATGGACGCTTGACCCTATGCCTTTGGCTGAAAGTCTTCTATACAATTCATCTCTGTTGATACCGTAGCTTTGTGTAACTCTAATGACGTACAAGTGGTACAAGTGTGTTCTATTTTCAGCCTCGTATGGGGAAACGATTCCGTCGATTTCCTTAAGTTTGTGAGTGTAATAATGAGCCACTTCAATACGCCTCCTATTGATCTCTTCAATTCTCTTCAATTGGGAAATGCCTAAGGCTGCCTGAACCTCGTTCAGTCGATAATTGTAGCCGATATCCACAACATCGTAATACCATGCTGCTGTCTTTTCTCTTGCAAAAGCGCCTGAGGTCATTCCGTGCTCTCTTAGAAGTTTGATTTGTTTTGTCACTTCTTCATCGCTCGTTGTGGCCATCCCTCCTTCAAATGTTGTGATTGCCTTTGTTGGATAGAAGCTGAAGCATCCCACGCGACCCATGCTTCCTGTTTTTTTGCCATTATACTCCGCTCCCAATGAATGGGCGCAGTCTTCGATTACGTAGAGATCATGCCGTCTTGCTATTTGCATGATTTCCTTCATGTCGCAAGCTTGTCCTCCGTAATGGACAACAATTATGGCCTTCGTCTTGTCGGTTATCTTGTCTCGAATGTCTTTTGGGGAGATGTTGAACGTTTTCTCGTCTATGTCAGAGAATACCGGTTTGGCACCCACGAAAAGCGGTGCGTTTGCTGTGGCTGCAAAGGTGAGGACCGGAACTATGACTTCATTTCCAGGACCTATATTCAACGCTCGCATAGCCAAATGTAACGCTGCAGTACAGCTATTAACTGCAAGAGCGTATTTCACGCTCACATAGTTTGCGAACAGTCCCTCAAACTCACTCGTCTTAGGCCCACCTGTTAGCCAACGAGAACCTAAAGCCTCTAACACAGCTTTTCTATCTTCTTTAGTAACCCATGGAAC
>Ga0315306_10000250_pt1 | contig 25874 bp, 19 predicted proteins | sample TDP1_MG_FD_203803 | JGI IMG/M metagenome (GOLD analysis project Ga0315306, IMG submission 203803) | Freshwater sediment microbial communities from Lake Towuti, South Sulawesi, Indonesia - TDP1 | ecosystem: Environmental > Aquatic > Freshwater > Lake > Sediment | place: Indonesia: South Sulawesi... | reverse complement strand
GAGATTTTCCATTTCTTTCCTTTTCAGAAATAAGTTTTATTCGTAGATCTATTGCCGCCATTTTGTGAACAATCTCGTCTGTCCTATCAATCGAACCAGATGAAACAACGATAATCTCACAGAGTTCATATGGAAACGAAAAGGGCTGTTGAGTTAAATTCTCAAGAAGATTGCCGATGTTGCTTTCTTCATTATATGCACATATGCCCACACTGATGCTTACACCCATTTCAGTCATCACTCAATTTCAAGAGTCTATTCTTTGGAAGATATTAATAAAAAAGTATCGCACCCGGCCAAAGTTTTCTTACTTCATGTGGTTTACTTACGCACAAAAAAGATGATAGGAAAAGAGAAATCAATAAAAACGATAACAGAGCAAAAAGAAAACTTTACGTCAAAAAAGAGCAAGAAAAGAGAAAATTAAAAGCTAAGTCATTCAAGAAACATTTTTCCATGTTTATTGAATCTTTGCCGACGTAATAGTGTCACTTACAGCTGTGGTTTGACCTATATGCGACCCACATGCGTGACTTCAAGTGACATTTCTTTCCCTCCAACTGAACATTGTATTAGATTAGCGCACACAAAGCATTCGTCTGGGACTGAACTATCCTTTGGAAGATTTTTCAGATGTCCAAAATGATAGGGGCATTCTATAAGTTTTGCCAATTCATTTCTTTCCGTGGCTCTAGAAAAATTATGTACGGTTTCTGCATTGTCTACCGCAACATTCAATTTAGACAAGCAATGTGGACAAGCATAGTAAGTTTCTCTAGGCAGTTTCGACGAATCTGTGAGCATCAAAGGCTTTCGAAAGTTTCTTCTGCAGTTGAAATATGGACATACGAAGGCTTTAAGTTCGAACATGGGATCATCTTGTGGAGCTCTGGTTTTAATATTGTATATTAATATATAATATTCTTCCTACACACGCCACAATATATCAAAAATGGATATAATGATACCCTGTGCCTTGTGCTGGAGACATCTTCATCTTTGCTTTGTAAAATCAGTGCCATATGCCTTTTTGTTCGGATTCAGTTTTAGAAGTAATCGTTAAAAAGACTCTCCAAAATTACATCCAACGTTAGGAGAACTATGATTTGTTATGGTGCGCGGTTATGCTCACCAAAAATGAGTTAATACTTAAGCGCCAAAAAGCCATGCGCAAACACATCTGGTTTAAAGTTTTAACCCGATCTGAAAGGGCAATTTTCAATCTCACTATCCGATGCGTAGAGCAAATCAAAAGTTCAAAACTAGCCAAAATAGTGACGGCCATAGTAGAAAAGCTAACCCAAGCAATGACAAGCAGAGTTGAAAAACTATCCCAAAGCGTCGGGCGCCAACTTGCCTAACGGAGTCGGATTCGGATTCTGATCAGACGATAAATGATTAATACATAGGGTTCAAAGGCAACTTTTCAGAGGATGAAAAAATGGTTAGGAAGGTAATTATTGAGGTTCGACTTATTCCAGAGTCTGATGACATAAGCGCTAGGAAAATTAAAGACGAAATTCTGAACGAGTTCAGCCAAGGTTTCTTGTTGATTCCTTATGCCGACAAGATTGAGAAAATCAAGGTTGCAGAAACCTAACGATTTTATCATGAAGGGATTGAAAGCGTTGAAAAAGTAAAGGAGTCTTGTTTTGGCCCAATTTGTCTCTGGTGGAAGATTCGTGTAGGTTTATTGCAATCGCAGCAACTGCCTGAATTAAAGTTGAAGATAAGTTTGAAAAAAATATCTGAGCCCCGCCTTTTCCAGCAATCTTAGCATATTGAAGTAAGTCAGACGACATTTACACCACAAAGAACTATTATGCTTTAATCTTTAGCTATTTCACATTTTCCACAATATCAGAAGATAACCTCATACATGCATATTGGATATCCAGTAATTGCCATAAATAATAAATCACTAAATATAAAATTGATTTAAGGAAAGGGAGCACTATTGAACATGAAAGGAATAATTCTCCATGGAGGACACGGAACTCGACTTAGACCTCTCACTCACACCGGACCTAAACAACTGATTCCAATAGCCAATAAACCAATCTCACAGTACGTTCTAGAAGACATGGTTCAAGCAGGGGTAAAGGATATTGCCATTGTTTTAGGCGATTTGCATCCCGAAAAGGTTAAGCAACACTATGGTGATGGGCATCATTTCAATTCAAAGATAAGATATATCCCCCAACCTCAGCCTAAGGGCATAGCTCACGCCATAAATCTCTGTGCAAAGCATGTTGGCGACAATCCCTTCGTCGTCTATCTAGGAGACAATCTTCTGAAAGGAGGTATCAAAGACTTCGTTAAGAGTTTCGAAATTTCAAATTATGACGCGATGATACTTCTACGCAAAGTAGAAAATCCCAGCCTTTTCGGCGTAGCAAAATTTGATGAAAATGGAACATTGATAGGCTTAGTTGAGAAACCGAAGCAACCACCGAGCAGTTATGCCCTCACTGGCATTTACTTCTTCAGACCAGTAATTTTCAAGATGATAGAGAGGCTCAAGCCTTCTTGGAGGGGAGAATTGGAAATAACAGAGGCTATACAATTACTAATCGATAATCGATATAACGTTGGCCATCGATTCGTCAAACACTGGTGGAAAGACACGGGGGCACTAGAAGATATTCTGGAAGCTAACAGACTGGTCCTTGACGAATTGAAACCACAAATCAAAGGAAAAATCGAGGTCAATAACTGTATACAAGGAAGAGTTTCTGTCGGTGAAAACACTATAATAAAGTGTGGATCTATAGTTAGGGGTCCAACTATTATAGGAGACAACTGCATTATAGAGGACGACGCCTATATCGGACCCTACACAAGCGTTGGCAACAATGTCACGATAAAGAGAGGCGAAATTGAGAATTCAATAATTCTGGACAACTGTTTCATAGATATCAATGAAAGAATAACAGACAGTCTAATAGGTTCTCACTCCACAATAGTTGCAAGTCAAAACGGCAAACCTAAAGGTTACAGATTTACGATAGGTGAGCGATCAAAAATAACTATATGAAATTAGGTGCGTCCAATGTTAGACGGAGTAAAAATATATGACCTGAAAAGATTTCTTGATGAGAGAGGCTTTTTCACAGAAATCTTGCGCCAAGACTGGAAAGATTTATTCAAAGAAGAATGGATAGCACAAGCAAACCTGTCATACAGCTACCCGTGTATAATACGGGCTTGGCATAGACATCTACGAGGGCAGACGGACTACTTCGTTGTGGTTAATGGCGCGATGAAGATTTGTGCATACGATGAGAAAACAAAGCAACTAAACGAAATCATTGTAGGTGAACAGAGGTTACAAGTAGTCCGCATTCCAGGCCGTTACTGGCATGGAACAAAGACCATAGGAAACAAGCCTTCACTGACTGTATACTTCGCCACAAAAATGTACGACTACAACAACCCAGATGAAGAAAGAAGACCATGGAATGACGCGACAATAATTCCAGCAGAAATAAACGGCAAAAAAGACGACTCAAGAGTCGGCAAACCATGGGATTGGTTTCACCCTCCGCACAAATAGAAGGCAACAACCAATGAATGTATTAGTAACGGGAGGAGCAGGTTACATAGGCTCAGTCCTTTCCAGGATTCTCTTGGAAAGAAGCTTCAATGTTACATGTCTAGATAGACTTTTTTTCGGAGCCAATCCAATAAAAGATATAGCAGATAAAGTAAACATAATCAAAGACGACATCAGATGGTTCAAACCAGAACTTCTCAAAGGCATAGATGCCGTATTTGATCTAGCATCACTTTCAAATGATCCAAGTGGTGAACTAGACCCACAAAAAACCCTACAAATAAACTATATTGGACGAGTCAGAGTAGCCAAACTCTCTAAGAAATATGGAGTCACTAACTATCTTTTGGCTAGTACTTGTAGTGTTTACGGGTTTCAAGAAGGAATGCTAACAGAAGAATCCCGCCTGAATCCTTTAACGACTTACGCAAAAGCCAATGTGCTAGCAGAAGAAGAGATTCTACCGTTAGCAGACAAATCCTTCTGTGTTACCGTACTCAGACAAGCCACAGTTTATGGGCTATCACCAAGAATGCGATTCGACCTAGCAATCAATGGAATGGTCTTAGGCTTCTTCAAAAACGGCAAAATACCTATAATGAGGGATGGAAAACAATGGCGCCCTTTTGTTCACATAAGAGATACCTCAAACGCATTTATGAAAGTCTTGGAGGCAGAACCAGAGCTCGTCAATGGTCAAGTTTTCAATGTGGGAAGCAACGAACAAAATATGCAGATTTTCGATTTAGCTAAACTTGTAGCTGAATCTATCAAAATGCCATTTAACTACGAATGGTATGGCTCACCCGACGCAAGAAGCTATAGAGTAAGTTTCAGCAAAATGGAAAAAGCGCTGAACTTCAAACCCAAATACACTCCGATGGAAGGAGCAAGAGAAGTATTTGATGCCCTCAAAATGGGAATTCTAAATGCAGATGATCCCAGAACAATAACTGTCAAATGGTACAAGTACCTTTTGGAAATGCAGAGGCTCATTAAGGACATCGAAGTTAATGGAGCAATATTGTGAAAATAGTCATCGTAGGGGCAACTGGGCAACTCGGCACCGACCTCATGAAAGTGTTGCAACCTCAGCATGAAGTCATTGGACTCGCTCATCAAGATATAGAAGTTTCTGACTACAAGAGTTGCTTAATTCTGGAGAAACATAACCCTGCCATAATCATAAATACAGCAGCATTTCACAAAACAGACCAGTGCGAAGAAGAACCCTTGAAAACATTTTCTGTGAATGCTGTGGGCGCCAGAAACATAGCCATGATATCCAAAGAGATGAAAGTCGCATCCGTGTTCATAAGCACCGATTATGTCTTTGATGGCTTTAAGAGAGAGCCTTATTCAGAGAATGACGCACCAAACCCTATTAACACATACGGAATCTCAAAACTTGCTGGCGAACTCTACACAAAACAAAACCCAAAACACTACATAATCAGGCTAGCAAGCTTATTTGGCATTGCAGGAGCAAGTGGTAAAGGGGGAAACTTTGTGGAAGCAATGGTAACGAAAGCCAAGAGAAACGAACCGATCACTGTTGTTAACGACATTTGGATGAGTCCAACATACGCAAGAGACGCTGCCTTAACAATAAAAAAGATAATAGAATTAGAATTACCGTTCGGAATATACCATGCAACAAATCAGGGCTACTGCACATGGTTCCAATTCGCCAGTGAAATATTCAAAGCCATGGGCTTAACCATAACTCTCAAGCCGATAAAGGCTAGCCAACTACAAGCAAAAGCTCGCAGGCCAGAATTCTCAGCATTGAAAAGCATTAAACTACCAAAATACGGGATAAAAATAAGAGAGTGGAAGGAAGCGCTTTACGACTACTTGAGCGAAAAGGGCACAAAGTAGGCACGCTTGGAATTGATTAATTAGATGCTTGTGCGTAGCATATGGTATCATTCGTGTAATATTCAAGGAAAATGAAAGTAAAAAGGGAAAATTTATCTAAAAACCGATTTTCAGCACAACATTCTAATATTGCAAAAACATTAATGGGCGGATATGTGCAGCAACTATTCGACGGAGCATTCTGAAGAAGAATCTGCTCAAACCGCCGCGTCACTTGAGCAAGTGCAGGCCATGGTTATAGAAGAGTTTGGGATAGAAGAGAGCTTTTTGGACCATGGTACTCCAACCTTTCACGTCAAGTTTACGGAATCTAAGAATGCATTTTTGAGACTTATGAAGCGTTTAGACACTATCAATTTTATTCCAATTCTTAGAGAAGAGGAAGGAAAATATGTTTTGCGGGTTATTAGTAAGCCCATCATAAAGCCAAGTAGAATCAGTATAAATTTGCTACTGTTCCTAGCAACTATTGGAACAACGTTGCTTGCGGGCTATTTTATTACGCCAATCGGTTGGGTTGATCCATTAATAGGTGCTTCAACATTTACTGTTTCGCTTTTGGCAATACTAGGTGTGCATGAATTGAGCCATAAACTTGCCGCTTATAAGCATGGGATTGAAGCCTCTGCACCTTACTTTATTCCGGGTCCTCCTTTATATGGAATAGGGACCTTTGGCGCTGTCATTAAGCAGAAGTCTCCTGCGCCCAACAAGGATGCATTATTCGACCTTGGCATTAGCGGTCCACTGATAGGTTTTATCGTAGCTGTTGAAGTCGCGATTATTGGAATATCAATCTCCTTCACGCCTGCTACAGTACCACCTGGAGCGGGGCCTTTTCCTACACCTCTCTTTTTTGACTTTCTCACTCAAGTTTTGCGATATAATCCACCCATCCTATTCGTGCATCCCGTGGCTTTTGCTGGTGTGGTTGGTATGTTCGTGACTATAATTAACTTGATACCTGCTGGAATGTTGGATGGTGGGCACACAGCTCGAGCCTTATTAGGGCGAAAAGCAAATAATATTGTGTCAATCATCGTGATAATTATACTTCTGGCTCTGAATCCTACTCTCTACTGGCTTATAGCAATAATAGCTTTCTTCTTTTCCATGCAGAAGCATCCTGGTCCTTTAGATGATGTTTCAAAACTGTCGATGAAGAGAAAATTTGCAACCATATTAGTTGTGGTCGTTTTCATACTTTGTATAGCCCCGTCCCCATACATTCTGGAATTAATCCAAAGTATGCTAAAATTAGCCATAGGTATCTAATGAAGTCTTCAAGAAGTGATTTAAGATGAAAGTTATAAGAGAAATGGTTTTCTTGTGTTTGTCTGTAGTTATTTTTCTTGGAACATTTTCAACCTTCGCTGACACCTCTATGAACGTATCATTCACGCAGTTTGATGATCAATCTCTCGAAAACAAGTTTTCCAGTCTACGCTTTTCTAACATGTCTATGAGAAATTATGTTGATCCAGAGCTTTTGAATTCAGTGGGTTTAGTTAGAGTTATTGTTAAAGTCATGGGTAACATGCCTACGGATGATGTTTCAAAGTATATGGTGTCTGCAAGAGCAACGCCTTCTTTTAATGGTTTTCGCATTGTCAGAGGCTTAATGTCAACAGAAAACATTGGGAAGTTGGCTGCTGATTCCCGTGTGCTCTCTATAGTGAAAGACAAGATGATCAATTACGACATGCCAATTGAATTTCCCATGTTCTCTTCATTTCAAGACATGTCCAAGTTCGGATTTCAAAAGTCAGCCTCTGAAGAATGGATGCTAGACAAGCCTGAGACAACACTAAGAGATGTTGTAAACATAACTGGAGCAAAGAAAGCTTGGGAGACGTATGACATCAATGGAACTGGCATAACAATTGCTATAGTAGACTCTGGAGTTGACTATGGAGCCCTGAGCCTAGGATACTCAGACACTGTGGCAAGGGATTCTTTCGGGTATCCAGCGGCTTTTGATGCTGATGCGGAGTCTATGGTCATAACCAATACAACAGTGGCTAAAACTTTCACAGTTACAGGCACAGATACTTGGCTGGAAACGAACGGAACAGATCCCTATATGTATATTTCGGTTTTTGCTTTTGAACCCTATTACCTAGTGCCTCCAGTTGTCAGATGGTCGGATTTGAATCATAGTGGGCTTCCGTCTCCTTTGAGTGATCCTCTTTTTCCATTTTCTTTGAACATTACAGGCATAGTTTCCAAGAGTGGAAACTACCACTTTGGTCTAATGTTTCAGTATTTGTTCGGATTTGATTTATTTCCAGTTTTAGTAGTGGATTCCGTCACTCCGGGAGTTTATGACAAGGTTTATGTGGATATGTCGTTTGATTGGGCATGGCTTAGCGCAATCTTGTCCCCTCCATACAACACGTATTTTGGGACATGGCCGCCAGAACTTAGCTTTGCAGATGAGACTCCTGTGACCTTGAGAGAAGGCAGAACCATTGCTGCAAGAGATTTCACTGAAGACGGAATATTCGACCTTTCAGTTGGGTCATTGGGCTATTTCTTGGATGTGTGGGGGGCTTCTCCAAATGTCGAAGATAGAGGTCAAGTTCTGAAGCCAATCGCCTTTGATGGAGATTATGCCGTGTTTGTGAACGATTGGTGGGGTCACGGAACAAGCTGCGCCAGTTGTGCCGCAGGAAGAGGATTGTCTATTCCTTTCATCGATTCTGGAATGGCTCCGGGAGCAGAGATAATGGGCGTAGTGGCATTATACATAGGGGACATTATAGAGGCTGACTTGTGGGCAGCAGGTTTCGATTTAGTTCCAGGCTCGGAAGGCTGGAGAAATGTCACAGGCTATGGGACAGTTTGGGGAACATGGGAGTACACTGGAAACCACAAAGCCGATGTCATAAGTCACAGTTGGGGCTGGTCAGCATGGGCAGAAGGAACATTAGGTATGCAATGGTATGATGTGCTGACAGTTTTTGAAGACGCCTTGACAGTTCCGGGCTACTTTGCGCCTAATTATCCTGGAACCGTGATAGTTCATGCTGCTGGAAATGGTGGTGCTGGCTATGGCACCGTCACTGAACCAGCTTATGCCACGCTTCCAATCACTGTTGGAGCTTCTACATCAATGAATTGGACTCGAATTGAGTTAGGCTTTGCTGGTGGAAGCTATGATGAAGTCATACCATGGAGCGCGAGAGGTCCGACTCCACTTGGGAATGTAAAGCCAGATGTAGTCAACATAGGTGCTAGAGGTTGGACCGCTGGGCCAGTCTGGTATGGTGTTGGCAATGGCTTAGTGGCTTACGAGCTTTTTGGTGGAACAAGCATGGCTGCACCCCTAACAGCAGGTGCAGGTGCATTGGCAATTCAAGCCTATAACCGAACCTATGGAAATAGGCCATCGCCAGAACTTGTGAAAATTGCCTTAAAATCTTCTGCTAGAGATTTGGGTTATGATGCTTTCGTTCAAGGGTCAGGGCGAGTAGACGCCTTTGCTGCAGTTGAACTAGTTTCCGCTGTGTCTGGAATAACTGTCACATCATATGCAACTTGGGAGAATGTTGGTTCAAAAATCGCTCGTGCTTGGGCTACTTCCTACAGTTCCCTTGGCGAACCGCTGTATTCCATGCCACCAAGTGGACCTATCTTTGACGTAGACTGGTTTGCAGGAACCGTAAACCCAAGTGCATCAAAAACGGCTGAATTCACCATCAAAAATCCTACTAACCAGACCGTTTTTGCCACAATTACACCAGTGACACACATGAAAATCAGTAGTCTAGATTACTCTGGGCATACTGGAATAATGCCTTCTGACTGGGCAGCAAAGAATTGGACTTGGGGAAACATTAAAAAGATCACTTTATCTAGCATACCAGAGGAAACCGATCTGATGGTTGCCTCTCTAAGGGTTCCTTATGAATATTTCGACGAAAATGCAAACTATTTATGGGATCGCAGATGGGGTATATGCATACTAGACTGGATTGACAAGCCACCATATAATAGGAATGTGGAAATCAATGAGGTTTACCTCTTAAACTATGGATACTGTTTTGGCACAAGCAACGAAGCAAGAGTCAGTTTTCCATTTTCAAAGTTCAAGGGGGAGCCTGTGATTCTTATATATCAACGTGGTGTCTTGGATATTGTTCAATTCAACGTGAGCATCAGTTATTATAAGAGGACTAATTGGACATGGATTGAGACGCCAGCAAACATATCAGTTTCCAATGGTTCCTCCGAAACCTTCATCACAAACATAACTGTGCCAATCGACGCGCTTCAAGGTGTATATGAAGGGCAAATAGAAATCGACATAACAGCACCATACCAAAAGACGATTGCAATTCCCGTTTCTCTCCAAGTTCCTACCATCTTGTCTGCAGATAATCTAGTGCACGACTTTGGATCGATGTCGAATGACAACCTATACGATTCGTTTAAGGTTAATGGATATTTTGACTGGAGTTGGAGATACGAATCCGGAGACTGGAAACAATGGGTTTTCAACTTGCAAGACTCTTCCATTGTTGCTGCTTTTGTTTCATCCAGTTGGGCTGGAACTATGACTGACATTGACATGTTTGGCATAAACCCCATGGGAATTATGTTAGATGGCGCCATGAGCCCTAACTTTGGCGGAGGCATATTCCAGTGGCAAACAAGAACTGGAATTAACGAGGAATACGTTGTTCTCAACACAAGCAATTTTGCCTACTCCAATCCTGGCACATACAGTGTCCTACTTCATAACGTGCTTTTTGATGGAACGATCTACCCAGAAGACGTCGCTGGAAGAGTGGAACTTGTCAAACTCTTGCCAAGAGGTCCTGTAAACGCTGTAGTACGTTCTGGTCAATCAACCTCACAGAGTTTCACGATTACATCTGGAAGAAGCTTAACTGACATAGTGTTGCTTCCCTATTATGAGTTGAGTCCATTTTCAGTTGAGTTTACACCTGACTACATTTCTGAAATAGATGCCATGGGTTCGGCGGAATTCACGGTAAGAATTAGCGTACCCAACGGCATTCCTGAGGGAATCTATCCGTCCTGTTTTTCATTCCAAGCAAACGAGTTGCCGTTTCCAGTTCTTGTGCTCGTGAACGTAATAGTAGATAATACGCCGCCAACAGTTACCGTCATCTCGCCTAAAAACATGGAGGATGTTCACGGAAACATCTCGATTGAAGCATACGCCGATGACGCAAACAAAATTAAGGGAATAGAGTTTGAAATTGCCGCAATCTTGGCTAACATGACTTTCGACAACACGACAGGTCGCTGGAAAGTAACCCTAGATACAACCACATTTGAAGACGGACTATATGAAATAACCGTAAAGGCTTCAGACAACGCTGGAAACATAGGAAGCATAACCATAGCGGTGAGAATAGACAATACAAAGCCGACTGCAAAAATCGACACACCAGCAAACAACAGCTACATACACGGCATAGTGGAAATAAACATAACAGGAGAAGACGCCAACTTCAACAGAACAGACCTATATATAAGGGGGGGTCTCGTAGCCTCGCTAGACGTCAACGGAAAAAACACATACACATGGAACACAGAAACATTTGCAGACGGAGAATACACAATTACCCTAAAAGTCTACGACAACGCAAACAACATCGCCACAGACGAAATCAAAGTAACAATCGACAACACCTCACCGACTGCCCAAATCATAACACCAACACCTTTAGACAATGTAGAAGGCAATTGCAACATCACCATTTTCGCTTTCGACGCAAACTTGGAATTGATACAACTTTCTGCAGACGGCAGCAACCTTACTTCATGGATTACAAGCGGCATTCACTACTTTTTTTGGGATACATCTCCAATAAATGGTGCACACACAATAAAGCTGAATGTTTACGACAAGACTGGAACAAAAACTGAAAGAACAGTAACAATAGTCGTCGACAATACTTCGCCATCGGTCAGTATAATAACGCCTCAGACTGGAGCAGAATTGAGCGGAATAGCAACTATAAACTTCGCTGCCTCCGATACTAACCTCAAATCAGTACAATTGCTGATCGACCAAAGTGCATTCAATGTCACTGAGACAACTACATATCAATGGGACACCACCAAATTCGTTGACGGCGCACACACTATCAAACTAATAGCCCACGATAAAGCTGGAAACACAGCTGAAACCTCGGTATCAGTGAATACCATAAACTTGGGGCTGAGCCTTGAAGCTATGCGTGTGCAGATTGCGCGTCTAGAGGCTGAGAAAAGTCTGTATCTCCTTATAGGAATTATAGGAGCGCCATTGAGTTTTACGCTGGGGGCTCTTATAACTTACATAATCTTGAAGAAAAAGAAGTAAGGCTCTTCTTCTCTATCTATTCAATGATTTCAATGTTTTTCACAAGGTTTAAAGCAAAGTTTCTCCTCTTGATAACGAACTCTGGGGAGCGTTGACAACACTGAGCTATGGGATAAGAGATTTCAATCGCGCCCTCGATGCATGCGAAACTTTAGCAGACATATTCGAGCTGGTTAAGCAGTCTGTTAAGCGATTTCTGAACAGGCATAGGGCAGGTCTAATGCTTGGCTTAACCGATCTTGGAATGAGACGAGGATATTTCATTGGCGCCTTTCATCCAATCGGCTCAAACATTATCGTGATGAACAAAGCGCCATTGGAAGTTGCTTTGAAATCTAATGATAAGCGAGTTTACAACGCATACTGTTTTCACTTGTTGCTTCATGAGTATCTGCACTCATTAGGCTATGTTAACGAAGAAGATGTGAGAGAATTAACACGGGAAGTCTGCAGATTAGCTTTAGGTAACGATAACCCGGCTACCATAATGGCGGAAAGGGGTATCGGGACCTATTTCCCGAAAGTCACCTATTTCAGACAGGACTCCCGTCTTCCAAAGGACCTTAAAATTGAGATCATCCGAGATTTTGACAAGTCAAGCGTTGGTTACATCTATTAGAAAAAAGAGAGGGTTTTAAATTTCTTTTGCTTCTACTGCGGTTAAGGTTTCCATTGTGTAATGTGTTGTGAAGCCGATTTTCATGGCAAAGTCCATGGCTGTCTTCGCTGTAGGTGCTTCGAAAACAATTATGCTATCATAGCGTCCGAATGTAAAGTATATATTGCGTATAGTGATGCCTTTCGGTGCTTTAAGTTTCTTAAGATATTCAACTGCTTCTTCGCCTTTTCCTTTGGGAATTAGAAGCGTTATGAAAAGCATTTTTCACGAGTCCTCCAACTCTTATAATTTGTGTTTTGTCAACTTAAATTTTGGCTCTCCAATTTACCCCTGTAAAGAAACTATCGTATAGAAATATCTTTCATACATTTTATATAATGGATTCTACTCTAATTTAGGATGCTCATCACTATAGAAGGAGAGTAAGAACTCCCCTTAAATCCGTCAGAAGGCTTGATTGATGGCTGTGAGTTTGAAAGAATTCGACTCGGCGATTGAAATCGTCAAAGCTGTAGACCACGAAATCTCAGAGACAAAAAACACATTGAACGGATACCTACGACGACTCGAAGAAATCCGCGCATTAGCTGAAAAATCTAGGAGAGTACGAGAGATAGTTTCCAAATTTACTGGCAAAAAGACAGTAATTGAAAGTGAAGTTTCCATCAGTGGCATAAGCCTAGTTTTGGAAGCGAAAGTAGTTCATGAACTAGTAGCCCTTGAAGAAGTTGTCCGAAGCCAGCAAGAACGGCTCGTTGAATTACAGAAAGCTCGCGAAGGTTTGAAATGGGCTGATCAAATCGGCGAAACTGAAGGAGTTAAGTTTCTGGTCTTAGAAAAAGATGGAATACCAAAGAAAATTCTGCTTCGATTCATGTCTGAGTTCTAACTACTCTGTTGCAACCTACAGAATCAGATTTGATACTCTATTTGATATCTTCTTCATGTTTTGCCCAATCGCTTCTAGTTTTTTGGTGTGTGCTCACCTTAAGCAGAGGTGAATGAGTGAGAAAGCCTATATGAGGCTCTTCTCCTGTGCGCGCACGCTTCGGTTTACAACACAAATCTTAACAATACACAGAATCGGATGAGGATAGCTTTAGATTCTCTTTTCGTCTCTGGTTTCACCCTCAAAGATAGTTCTGTCAGGTCTCGCTGCTTGTAGTTCCACTTGGCTTGCCCTCAGGCGGGTGAAAAATTCTTCTAGAAAGGTGTTCCACAAGTTTTATATGGATTTCACCTATAGGAAGTAGACAATACAAGGAGTTTTTCTTTGTAGCGCCGAGTGAGGGGCGCTCTAAACATACCCAAATTCAGAGGAGGAGTGAAAGATGAAAATGCATGCATGTATAGGAATGTTGTTGACGCTATTTCTGATGCTGGCGTTGTTGCCAGTTTTATCCGCTACTGCAGCACCAGAAGTAGTTGTGGAAGTAATCTTTGAAAACGGTCTAAATGAAATCACTAAGACACCATGCGACGACTTTGTCGCATCAATAAAAGTCACACTTCCTGCCGGAGTGGTGATAGATTGGTGGGACATGGAAATCCATTGGGATCCAATAGTGCTAGAGCTTCAGACAGGAACAAGCGCTGATGTTGTAGAAGGCGACTTCATGAGACCCTTCGGCACTACCATGTTCCTATGTCAAGAACCGGACAACGTAGCTGGCGTACTACCTGTCATCGCATGCGCTTTCCTAGCTGGTGGAGACGCAAGTGGCTCAGGCATTCTGTGTGACATAAAATTCCACTGCAAAGCACCAGGAGACGGCAACATCATCATATTTGATCCGTATCCGCCAGGCGAAGAAAGCTGCCTCGTAGCCCTGGTTGGCGCCGAATATAAACCTGTGCCAATTGATGTCGTCATTAACGGTGTGGTGCACCAACTATCCCCCCCACCAACCCCACCAAACGCAGCGTTCACACCACCAGATGGTGCAATGGTTGACGTATGCACAGACGTGATACTAGACGGAACAGCCTCAACACTAGGCTACGACACACTTCCGTCCCCTGGGCACGTATGCCCAATAACTGAGTGGAGATGGGAAATCGACGAAGGTTGTGATGGTACAATCGAGCATATCTTCTATGGAGAAGTCGTAGTGTACCACTGTGAAGCACCAGGAGACGTCGGCATAAAGCTGACGGTCTGGGCACCTGATCCGTTGCCGCCGACACATCCGGACTATGTGGAGTATGATTCGGAGACGCACATAATTCATCAAATAGGATGGGAGATTCCGGTATACGTTGATATTAAACCGGGCTCTTTCCCAAATCCACTTAACCTAAAGAGTCAAGGACTAATTTCAGTCGCCATTTGTGGCACTGCCGACTTTGATGTCGCAACCATTGATCCTCAAACGATCCGGCTAACTCGAGAAGGAGTTGAAGATGGAGTTGCACCGATTCGATGGAGCTACGAAGATGTTGCAACACCATACACCGGGGAACCATGCGGCGGTCATGAGTTAGGTGGCGATGGTTATCTAGATCTAACACTCAAGTTCAAAACTCAAGAGCTAGTGGCGACACTAGGTCTCGATGCTTTCAAGGGAGAAGTAATTGTCCTTATCCTCACCGGAAACCTTAAGGAAGAAGATGGTGGTACGCCGATTAGGGGCCAGGACTGCGTGTGGATCCTAAACGTAGACTGTAGGGATCTCATGCGTATATAAAAACTCATAGCACACATGCTTAGATACGAAGCCTATAGGCAAAGTTTCTAGAGCTAGAAAGAGACAAAAGCTAAAATCAACCCCTTAATTCTTTTTTTAAATCTTCATTTTATACTTTCGCTGGCTAAACTAGCCATGTTATTCTATATAACTTCCATGTGCACATGTGGGAAATAGGTATCACTTTTTGTCTTCTATCGCAACATATACTTTCTTGTCGTCTAGCTGGCTTGCATGCCACTTTGTTTCGACTTCATCTCGTTTATTGTGGAAGTGGACTTTTTTGGCTCTGACAAGGTCTGTCATTTCTGTTAAGTAAGGTTTCAGAAGCCTTATAGTTTCTTGGTCTAATTCGGCGAAATGAACTGCTTTTAGCACATCTGTAGGCACGAATCCTAGTTCTTTTCTCAACGCTTGGACACGGCGAGCCAAGTCACGCATAACTCCTTCACCTAATAGTTTCTCGTCTCTGCTCATGTCCAGAAAAACTTGCATTTCGCCTTCGACAGCTGAAGCCCATTTTTTAGGATCAACTTTCCTCGATTTCTCGGAATATTTTACATCCTTTATATTTGCAAGTTCTAGGAACTCTTCTTCCAGAGTTTTCAACGCTTCTTGCACATGTTTTGGTGCTACAACCATAGCATTACGCAATGGCCATCTTCTTTTTAGCCGAGCTGACTGCCGTGCTGAGTATACTAACGAAACGCATTGTAGTAATGTTTCGAATTGCTTTTCCAAGTTTTCGTTTTCGAGTTTCTTGTCTGGTTTTGGCCAGTTTTCAAAGTTTACTGATTCTGGTGAGGTTTTGTCTAGTTCTTTGTAGACCTTTTGGTATAGAAATTCGCTTAGGTATGGAGTTGCTGGGTTGAAAAGAAGCGTTAGAGTCTTCAGTGTATATGAAAGGGTTGTGTAAACTGCTAATCTGCGATTCCGTGTTTCTTGGTCATCGCTCCACAGTTCTCTGCGAACCATTGGTACGTACTGCCTGCTTAGGTCTTCAACAACAAAGTCCTCTAACTCTGACATTGCAAATTGGAATTCACATTTTTCAAGTTTCTCTGTAACTGCTCTTACTGTCCGCTGCAGTTTTGACAATAACCAATAATCTGGCGGCTTTAGGACCTTTTTTGTTTCTGCCCATTCAAGCGTGTGCTCATGTGGATTGAATTTGTCGTATTCTGCGTTTTGCATGAAAAATCTATGTAGATGATATAGTGTGCTCATGACTTGGTAGGGGCGTTTGCCTAACTCTCTTGCATCAAAGCTTATTGTGTCGATTGGAGCGCATTTCCAGAGTACGTAGAACCGGAAAACGTCTGCTGAATACTTCTTTAATGCTTGGTTGGCTTCGACTACGTTGCCGAGGCTTTTGCTCATTTTCCTTCCTTTTGCGTCTTGGGCTAAGCCTTGGAATAGGAAAGCTTTGTACGGTGCTTCTGCCTTGCCAGCGAGTATGACATGTTCTAATAGTAGGGTGTTTGCCCAGCCTCTTGTTTGGTCTATGCCTTCTGTTAGAAAGTTTACTGGCACATAAGTTTTGAATTCTTCGTCTGTGAATCGTGCGTAAGGTGAAGCGCCAGCATTATGCCAACAGTCTAAAACGAAGGGTTCGCGTTTCATTTCTCCACCGCATCTTTGACATTTTAATGTTACTCTGTCAACCCATGGCTTGTGTAGTTCAAAATGTCCTTTGGGCTTCTTCATTGCCTTTTCCAGTAGTTCTTTTTTGCTTGATACGAATGTTTTGTGCTTGCATTTTTGGCATACCCATACTGGTAGGGGCGCTCCCCATACGCGTTCTCTTGAGACGCACCATGGTTTTCCTTCTTTTAGGAAGGCGAGGAAACGGTTTTTCGGCGCTTCATAGAAGTATTCTACTTTTTCTGCTGCTTTGACGACTTTGTCGTTTATTTTGTTTGTCCAGAGGAAGTATTCTTTTCTTGCGAGCCATATGAGTTTGTGATGTGAACGCCAGCATGTTGGATACTCGTGTCTGACAGTCTTTACGGAGACCAGTAGGTTTCTTTTTTGCATTTCTTCCACTACTTTATTGTCTGCGTCTCTTGCGAATAAGCCTGAGAATTCGCCTGCTTCTTCTGTGAATTTGCATTCTTCGTCGAACGGCACATAAACTGGTACATTGTGTTTCTGTGCTGCTAGGAAGTCATCTTCTCCGTTGCCTGGAGCCAGATGCACTACTCCAGTGGCTGTTGTTATGTCCACGAATTCTTCGTATACCACTGCGTGAACGCTTGGCATCTTGTCCATTTCTTTTTGTTTTGGCACCATGTCGATGAATGGGTATTCGTATTTTGTGCCCTCTAGTTTTTTGCCAGAGACGGTTTCTGTGACCTTGTATTCTTTTATGCCCAGTTCTTGCATTACTGGTTCTACACGGTTTTTTGCTAAAAGCCATGTTTCTTCTTTGACCTTAACTTTGGCGTATTTTGCTTCTGGGTGCACTGCTAGCATTAGGTCTGTTACTAGTGTGAAGGGCATTGTTGTCCAGACTAGGAAGTATGTGTCCTCTTTCTTGGTGAGTTTCATTTTGAAATAGAGGCTTGGGTCTTCCACTTCCTCGTAGCCTAAGCCTACTTCTGCTTGACTCAACGATGTTTGACAATGTGGGCAATAGGCGACTACATAGTAGCCTTCGCCTAACAAATCTTGTTGCCATGCTCGCTTCAGGTATTGCCATTCGCGTTCTATGTATTCGTCCAAGTATGTCCAATAAGCCTTAGAATCGTTCATGAAAACGCCCAGCAGTATGTCTGCTTTGTGCCATTCTTTATAGTATTTTTTCACTGCTTTTTTGCATTCTTCGACAACTTTTTCTTCGCCGTATCTCTCTAATAATTCCTTTTTATTTTTTACGCCAAGTTGTTTTTCTACTTCGAGTTCTACAGGAAGGCCTTGGCAGTCCCATCCTGTCCAGAAAGGTATGTAGTAGCCTTGCATTGTTTTCCAGCGGTAGTATAGGTCTTTCATTACTCGGCCACGAGCGTGTCCGACGTGTGGGACTCCGTTTAGTGTAGGTGGTCCCTCAACATAGCCTAAGACGCCTTTGTTTTCTTTAAGGCGTAGATTGGACATCGTTTCTAGAACTTTGTTGTGTTGCCAGAATTTTCTTATTTCTTGTTCGAGCTCGAGTGGCCGATAATCTAACGTAAGCCATTTGCGGTTTGTGTTAGTTTTGAATTTGGCGGTCACCACTCATCTGAATTGCACCAGCCAACAAGCAGAATAACATTGGGTAAATATAACCTTTTTGAATTGTTGATTATTAATTGCGAAGGAATGGGTGTCTAGCAAAAGGATATAGACCCTCCTTATATATAGATGGCAAATAGGGTGGGTAAGGATTTATGCTTTTGAGGTTTTTGTTTCTTTAATCATTATTACTGGGATTATTTGGATGGCGAAGAAGAAGGCTGCCACTGCGAATGGAATTACTGTGTTTGCGTTGCTTGAGTTTGTTGTGACGGCTTGATTCCACACGAAGCTACCTATTGAAGGTCCAAACATTCGTCCAAAATTGCCTATAAACCCGTTTATTCCAGAGGCTTTTGAACGTTTTTCTGGTGGTAAAAGGTCCATCATCCAAGCACTTAAAGCTGGACCAGTCAAGTTACCCATCGCACATATGCCGCCTAAAACTAGGATATATTGCCACAGTGTCTGTGTTAAACCTATGCAAAGCACTAGGGGAACCGCTAGAAAGCCAAAAAACACAAGCGGCTTTCTACCCACTTTGTCTGCTAACTTTCCACCTGGAATTTGAACTAACGCAGTTACCGCTGCAAAACCCAATGACACAGAAAGTCCAAGCTCAGCAGAAGTTACATGCAATATATACATGGGGTAGATATTAAGCAGAGGTGCAATTACGCCGTTCAGCAAGCCATTGAATAGCGAAATCGCACAAAAAAGGATTAGGACATCTCGAAAAGCCATCAAAGGCTTCACACTATCCTGAGTTTCAACAACTATAGAACTTGCAGAATCTATTTTCTCAGCAACTTTGTTAGAACCTCTCATGCCAAGTGAAAGAAGAAGCGCTATCACGGAAATACTTGTTGCAGTGAGGAAAGATAGCCAAGGCATATTGTTCCAAGTGCCGAAAATTAATCCGCCCAGAAATGGAGCTGGAATCTGAGCCAACGCCCATGAAAGGTTATAAATTCCGTAAGCCGTCCCCCGTGAACTTTGCCTACTATAATCAGCCACTAACGCCATGAATATGGGTCCGAAAAGACCGCTAGCTAAATTGGCTGTGAAGTACGCTAGGTAGACAACAAGCAGGCTCTGAGCTATGATGAACAAAGATAGCCCAAAAGACGAAATGACAAAACTTATGAACACAACTTTCTTTCTACCCACACTGTCAGCGAGGAAACCTCCAAGAAAATATCCTATAGTTAAGGCTGCAGGTCCCAAAGACATAACGATGCCCATAGCAATGGAGGTAGCCTCTTCTGTTCCAGCGTAATTCCATATTAGAAAAGCCATCGGCGAACCTATCATCGAAAGGCTGAAAGTGGCTAGAAACATCAGAAACCACAAGACAATGAATTCTTTTGAACGAATACTTACACTCATTACGACTGCCTCTTTTATCCCCTTGAATTAGTCGACAAATATATTAAGCACACGATTTCTCCACAATTAAAAGCAATGTTTAAGGCTTTAAAAGTCGACGCACATCAAGAAATGACATTCTGTAGTCACAAAATGTTAGTTTCCACCACAGATTGTTACTTTCCCTTCCGGTTTAGGAAGACATCACCAACTCTTGGTGGGTTCAAATCCCCCCAGTCCACTACAACAAACCTCAGTCATTTTGAGCAAGTCTCTCGCGTCTATTTGCGTTTTCGGAAGAGTTTGTTTCCGCTGCTAGTCGCAAACGAACTCAAAGCCCGTCTCGATCAATTCGACAGCTTCTCGTTCTGAGTGGGCGACTTTCATTCATCTGCTGGTCCTTTGATCCAGCCTTTGATTCCGAGTGTTTTTTTATGCTTGCGTTCTTCTCTTCCATTTACTACAGAGCGGAGGGTGAGTCCCCAAAGGCTCCAGTTGTACACGTAGGGTTCTTGGAGAAGATGCGAAAACGATAGCTCAGTATATGCCAGAAATCCCATCACTTGGGTGGATGAAAAAGACTCTTTCAGAATCCCAGCCTCGGTCTTCGACTTGCATCCAGCCATTATCTCAATCAATGGACGAATAAAACAAGAAACCAGGAGTGTGACATCATTTTCGCTGAAACCCCGGTTTTCCCTCAGCATACCATACACGTTGCGCGCTCCCCTCTGGATCTCTTCAATGCCAACTTGGATGAAGTAGCCAGGCATTGTAGACTCGTAGTTTCTGACAGGACGGAGAATCTCCACATCTTGCCCACGCACTTTTATAGGAGTGACAGGAGTATAGTTTCCAAATGGAAACGCAAAACCGTATCTGTTCCATGGATGGCGTGGTGCTCCATCCCATTCATAAACACTCTTGAAAAACTCCTTCTCATCAGGTATCGGCATTCTTTCTTCACGGGATATTTTAACCTCATTTTCGAAAACTGCTTTGGCGAACATATCCAAAGCGCCTAAGTCGTCAATGCGTTTGACGTGTATGAACTGTGGTTCCACTACAGGGTCAAAGTGGAACACATGCGACGCCCCAATTCTCTTCGTGGGTGTGGCGTCGAGACCTATGGATGGTTCAGATAAGTTAGGTATTAAAGCGCACACGGCCTCATTGTCGAGGATTATGAATTCTGATTGTTTACCGAGCTTTCCATAGAATTGATGGGTAAAGATGCCGATGCCTCCATCACCTGTGCCTCCACCTATTACGTTGCTAATTCTTGCCTCGTGTGTACTACCTATGAAATTTGAGATTCCTTCAGCTAGGAAATGCATCCATCCCGAGCCTTGCACTACTGGTCCTTGCGTTAACACGAGGAGAGTCTTACCTTTCTGAAGATGCTCTTTTAGGTCAGTGCTTTGGTGAAAGTCAACCCATGCTTCATGAGCCATCTCTCTCCCTTGCTCTACTGCTTCCTTTGCTGTTCTGAGACCCCAAGTTCTCCCAACACCGATCGGGAGGTTAGTGACCAAAGCCAAAAGAGACAGGCCATTGTAGCCAATTCCCGAGACTTCCTTCAACTCGAGGTCTTCGTTTTCTATCTCACCAGCAGTGGTATGACCAATCAAACGAAGTTGACCAGTCCCAGTATGTCCACTGAATCTTTTCTCTATCACTTTCAAGATACTTTCAAATACGAGTCGGTCTTTCTCTCCCGGCTCGCCCCTGTAACTCAAATACAGAAGTAAGAGCTTAACGTCTTTCAAATCGTATTCTGCATTAGAAATGTCCCTTTCGAGTTTGTTAAGAACTGCTTCCGTTAATCTCTGGGCTTCCTCCGGGCTATTTTTCTTTCTCAATTCCATCTCGGTATCCGGCGCGCCAAGAAAGGTTTCTAGGTTGTTCCTTGTGTGCGCGTGACCTGCAAAACCCAAGAAGAAATCGTTAACCATGATTTCTCCCCAGGTTTAACATACCAGCGGCAGATTATAAGTATTTGCACCCATGGTGGCTCAAGTGAAACAGACTGACCTTAGCCCGAGAAAGCTTTGAACTCTCGTTCGAGTCTCGTCAAACCACGAGAAAAAGGATAAACCTAATTCCCTCCGTAAGAATTCCGAGAATTTGAACCTCAACCTGTCGACGGTCTAATGGTAGCCCAGGAGAGGTTCGAACTCCTGTTTATGATGCCTCAACCAAGAGCATTCGAATAAAAAGAGGTTAAAACAGAAAAAGGGGAATTGCGGGAGAAATCGCCACTTCCATGTTTTGTAGTTACAGATTGTTACTAGATGATGATGAAGAAAAAATAATAATTTTGAACTTCCCAAGACTTTGAAGAGACGGGCTGGCACATCAAAATCCATAAGAGATGCACGGCGTTAATAGAATCAGCGACATCTATGAAGTTGAACAAGAGTGACTGCCAGAATAATTATGCACGTTGACATGGACCATTTCTTCTCTGCGGTAGAGGAGAGGGAACATCCAGAGTATAAGGGCAAACCTGTCATTGTTGGCGCTGACCCGAAGGAAGGAAAGGGAAGAGGCGTTGTTAGCACTTGCAATTATGAGGCCAGAAAATTCAAGGTTAAATCGGGCATGCCAATCTCAAAAGCATGGAAACTGTGCCCACAAGCAATCTATCTTCCCGTCAACTACAGGCTCTATGGACAAGTGTCAACAAATATTATGGCGATTCTCAGGCGGTATGCGGACAAGTTTGAGCAGATGGGTTTTGATGAGGCTTTTTTGGATTTTAGTTCAAGAGGTAGTTTTGAAGAGGCTAAGAAGCTTGCCCTCGAAATAAAGAGGGAAGTTCTTGAGAAAGAGGGGCTTACATGTTCTATTGGAGTTGGACCGAATAAGCTTGTGGCAAAAATTGCGAGTGATTTTCAGAAGCCTGATGGGCTAACTGTGGTTAAAGACGAAGAGGTTCAGAGTTTTCTTTGGTCTCTGCCTGTGGATAAGTTGTGGGGTGTGGGCAAAAAGACTGAGCGTAAACTGCATGAAATGGGAATTAAGACAATTGGTAACTTGGCAAACTATGATCCTTCACAACTGATTGAGAGGTTTGGTGGAGTTTGGGGCACGCAGTTTCATCTATTGGCACATGGAGTAGACAGAAGCGAGGTCATTGAAGGATGGGAGGCTAAGTCTATAAGCAGAGAACATACTTTTGAGGAGGACACATCTGACCCAATTCTAATTCATAAAACATTGGATAAACTATGCGAAGAAGTACACGGCGATGTAAAGAATTCTCGTTTTCACTTTAAGACAGTTTCAATAAAGATTCGTTATAGTAACTTTGAAACACACACGCATAGCAAAACATTGCCTTTTCTCACTGATAGGTTAAAGGATATTCAGAAAACATGCCACGAACTAGTAGAGAAGTTTCTTCAGCCAAATAGGAAGATGAGGCTTGTAGGGGCAAGAGTGTCAAAATTAGTGTCTAGCGAGAAACAGAAAACTTTGGATTCTTCCGCAAATCATAAAAACTGAATCAGTAGAATTACCAACAGTGGAAACTCTGGGATAAGTGATGATTATGAGAGGACCTGTGTTTTTTATCCTTCTTGCTTCGTGTTTGTTGGCGACTCTGACATGTATACAAGAAGGAAGCATTCCAATTGCTAAAGCCTCTCCCGAAGTATATCAAGGAGACTTGACTCTCACCGATAACAATGTAACTATTATTGAAGACAGGAGGTTTGACATTAATGGAAGCATAATCGTTGAAGAAAATGCTACGCTGATTTTGAGAAATGCGGTATTAAACTTTGCACAAATAGAAGACTTTGAGTTTAATATGACTTTTCGAAATCCAGCTGAGGGAAATCCGCGTCTATTAGTGGAAAATGCCACAATAACTGCAAACGGTTATCTTCTTACCATAGTGTTCTATGGGAATAGTTCAGCATCAATAGACAATCTTACGGCCTTAGAAATCATAATGAGTGTTTGCGAGTCTTCTGTTGTGTCAATATCAAATTCCACAATCTACTACATACCAATTGAGGAGAATTCTAATGTTACAGTTTCTAATTCATCAGTGGATTATCTTGATAGCTTTGACGATTCCAATATTAATTTCTTCAACGGTACAATTGGCACACTTTGGGCTGAAGGACAAAGTGCTAATGTGTCGAACTCTATGATTGTTTGGCAACTTTTCTCAGTTGCTTACTCTGCAAATTGCTCTATTAACGGACTTGAACCAGGCTTTGTTAGTCAATGGAACTTTGAGCTTAATTGCTCAGTGGAAGTCCCTCCGGGTGGAGCAGTTCCAAACATTACAGTAAGGGATACACACGTTGACGGATGGAGTTTCTGCTTTAGAGAGTTATCAAATGCTACAATATTCAACTCTGAGTTGCGTATGATATACGTCTATGAGTTTTCGGTTGTCTCAATATATGACTCTTTACTCAGTTTTGAGTTAACCTGTATGGACAATTCTAGCACGCATGTTTACAACTCAACTGTTTATGGATATTCGGGGATTCGGACCTTCGACAACTCGCGTCTCAGCTTGTCAAGTTCTGTTTCGCCGACAGTTCTTGCCTATGGTGATTCAAGTGTTGACGCCTTTAATTGCACATTTGAAGAAGTAGTTGCTTGGGGAAACTCAAGAATAGATGTTTTGAACTCTACAATTGATTTCCAGGTCGCCCCAGCTGCTTACTCTGCAAACTTCTCCGTTACTGGACTTGAGCCTGGCTTTATTGGGTATTGGAACTTTCTACTCAACTGTTCTGTTGCAATTGCGCCCGGCGGTTTAGCTGCAAACCTGACGCTGACGAATACACAAATTGACGGCTGGAGTTTTGTTATCAGTGAATTTTCGAATGCTGTGATATCCAACTCTGAACTATGTGGTATTTACTTGTATGATGATGCAGTTGTCTCAGTATACGATTCGTCATTTAGCGAGGGCGTGTGGAGTTTCTCGAGTTCTAATACACATATTTATAACTCAACAACTTATATGGTAGCTTCACACCAGGATTCTAGAGTTTGGCTTGTAAACTCAACATGCAACATCTATGATATTAATCAGCAGTCCGAAGTCTATGTTTGCTGGTATCTAGACGTTCATGTGGTGTACTCGAATGGTACTGGTGTTCCCTTTGCGAGCGTGACTGCCACCTACCCAAATGCAACAATAGCGGAATCAAAGTTAACTGACGTTGACGGTTGGGCAAGGTTGACTTTAACCGAGAAGATGATGAACGCCACTGGAAGCCACTTAATTGGCAATTACACAATAACAGCGGAATATGACACTTATCAAGGGCAGCAATCTGTAAATATGACAGAGAACAAAATCATCATAATACCAGAGTTTCCATCAATCATAATCATACCATTGTTCATGATAATAACACTACTGGCAACAATAGTCTACAAACGAAAACACTCCAAACAACTAAACACACGTACTTTTACCCCTACTAAAGACTTCTAGTTAGGCTATACTCTGCATCACAATGTTTTAATGTTTCCTCAAACTCAAATCTGAAACTCACAACAAACACAGAAGGATAGTCACACATTGAGTAAAGATGAAGAACTTGAAAAAATAAGACAAAGGAAAATAGAACAGCTGCTCAAAAAGGGCAAGGGAACCAAAACAGCAGAAAAAGTATTAACGCTAACCGACTCCACATTCAACGAAACAATAAAGAATGCTTCAAAACCGATTTTAGTTGATTTCTGGGCAGCATGGTGTATGCCATGCAGAATGATGGCACCAGTAATAGAAGAACTCGCCCATGACTATGCTGGAAAAGCTATTTTTGCCAAGATAAACGTAGACGAAAACTGTGAAACAGCGGAGCGCTTCAACGTTGTCAGCATCCCATTCTTCATGATATTCAAAAATGGGCAACCAGTTGAACAAATGATAGGGGCTTGTGGACGCAAGCCATTAGAAGAAGCCATAAAGAAGCATCTGGCAACCTAACTACCATTTCTCTCGATGCACTTTTAGCTCATCATATTGTGTACGTGTTTCTTTCTGTTCAGCAGGATGACCAATAGAGATTAGATTAAGTGGAATTACACTTTCTGGAATGTTCAAAACTTTCCTTACATCGTTAACACGCTCCTCTCTTGGATAAACACCAAGCCACACTGCACCAAGACCCAAAGCAGTCACCGCCAAGAGAAGGTTCTCTGTAGCAACAGAACAATCCA
>Ga0315306_10000249_pt1 | contig 25999 bp, 30 predicted proteins | sample TDP1_MG_FD_203803 | JGI IMG/M metagenome (GOLD analysis project Ga0315306, IMG submission 203803) | Freshwater sediment microbial communities from Lake Towuti, South Sulawesi, Indonesia - TDP1 | ecosystem: Environmental > Aquatic > Freshwater > Lake > Sediment | place: Indonesia: South Sulawesi... | reverse complement strand
GGAAGAAATCGTTCTGGTGGTGCCGCTTGGAAACTTGATGGTCCACGATGAAGGTTGGATAAGAGTCGTTCCAGTAATGTCGTAAAAGACAGGATCAACTGTTAGAGTGTAGATCTTGTACTTGAGGGGCCACGGAACTACGAGCGGATAGTTGTCTTGGTTGTTCTCGTTTATCACGTATGGCGTGTCAATTATCCCGTCGACCCCCGTCTCATTCTGGTATGGACCACTGAAAAAATCATCACCAGTATAGTCGCTCCAGTAGTTGCCCCCAGAAGGATAACCGTCATCCCAAATATTCGTTAAAGCGTCATGCCATTGCATGCCCATGAAGTTGTTATGATAAATCATGTTGTTTGAACAGCACCCCACACTGACTGAGCCGATGCTTGTTATGTTATTTCCATAAATGATGTTGTTTGAAGAGGCCGCATCGAGACCGATGCTTGTTATGTTATTTCCATAAATGGTGTTGTTGTTTGAAGAAGACCGTGGGGGAAAAGCACCCCCTAAAAAGATGCTTCCGTTGTTTCCATAGATGGTGTTGTTAGAAGAACCCTCCAGCCAGATGCCCTTGTCGTAGCGTTCCATGTTGTTTCCATAAATGGTGTTGTTAGAAGAACCACTGAGATAGATGCTACAGTCGGCGAGTGTTATGTTGTTTCCATAGATGGTGTTGTTAGAAGAACCCTCCAGCCAGATGCCCCAGTTATAGAGTCCGTTGATTTCAATATCTTTGACTGTTATGCTGCTTCTCCCAGTCAGGTATATTCCAATTCCGGTGCGGTGGTACCATGCAGATTGACTAACAGTGTAGCCTGCCCCATCAACCACAATGTTATCCCTCTCAACAATAATATAATCATTAATGTTGCCAGTGAAGGTGTATGTAACATTGTCAACACTCGAAATAGGCGCTGTTGGAGGGTCAACTGAACCGTCAGCCTTAATGCGAATGACCACCCCAATTGCTCTAACTGGTTGAGTGTTAAACGCCAATGTTAACATGCTAAACACAAACAGCGTTAGCATCATTCCTGAAACAGCTCTTAACTCCATTTTACTCTCATTTCCCCTCTTTAAATGTCAAAAAACCTGCCTAAAAGTCATGTCCTTCTAGAAAAACAGAACATTAAACTTCTAGAAAAAACAGAGTTATCTTCTTTTAAGTAACATACAGTAATTACTTATATTATTGTAGGAACAACTTTGCGGGAGTCCTTTCTTGATGAAAGAGGAAAAACCAAGGGAGATAGCGTGGCTATATAAAGCCCTTGGGCATCCTCATCGTAAGAGAATAATAGAAATAATCGGCGAGAAAGGCAGAAGTGGTTTCCAAGAACTTCATGAAAAACTCAACATCAGCGTCGGTGCCCTATATTACCACATTGACATGTTGAACCACCTCATTACGCAAGACGACCAACGTAAATACATACTCACAGAACAGGGAAAACTCGCCTACAAACTACTTAAGACTCAAGATGAACAACTTTCCTCCCTTTCGTTGACAGAGGCCAAAAAACCTGAAGGTGCATGGTCAAGTTTCTTGGCGACACTTCGGCAAATATTCATACCAGGACGACTCTTTCTCCACATCTCTACCCAACCGATTCAAGGCATCCCGCTAACAGCAGTGATCGTCGCATTCGGAGCATGGATTGCTGCTCAAGCCGGCCTTGAGTTCATCATGGTTTTCCCTAACAGCTTGTCAAAGGCACCTCCAACTTTGATGGCAACCTCTTTTGTGGTTAGCTGGCTAGTCCTCTTCACCTTATGTGATCTCATGGCCACCACCCTGTTTAGCAGAAAAGGTGGAAACCTGACCTTGCTGATTGCCTCTGCCTTCTCCCTTCTTCCCCTAATCATTTTCTCCTGCATCTGGTATGCAAGTAGAATTCTTAACTTCAGCTTCACAATGATAGAGGCGTCTCTCCTGCTCCTACCCTTTCAATTCTGGACTATCGGAATGATGAGCACAGCCATAAGCCTCTCAAAGGGTCTAAGAATAGACAAAGCCGCCCTAATCTGCTTCATAGCGATCTACATCAACCTAACTTATCTCGTGCTTACATCCACCGTTTAAATCGCAACACGCCAACTCTGACAACATGATTGGCAACATAGCCTTGATCGCGACAATCAAGATTATTCGAAAGAATCTCTTGGCGGGCCCGCGGGGATTTGAACCCCAGATCTCCGGCTCCGCAGGCCAGCGTCCTAATCCAGACTAGACTACGGGCCCCCGACTTCTGGATCACGGTGTTCTGAGACTATTAAAGGGAAGATAGTGACCATTCTAATAAAACTTCACAACAGAGGCTTAGACACAAAGACCATCAGAAACGAAGCGGAGGCATCACCATTTGTCAAGAATCGGTGTCAAAAATGAGTGTAGAGCTCAATGTAAGCAAGCTTTTTACTTTCCGACAGTTCTCTTAGCTTTGGATACTTTATGAGGTCTGGGCTGAAGCGAGATGCTAACTGGACGTTAGCGTTCGTGACGAAGATTCTAGGATGGATTGTGGTTCTGAATTTGACGATCTTGCCTATCCTATGGATCTTGAAGATTCCCCACCTGTTCACTCTTGCTCTCACATACGAAGCATTATTCATTTTAATCATCGGAGTCTTCCAGATTCTCGGTTCCTACATCTATAAAGAGAGCAGCATCCCGTACCGCTGGGGAGCCCGCCCCAAATGGTGGGACTATAGAAGATTCGCAAGATTAAAACCCGAAGAGAGGCAGCGGTGCAGACAAGAAGGTCTGATCATGGTAATTATTGGTCTAGTGCTTCTGTTCGGAATTATAATTGCACACCTTTGCATTCTCGCTTATTCCTAAAGTTTGTTCCCCAAATGGGGGTATGAAAGTTGCAAATCGAAAAGAAGTGGGTTCTATTATTGTGGTGTTTTCGTTTGTGAACTTGAAAAAGTATCATGATGAGGATGAAGGATACTTTTAAATGGTCTGCTTTCCTAAACTCTAAGATTGTGAAAGAATGCTTGAGTTGCTTTTTCGTGGTATATTTGCTCTTCTAACGTTCGGTATAAACTCAACTCTTTTGATATTATACTTCTCAACCATTATCGGTTACTCAAGCAAAACCACTCTTCACAAAGACGCCTTTAAAATTGCACTGCCTGGAACCATTGTGAGCTCGATTTTTATTTTCTTTAATCCTTTGCTTCCCACAGTGTCTCCTTTTAGTCCTTTTTCAACTCTAATTAATATAGGCATCAACAGCTCCATAATCCTTTGGACTCTCTTGACTCGGCGTTACTGCGGAACAGGCTGGCTGAGCGCAATTGTGATTTCTTTTGTAGCCTGGGTCATAAATACATTGGTCATGTTTTTCATCTACTGCTTCCTATTTCTAACAATTAAGTCTGTTCCTGTTTAACACCGAATACAAAATGCCTCATTTGTAAATCAGAAATGTGTCCAGACAATGAGACCTAAATACGTAGACATATAACCCGTTGTCACCGGCTTAAAGCAGAAGTGAACGTGCCTGATGAAGCGAATGGTCAAATACAGACTCGGCTATGGTCCCGACAGGGCGTCGATTGCTCTTGGATAAAGAGCGTTTTCTAAGGTGCTTATCTGCGTTGAGAACGCTTCTCCAACGCTCTGCCTAGAGCCTCGATAACGTTTTGTCGCCCTCTGGCTGCGATGTATGGGCCGAGTCTTGGACCTGCTGGAGTTCCGAGCAAGATGGTGTATAGTGTCTTGAAGAACTGGCTGGGTTGAAGTTTGTGTTTTCTCGAGGTGTCGAAGATGGCGGTTTGAATCTGGTTTTCGTCTGTCTCGGTTCGGAGGGTTTCGATGAGTTCTTTTATTGCGTCTTCTTCTTTCTCGCTGAGTTTCACTGCTGTTTCTCTTATCTCCGTGAGGTCTCTTGTCCAGTTGAGCGCGTGTTGCATTCTCTCTCGCAGATTGTGTGGTGGAGGCTCATCTCTGATATAGCCGTATTCTAGGAGTTTCTGCGTCATGTAGTCTATCTCTGCTTTCTTCGGCGCCACCTTGGCTAGGTAGACGAGCAGGTTGTAGGGCACGTGGACGCTGGGTTTTTTGGGCGTTTTCAGCCACCAGCAGTATTTGTAGAGTCCGCTCAGCTTGGCTAGTTCCTTCTTATCAGAGATTGTTTTCTTTCCGAAGTGAACGTCTTCTAGCTCGTCGAATTCGTTCACGTAGGCTGGTATGTCTAGAACCGAGATGGGGCGGGCTCCCACAAACCGTTTGAGCATGAGTAGGATTAGAGACTGAGGTGAGCCGTAGCGGAGCCAATCCTGTGGTGTGAGCACCACGCCAGCGGACTTGGAGAGCCTTCTTCCGCCTTTCGCCAGGAACAGCTCGTATTGAGTGTGGTATGGGGGCGGCCATTCTAGAATCTCTTGGCATATTCTGTCGTTGACTCTCACCGAGTCTGCGATGTCTTTTCCGTAGGCTTCGAATCTTATGTCGAGGGCTCTCCACCGTGCGGCGAACTCCACCTTCCAGACCAGTTTTCCCTCAGCCTTGGTGATGTCGGCTTCGCCCTTGTGTCCGCAGCCCTTGAACCATTGTCCCTTGATTTCCATTCCTTCGCAGGCGTAGAGAATCTTGTTTTCTTTTGGCAGAAACTCGTGAGCCTTCGTGGTGTAGATGCGTCCGCAGTTGCCGCAGATTGCGAAGTATGGCAGCGCCTCCTCGAACTTCTCTTGTCCGACCTCTTCCCTGATGATTTCGCCCACTCGCTTGGCGTTTTGGAGCAGGGTTTTGATTTCTTGGTTGAGAAGTCCGCGTTTGTACACGTCTGTGGCTGAGAGGAAGGTGTACGTAACTCCGCACTTGTCGAAGGATTCGAGCATCAGCGATGTGGCGTGTTCGCCGAAGCTTCTGTGGCACTTCTGTGGGTCTGGGATGGACGTTACGGGGTAACCCAGGTACTTGCTGAGTGTTTTGGGCAGTCCGGGTGGAACCTTGCGCAGGCCGTCTTTGTCGTCGGCGAAGGCTATCAGCTCTGAGCGGTAGTTCTGTGCTTGCAGTGCGACGCTTACGGCGTAGCATCTTATTGCGTCGCTTAGGTTGCCTATGTGGGGGATGCCTGAGGCGCTGACTCCCATCTCTGTGCGGATGAGGTCGAGGCTTCTGCCGAGCTTTCGCTCTCTTTCGATGATTTGGACTGCGGTTTTGTCGTACCATGTGCCGTGTCCGATGATTTCCGTAGTCATTTCAGCTGAGCTCACTCTATAGTTTTGGAGGGGTTGGATAAAAACAGTTTCTACTGCGCGTGCGCGTGTGAGAGACTACTATACCGGGAGGGGGGGGTCATGTTTGAGGATGAAGAATAAATCTTCTCAGTTCAGAGACCCGAGGCCTACGTGTTTAAGCCCTATCGCAAATCGACCCGCCATTTACAGAACAGCCTAACGCTCTCGTTCTTCAATTTTGAAAGGTGCCCTCTCAAGCTTCCTCCGAGGCTTCACTTCGAACCTTTCCAACGCTACTCTCTCCAGCCTCTGCATCTCTTCTCTCTTGAAGCCTATGTAGATGCCGTCGTGCTTTCTGCCAACCCAAGCTCTTGTGGATTCGTCTTCCTTCAGAATCTCGTTAAGTAGCAGACAAACTATTACTACGCTCGAGACCTGTGTTTGCTCTCCATCAATTTCTATGGTTCTGCTTTCTCTGGCAGAGATTTCCAAGCCGTGTTTGATTCCCTTCACTTCGAGAAAGTTTCCTCTGCCTCGATGAATTATTCTGCCTAAGCCTATTTTCTCCACGTCGAGGTGACTAACTCTTGCCTTGGCGTATCCCTTCAGGTGAAGGTGGACTGAGGCTCCGATTTTTCTTCCAGTCGGCATCAGAAAGGTCTCAGCGTCTAGCCTAATCTTTCCGTGAAGCCTTCTCCTCATCGAATCACCTCAACTGAAGAGCCCCATTCAACAGTGCGTCTTTATGAATGAAGCCTCATCCCTCGCAAAACTTCTTGAGTGTCTTTGAAGGTTTTGGAAGACATCTCCTTCAACAATTCGCTGAGCCGAATCTGCTTTCCTTCCTCGATCTCCACGAGCCTCCAACCCAAACGTTTCAAGAGCGTACTCTTTTCGACTGGATAGCGAGTTTTCTCGATGACGCTCTTCACCGATTCTATTCCAACAGCCCCTGTGAGGCTGGGAAACTCTCCTGTCTCCATGTAGTGCTTGAATCGTAACCCGTCGTCGAACATGGCTAGGTTGTTGAAGAGCACGTAAACATCCTTCCGCTCAGCCTCAAACGGCTCAACAAGCCTGTGCAGCTGCTTCAACTCGTCGTCGGTGAACTGATAGTAGTAGAGTTCTCTTCCGAGTCCGTGCAGTCGGAAATAAGCAACACTGCTCGTGTAGACTGGCGTGTTTTTTAACGGGTCGGTTACGTGTGGCACATCCAGCTCTCGCAGAACTTCAGCCAGTTTCTTACGTGTTTCGGGCTCTTCCCAGGCTGATCCGCGAGTCTCCCAAGCAACGACGAGGTTGCTGTTTTGAACTTTGCGGAGAAACTTCTCTGCTTCACCGAGCCTGTCTGGTCGGAGGGAGGCGGGCGTCTGAATCAGCAGTATCCGTGCGCTCAGCGTCTCGCATATCTGCTTCATTTGGGTGAAGGCTCGGAGGCTGGGGTCAGTCTCGAACCTGAAATTGTGGCTTATGTCTTGGTGCGCCTTCACCGTGAACTCAAACTCTGGTGGCGCCTTCTCTCGCCAGCCCGCCACGGTAGTCATTTTAGGATATTGATAGAAGGTGTTGTTCAGTTCGACGAGGCTGAAGCTCTCATAATACCTCTTCATTGCTGTGGGATAACCGCAACAACCAACCTTAATCATAGTGGTCCCCTCAGCCAAGCTTTTAGGCGCTGACTTTGGGCGGGGGTCTAATCCTTATGCCTAGTTTTCTTCGCAACGCAACGCGGTAGAGGCGCCGAAGCGACTTAATCAGGTGTTCCACGCTCTGCGCCTTTGAATAAACGAGGGGGATGCGGTCGTACTTAGCCAGTTTTATCGCCGACTCGTCTGGCGTGACGCCGTGATAAACAACTATTCTGGGTTTCAGGGTGCTCATGCGAACCGCCATCATAGGCGACTGCCCCTCAGCTACGCCCGTGAAAATCAGAGCCCTTTCGGTTGTGGTTCCGAAGATTTGGTAAAACTCCCAACCCGACAGGGTCTCTATTGCCTTCGCGCTGTCGATGACCGTGTATCCGCTAACCTCTCTCCTCGCTTCCTCGGAGCACGTCACGACTTCGCCCGAAATCGCTCTGCAGAAGTGTTCCACGGGAACGGGGATGGGAAACTCCCTTATGTCTAGGATGGCGGTGGTGGGCGAGCTCGTCAGCCTTGCGAACTCGCGGGTGAATCTGCCGCCTCTCTCCTCGTCGATAACGAGCAACGCCCAGACAAACCTCTTCACGAAGCGCGTGCCTGGGCTCTTTCTCCTCCCGCTCTCGTAGTCGCTGATGACCGAGGAAGAGACTATCATCTTCTCGGACAGCCGAGTCTGCGAGACAGCGAACAGTTCCCGCCACTTCCTCATGGTTGCGCCGGGCTTGCTCGATAGAATTATCTCGCCTGCTATGCGTCGGGCTAGGACTTCGCGGACGCTCGGAGACACGGACACGGGTAGAGACCCCCTAGAGGAGCCAAATCCTTCTCAAGGGGGGTCAGATATAAAAACTACTCTGCGGCAAACTTAGGAAAAGGCGGAGATAAATTGGAACCCTTTCTATCATGGGACGAGCAGGCTGCAAAGAGCTTCCCAGACCTCCACATCTGCGTCGGCACTGTTCACAATGTGAGAGCTGAGCGAACCAACTCGAAAATCGAGGCTTTGAGGCGAAGCGTAACAGAAGAAGTGCAAGGCAGGTTTCAACTCGAAGCCTTGAAGGACCACCCCACAGTTCGAGCGTACAGAGACCTCTTCTGGTCGCTCGGCGTAGACCCCACGAAGACCAGACCCTCTGGCGAGGCTCTGCTGAGGCGAGTGCTGCACGGCGGTGAAATCCCGAGAATCTCAACGGTGGTGGACGCCTACAACCTAGCCTCGCTCAAAACCATAATTCCGCTGAGCGGCTTTGACCTTAACCTAATGTCGCCACCTCTTCGCGTCCGCTTCTCCAAGACCAACGAAGAATTCCACGGGATAAGTATGGATGCCCCAGTCAAACTCACTGAGAGGATGCTCGTGTTGACTGACACTAAGCAAATCGTGTGCATCTATCCTCATCGAGACGCAGACGCAACAAAAATAACCACTGGAACCAAAAACGTGCTGGTCGTAGGGTATGGTGCTCCCAACATCAGTCCGAGCCAACTGAGAGAAGCCGTTGAAACAGCGTTAAACCTCATCATCCAAACCTCTGAAGGTAAAATCGAGACAGTAAGGGTTTTTAGCCCCAGCAAAAATCAGTAGTGAGGTGTCGAAGACTTGTCGTTCAAGCTTCTAATGGAAAAATCGGCAAGGAGAACAAAATCGAACATAATCTTAGCCCTAGACCTCCCAGCCGATAAGCCCAGCCGCCTCCTGTCCAAAAGCCTCAGAATCTTGGAGGCTGTTCACCCCTACCTATGCGCGGTAAAGCTGAACCGTCAGGCTGTTCTGCCCCTCGGCTTGTTTGACGGAGTGCAGAGGATAGTCGGTCGAGCCCACGAGTTGGAATTGCCCGCCATAATGGACGCCAAGATAAACGATGTTGGACACACAAACCGCGCCATCGCCGAATACTACTTCAAGGCTGGCTTCGACGCTGTGATCGCCAGCCCCTTCGTGGGATGGGAAGAAGGCTTACAGCCAGTCTTTGAGGTCACCAAAAAAATGCAGCGCGGAATAATAGTCCTAGTCTACATGAGCCACAAGGGAGCCCAAGAAGGATACGGGCAAACAGTGAGCGACCCAGAAACTGGAAGGTTGGTGGCTCAGTACGCTGTTTTTGCCCAACGAGCGCTGAAGTGGAACGCCGATGGAGCAGTTGTTGGCGCCACATACCCCGAAAAGATACGGGAAGTGCACGCCATATTGAAAGACCGAGTGCCCATATACTCTCCAGGCGTGGGCGTTCAGGGCGGAGACATAGAGGCTGCTGTCAAGGCTGGAGCGCGTTACCTTATAGTGGGAAGAACCATAACATCAGCGGAAAAGCCAGAAAAAGCTGCAAAACGAGTCAGAGATGTCGCACAAAAATGTTTGAAGCGATGACAGTGAGTGAAAACCGCCCGCAAAAGGAGGCAGAGAGCTCTCTAAAGAGTGAGGGGTGCTTTTATTCTTCTCTTCTGCCTCTCACCCAGAGTTCTTTCTTAAGCATGTCTCTCACGGCGGAGCGGATGGCTGCGCTTCGGCTGGGATACATACTCGCCCTAACGAGTTCGTCCAGCCCCTCAAGATAGGCTTCGGGAAGTAGAACCGTCACCAACTTCATAACCTTTTCACCAACGCATCATGTTAGGCTCATATTATGTGGCTATGGCGTTATAGAATTTACTGCTCAACCAAGCCTTGCCTAATCGAGCGCAGGTCCTTAACAACCTCTGGAAAGGTCCTGTAAACGTCCTCTAATTGTAAGGTTGAGTGTTTTATCTTGTTCTGAATCAATCCAGCAGTCACAAACGCCGCGCCCAAGACATCTGTTATGGTGGGATCGGGAAAGGCTATCAAGGCTAAGCCTATCTTGATGAGTCTTGACTCGCTGTCTTTCCTCCTAAACAAACGCTGCGCAAGACGCAGTTCTCCAGCGAATCCACTCATGGCGTTGTTCATTATCGTGGCTGTCTCTTCATAGCTTAAGTCGAGTTCACGCAGAAGGACAGCCGTGTTCTTCATTTCTTCCTCTTTCATCGAGAGCCCGTTCTTCTTTTGCTTAGACTCAAAGAACGCCCTCGCTGCACAAAAATCTTGACGTTCAAAAACAATGAAAGAGCCCGCTGCGGTCTAGCTATTATCCATGAGATTTGTTGAAAAACCCGACAAAAAACCGTGGAGTTTTTGTGAAATTTTAGATGAATGTTGAAAAACTTTCATTTCCTGTTTAATAGAACTATCTTTGAAATGACGAGGATGCGCGCGTCAAAAGCCTATTACTGAGAATCATTGAGAAACCTTCTGCTGTAGCTAGAGGCTTAAGGAGAGTATGAAGAGCAGAGGAGCAGAAGACAAAATAAAGGTACTAGGCTCAGACAGCGAAAAGAGAGATTTACTTTGAATAAGGCTTTTTAGGAAACCGCTCTCAATTAGTTGGGGGTTGAACGACTTATGAAGCTAGACAGCTTTGTTAGAGGTGTGAAGAGCTTTCTTGAACATTGTAGGCTTTCGTTTGAAAATTTTGTTCTATGGTTTTTCCGAACGCTAAGCCTTAGAGCACATCTCAAAGTAAATTTCCAAAAAATCAGAGATGAAACCACCGAGCACATCAATTACTTAAGCTCGACTTTAAGGCAAGTTGTTTTGCCAGTGTCACTATGCTATCTATGTTTGGGGTTTTTCTTCGGAAATAACGTTATAGATTCGCTTTTTTTGAGCGCATTAATCTTTGTTTATAGCAATTTCCTTCCAGACCTACTCTCAACTTTCAAGATTAGAAATAGAAAAGAGAAAGATAAAGACGGGGCATGGTACAAAAAATATGCTCTGTTGTTCTTTGCCCCAATATTTATTTTCTTGCTATGGGGACACGGGACACCGAGTTTTAAAACTGTGGAGCATTTCCACAATGTCAAATCATTGGGAGCTTACAGTATTTTCTTATTTTTGTTAGGCTTGATTCTCTATGGAAACCTCCCGCTTTCATGGGGAAGAATCCTCGAGGTTTTTTCGCTGACGATATTTGGCTCCATTGGATACGTGACACATCTAAAAGTCGATAAAATCTTTTAGCTCCAAACAAGTACAGGTTGATACATAGGAATCATAACCTCTAATCTTAGGCTCTATCGGATTAGGCTGTTCTAGGAAAATCTTGTTAACTGAAACCTTATTCCAATAACCCCAATTAGAGCATTTCATTCTCAGATATCTAATCATTCTTCTTCCCCCATACTAGGCTCTAACCAATGATTCAAATCAACATTCTCAAAATTTAAATGTTCATGTAAAAAGTGGTAACAGCCAACTTAAGACTCTTCCAATTTCGGAAAATATCCGAACCCAAAGAGATTCAAATCAAGCTTTAATCAGCTAATGAGTCATAAAAGATTACTCAGACTCGAAGTTTTATAACAGTAATCACAATATGGATTAGCATTAGCTATAGGCTTAGAGGTGCTGCTAATGTCTGAACGATACGCTTACATCCTCATAAACGACGAGAAATGGTGGAGCAGACGCCTCAGCCAAAACAGAACTGGAAAATCGCTGCACGCGTTTGTGCGCAAGGGAACCGTCGGTCCAAAAAAGGCTGAGCTGGTTCTCTTCTACGTCAAGCATCCCTTCAGAGAGATAAGGGGCTACGGCGAGTTCGTTGAGCGCGTGACTGGCACCGCAGACGAGCTGTGGAACGCCTATGGGCATGAAACAGTCTTCGAGTCTCGACAGGAATACATGGAATTCTTGCGGGGAAGAACCAAGGCGACGTTCATACTCTTCAAAAACCTCCAAGAGCTCGCTCAGCCCGTTCCTATGAAGGTTTTCTCCACGATTTTTGACATTGGCAGAATGCCAAGGAGCGGCAAATACGTAAGCCGAGAAGCAATGAATCAGCTGGTTCAGAGGGAGTTGGCTAAATTTGAAGGAGTTTAGCGCTGAAGAGTTCGTGAAGAATCAAACAGAGGCTATCAGAAAGGTTCTGGGCAAAGAGCGAGCGCTCGTAGCCGTTTCCGGAGGCGTGGACAGCACAACCAGCGCCGTGCTAGTGTATCGGGCTGTAGGAGCGAACCTCCTCTGCGTGATGCTAGACGACGCCTTCATGCGAGAGGGCGAACCCGAACGCGTGGCTCAGCTGCTCTCCCAACCGCCACTGAACATGCCCGTCAAAGTGATAAACGTCCGCGAACACTTCCTAAGCGAAATGAAAGAACTGCGAGACGCAGAGGAGAAGCGCAAGGTCTTCCGAGAGAACTTCTACAGGACTCTGAGTGAAATCGCGCAGCGAGAGGGTTGCAGGTTCCTCGTGCAGGGCACAATTCTAGCAGACATCATCGAGACAGCGGGCGGCGTCAAGACGCAACACAATGTGCTGTCTCAGATAGGCATCAATCCGAGGCAGCGCTACGGATTTCAATTAATCGAACCGCTCAGCTCCCTCCTGAAGTGGCAAGTCAGGGAGGTAGCCAAGCACTTGAAGATTCCGCCCGAAATTTCTGAGCGCCAGCCCTTCCCAGGACCAGGCCTATCGGTGCGTGTTGTGGGAGAGATTAGGAAGGATAAGCTGGAGGCTCTGAAGAAGGCGACCGCCATAACAGAGGCGAAGTTGGCTAAGCACCGTCCAGACCAGTATTTTGCGGTTATTCTAGATCAGGTGGAAAGGCATGATCACCCAAGCCTCCAAAGGGTTAAAGAAACGGTAGCTCAGCTTCTGGAGGTTCCAGCGAGCCGCGTCTCTCTTCACCTGTTTGAAGACAAGGCGACTGGAATGAAAGAGGGTGAACGACGCTACGGGGAGATATTAGCTGTTAAAGCTGAGAACGCCGAAGGCCTCATCCTAACTCCTTCCATCTCAAAGCTGGTACTGACTCAAAACAACATAATAGCAGAAAACCCCTCTTTCACACGAGTATTCTACATTGCGCACGAAATCGGACAGAGAAAGCCTTACGCCGTGGCCATGCGAGCTGTGCAGACGCAGGACTTCTTAACAGCCAAAGTGGCGGAAATCCCCTGGACTACGCTGAAGGAAACAGCTCAAGATATAACTGCTGCTTGTCCAAGCGTCTCAAGCGTCTACTACGACGTGACCCCTAAGCCGCCGGCAACCATAGAGATGGAGTGACGGGCGAGACAGCCCACACTTTCACAACACATAAAGCTCTGGAAACATTCAACAATGATGGAAGTGAATTGATATGACAAGGGTTAGAGTCCAGCGAATTGAGTCCATCCGAGACCCTGAAGGAAATCTTGGAAAAAGAATTGAACTCGTCGAAGAGCGCGTAATCCCCAGACTTGCCATAAGACCCCAGAGTGAGGAGGCGAAAATCGCTCAGGACATGGTTCAGGCGCTGCAACAGCAACTTCCGATCTTGACTGCCCAGAGTCAGTTTGCTCTGCCAAAGATAATCTTGTTCCTAACGGAGCAGGAGTACGAGAAGTTGGGCATAGACTTCGACGTCAACCAAATCTACGAACTCGACCTCTCAGACCAGTCGATCAAGCTTAGGAAAGCTCCTTAGAGGCGTCATCTCTTCTCAGATGGAAGACACTCTCTTGATGCAACAGAACTTGAATAGCTTTTGGAGAGTTGTGCGACGCTCAGAAGCTACTCTTTCTCTTCAGCTGGGGGCTCTTTCCATCGTTCTATGATTATCTTCTCGCTGCCGACCTTGAAGCTGACCTTGACTAGTATTGACGCCGCCTCTTTGAATGGAAACATGCTGTCTTCAGCCAAGTCCTTGGGCACGTAGATCAAGTATTTGCCGTCTTTCCTTCTGAACAGTCTTCCCCTACCTTCGCTAACCATCATCACCCAACCATGATTTCAATTTTGAATTAACACAGTAGTTAAATTCATAGTATTTAACTCTTGTTTTGATTTCCGACACGAAACTGAATCATTACCTCTGAAAAAAGAAAATGCACCTTTTTCGCTACGCAAACAGGCTCAAGTGGAGCACAACTTCCTCAATTCTTCCATCAATCTTTCGTGCTGATAAACCCAACCGCCGTCTTTGAACAAAGAGATGGGAATAGACTGATGCTTGAACGCATTGTCAAGAAGCAGATAATGGTATGTTTGGATAAAGTTCTCTTTGACGAGGGTGTTCAGCGCATCAATGAGGTTTGGAAACTCATTCTTTGGAGAGTACGTGTACATTAGCAATAGGTTCTCGTTCAAGGACTTGGTGTAGTGTATCGAGAAGGGTTTGTCAGCCAAGGAGCTGGCGAATTTGCGCAAGGAGCTTTCGTTCTCGAAACGAATCGCGAAACCACAGTAATCAGCCATGCTGGGGTGATACGGAAACAACCAGACGTAATGTCTCTTTATCAAACCTCTCTTGATAACATGATTATAGTACCGATATCTAACTGCCTGCGGTGTCATGCCCATTTTCTCAGCTAGTTCCGCAAAGCCTACCTGAGAGTTTTTGCACACTTCATACAATATTCTTAGATCTTTTTCGTCTACCTCAACACTGTTTGTTTCTGGATTCGTAAACCCGTTTGGAAGTTTATAGGATGATGTGTTAAGAACCTCTTCTACCCACTCTTGCCATCTAAAATTCCAGGCTTTCTTGTCAAAATCGAACCATTTAAAGCTGGGATGAGCCATAAACAGCCCAGTTATCCAAATGAGCCTTGCTTGGCATATGACTCCAGATTTTCGAGCCTCATCAAAGTATGCTTCCACATTCTTGTTGTGTTCGGTTGGAAAAGCAAATATAACGTGGAGTCCTTGGAACCTTCCGTAACATCTTGCGATGTATATCCAGTAGCCCAAGTTCTCCACTATACTTTGGAGTTGCTGCATTCGGTTTGGGTGGCATTCCAGAACGGCAACCATGGGGCTTAACCCTAGTTTGGAGCGGTCTGGAAAAGCCTCAATCCAAGAGCGCCCATTGTTCATAAGTCTTGAAAAACGCGCTCTAACGGTTGAGGATGGGAGGTTCAACTTTTTCGCTATGAGTGAGAGGTTTCTGGGACCGTGGGTGTTCAGCGCCTTGACTATCTCAGCGTTTGTTGCGTCGATGTCTTGCATATGAAGAACCATTCGTTCTATGTCTTCTAAGCTCATTTTTCGCGCCTTGCTCTCACTTGGCAAACCTTGTGCAGGTTGAACAGAATTCACATTGACTGTTTACAAGCTTATTTTAATTGCGGAACTATGTTCTATCTTCTTTGGTGGGCACGTAATAATATTCACCCAACCTCTTTTGATGCCTGTCCAGCTTAGAGCCTTCCTTGTTCACTCTGGGTCGCTTGGTCGCGAGGTCTCGGCGGAAGGTTATCTCCATCTCCGTGAGAAAGGCGTTCATTCCGTCTCGGAGAGTTGTGGGCGGATTGGCTGTGCCCTCGGCTCCTGGGTTGCCCGTGAATATCATCAGGCGGTCGGCTATGAAATCCTGAGCCACGACATCGTGCTCGACCACGAAGGCTGTTACGTTTCCACGGTTTTCAACCACCCTCCTAATCGTCTTAGCCATCGCCAACCTCTCCTCCACATCTAAGTAGGCGCTGGGCTCGTCGAGCAGATACAGTTGAGCCTTTTTGGAAAGACATGCGGCTATGGCTACTCTCTGCAGCTCTCCTCCACTCAGCTGCGCCACGTCTCGGTCCAGCAGAGAATGCACGTTCAGAGGCTGGAGAATCTCGGTCTGATACCAGCCTGACTCGAATTCTTCCTTGGCAACGCCCTTGAGGAGCTCAGCCACCGTTCCTTTATACTCCGCCGAAATGTATTGAGGCTTGTAACTGACCTCCAGCGCTGCCTGTGTAGGCGACTTGGCACCGTCGGGCTCCTCGATTCCTGCCAGAAGCTTCACAAAAGTCGTTTTGCCAATTCCGTTGGGTCCAAGTATGCCGATGACCTCGCCCTTCTTCGCTTCTCCCGGCTCCACCGACAGCTTAAAGCCCTCAAAAGATTTTTGCATGGCGTTCCATTTTAGCAGAGTCTCGCCCGCCGCCCACCCTATGGCTGGCGGTTTCACATGAAATATTATGGGCTCTTTTCTGAAGCGAATGTTTTCGTCTGGTATGAAGCCTTCCAGATACACGTTTATGCCGGTCCTAACCCCGTGAACGTGAGAGACGATGCCATAAACTGCGGGGCAACCATAGAAAACACAGATTTGGTCTGAGAGGTAGTCGAGGATGGCTAGGTCGTGTTCAGCCACAATAACGGTCTTGTCCTCTTTTTTCAGGCTTCTTATTGCTCTGGCTGCCTGAAGACGCTGTTTCACATCTAGGTAACTTGAGGGCTCGTCGAACAGATAGACATCTGCGTCTCGACAGATTGTTGCGGCTATGGCTACTCTCTGCAGTTCTCCACCGCTCAAAACGTCGAGCGTTCGCTCCCAGATGCCGTTTAGTTGAAGCTGCTCAGCCAAAGGTGCTAAGACGCCTCGTTCGTCAACCTTCTTCAGGAGGTCGCACACTCTTCCAGAAACGGCTTGGGGGATCATGTCCACGTACTGAGGCTTGTGCACAACTTTGAGCTGCCTGTCACTGAGCTTCTGAAGATACTCCTGAAGGGTCGAACCCCTAAAGTGCTGAATAATATGTGACCATTCGGGCGGCTTCTCGTAGTTGCCGAGGTTGAGTTGAACCTCGCCGGAGAGAATCTTGAGCGCAGTGGTTTTTCCTATGCCGTTTTGTCCCAAGAGACCGAGCACGATGCCTGGAGAGGGCGTGGGCAGACGGAAGAGCTTGAACGTGTTCGGACCGAATCTGTGGCTGCACTCCTCTTCGAGTTCGTCTGGTAGGTTTACTATGGAAAGAGCCTTGAAGGGACACTTTCGGACGCAGATGCCGCAGCCCACGCAGAGGGATTCAACAATCACTGGCTTGTCGTTTTCGAAGCGGATGGTCTCAATCTTGCTTCTCACTGGGGGACAGAAACGATAGCACACTGTACCGCAACGCTTGATGTCGCATCTGTCTTCTTCTAGAACGGCTACTCGAACCATCCTATACACTTTTCACTCGTGCCTGATGGAAAAATCAGATTGCAAGATGCGGGTAATAAACTTACATATTAACGGACTGAACGTGACGAATTAAATGAAAGGAAAACAATGTGTAGATGTGACTCCTGGGTGTCACCACTCTTCTTCTTCCCATTCTTCCTCTTCCGTCTCTTCCTCTTCTCCTTCTTCTTCCTCCTCCAAGTTTTTTCACCTCCGTTGTGGGTTTTGGGCAACCTTAGTCAGCACATCGAATCTTTTTTAAGCGTTTCCATACGTCAACTGACGAAATCGGGAGTGGCGAAAAACGAGTTTTGAGCGCTGTCTCAAACAATCTTTGCCCAAGATTCTGTGCTTACACTACAGGTTGGCGCTCTCCCATGAGGCTTCCAACACCATTTTGGCTTCTAAGGCTGACTTTGGCTTGCTCATTTTGGGCGTCATGTAAGCCCAGCACATGTGGGGAGAGTTGTGGGCGGCTCCGACTCCACCCTGCGTGTCCACGGCTATGAGGCCCATCGAAGCCTTGAGGCGTATCCTCTTGTTCACGAGCATTATGCAGCTTTCAGCCGCCTTCTGAGCGGACTGCCCGTTTCGCATTAGGTCGCAAGCGCTTTTGGCCAAGACCAGTTTGATGGCGACCTCGCCTATTCCGGTGGTTGAGCAGGCTCCAGCCTCGTTGTCGGCATATGTTCCACACCCGATTAGTGGGGAATCGCCTATCCTCCCAGGAAACTTCAGCGTGAAGCCTCCGGTTGATGTGGCTGCGGCTGTGTCTCCCTCTTCGTCTAACGCCACGGCGCCTACGGTGTCTGTGTCGAACAGACGCGAGTGGGACTCGACAAGTTTCCTCAGTTTCGGCAGGTAGTCGATTTCTCCCTTCGAAAGTTTCTCTTTGATTTCTCGCCAGTATCGCAGGCGAAGCTCTGTAAGTGGTTTCCGCCTCTCTAAACGGAACAGGTCTGCCAGTTTTTCGGCTCCTTCTCCAACCAAGAAGACGTGGTCGGTGTTTTCCATCACTATGCGGGCCAGGTGAACTGGATTCTTTATGTCCTTGAGCAAGCCTGCGGCGCCAGCGTTCAGTGTTTTTCCATCCATGATTGAGGCTTCCATTTCAATGCGCTTGTCTATGGTCAGGGTTGAGCCTAGCCCAGCGTTGAAGACCTCGTTGTCTTCCATGCTCTCCACCGCCGCTTCTACGGCGTCTAGGGCGCTTCCGCCACGCCTCAACACGTCATAACCAGCTCTTGCAGCTTCCTTAACACCAGCCAATCCCATTTTCCTTCTCTCTGGCTGCCAGGTGCCAGCACCGCCGTGAACAACAATGACAGGCTTTTGCATGCTTACGCCACGCATCCTGAAGGGAGTAGTTACAGTGTTTTTAACCTTGAGATTTAAAGTCTGCGTAGTATCAAAATGGATAAATACAGAGGCTTGTTTCATTGCCTATTTGGGATGATGTGAGGCGACGGCTGGGAGCCTCAGGCTGTGACACGGCCAACAACCTTCACTGACCCCTTGACTTTCCCTAGAAACATTTTACTAACTCTCTCACGAGTGTGTTAACGAGGATGTGCAATGGCGTTCGAGAGAATCGCTTACCCCTTCACCGCCATCGTGGGTCAAGAAGAGCTGAAGCTGGCGCTCCTGCTCAACGCCATAAACCCATCTATAGGCGGCTTACTCATAAGAGGCCAGAAGGGGACAGGAAAAAGCACGGCTGTGAGAGCCCTAGCCGACCTCCTACCCGAAATAGAGGTTGCGAAGGGCTGTCCGTTCCAGTGCAACCCCAAAGACCCGACCAACATGTGCGAGAACTGCTACGAATTATACAAGGGCGGTAAGCCTCTCCAGTTTGAGAGGCGAACGATGAGGGTTGTGACCTTACCCATAGGCGCCACAGAAGACAGAGTCATAGGAAGCCTAGACATCGAACGCGCCATAAAGGAGGGTGTGAAGGCGCTCGACCCGGGAATCTTGGCTGAGACGAATCAGAGCATACTGTACGTGGACGAGGTCAACCTGCTCCCAGACCACATAGTAGACGACATCCTCGACGCCGCCGCCTCAGGCTGGAATATAGTGGAACGAGAAGCCATATCCGTGGCGCATCCGGCACGCTTCATCCTAATAGGAACCATGAACCCTGAAGAGGGCGAACTTCGACCACAACTCCTCGACAGGTTCTCACTTCACACGGCAATCACTGGAATCTTCGACAAGGACCAACGAGTCGAAATCATAAGGAGAAACCTCGAATTCGGCGAAGACTCGTTGGGGTTCAGGAAAAAATTTGAAAGGCAACAGGTGGAACTCAGACAAAAAATCTTGCAGGCGAGGAAACGCATCAACCGTGTCACAATCCCTGACCGACTATTAGACGCTGTTGCGCGTGTTTGCATCCAACTTCACGTGGACGGGCACAGACCCGACATCGTTATGGTGCGCTCAGCTAAGGCTTTAGCCGCTCTCGAAGGGCGCAAGGAGGCTTCAGGTCAAGACATTGTGAGAGTTGCTGGCATGGCTCTGAGTCATCGAACCCGAAGGGGAGGATTCGAGGAACCCGCCAAACCCGAACAAATCAAAACAGCCTTCGACCAAGCCCTACAAGCCTAAGAAAGCCCGCAGGAACAAATTGATTAATACTAGATTTTTTCTAAATCATTCACGCTAACAACCAGCCAATCCAAGAGAGACCACAAAACGACTTGCCGTAGGAAGAAAGCAGCATGAGGGTTTTGAAAGCGAATCCAAAAAACGTCAGGATTGCAGCAGAAACGGTCAAACTGGGAGGATTAGTTGTCTACCCCACAGACACACTGTATGGTCTCGGCTGCGACCCATTTAACGTCGAAGCCGTGAAACGAGTCTTCAATGCGAAGGGAGACAGAAAAAAGCCCTTACCCATACTCGCATCCGACATTCGGCAAGTCAGAAGAGTAGCCCATCTGTCGAAGGAAGTGGAGAAAGTCGCGGAGAGATTTTGGCCAGGGCCGCTCACAATCGTCGTGCCAAAAAAACCCGCTCTCCCTCAAATAGTGACGTGCAACACTGATTCCGTTGGTGTTCGGGTGCCGAAACACGAATCAGCCCTTCAACTCATCCGCCTGTCAGGCGGACTCCTTGTTGGAACAAGTGCCAACAAGACTGGCGAGAAGCCGCCGAAAACCGCCCAGGAGGCTGCTCAACAACTCGGCCAAGAGGTAGATGCCATCCTTGACGGGGGACCTGTGACCCTCGGCGTTTCATCCAGCGTAATCGATTTCACAGGCGCAAAGCCAAAAATTGTGAGGAAAGGTCCAATAAAACTCAGCGACGTCGGAGATGTTCTCACCCATTAACTGTATTTATGCTCAAGCACACACAAACTAGAATGAAATGGAGGAACAAAACAATTTATTCCAAAATAGTAAAGCAACAAGCGGTGGTGGTTCGTCGAAGGAGAAGAAACTCAGATGTTTGAGAAAATCTTAATACCTAATGAGTTACTTAAAGACGAAGTTAAGCAGCTGAATAAACTGTCGCCTTTCTGTTTGTTATTGGTGTTTGCTCCCGCAATAGTCACTACCATTGTTTACTGGAGTGTTTGGTCCTCTACCTACGACATCTTTTTGGTGTACGCGTTTGCTAATTGGGTCACGTTGGCAATTCTGTATCTTCTTCTCAGGCGTTTTGGCTTATTGCGCGAAGTCTTCCTTTTCCCTCGTCCACAAAGACGAGATTGGATACTTGCCTTGGCAGCTTTTATCATTGGAGTTTTTGGCGCTTACCCCATTGCTCAAGTTATAAATGCTTCTCTCGGCGTTCCAATGAGGATGTTAGTTTTCAGCATCAACAAGATTGAATATCTTCTCACAATACTGTTCTATGCAGTCATTACCGCTCCATTCGCTGAGGAAGTACTGTTCCGTGGGTTATGCATGGGCTACCTAATTGCCAGAGGCGTCTCTCCCTTTCTCGCTGGCGGGCTTGCACTCGCTGGTTTTGCACTTATGCACTTTCCACCTTGGGGGCTTGGAGGGGTAGTTTTCATCTTACTCTGGGGAACTTTACCAACAATGTTACGATTAAGACGGAATAGCCTAACTCCTGGCTGGCTCATGCATGCTATGAACAATCTATTTGCGTATATTTTGCTACCCTTGGCCTTGTCCCTCACTTAGTAGTCAGTGTGCGCGTTAAAATCAAACATGGTGTGCGTACACTAATAATTTAGGCAACCAAAAAGCATAGAAAATGCTAAATGAAGCGGTTGTAGAAAGAAATTCTATGAGCAACTTTGCTCCGAACTTTTGACTCCGCGGTCGAGCGTGCTAGGTGAAGAAGGAAAATGGTGCTCAAAGATTTTAATCTGCTCGTTACGACTGCCAGGGGAAACGAGGAAGACGCCTGCTCAGAGATGTGGTACCTGCTAGGCGAGATAGGAGACTCAGCCGCCAAAGTGGACAAGACAGGGATAACGGGCATAATCGCGGCCAAGTCAGCCTTCAACCCATTCGAGGTCATAGAGAAGCTCCGAACCATACTCAAAGAACGCCCATACGAGTTCCGCTACACGCTGAGAGTCATACCCATAGAGAAGGTTGTGCGAACAGACCTCGGCGAAATCGAACGGGCAGCCACCGAACTCGCCGCAAAAATAGCAGAAAACGAGACCTTCCGCGTGACTGTGGAGAAGAGATTCACAGAGACACCGCTGAAGGACATAATCGAGGCTGCGGCGGTAAACATCGAGAGACGAGTTGACCTCAGCAATCCAGACAAAATAGTCCTAGTGGAAGTGCTCGGCGGATTGACGGGCATATCCGTGGTAAAGCCCGCTGAAATCTTATCAGTGATGAAAGAAAGGATCTGATTCACCGCTGAGTAGCGAGTAGGGCTCCGTGTTCAATGACCAAGTCAGCCAGCGCCTTACCCTCCAAGCCCTTCTTCTCCAGCTTTGCCTCCAGCTCCGCGTTGGTGATTCCGAACAACTTCTTGACACCCTCAAATTTTTCATGAGTCAATTCGAGAACCGAATCGTCCCGCTCGCCACTTATGAGTTCAGAAACCATTTCCAAGGCCACTTCAACCTTCGGCTTAGACTCTGCCAGTATGAGAACGGCGATCTGGCGACCGCTCGGCTTCAACCCGAGCAGCCTCACCGCCTCCTTTATCTGCCTCTGAGCCGAGGCGTAAAGAAGCGTCTCAACCGCCAGACTGTTCGAGATGTTCAGTTTGTTTTTAAAAGCGTTGGAAGCGTTCAAAGCGGCGAAGTATAGGTGCTCCCAACCAGCGACGAGCGTGGCGTCGAAGAACTGAACGTAAGCATCACTGGTTTTCTCCTTGACAGTGTTGAAGAAGGCGTTTACGTCTCTCATTTTGATGTCTCTGAAGCCCGCGATGGCGATGCATTGGCCGTAGTCTTCGAACCTTTTTATCACCCTTGTCCCTCAGCTGTTTTCCTCAAGAAAGCGTTCAATCAGTCTGCGGTCGAGTCCGCTGCGAACCAGCTTCTGCTTGGCATCTTCTATCGACTTCCCCTGCTCCCTAAACTGCTTTATGACGCTCTTGACTGTTTCTTTTCTCTCCCAGGGAAAGATTATCCAGCGGCTGGTTTTGCGCTCGTACCAGTCTGGGACTACGACGCTCCATGGCTTGTAGTAGATAGTGGCGATTCTCACCTCTGTTGCGCCCTCTTCTTTTAAGTGAGTTCTTACGAGGGCGAGGCTCTTGCCGGTGTCAGCCACATCGTCAACAACGAGAATCCTCTTACCCCTCACGGGCATCGAGACTGGCTGAGTCAGAACAGGGTCGCCCTTGGTTTTGGCTGGTCCCAGATAGAACTCAGCCTTCACGTTCGCCATTTCTGGAAGCTCTAGAAGGTCTGACATGATTCGGGCTGGGGGCCAGCCGCCCCGTGAGACGCCAACTATGATTTCTGGTTTGTAATTGGCTTTCCGAATCTTTTGGGCTAAGTTTAGTAGCAGCTCGTAGATCTCTTCCCATGTGGGAATCTCAAACTCCAGCTCCGCTGTCAATGTTCTTTTTTCTCCTCGGAGAGCGATTTAAGTGGAACAACGAATCGATTTAAACCTTGCCTCACGACGTAAAAGGACTTAAGGCTTCGTGCACAATTATCTAGGATTCGAGTTTCATGGCTGGTGATGTGAGGCTTGAGAGAGGTTGTTGAGTGTGTGCCCAACTTCAGCACGTCTGACCCCAGGGTTGTTAAGGCTGTTCTGAGAGAGATAGAGAAGGTGAAGGGAGCAATTCTCCTCGACAGCACCTACGATGATTACTACAATCGACTGGTCGTGTCTTTCGTTGGTGACGAGAGCTCTGCTTTGAAGGCAGCCTTGAACTCGGCTGAGAGAGCCATAGAGCTCATCGACATGAACAGGCACGAGGGGCAGCACCCACGCGTAGGAGCCGTGGACATCGTGCCCTTCGTTCCCATAAGAAACGCAACGATGCGAGACTGCGTCCGACTGGCGAGGCGGTTTGGGAAGGCTTTGGCGCAGAGATGTAATGTTCCCGTTTATCTCTACGGCGAGGCTGCAACCCAACCCGAAAGAAAAGATATAGATTGGATAAGAGAGGGCGAATACGAAAACCTCGGGAAGATGATGAAGAGGCCGGACAGAAAACCCGACTTCGGACCGCCTCATCCCCACAAGACAGCGGGCGCAACGATTGTGGGTGCCCGCAGGGTCATGGTGGGCTTCAACGTCAACCTAGGAACAGCAGACCTGCAAGTCGCCAAGAAGATTGCTAGGGCTTTGCACGCGAAGAAGGGCGGGTTAGCATTCGTGAAAGCTATAGGTGTCGAAATCCCCGAGAAGCATTTAATCCAGATTGGCATGAGCGTGAGCGACTTCGAGAAAACTCCTCTCTACCGTGTTTTCGAGTTGATTAGGGTTGAGGCTGCCCGTTACAACGTTCCAATAGTTGGGTCTGAGTTCTGCGGTTTGGCTCCATTGCGAGCGCTGCTGGATGTGGCTTCTTACTACCTGAAGATTGACAAGTTGAGTGAGGACCGAGTGCTTGAGATAGCGGTTCAGAAGGCGTTGGAGAAGGGACGAGGGAAAAGTGGCTAAGAAAGAAGTGGACTTGCTGATTAAGAAGGCAAGTGAACTCTTAACCCTGCGTGGGGGAAGCGGAGAGCCCATTCTCGGCGAGCGAATGAGAGACTTAGGAATCATAAGAGACGGCGCACTGGCTGTCGATAAAGGCAGAATAGTCTCTGTGGGGAAAACATCTAAACTTGAAGGCAAGTTTAAGGGAAGAGACACCATAGACGCCGAGCACCAAGTAGTCATGCCGGGTTTTGTCGACCCCCACACGCACCTCGTTTTTGCTGGCTCTAGAGAAGAGGAGTTTGAGATGCGTTTGCAGGGCGCCTCCTACATGGAGATTTTGCAGAAGGGAGGCGGAATCCTGAGTACGGTTGCTCAGACGAGGAAAGCCAGCTTCAACGGACTGGTTGAGAACTGCAAGAAAACCTTGGACGTTATGTTGGAGCACGGAACAACCACGGTGGAGGCGAAGAGTGGTTACGGACTTACCCTAAGAGACGAGGTGAAATGCCTAAGGGTGATGAAACGCCTAAACGAGGAACACCTAGTCAGTGTGGTGCCAACATTCCTCGGGGCACATGCTGTCCCACCAGAGTACAAGGATAGAACGGATGATTACGTGAAACTTGTGATTGACGAAATGATTCCAGCGGTTGCGAGCCAGGGGTCGGCGGAGTTTTGCGATGTCTTCTGCGAGAGAGGCGTCTTCAACCCAGAACAGTCTAGGACTATTCTTCTGTCTGGTGGGGAGCAGGGCTTGACGCCCAAACTGCACGCGGACGAGATGAGTCATCTGGGCGGAGCTGAACTCGCAGCCGAAGTGAAAGCGATTTCTGCAGAGCACTTACTGTTCGCCTCTGAGAGTGGTTTGAAGATGATGGCAAGACAGGGTGTTGTGGCTGTTCTGCTCCCAGCAGCCGCCTTCTCGTTGATTATGGAGAAATACGCTGATGCCAGAAAAATGATTTGGTTAAGTGTTCCAGTTGCCTTGGGAACAGATTTCAACCCCAGTTGCTGGGTGGAAAACCAACAGTTCATAATTGCACTCGCCTGCCGACAGATGAAGATGATGCCCGCCGAAGCGATTACAGCAGCGACTATAAACGCCGCCCACGCCGTAAACCGCGCAAACGAAGTGGGAAGCTTGGAGATAAACAAGAAAGCAGACGTAATCATACTAAGGGTTCCAAACTACAAGTTTCTTGGCTACAGATTCGGAACAAACCTAGTTGACAAGGTAATCAAGGAAGGAAGAATTGTGGTCAACGATGGAAGAAAACTCAAACTCACGCAATGTACATAGAAAAGAGGGTTCGAATCCTATCCCCCGCACTAGAATTCGTGACTGACGTTTAAATTCTCGGTTTCCAAGTTGGTCACTGTAAATGCTTGGCGCACGCTGGCTTAACCACCATTGCGAGGGAAAATAGCTGAATAAGTGCGCCCTAAAACCAAAAAAGAAGGAGTTGCCGGTGGGATCTACACTGTGAGAAGGGCTCAAATCCTACTCCGATTTGCAGTGCATTAGGTTTTTATACTGAATCAAAATGGTTGTAGATGGGAGCCCATTGACTCAGAATACAATCAAAGAAGCGGTGATAGTCCTTGACAACCTTGTCAAGAGGTTTGAAGACATCACAGCAGTGGACGGGCTTAGCCTTAAGGTTGAGAAAGGAGAGCTTTTTGGGTTACTTGGACCAAATGGGGCTGGAAAAACCACTACCATCAATGTTCTCTGTGGATTGTTAGAACCAACCAGTGGTTCAGTAAGCGTAGGTGGGCATGACGTTCAAAAGGAACCTCGTAAGGTTAAAGAACTGATCGGCGTCTGTCCGCAGGACACCGCAACATACCCTTATCTTACGGGACGAGAAAATGTAGAGCTCTTTGGAAATCTTCATGCAATGTCGAAAGAGAAACTGAAAAAGAACGCAGATGAGCTTTTAGCCAGGATGGAGCTTTTGAAAGATGCGAACAGGCGCTTAGGAAAATATAGCGGAGGAATGAAACGCCGAGTAAATCTCATAATGGCTTTAATTCATGACCCTGAAATCGCATTTCTTGACGAACCCACAGTTGGCATGGATCCTCAATCTCGCCGTGCTGTATGGGAATTCATAAAGGAACTTAAGAAGCAGGGCAAAACAATCATCCTTACAACTCATT
>Ga0315306_10000247_pt1 | contig 26101 bp, 27 predicted proteins | sample TDP1_MG_FD_203803 | JGI IMG/M metagenome (GOLD analysis project Ga0315306, IMG submission 203803) | Freshwater sediment microbial communities from Lake Towuti, South Sulawesi, Indonesia - TDP1 | ecosystem: Environmental > Aquatic > Freshwater > Lake > Sediment | place: Indonesia: South Sulawesi... | reverse complement strand
AGGCTACTCGCCTTCTTCTTCCACAGGCGCTGCTTCAGGCGGCAAGCCTTTTGCAGATCTTTTGGCGATTTCGCCAAGCTTGGTTGTAGGCGTGTAGGCGCCGCCCGTGAACGTTGCGCCGCATTTTCCGCATTTCCAAACGCCTACGCTTCGACGTCTAACCGAGGTTGAACCACATTTGGGGCAGTCATGCGCCTTCTTGAGACCTGAGATCGCGGCGATGTAGCGTTTCCGCACAGTTGCGCCGTAACGAGCCTCAAAACCTCGGGTTGATCCAATCTTCTTCATTCGTTTCTTGCCCATCGATTACTCCTTCACAACCAGTGCTCGAAGTTCTGCTGCCTTCTGCAGAGCTATCTTGGACGCTTCTAGGATTTCCTGGGTTGTGAATGTGCCATAACCGCCCTTCTGCATCGCGCAGATTTTCCCGTCCTTTTCAAAGGCCATCGTTAGTCTAGCGTCCATCACCTGCTCCTCTTCCAGCCATGGATCAACAATCAGTTGGTCATTGATTTTGGCAAACGTGACGGCGACTGGATAGTTCCTCATGGGCAACGGCTTGTAACCTGGCTTAATCTTCACTTCGCCCTCCTTCACTTCATAATTGAACATCTTCGTGTTCACAAGCGCAGCCAGTGCCGCCAGTGCTGAGGCATCGATCAGGTTGCCGTCGTGATTGAGAACGTAAACATCAATGAAGACGACGAAGACTTTCTTGCCAGGCTCTATGACCAAATCATCAGTTGCAATAGCTTTGGACTCTCGTATGCCACGATCCACAACGCGCGCCAGTTCAATGGAATTCTCGTCAGGCGGACCAGGCTCAAACGTAGGCGAAGCCAATGGGACAAGCTCAGCGTTAACAGTTAAGACTCCTTCATTCGGAGTGTCAGGGAAGGGCTCGCCGATTTCGATTTTGACTCCCACTAAGACTTCGGTTTTGCCTAAGCGGACTCGAGCTGATCCTTCAGCACGTTCAATAAGCCCAGACTCAATCTGAACTTCTCGGTAGTTATTGAGTTCTCGACCGTCTAACCGTTTGCCACCTGCGATCAATTGTGCAACTCTTTTAGCTCTGACTTTAGCAGCCATTATTGAAGCCATTATTCTGTCGCCTCCTCTTCAGCTTCCTCTTCCTTCTCGGCACCTGCCTCCTTGACGGCCGTGTACTTAGCTTTCAAGGCTTCTCTCTGAAGCTGATTTATCTGTTTGCACCCCTCTATTCCCATGTTCAAGACTTGCTCGAACTCTTCATTCGTGAGCATGCCGTCCATCTGTAGCAACGTTATAGCGTTCAAGCTGGGCATGTAGGCAACGGGCACATCAGCCCCCTCACTCTTGTCCTCCATGTCGTCCAAATCCACTATAAGGTGGCCTTCTACCTTTCCAGCCGCACATGCACTCACCAAGTCACGCATAGGTATCCCAGCATCAGCTAACGCTAGAGAAGCCACTGTTATGCCTGCACATCGAGTGCCGCCGTCTGCCTGCAACACTTCAACAAAGAGATCAATAGCCGTCCTAGGATAATATTCAGTGAATATCGACGGCTCCAAGGCTTCTCGCATCACCTTTGAAAGCTCCAGTTCTCTTCTTGACGGCGCCGGCGACTTTCTTTCCTGCACTGAGAACGGCGCCATGTGATATCGACATCTCAAAGCTGCACGATCAGGCAATGCTTGATGTTTAGGATGTATCTCTCTGGGACCATAAACAGCTGCTAGAATCCTGTTCTTTCCCTGTTCAATGTATGCTGAGCCGTCGGCATTACCTAGAATGCCAACTTCGATCTTGACGGGTCGCATCTCGCCCAATTTTCTGCCGTCGTACCGAATGCCTTTTTCATCTATCAGTTTTTCAGGTTTCTTTTGGGACATTTTCAACAACCTCCTTCGTAGATTTCTCACCTTTCTCTTTTCTCAACATTTCAGTGACTCTGTCAGTCAGCCCGGTGGTGTGGGCTTCCTGTTCGATCATGCGAATAGCCATAATGGCTAAGCGCTCATCTTCAGGCGTCTTGCCCATAATCGCGATTCTGCCGTTTTGTCCAATTGCTATTTGGCAACCGGTTTCATTTTTGATCATGGTTATCATCGAACCCTTCTTTCCGATAACCCGCGGAATCTTTGTGGGCGTGATTTCTATTATCTGACCTCTTGTAACTTTGCCAAGCCCTCGTTCCAAAACCGTGAGCAACGGGTCACGTGTACGGTCATAAGCCACGATTTTTGCGATCATCATGTCGCCTACGTCGAAGAGTGCAGGCAAATCGTCTCTCTGCGGTCTGACAGGTCGTTCAAGCGCATCTGAAGCTCGTAACATGGCTACGTATGGCGCTCTTACATCAACAACCCATCCGCCTAACGTCACTTCTAGCACTTTACCGATGACAGTGTCGCCGACCATAGGAATGTAGAACGACTTCAAGGCTACAACATGGATTCGTTTTTGATCCAGATCAAACAGCCCGACTCTTGTAGCGTAGATCTTTCCGTTCTCTCTGTATGTGTTTTCCCCGTTTATGTAGTCGTTTTCAGCCAGCAAGTCGCCTGGTGTAACGAGTTGTCTCTTTTCATAAAAAACTGGCACTGTTTTTCGCCTCCTTTAATTTTTCCAGTTTGCTTATTTTTCAGCTGATTTTGGCTTCTGCGGCGCCTTTGGTTAACTCGCCCAGTTTTTCGAGAAAGGGTCCGTACAAGCCTGCAGGCATTTCCACAACTGCGAACCATGAACCGTCTGCACGCCACTCCTCACGCTTTATTGCACCGAAGCCCTTAACTGCGCCGTACGCTTTGCTTGCGTATGTTGCTGGTATGCGAACGTTAACCGACACCTGCTCTGTTTTCAACGGCAATATCGGTCGGAGAAGCTTGATGATTTCCTTCGCTTGTTCTTCGGTTTCCCTGAAGGGATCAATTGAATAGTGAATTTGCTGCATCGCCTGTTCAATGCGCATAGGTGGGTGTGGCAGGTTTGTGCGAGGGTCAACGCTGTAACGAGATATGAAAGCCACTATTTGTTTCCGCTTTTCTTCAATCATGTGTCGCCGCTGGTCTGTTGTCAACTGCAGCATTCCATGTCGGAGAATTTGCTCAGCTATTTTAGCCGTATCGGTTGTGCCAAATGCTTTTTTCAATTTGTCCTCAGACGGCTTCGTGCCTTTGTTGGCGTCTGTGTATATTATGTCTCCTGCCAAGGCTTCAGACAACATCTTGATCTTGCCAAGCCGGTAGTCTAATGCTTGATCAGGTTTTACCAGGATTTCGAAGTGTTCGCCTTCGTGGGTTAGGCGTGCAATCGTGTAGCGCTGCTGACTCATCGGACTCTCAGCTGCTCTTCATATACTTCTCGATTTCATTGTCCGTTAAGGTTTCCATCTTCTTTGTAGCTACTGGAATGACTGCGATTTTGACTCCAGGTTTTTCTCCTCGTGCTTCCTGAGCCTTCACCAAGGATTTAATAGCCAGCTGAGTAGCGCTTTGGAGGTCCATGTCCTCTTTGTAATCAGTTTTGAGTATGCCTTCCACTGTTTCTCTCCCAATGCCGAAAGCTATGGCTTTCCAGCCTCTTATTGAACCACTGGGATCAGTCACAAACAGCCGGTTTCCTGTCTTGTCTATTCCTCCGAATATTATGGAAACGCCGAATGGTCTAACACCCGCGTGTTGAGTGTAGAGCTGCTTGATGTCTCCTACTCTTTTGGCCACAACTTCAACGTCAATTGGTTCATCGTACATGAGTCTGTTGCTTTGAGCATATACTCTGGCTTGATCGATCAATATACGGGCATCTGAGCCTAAGCCTACAACCGCAGCGCCTAAGTGTTGGTCAACCTCGAACAATTTCCACATGAATCTCTCATCTTGTAGCGCGGATTCTTTTCTTTCCTCAGCTCCGAGCACTATTCCCTCGGAGCACGCTACGCCCAAGATTGTTGCTCCACGATTAACTGTTTCAAGCGCGTATTCGACTTGGAACAATCGTCCGTCAGGTGAGAACACTGTTATGGCGCGGTCGTAGGCTCCAGGCGCCGCAAACACGGACATATTTCTATTGTCACCTCTTACTTACTCGAATCGAATACATTTTGCTTGTTTCAGTTGTGGAGACGAAACTAAAAACCTTTTCGTATAGGTTTTTCAGTTGCGCCTTCCTGAAGATTTCTTGCACCGTTGAAGTCGCACACAAATTCGAAGCTTGCATCTGCTTTGGCACAGCCTCATGGGGTTAAGGATGGTGGAACAATTCTCCACAAGCATTAAGGGTTGTTTCATGATTACAATGTTATGTGGGGAGGAGACGGTTTTGAGTAGAATTGGGGCTGGTTTGGTTTCTGGTGTTTGGGCTTTATCGCTGTTTGTTGCCATGTTTGGTGTAGTATTGAATGTTCCAGTGGTATGGGGAAGCGGAACCATATACATACGGGCGGATGGAAGCTTAGACCCACCAACAGCACCGATTCGACGCGAGGGAGACTTGTACACCTTTATCGATGACATTAATGAGCCTCTTGTTATAGAGAGGGACAACACAATAGTTGATGGGGCAGGGTACAAGCTTGAAGGCATAGGAGCTAGTTATTCTAAAGGAGTAGACATACCAGGAAGAAGCAATGTAGTAATCTGCAACGTGGATATCAGCGCATTTGAGTATGGCATCTATCTCAACCGTTCTCAAAACACCAGAATAATTGGAAACAACATAACAAACGGCACAATAAACAGTCGAGGCATCTTTCTTGACGGTTCTTCGAACAACGCCATTTTAAGAAACAACATAACAAACAATTTTATTGGCATCCAAACCTTTTCTTCCAGCCCTATCTATTCTTCTGGCCATAACAATATTTTTGAAAACAACATAACAAACAACGGATACGGCCTCTATCTCGGGTCATCAAACATTATTGTAGGAAACAACATTGTGAGGAACGAACATTGGAGTGGTGGATGTGGTGTTCACTTGGGTGGTGGGTCTGACAACATTTTCTTTCATAACAATTTGATAGATAATGATAATCAGGCGGATAGTAGCAGTTCTAATGTTGGGGATGATGGCTATCCTTCTGGCGGCAACTATTGGAGCGACTTTGAAGGACGCTACCCTGATGTTGAAGATGTTTATAGCGGACCATATCAAAACGAAACTGGAAGTGACGGAATATGGGACCAGTCTTACGGAATACAGTACATCTATCATGAGCTTGTTGGTGATCGCTGGAATTGAAAGCGGCTACCGAGACAACTATCCCTTTGTGAATCCTTGTGCACAATCTATGTATCATGAGCTTGTTGTTTTCACATTAACCACTCCAGATTATACAACCGTCGGTGAGATATTATCGATTAACGCAACCATCACGAACCAAGGATCAATAGACGAGGCCAATGTGGAATTTCTGCTCCTTATCAACGGCACCACAGTGGACTCAACGACGATTCCCCTCCTGAAAGTGGACAGCTCATATACACTCAGCTACTCATGGACCCCTACAATGACGCGCGCGCGCGCGCGCGCGCGCGGGGAAAATACAACATAACGGCTTACGCTCATCCAGTATCCGGCGAAAAATGGGTAAAAAACAATCAACAAAGCAAATCCATAACCGTTCGAGCAGTTGGCATTAAGACTGGTGACTGGATAAAATATGCTTATTCGTACAAAGAATCTCCTAAAACGCCATACACCGAATGGATCAAAATAGAATTTCTAAGCGTTGAGCGAGCGCGCTCGCGCGCCACTATTCGTGGGACACTGCACCTGTCCAACGGAACTGAGCAGAATAAGACCTTCACTGTAGGTTTTTTCGATGCCTTCGGATGGATGCATACTCCAGTCTTCGACACTCTTAATGGGTTTGTAATTCTAGCTAACTCGACTGTTGATGAGATGGCTTACACAGCAAACACAGATGGAAAACCTTGTGCTCGTATTTATACACCTCATCTGACAATGGAATTCGGTGCACGTATAGAAGGTGAGACTGAAAGAACCTATGCAGGGACTTTGAGAACTGTGGTTTCTGCAGAGTATTCCAACGTTTTTGTTAAATATGGTCCGTTGACCTGTTATTGGGATAAACAAACTGGGGTTTTAGTGGAAGTATCCAACACAAGGTCTGATGGCTGGACTGCAAAAGCCATAGAGACAAACATGTGGCAAGCTCAACCGTCAGGACTTCCTTTTGACCAGACCTATCTCTACGTCTTAGTAGCCGTGGTCATAGCGATAGCTGCAGGGTCTATAGCTTTCGTAATGCGCAGAAAAAAGAAACCTCCAGTAGTCACATCCAATGCACCGACATTGCAAACGACCCTCTCAACCTAACAAACGGAAAAAAAGGGAATTTGCGGGGGATGTCGCCAATGATGGTTCTATGAATCTTTTCGTACAGGTTTCTGGATAATAGTTATGTAAGGCTGATAAACGTCTGAAGAGCCTTGTCTATTAGCCTTTAGAACTTCGTCCTAACCATAAGTCGGTCGTTTCTTTCTGTGTTTCGAAGACCATGCAGGTCAAGGTTTTTTCTATTCCCTCAACCATCCTAAGTTTGTCTATGACGAACTTGCCGATTGTGTCCACGTCTTTTTCCTTGACTTTCATCAAAAGGTCCCAGTCGCCAGTGATTATGTGTACTTCTTGAACCTCTGGAAACTCTGCGATTCCCTGCGCGATTCTCCTTTGAGACATCTGACTTCCCTGCTTCAGCCTGTAGGAAACAGAAGCCAGAATAAAGGCTGTTGCCGCCTTGTCAAGTTTCCCGGCATTCAAGATTGCCTTATAATCCTTTATGATTCCCAACTCTTCCATTCTCTTTATCTTAGCAAACACTGTTGTAACTGGAGAATCTATGATCTGAGCTATCTCCCTGGAGGTTGCTCTACAGTTCTTCTGGAGCAAAATCAGGATTTTTAGATCCTTTTCATCGAGCTTAGTCTGCATGATTGCAATAATTACAAGATTCTGAATATAAAGCTTAACATTTTCGAAAATTCAACGAGCATTTCTGTAAAAAATTTATTACGAAGTTTCTTGTCATAGTTTTTGTTGATGTTTCATTCGCTGCCACATCTTGCTTTAAGGTGGGCACATGGTTAGGCAACATGTAATCTCTCAAGAAAGTCCTTTAGTTGCAGTAGATACACGTGTTGAAGTGCCGAAGTCTTTGGAGCAGCTGTCCAAAAGTGAAACTGAAAGGAAACTTTGCACAAGCAGAGTGATGACACTGGTGTTGAGGCACCTTACTCTTGAATTTGTGAACAGAGGATTTGAATGGTTGTTGCCAGTAATCTTCTCCAAGTCAACCGATCCATTGTGGCCAGATATGGGAGCATCGATAGAGAAACGAATTGAGGTGGAAATCTACGGAGAGACTGTCAAGCCAACCTTGAGCATGATAGTTCACAAGATGGTTGCTTGCTCCCTGGCTCACCCAAAAATATTCATACTTTCGCCAAATGTAAGGATTGAAAGAACAGACAGGGCGAGTAGTGGAATACACGCCTACGAATTCACCCAACTGGATTTCGAGGTAAGAGATGGTACTTCCAAGGACATCAGAAGACTTGTTGAAGAAATTCTTTGTAGGCTCATAGGCATCGTTGAGAAGCGCATGCGAGAGGAGTTGACTCAAATGGGGAGATCGTGCAGTTTGTCAATACCAGATGCGCCATTCCAAGTCTACGACAGAAAAGAGCTGCAAAACAGGCATGGAAAAGACTGGGAAAGTAAAATAGTATCTAGAATTAATGCCCCCATTTGGATTACTAATATTCCTAGAGAATTCTATGACTTTGAAGATTTTGAAAATGGCACGTGGGATAACTATGATTTGATGCTGCCCAACTACGGAGAAGTTCTATCTGGTGCTAGAAGAGAGTCGGAGTATGACAAAATAGTTAAGAAAATGGAGAGAGACGGCGTGAGGAAGGAGAACTATAGAACATTGCTAAAGCTTGCAAGAGAGGGAAGACTGAAGCCTTCTGCAGGTGCTGGAATTGGCGTAGAGAGGCTGGTTACTTGGATAGCCGGAGCCAAACACATAGGAGAGACGCAACTGTTTCCTAAGATACCCGGTCTAGTTTATGACTTGTAATGACGCGTAAAAAAGATTACTTTCTGATTCTGAAAAAGTCTAGTTCTAAAATCCTTGTCATAGCAACCACAATTATAAACATCTAACTGTAGTTTCTTTAGAAAAAAGTAGTTTGCACAGGATGCATCGTTATCGTGGAAGTGTTTTGCTCTTTCAACTACGCTTGAAAAGCTCGCGCATCCTCATCATCAAACCTACGTCGCCCTCGACCCGAAATTTCCCTTGCATGAAAGCTTGAGCGCCATCCATTTCGCCCAGGTTGATCGAAACCCACACCTCAGATGGAGTGTGAATGGTGACCGTTGGCGACTTAGCGATTCCTACATGAAAAGTGCACTCACCGTTCTCGATGTGAAGATAATAGTCGCCTGGCTCCTTGCCTGAAGCACGGAACTGAATTGTGGCGGAAACATTGCCCGCCGCCTTCGGATCGAATAAGTCAGTCATGTTTGCAATCAAGTCGCGGAAGCTAATTCGGTTCATACAGAATGATCCATTCCTTTTCAGTCTGAATTACGAGTGCCCCACATTGCGATTTGTGATTTACGGTTCACTCAGCCTAAGCTTTGCGTGTTCCCTTTCCTACACCCCGATAGGTAAAGCCCGCTTTGACCGCGGCGTCGCTGCTGAAAGCGTTTCTGCCGTCAATCAAGACTGGTGTAGCCAACTTGTTCTTCAACGCTCTGAGATCCAGTTTCAGATACTCCTTGTGTTTAGTTGAGAGAACCACTGCGTCTGCGTTCAGGAGCGCTTCATCCAGATCTTTGGTAAAGGGCAAATCGAAGTTGCGAACAAGTGGGTCGTGAAGCATGGGTTTCGCTTCTCGCTTTCTTAACTCGGAGTAAATCGCAGCCGAGTGTGTATTCCGGGCATCGTCACAGTTTTCAAGAAAAGCTACGCCTAGAATAGCTACCTTTGCCCCTTTCAGCTTCTTGCCACGTTCAGCCAAAGCGTCTTCTACCAGATCAGCCACGTGTGCTGGCATTGAGTCGTTGACTTCTCTGGTGCTGACTATGATCTTTGGGAAGAACTTGAACCTTCCAAAAGCGTCCAAGCCATACTTGAGCAACCAGCCATCTTTTGGGAGGCAGTGTCCTCCGACTCCTCCGCCTGGGTAGTGCATGTTTCTGATTGGGTTGGATGCTGGATTCGTCGGATCATTGGGCAGCGTGTTAACTAGTTCGCGCACTTTGAAGACATCGACTCCGAGGCTCTCACAGATCAGCGCCACCTCGTTTGCGAATGCGATGTTGACATCTCTGTAAGTGTTCTCCACAACCTTCGTCACCTCTGCTGTAAGAGTATCAGTGGGATACAACTTTGCCTTGACAACATGAGAGTACAGCTCCATGGTGCGTTTTGTGCTCTCTTCATCAACGCCCCCAACTATTCTCGGAAGCTCAACCATGTTTTTGATCAGACGTCCAACCATGACCCGTTCGTAGCAGAAGGCAAGATAGAAGTCTTTGCCAGCTTTCATGCCCGATGAGTTCTCCAATATGGGTCTAACAATGTTGTCTGTTGTGCCTGGCGCAACCGTAGATTCGACGACAACCAGTGTTCCCGGTTTCATGAATCTGCCGACGGCTTCGCAGACTTCCTTAAGCGAGTCGTAGTTAGGAGTTTTGTTAGTATCAGTGGGCGTCTGCACATCAATCAACACTGCTTCGGCGTCCTTGCATGTGGAAATGTCATCTTCAACCTTGAACGTTCCCTTTTTCACCACGCGCGCAATTAGTTCAGACAGTCCCGGCTCGTCTCCACCTATAGGGTTCTTGCCTTGGTTTAGCCAGTCTATCTTCCAACCCGAGCGTTTGGATCTGCGTTGCACTCCTACAACTGTGAATCCAAGTGTATCTGCAAAAAGCGCGGCAACAGGTATGCCCGCGTATCCCATGCCTACAACGACTATTTTTCTTAGCATGTGAGCATGCAAACACCAGTCGAATATATCATGCTTTCGCTTCCGTGGTTTTCAATGGTTGAAGCAGTGATTAGCAAAGGTTAATAGCGGGCAGTTCACTGATAACTTGCTTCTGAACGCTAACACGTTCATAACACCGTAACCGGGATCATTCCCATATAACAACATATCACTAGGAGGTGCATGCTAATGGGATCATCACAGACGGTTACCGTAAAGTATGTAATCCGCGCAAAATTTGAAATCGAGGGCGTGGTTGAAAAGCCAGACGTAATAGGCGCAGTTTTCGGACAAACAGAAGGCTTGTTCGGCAGCGAACTCGACCTTCGAGAACTGCAAAAATCAGGACGAATCGGAAGAATAGAAATAGAACTGCAGTCAAAACAGGACAGAACAACAGGCACGATTGTTATTCCAACAAGCCTTGATAGAGTATCCACGGCGATAATTGCTGCGAGTATAGAGAGCATAAACCGTGTTGGACCGTGCGAAGCAAAAGTCACAATAGAAAAGCTGGAAGACATACGCGATGCAAGACGCAGAGTTATCATTGATCGAGCCAAGAACATCTTGCAGCAATGGCAAATTGAATCCATGCCGAGCACTGAGGAAGTATTTCGAGAAGTGTCAGAAACCCTCAGAGTGCCCAAAGTGGAAAAATACGGACCAGACGAATTGTCAGCTGGACCAGATGTGGACAGCTCCAACGAAGTTGTGATCGTAGAAGGCAGAGCCGACGTCATAAACCTGCTCAGATGCGGGATTGAAAATGTTGTAGCGCTTGAAGGTGCGAAAGTTCCTGAAACCATTATCAAGCTGACTAAGGAAAAGACTACGACCGCGCTTCTGGATGGTGATAGAGGCGGCGACCTTATCCTCAAAGAGCTCCTGCAAGTGACGGATGTCAGATACATTGCAAGAGCGCCGCCAGGTAAGGAAATTGAAGAGTGCACGTCGAAGGAAATTTTCAGCGCTCTGAAAAACAAGGTGCCCACCGAAGAGTTTAAGGCTCGAAAGCCGCGTGAGCGACCCAAAGTCTTGGTGCCCAAGCAGATTAAAGAAGCGCGAAAAGAGTTGGAAGGCACCCTAGAAGCCGTGCTGTTCAACGAAAAAATGGAGCAGATGGATCGCCTACCTGTTAGCGCACTGGCTGAAAAGCTTCAGCAAACCGAAGGTGTTGACACGCTGGTGTTCGACGGTGTCATAACGCAGCGGCTAGTGGACATAGCTAGCGAAAAGGGCATCAAGTTTGTGGTGGCAGCCCGAGTCTCAGACCAAGTTAAACAGCCACTGAAAGTGCATTTGTTGACATTCTCAGAAATGGAAAGCTGAAAACCAACGTTATTCTGTGAACTCTGCCAGGGTCTTCGGTCTAGGTTGAGCAGTTGCCAGCAGTTCTTCTCCGGTTATATTGAACATCGTTAATATGCGTGAAGCGACTGGTACAATCTGGTTTGTGACATAGTATTCTGTGTCGACTTCATCGTATGAGGCTAACACATACGGCTTAGCCTTCTCGTAGAGTTTGCCCGCTCCTACCGTAATGACGTAGCCTATCTTGTCGCCCATTGACAGTTCATACCCTTCTTTCATAAGCCGCTTTGCAGCTTCTACATGAGGCGCTTTGACCTCATACTCCTCCACCGGCTTAGTCAGGGTTTTCCAAATTATCAGGTCTCGGTATGGTACTTTCTTCTGCCTCAAGTCCACGATGTAGTTGCGGACGAATTCAGCTGCTTTCTTGGGCACTTGTTCCTTTAGAATCATCTCCAACGCTTTTTCCTGCACGTTTTTGGCGCAGTTAGCCCAGTCTCCGCGCACCACTTCTAACCCTACTATGTCGAGTCGCCCATCTGGCAATAATCCGCAGTATTTCTTCTTGGCTTCTGTGAACAAAATTCGTGTGTAGACTTTGTCAGGTTTTATTTCCAAGCCGACTTCTTTGCCGACTTTCTCGGAAAGCTCAGCAATTTTGCTTGAGATGTTGTTGACGAAGACGCTGTCAGTGTCGCTGTAGACGACTTCTAACCCGATTTTCTTAGCCGTGTCCACCGTATTCTGTATTACATGTCTGCCCCAAGCGGTTGCGGCTTCTGCGACGGGTTTGATGTACCAGCGAGCGCCTATCCAGCCAGTATAGCCGTAGGCAGCGTTTGTTATGACTTTCACCGCCTTTTGTCGTGCATCTAATGTGCGATATTCAGGGCTTTCAGGGTCAAGCTTACTCAATTTCGGGCGGATTTCGTCTCGCGAGGCAATAAGGCTAGAGAGAACCTCCTTGTAGAAGCCGGGCGGCTCCTTTCGGAAACGATGCCCAACCTCAGGAGCCACGCTTACGCCACTGGAAGGTTCAGGCTCTGACGGTGCCACGTAAGTGTCAGGGGAAACATTCCTAGTGATCATGATGTTGGGATACATAGCTTTGAAGTCCAAAACTGCAATGTTTTCGTGTACCCCTAGCTTAGGCTCCGAAACGATTGCGCCAGCATATGGAATGTAGGGTCGCTCCACTCTCTTCGGCATTAACTCACCGATTCTGTAGGCTTCGCGCATCAGGAACCATTCGATTCGGAATCCTACTGCTGCGGTGCCGACATGGTCGAGTGGCAACCCAACAAGATTGGAGAGCTGGAGGGCGAAGTCAAACATGGCTTCAGCTATCCCCATTATTGACTGAGTGTTTTCTTTCGAAAATTGTAGCAAACTTGGGCGTTTTTTGGAGTCTTCCCAATATGCAGCGTGGTCGACGTCTTCAATCAACGTACGTTCCTTCAGTTTCATGACGCCGAGGAAATCAGCTACATTTTCCAGCGTTTTCACTTTGACTTCAGGCAATTCATCAGAGAAATCGAAGAGGTCCATGTTGACTCTGCCTGTAATGGAAACATGTCCGTACACGCTCATGTGTGGCTCAGTGTCGGCCCTGTCAACAAGCAGCTTCAAGCCGAGTTTCTTGGCTCGAATGGTCAGGTAGTTCCAGTCTTGACGGTTTACTCCGTAGCCAGCAATAATGTCAGGGTCGAAGTCTCTAACGAATTCTATGAAGCTTGACAACACTGACTTGTCATTCGCGTTCTTTGCGATGAGCTGTTGTTCTTTGCCGTTGTTGGTTGCAGCCGAGATGATTACCACAGGGTTTTTGTCGGGTTTCGGAGCGCCTTTCGAGCTGTATGCTATCATGGAGAAGCCTAAAGCCCTGAGTTTTGGGACTGTTTCTTTTTCAACGCTTTTCGGGGGCGATTTAGCAATGTACACTTTGTCAACTTGCACCCTATGAGTGTTCTTTGTTTCTTCCACTTCTATCTCATGCCAACTGCATGGCGACGCACCTGTGTCAATCAAGTAGCGCATGGCATAGCGGATGTCATCTTCAAGACTCTCCTTCACGCCGTCAATTTTAGCCATAACCTTTGCGTACTTTGAGACGACATCTGGATCTTGACAATAAACCTTCACGGCGTCAACCGGTTTTCCGAAACATCTTCTTCTCAAAGATTCCAGCTTCAGAACCAGTGGGAATTCGTCTTGGCGCGCGGTTATGGTTTGGGTCACGCTCAGTGTGTTGTTTCCATTCTTAACGACAAGGTAGAAGTAAGCCGGGAAGTTTCGTTCAATGATGAGTATGCGTTGATCTTTTTCGTCTATGCCCCAAATCCAGATTTCGGGCTTTTGTTCTCTGACCTCGGAGTTCACGTCTAGAAGCCAGAATGTTTTCTTCATGGCAGTAAACCTTCCAACCGTTGTTCCTTCTATTCGCTTTTCAGCTATATCTGAGTAAGGATTCTTCCCATCATACTGAAACGTAAAGAATTTTAGTGAATTATGAGAACAAAGGTGTTGCAGTTAATCGCTTTAGACGAGGACAAATGACTCTTGAAAATCTTGGAAATGCACCTTAAGAAAGGCTTCGTTAAAGTAGTGCCCCAAAGCTTGGATGACCTGTGGCATCTGTACAACATAGTCTACCCTGGCGATCAGGCTTACGCCAGAACAACGAGAGAAGTTAAGGTTCAGGAAGAGTACAGCCGTCCACAGGAGGGCAGGCGCGTCATGGTTTCTTTGGGCATTAGGGTTGAGAATGTTCTTTGGGACAGAACACTTAATCGTCTGCGCGTCCGCGGAATCATAACCGACATTCCGGAAGACATCGGCGGCAGAGGCTCATATCACACATTGAATGTGGTTGTCGATCAGCCTTTGACCATAGTCAAGTCGAAGTGGCTTGAGCATCAGGTTGACCGTTTGGAGAAAGCCAGCCACATTGAAGCTCCACTTATCCTACTTGCATCGATTGATGATGAAGAATACGCGGTTGCGATTCTGCGCCAGTATGGACTTGAGGTCAAAGCAGAAAAAAGAATTCAGCTTCCGGGCAAGATGGAGCCTGAAAGGCGAGAGGAAGCTGTCAAAGGCTATTTCAAAGTTGCTTTGAACCTTACGCGTGAAGCTTGGGAAAAACTCAGATGTCCCATAGTGGTTCTGGGACTAGGGTTTGTGAAGAACAGTTTCGTCAAATATGTTCAAGATAAGGATAAAGAAGTGGCTGCAGCCATAGTTGATGTCAAAGGCGTTCACAGTTCTGGTGTTACTGGTATCAACGAGGCAATTCGTTCTGGCGTGTTGACGAAGACGTTGAAGAATGCGAGAATGGTTGAGGAGACTAGGCACGTTGAAGAAGTGCTGGCTAGATTAGGCGTCGGAAGAAACGAGGCGACGTACGGACTCGACGATGTAATGAAGGCAACTCAATATGGCGCAGTTGAAAGATTATTGGTATCGGACAAATTGCTCCGCGAGTCGCCGGATGAAAAACGTTTAGGATTGGAGAAAATAATGCGAGAAGTAGAGGAAAAATCAGGGCAAATAACGGTTGTCAGCACAGAGCACGAAGCAGGTCACAAACTGGACGGGCTCGGCGGAATAGCAGCGCTACTTAGATTTCAAGTATGCTAAGCTTTCATTCTGAGAGTTTGCGTCTTCTGCGCACTGCAGGATTTTCATTGGCTAATCCTTCAAGAACCATTTCAAATGTCTCAGTTGGCGCAAGCTCACGCTTAATGAAGACTCCTGTTCTGCCCACCTTGTCACGGCGCAGCAAAGCATGCACTCTGTCAAGCACTGTGTCAGCTGAAACACCAAGCAGTCTAGCCACAGCGTCTTCTCTGCCCACAATACTGCTTTCGACATGTCCTTGAGCTGTAGGCTCGATTAACATAAGCCGCTTGTCCACGCCGATAACCCGCCGATTCTTTCTAAGCGTCTGCAGCATGGCTTCGCCCCCAAATCGGTAAAAATCACGCTCCACCGGGCGCAATTTCATTAAAGGAAACGACACAACTCGTCTTGGATCAAGCTCAATGTAGCCTTTTGCCGCATAAGACGGCGTAGCCTGCACAAGAACCCGCTTGTTGATGGTCAGCTTGGCTCGTTCAAGCGCCGACTCGACTAAAAACGAGCTAACTGGGCTGGGCACGAATACGTCTATGTCGCTGTTAATTGACACGTCGCCTCTAACGATGCTTCCGTGCGTTAAGCAGCTTAGATTGGCTTTCTCAAGAGCTTCCATTATTTCAACAGCTCGTTCCCTCAATTCTTGAAGCAGTCTCCAACGCTTTTCGCTGTAAACCACTTCGAATTGGTCGGCACGTTTCAATGGTTTCTTAGCCATACCTTCTCACGGTTCATCATGCCCTGCAAGAGTAGCGTCCAACCATTCCAGATACGGCTGAAAGCCTTCCACAACCGGCACAGCCAGAATCTCAGGTACATCGTAACTGTGTGATTCTTTTATTGTCTTTGACAGTCTGGCGAGAAGCTTCTGATCTGACTTTAACAACACTAGGAATTCGTTGGCTTTGTCAATCTTGCCTTGCCACCAAGACTGGGACTCAACTGGACCATAGATGTTGGCGCATGCTATGAGGCGTTTCTCAAGCAGTTCTTGCACCATTCTTTGCGCTTCGCGTTTCGATGCTGCTGTCACGAAAACGATGATAGGAGCCATAAAGGCTTCACGCTCTCACTTACTTTCAACACTATGCTTAAGTATTATATTCTTGTTGATTTCTAGAAACAACAACACAAGAAAAAGGACTACGAAATCAATGGCTTTTACGTTGACTCCTGAACTCACATTCCTAATCGGCTTGGTCGCTTTCTGGGCGATTCTATACTTGATAGCCAAAGCCCTCCACTTAGAAAAGCGTGGCATAGAGGTCAAGCCAGCCTACTTCATGTACCGGTCAAAAGCCTTGAACTCGTCAATAGACAGACTTGCCAAAAAACAAACAGCATTATGGACTACCTTGTCAAACATCGCCTTGGCTCTATCCATTGGCGCGATGGTCTTCAGCCTCTACCTTTTCATTAACAACTTGCTTATGTTCAGCCGTGTAGGCGAGATCGGCTATGTTGCTCCAGCTATTCCAGGCTTAACTCTGAGCTTGTATTGGCTGCCTTTCTTCATTTTCGCTGCAGTCGTAGTTGTCGTGCCACACGAGCTTGGGCACGGCATAATGGCACGAGTGGAAAACATTCCAGTCTTATCAACAGGCATTGCCGCAATGCTGGTTTTTTTCGGTGCATTCGTGGAACAAGATGAGAAGGAATTCGAAAAAGCATCGTTGACCGCTCGCCTTCGCGTGGTTTCATCTGGATCAGGAGCAAACATAGTGACCGCACTGCTTGCACTAATCCTGTTGACAGGCTTGTTCTCACAGCCTGCTGGACTCCTAATCCAAGACACTGTCCCAGGCGGACCATTGGATTCAGCTGGATTGGAACGCTGGGATGTAATTCAAGCTATGAAGGACACAAAAATTGCCACATACGCCGATTTTACTGACTTTATGAGAGGTGTCGAACCCAACGAGAGCCTGACTCTTACGGTTCTTCACAATAATGACGTCATTCTAAAGACCATTACAACTGTGGCTGACCCTGACAACAGCAGCAGAGCAATTGTTGGTCTGAACAGAGGAATGGGCGCCAGCTACATGCTAAACAGACTGGGACTTGAGCAATACACAGCAGTCAACCTTTACTGGACTCTGTTTTGGATCTACTTGTTTGCGTTGAGCATGGGAGTCATCAACATGCTGCCAATGGTCCCATTCGACGGCGAACGCGTGCTGTACTATCCGCTTGAACGATTCGTGAAGAAGCGAAAACGCGAACTGCGCATCACCATAAGCGCCTTTACACTTGGGCTTTTCGCATTGAACATCATTATCAGCATCTGGCGCTATGGATTTTTGGCAATATAGCGAAGCATGGCGATATGACGATGGCAGCATGCACTTTGTGCAAGCGAAGAGACCAAGTTTACAGCCGTGCTTATTCGGGTGAAAGACTCTGCGCCAAATGCTTCATGAAATCAATAGAAGACAAGGTCAAAGCTACGATTGCCAAATACAAAATGTTCAAGCCAGACGACAGAATTGCTGTGGCAGTTTCAGGCGGAAAGGACAGCGTCACACTGCTGCACATTCTAGCCAAATTCGAAAAACTGTTTCCAAAAGCAAGCTTAAGCGCAGTCACGGTTGACGAAGGAATAAAAGGTTACAGAGACGAAGCAATTACGTTTGCGGTTCGAAATTGCCGAAAGCTCGGCGTAGAGCATTTCATGACATCGTTTAAGGATATGTTTGGCGTTCAACTTGATGAACTGGTCAGTTTGCTCAAGGGGAAGACTGGGAACCGTAGCGAGGCTCTTTCCCCGTGTGCCTATTGTGGCGTGTTGAGGCGTCGAGCCTTAAACTTGACCGCTCGACAAGCGAAGGCTGACAAACTTGCTTTGGCGCACAACTTGGACGATGAAGTTCAGACCATATTATTGAATATTATGCACGGCGACGCTCCACGTATAGCACGCGTCAAGCCACTACTGGAAGAGTCGCACCCAATGTTTGTGCCACGCGTGAAGCCTCTATGCGAAGTGCCTGAAAAAGAGATCGCCTTCTACGCCTACCTGAAGAAAATCGAGTTTCAAAACGTGCCTTGCTCGTATGCGCCTGCCGCCATGAGAAACGACATACGATTAATGGTTAATCGAATTGAAGAAAAACATCCTGGGACGAAGTTTACGGTTTTCAGGTCTATTGAAAGGATTAGACCTGCTTTGGATGCTGCTGAAAAAGGCGTCACACTGCGCGTCTGCAAGGCATGTGGGGAGCCTACTGTGGGCGAAATCTGCAAGCCATGTGAAATGCTGCAAGAACTTGGCGTCAGCTAGGTAGTTTTTCCATAAATCAATGTTCTAGAAAAATCTTCCTCAAGAGTAATATAGGATCGATGTCGTGTTATGTATTTTGGAGATGAGGCAGGGCAGTGGTGGCCATCGAGCTATATAATAAACGCAGAGACCGGCACGACATTGTTACGGAAATCCTGAAAACCGCACGTGAAGGCAAGATCAAAACGCATATCATGTACAAGGCGAAGCTAAGCTACTCACAGATCAACACTTATCTGCAATTACTAGTTGATAAAGGATTCCTGGAAAACAACACTGTGGTTAGAAAGAAGCAGACCATAACGATCTACAGGACAACCCCGAAAGGCGTATACTTCATAGAAAATATTGAAACTGTTAATCAATTGCTAGGCTGAGAGAAGACACTGCACACTGTTGTTGCAAAAAAAGAAAATCGGAGACTATTAGCTTTCTTCGCCGCGAGTGAAGACGATTATTCTCTTCTTTATCAGGATCACTACGATGACCACGACAACGACTGGAATTATGATGAGCAGCAGAGTTGTCAAAGACAAACCGAATAGTCCGCCCACCCCTAGGCCTGGTGCAGCGTTCACAGTTATCGATGATTGACCTTCACCGTCTACGTATCCACTCTTGCTTGCAGAGGCATTGACTGAGCCACTAATCGTGTCTCCAGTTTCAGGCGCGGTGAACGTCACGCGGAAGTCGCCGTTCGCATCAGTCAGACCGGAAGCGTTTGAGAAGACGCCGTTCAAATCTGACGACATCGTGACTGTAGTATTTCCTATGGGTTCTCCATTAGATGCGACATGGACTATTATGGCACATGAGCCTTGAGAATCAATTGTCAAGGGGCTAGCATCCACCGAGACAGTCAATGTTCTGGGAGCTATGGAGAGCGTGATCTGATCTGAACCGTCCCAATAACCAGCTTTTGCTGCAGTTGCTGTGATTGTAGTATTCAATGGTGTCAAGGTTTGCGGACCCTTGTACATGAATTGGAACCAGCCATCCACGTCCGTGCTTCCAGTCTGCGGGGTGAAGCTTCCGCCCTTATCTGAGGCTAATGTGATGGTGACACCTTCAACTGGAAGTGCGTTGTATGTAACGTGCACTGTTCCATTTACGCTTGCCTCAGACTTCAGCAGAGTCGATGTTGAGGCAATTTCCACGGTAAGTGGCGGCACGACTTCCAAGTATTCATATGCTGAGCCATCTGCATTACCGCCTTTAGAGGCTCTTGCCATAATCCTTATGTATGTCTGCTCATTTACGCTGGGTGCTGCATATGTAGCTGTGAAATAGCCTGACGAATCGGTTAAGCCTGATTGAGGTGTGAGTGTTCCGCCCAGAATTGGCCACAGCATTATACTAGCGCTTGAGACTGGTGAAGAGTCGATCGTAGCTCGAACAGTGACAGAGACTTGACCTGCAGATACCATTTGAGAGCGACTTAGACTTATCGAGACGTCGATTGGCGTGAGCGCTTGAACACTTATAGTTACGCTCGCCGCGTCGGCGCTGATTGCGCCAAAGTCGTCCATAGCCCTGACGCTAGCTTGATAAGTTCCAACTGATGGATATTTGTGGTTAAAAACCGACAAGGTTGTCCAGCTTGTGTTCGAGCCGTCGCCAAAATCGAAAAAGTACTTGTCAATGCGTCGGTCGTCGCTTGAGTTTGTGGCAATGAAGGTGACGGGCTGGTTCAACTGAACTAGTATTTTATCGCTTAAGAGCCACGCTGTTGGTTGAGCGTTCACGTAGCCGTTGGGAGCGCTCAGGAACTCTATGAAGTCCAAGTCGTATCCGTCGCTTTGAACCGGATTACCTTTGCCATAGGGGTTTAGAGACGCATGGAATGGACCGGTTGCATCACCCCAGTAATTGTACGTCGCGTTTATTGGGTCGCTTGATGTCACTTTCACGCCGTCTATGTTGCCATATATGTCGTTGAAATGCGGAGAGACCGTGCTAGTTGAGTTTACGAACCAGATTCCAACGTCGTTATACGAAATCGAGTTGTGCGTTATGGTTGCGCTGATGCTACCGGTGACGTTGATGCCCCTCGAATTTGAGGATAAAGTGTTGCCAGAGACAACAATGTCGCTTATATACTTGCCCCAAGCGCTTTGAAAGTTTATTCCGCTATCTATGTTTGCCGAAATGCGATTGTTTAGTATGGTGATTCCAGAGGTGTCGCCTTCTAGGCATATGCCGTCTCGGTTGAGTTGAATTGAGTTATCTTCTATAATGCCAATGTTGCTGCCCCTGATGTAAACACCGCTTAGCTTGTTGTTGTTTATCTCGCAGTTTCTGATTTGGACATTGCCGTTTTTTATGGTTGTTCCGTTTATTGCGTATTGTATGATGCAGGATGCAAGTGTAGAGGCTTGAAGTTTGTTAATGAACCATATTGATCTCCAATCGCCAAGTTGTGGCTGGTCTTTGTTTGAAGTGAATTTAATCATGTCTTCTTGAGTGCCTATTGCGTTGAGGGTTCCGTTGACGACTAGTGAGAAGTCGCCTCCAAACCTGACTTCAACACCAGGTTCTATTGTTAGCGTATATCCCGGTTTTACAACAACGTCTCTGATTACGATGAAAGGACTGTCAGTTAACGTCCAAACAGTATCCTGTCGAATCTCTCCCTCCACGTAAGTTGCATCTGCTTGCCGAAGAAGCATCGTGCTCGTTGCGGCGAACATTCCAACTATCAAAACTGTCAAAATGGCGTAAAGTCTAAACTGTTTTTTCATCTGAGACCGCGTCCTACTTTGAAATCAGATTATCATCACCCGATACGCTCTTTAACCATTATGAATCTGAAATCTATCTTCAGAATCAACTTGCTCTTTCAGTTATTCTATATCCCAAAATCATAACAGCCGTAATTACCATGCTTTCATAAACGATAACTATTCTTGATGTGGTCAAAATATAGTTTGATAGATGTTGGCGAAGCTGAAACTTAACGGGCATTTGACCCGATTGCGCCTAGTTTTCCACAGCTTAGGTTTGAGTTGTCTAGGCGGCGCTGTGTTTCTCCAAGTTTTGGTTTTCAAGGATATTGTACAACAGGGTTATTTTGTGGGCATAGAACAGAATCCTGTTATTCTTAAGTTTGAAGTTGGGCTTACCTTTTTCGCCGCTATATACTTGGTTCATCTGTACATTTCGAAGATTCGCGCTCTTCCATAGGATACTTGTTTTCTCAGGTTAGACCTGAACCAGTTTTGAGGCAATGCTGGAAGCGTGCAGCATCATCCCACATGGCTAGGTTGTTGAAAAGAACATAAACCTCTACGCTCTCGCTTTCAAACCGTGCGATGAGCCTGCGCAGTCTGGCAAGTTCATCATCAGAATACTTGTAATGGTATAGTCGTTTCCCCATTCCGTGAAGTCGAAAATAAGCTACGTCGCCGGTGTGGACTGGCAAGTTCTTTAAGGGGTCAACCACGTGGGGTACATCAACCTTCTTTAAGGCTTTACTAAGCGCTGCACGAGTCTCAGGTTTGTCCCAGTCAGGACCGCGTGTTTCCCACACTAGAGTTAAATCATCTCGTTCGACTGTTTGAAAGAAGTCGATGGCATCACTGAGTTTGTCAGACCGAAAAGAGGCCGGCGTCTGAATCAAGAGTATCCGCGCCCTTGCCACGTTGCAGATTTGCTTCATTTGTTCGAAGGCTTGGATGCTTGCTTCGGTTTTGAATCTGTACGTGTGGCTGATGTCTTGGTGAGCCTTAACTGTGAACTCGAAATTTGATGGCGCTTCAGCTCTCCATTTAGTTACAGTTGATGTTCGTGGGTAAGCGTAAAACGTACGTTGTACTTCTACGAGGCTGAAACTTTCATAGTATTTCCGCATAGATGTAGGAAAACCGCAGCAACCAACCTTGATCATGAAAAACGCCGTGAGCTTCGTCAAGCTGTAACTTTTGGAGGTACTTTGACGGGTTTGCCCAGCTTCATGCGCAATGCAACGCGGTAAAGCCGCCGCAAAGACTTGATCAAGTATTCTACGCTTGGCGACAAGGAATAAATCAAGGGTATGCGATCGTATTCTGACAGTTTAATGGCTAATTCGTCTGGTTCAGCGCCGTGGAAAACCACCAGCCGAGGCTTGAGTGGGCTAATCCTCACTGCCAACATCGGCGACCGTTCTTGACGCACGTTTGTGAACACCAAGGCGCGTTCGGTGGTGCTCCCGAATATGGAGAAAAACTCCCAGCCTGAAAAGGCTTCAATCGCTTTCAAGCTGTCCACGACAGTGTAACCTAAAACCTCACGTTGAGCCTCTTCGTTGCATGTGATGATTTCGCCGAGCACCGCCTTGCAAAACAGTTCGGTGCGCACGGGAATTGGAAACTCGCGCAAATCAAGAATAGGAGTCGTAGGTGAACTGGTTAAACGTGCTAGCTCACGAATGTATCTACCGCCTCGTTCTTCATCAATTGCCAACAGTGCCCACACAAAACGCCTTACAAAACGTGTGCCGGGACTCTTGCGGCGTCCACTCTCATAGTCGCTGATAACTGATGGCGAGGAAACAACCATCTTCTCAGACAAGCGCATCTGCGAGACTGCGAACAATTCACGCCACTTACGCATGGTAGCGCCAGGATTGCTAGAAAGAATGATTTCGCCAGCAATTCGCCTAGCTAGAACACCCCGCACACTGGGAGACACCGACACTTTTGTGTTTACCCCCAAAAGATGCCCAAACATAATCAGAGGAGCGGCATATAAAACTACCTTTTAACGGGTTGAACTCAGGTCTAGAAGTGTTTTTAAAGCCTTAGAAACCACTTCTGAGAAGGTGCAAGATTGTTTCGCCAAGGAATGGAGAAATCCTCAAAGAAGACGAAGTCAAACATAATCTTAGCTTTGGACCTCCCAGTTGATGAGCCACGCCGTATATTGTCCAAGAGCCTTCAAATCCTAGACTCAGCACATCCCTACCTGTGTGCACTGAAACTGAATAGGCAGGCAATCTTACCGCTTGGCTTGTTCAACGGCGTGCAGAAAATCCTCAGCAAAGCGCATGATTATGGTCTGCCCACTATTATGGACGCAAAAATAAACGATATTGGAAACACTAATCGAGCTATCGCCCAATACTACTACGATGCCGGATTCGACGCTGTAATCTGCAGCCCGTTTGTCGGCTGGGACGAAGGCATGCAACCTGTGTTCGAAGTCGCCAAAAGGATGAAACGCGGAGTCATTCTCCTTGTCTACATGAGCCATAAAGGCGCGGTTGAAGGCTACGGTCAAATCGTGCAGAATTCGACCATCAAACAGCTTGTGCCACAGTATAGAATCTTCGCAGAAAAGGCGTTGAAATGGAATGCAGATGGCGCGGTTGTAGGCGCTACCTATCCCGACAAGATACGTGAGATCCATGCCATATTGAAGGATAAAGTGCCCATTTACTCGCCCGGCGTAGGCGCGCAAGGAGGTGACGCTGAAGCAGCTGTGAACGCTGGAGCCAGATACCTCATTGTTGGAAGAACTATCGTTGAGGCGAAAAATCCAATGAAAACTGCTGAACAGATCAGAGATGCCGCTTGGCAAAGTCTGAGAAGCAAAACTGGCAAGATCTAGTTAAAAACCTGTCTGCTTTCATTATTCTTTAAAGTGTGGCAGCACTTCCTCGGTGTACAGTTTGAGCGACAGTGAGTAGCTTTTTTCGTCTGGTGCACGGACTGCTAGAACGAAATATCTCGCGCCATTGCGAACGAACTCATTCAATTTCTTAACACACTCTTCCGGTGTTCCCACAACGAAGCATTTTTCAACCGCTTCTCGAGGCACGTCGTCTTCCTTTTCCCATCTTCCCTTGTAGCCTAGTGTCTGGAGCAAGGGGCTTGGTGGTTGAGACGCCCATACAAGGAACCACTTTACGTGCGGTTCTAGCCATTTAACCGCGATATCGTGGTCCTGTGAAATGCTTGTGAACGGAAGATGCCCAGGCACAATCTCGTCTGGATTTCTGCCAACTTCTTTTGCATTGTTACGCAGTCTATTAAGCCATTCTTGATAGTGCTTTGGGATAAGTTGAGGCCCGAAGCATCCATTTCCATATTTTGCGCTTATCTTTAACATTCGCTGACCGCTTGCACCAATCCAGACTGGAGGATGGGGCTTCTGAAGTGGCTTCAATTCCAAGGAAAAGTCCTTTATCTTCCAGAAATCGCCTTGGTAGGTGACTCTGGGTTGTTTCCAAAGCTTCTTCAATATTTTGATCGTTTCCAACATTCGAGCAACGGGTCTATCCATCGAAGTGCCAAATATTGTGCCGCCTTCGCCGGCTCCAAGCCCAAGAATAAACCTACCTTTAGATAGGTTATCTAGCGCTGATATTTCTCTGGCCAAGAGCACCGGGTGCCTGTGATCAGGAATGAGGACACATGTACCCAACTTTATCTTTCTCGTATTTGCGGCAATGAATGATAATGCTGCAAGAGGGTCAACCTCATGATCTGGCATCCAAACAGAGTCAAACCCGAGTCTTTCTATTTCGTTCGCCGCTTTGGTGATTGATGAAAAATCCTTCCTGATTCTGAAGAGCGGGCCTATGTCAACGCCAAAATTAACATCTAGAGACGACAAGCTGTTCTTCCTCGGAGAGGATACAGAAATCAGTGAGTAAACGTAAACTTTGCGTAGAGACAGACATGCACCAGTAGCTAGTTAATAGAAGAAAGGAGAGCCTTGAGGTTACTCTTCTCGTCCTCTTTGCCAAAGCTCCTTCTTCAGCATGTCTCTAACGGCTGAGCGAATTGCGGAGCTTCGGCTTGGATACATGTTTGATCGAACGAGTTCATCTAAGCCTTCCAGATAGGCTTCGGGCAGCAAAACTGTTACCAATTTCATTTTTCACTTTCTCCTGTTTGCGTTGAGCAAGCATGTTTGCAGCATATTATGGCACCTACTCGTTATAGAATTTATGCTGTTTCTACACCACATGCCCTTTGATCTTTCCTAGTTCCTTGACAACTTTCGGGAAAGTCTCGTAAACGTCGTCGACATGCAATTCTGAGTTTCGCATTTTTAGCTGAATCAAACCAGCTGCGATCATGGCTGAGCCGATGACGTCGCTTATGGTCGGATCTGGAAAAGCTATCAGCGCCAAGCCAGCTTTTATTAGGAATGATTTGTTTCCTTGTTTCCACAGTTTCTGAGTTGACCGTAGTTCGTCTGTGAAAACATGGATTGCATTGTTCATTGTGTCTGCGGTCTGCTTTCGACTACTGTTGTATTGCTTCAGCAGTTCCAAGAGATTCTGGGCTTCTTCTTTGTTCACTGGGTCACGCAGCCACTCGCGTGTTATACTCCTAGAGCATAATCAGTACAAAAGCATTAAACGCACGAAGGATGAAGCGCCGGCGACACGTGACCAGATTTGATATCGAAAATTATCCAAGAAAGCAACAAAAGCTCATAATTGAACTATCGAGTTTGCAGTGGAGATGAAAAAAGTTGATCATAGATCTACAGCTTCACGGTTTCTTTTTGTGAACCTAACTATTTCGATGTAGCCAGCCTTTCTTACCAAGTCCATAGCTTTGTCGAAGCCAGCTCCAACGTCTTCTGATAAATGAGCGTCTGAACCAAATGTGATAGGCAAACTATTGTCAAAGCACATTTTCAGTAATTTCTCACTTGGATAGATTTCGTGGCAGGGTTTTCGCAATCCGCCAGTGTTGACCTCGATGCACATGCCGCTCTTGCTTATCGTCTTTACAGTTTCGAGCAGAAGATCCTTGAGATCGCCCTTTGGTCGAAAGCCGAATTTCTTCACCAAATCCAAATGCCCAACAAAGTCAAACAACTGCGTCTTTGCCATCGTTTGAACCGTATC
>Ga0315306_10000246_pt1 | contig 26101 bp, 23 predicted proteins | sample TDP1_MG_FD_203803 | JGI IMG/M metagenome (GOLD analysis project Ga0315306, IMG submission 203803) | Freshwater sediment microbial communities from Lake Towuti, South Sulawesi, Indonesia - TDP1 | ecosystem: Environmental > Aquatic > Freshwater > Lake > Sediment | place: Indonesia: South Sulawesi... | reverse complement strand
GTCTTCATGCAAGCCAACCTTGACATTGCGACGGCATTGGCCAGTCTGAAATTTGACAACAAGACGACTGTGCAGGTCTTTGTTCATTCCAAAGAGCCCGTCGGTTTCGTCCAAATCATGACAGCGAAAGCCGTCTCTCCTGAACTCATTATTCCTAATTTTGGCGGGCCGCTGAAAAATCCAGAGCCAAGATCCACATTAGATATGGAGCTCGGGCTTCTGGGGTATGAGCCTCCTCAAAGGGCCTCCGGCAAGAATTGGATTGGCTATTCACAGAAGGGCTGGCAAGATTTCTTCTTTGCGGTGGTACTGATGTGGAAAAAGACTGAAAAGACCTGGTCAGGATCATGGTCAATCGCCACAAGCAAGGAAAGAGCCAACCCGATAGAAGTCGCCAAGAAAAGATGCGAAAAAGCCCTGGCTAAAGGCTTCGAAAAAATGTTCCAAGAGCACAAAGCCTGGTGGGATTCCTTCTGGGACAAGAGTTCGGTACGCGTTCCGAATGAAATCATCGAGCGGCAGTGGTATCTGGAGATGTATAAGTTTGGCGCAGCTGCCCGGGCTGATACTCCTCCGATTGCCCTCCAGGGTCCCTGGACGGCAGACAACGGTCTGATTCCGCCCTGGAAGGGCGATTATCACCATGACTTAAACACCGAGCTGAGCTATTGGCCTGCTTACAGCGGAAATCATCTCGAGGGCGAAGAAGGATATATCAACTGGCTGTGGAAAACCATGCCAAAGGCCAAAGCGTGGACAAAGCGCTTTTTTGAGCGGCCTGGCTTGAATGTGCCGATGACAGCCGACCTGAATCAGGAACAAATCGGCGGCTGGCATCAGTACACGCACTCAGCCACAACAGCCGGCTGGCTGGCTCATCATTTCTACCTTCACTGGCGCTACTCGATGGACAGGGACTTCCTTCGAGAAAAAGCCTATCCTTGGCTGAGGGAGACTGCAATTTTCTTCGAAGCCATAACCGAAAAAGACGCGGAAGGCAAACGCACTCTGCCGCTGAGCTCATCACCAGAAATTAACGACAACCGCCTGGACGCCTGGTTTCCATCCATAACCAACTATGATCTGGCGCTAATCCGCTTCACTTTTGAAAAAAGCGCCGAGTTGGCAGACTTGCTGGGGAAAGCGGATGAAGCCGCTCACTGGCTCAAGGTATTGAACGAAATGCCTGATTTCTCTGTCGACCCGAAGGGCAAAGGCTTGCTCGTTGCCAGAAATTATCCTCTGCCGTTTTCGCACAGGCATTTTTCTCACCTGATGGCCATCCATCCGCTGGGGCTGATTCAATGGGAGAAGTGCCCTGAGGATAAAGAATTTATCAAATCCTCTCTGTCTGATTTAGAAAGGTTCGGAACAGAATGGTGGACCGGATACAGCTTCAGCTGGCTGGCGAGCCTCGCCGCCCGCAGCCGGGACGGACACAAGGCAGAAAAAGCCTTGGAGATATTTGCCACAGCCTTTTGTCTGAGAAGCAGCTTCCACTGCAATGGGGACCAGAGTGGCAAAGGCTATTCAAGATTCCGCTACCGACCTTTTACTCTGGAAGGAAACTTTGCGGCTGCGGCCGGGCTGAATGAAATGCTTCTCCAGAGCTACAGCGGAACGATTTATATCTTTCCAGCTATTCCTGATGACTGGAGGGATGTCGCTTTCAAGACCTTGCGCGCCGAAGGAGCATTTCTTATCTCAGCGGAGCGGCGAGCTGGCCTTGTTGAACAAATCAAAATCTTCTCTGAAAAAGGCGGCATCTGCAAAATAGAAAACCCGTTCAGCGGAGCTCCCTATCGTTTTAAGGGAGTCCGTTCAAAGAATATTGCCCTGGTCGGTGATGAAATTACTATAAAAACCAGCCTCGGACAGAGAATAACCCTTAGCCGAATAAAGACTTAAAGGAATCAGGTTTACGTTTCCTGTTTTCCTGGGTACGACAAACATTCCTGGGAAGGAAGACTCTTTTCATCTCCATCCGGGAAAGTGCCGGGCTTAAAGCTCCCCTTATTTCAAGATATTTACGATTATTTCTGGCAACAATTTTCTTCTCTGAGATATTTTTCCAGGGGATGAATTTCATCTTCAGCAATATCCCTTCAGACCCGACATAAACATTCCATCTTGGAGTGAAGCCCAGAAGAATTATCATAATTATTAGCCTGTGATAGCCGTTGCTTGACTTTGGCTCTGAGATAATTTGATAAACGCACCACAGGAAATAAAGAAAGAGCAAGCTCAATATTATCCGATTTCTTAGGGAAGAAAAATTGTAGAAAGAAGACCACTGGGCCTTAATACTCCCGATAATTTTTTTCTTCCGCTTTAAGCTCAAGAGATGAAAAATAAAAATGAAGAAGACCAGAGTGAGGACAACTGAATATAATATAACAAGGAATGAATTCATTCTTTAGCTCTCTTCAATTTTTCAAGAATTATGACCACTCCATTATCTGATTCTTGTTTAAAAGCGCTAAGTTTTATTCGCCTACTTCTCCTTCTCATAAATGTATTTCAGCCTGAATTTTTTCAGGGTAACCCCTTCATTGGCTCTCGAATAAAGGAAGTTCTGATAATCGATGTAAAGGCAATGGCTGGCATCGGGAAGGGTAAAAGTTGTCAACAGCCTCCCCTCGGGGGTGAGAACATAAACATCCTGGCTTGGATTCTTAGAATAGCTTCCGCCGAGAACGAACACATATCCTGACCTGTCCAGAGTGATATCTTTATAGATAACTTCAGATGGAACGACAAATAAGCTGATTTTTTCCTTTTTTGCCTCTTTTCCGCCAAACAAACTCTTTGACCATAGTTTCTTCCCTGCAGGGTCAAATTTCTCTATTCTGTCCAGAAAGCTATAAGCAATATAGAGATTGCCTTGAAGGTCGAAATCAAAGTCTACCGAATCGACCATAAAGGGCAATTCTTCATGAGCATATTTAATCTCTCGAGTTATTTCGCCTGCTTGATCAAAAACAAAAATCCTACCCATCTTCTCTTTAGCCATGGAAAGGCCCACTACGGCAATCTCCTGGTCAGAAATAACTTTTAAATCAGAAATGGGAAGCATAATCGGAATTCTCTGTTTATAATTTAGGTCTTTATCAAACACTTGAATCCCAGGGATAAACTGGTCTGTCACATAGAGGAACGTCTTTGAGCCGTCGATAAACCTGATAGCTGAAAATTCTCCGGGACCTTGTCCTTTTCGTCCAGCCTTCTTCAAGAGCTTCCCTTTTTCATCAAACACTTTTATAGAATAGTCCATGGCGTCAGTGACATAAATATAATTATCTGAAGTGACGATGATGCCCACCCATTGAAATAAAGTATTATCGTCAAGGCTGCCGATAGAAAGAACTTCCTCAAGATATATCTTAAGCGGAGGCTTTGCCCACATTAACAGAAACAGCGAATGACAAAAGGCTAAAAAGAAAAAAGCTTTGAGCAAAGGCTTCAATCTCTTTTTTTGGCAAAAACCATTCATTCTTTTACCTCAAGGGCATGATAGAGGATTTAATCGGATTGCCATAAAAGTGCATCGAGGCCCATCCATCCTAGCCAAAAAGAATTCTGAGAAATTATCATCTCAAGTAAGACGACGAATCAGCCGGAATTTTTTCTCACGAAAAGAAGCTTGTTTTTATTGCTTTCAGCCATCAATTCTGGGCATTAAGATGGATTTTTTTTATTAGCTCTATAATACAAAACTCTAGTTGAGCATATTTTCTCTGCTAAAATCTCTTAGAACTTCTCGATATATTTCTTGCAAAAAATATAGCCAGCAGAACAGTGTATGATAAATCCATAATATGCAGGAAAGGTAATGGGGAATGGGTTAGATGACAGGCATAAATTGAAGGCCTCATCGCAACTTCTGACCTGTTCTTCTTCTTCAAGAATAAAAGCCCTGGAGCTCAGAAGGAAAGAAAATATGGCCAGAACTAAAGCAATGTTTCTTACTCTACTTCGTATTTTTAAAATCATGATATTCCTCCTTTCTTCTTTTTACTTAGCTTACTTGCTTTCTTTGCAGCATTTGCTTCATTTTTTAAGGACATAATCCTGGCAAAATCTGTAGCCATTCCAGCAAAACCATGCATAACCTGCTAAGACTGCCCCAGCTGAATAGGGTCCCGCAATAAGGGCAATAAGACTAGCGATTCCCGCATCGATCAGGCAATCTTCAAAGGCGTCTTTGCAAACATTTGCTGAGAGCTGATAAGGGGCTGCAACAAAAACAAAGACGAAGGCAAGAGCAATCGCTGCGGCCATGACTCTTTTTCCCTTGTTTCCAATTAATTCTTTCATCTCTTAACCTCCTTTTGCCCGAATAATTTGCAAATTCCATGCCAGCAGAATCGGGAAAAGAATATATTTTAATTTATTGATAAAAAAGAAGATAAAATAATTGGTTTAAAGACGAAAAACAGACTTCCGTGTCTTATGTCACACTTTGTGCCGCACGTTTTTGCATCTCTTTCTATTTAATAAAATTATGGTTCCCTCTTATGACACAAAGTGAGACATTATAAAAACTGACAGGCCTAGAGTGTTCGATTCAAATTTGCGACCTCAGCTCAATCTCTTTAGCAGGCAAGGTTGAAAGCGCTGAAATCTTTAAGTTCTGGCCTCCGGCATCTCCCTTCTCTCAAGCTGTGTCACGCATATGAAATTTTAAGTCGAATCTCTCAATCGTCAGGATATCTAAATGCCGGAAACAACCACATCCTTGAATACAAGGCTCGGCATCCGCCAAGAAGAATAGACCCAGGGGTCGTTGGCAACTTCGACCAGCTTGTTCCAAAACTCGAGGTGATTGCCGGCAATGTTCATCTCAGCCACAGACTGCACCGGCTCGCCGTTCTCGAAAAGCTTGCCGATAATGCCGATCGAAGCATCGCCTGTGGTCGAGTTGGAGTTCCCGCCGATGAACCCGGTTATGAATATTCCTCGGCCGAGGTCCTTCATAATTTCCTTCACCGAGCGCTTTCCTGGCGGAATGATCAGGTTGGATGGCCCTCCTGTTGTCGGCTCCCAGCCCAGCTTCCGGCTGTAGTACCAGTCGACATAGAAATCCTTCAAGACACCGGATTCGATCATCGTCCTCTTTTTTGTTGCGAACCCATCACCGTCAAACAGTTGACTGCCCAAACCGCCTACGACAAAAGGATCATCGATGATCGTAAAATAATTACTCGCAATCTTTTTCCCTTTTTTGTCGGCAAGGAAAGACCGTTTCTGCTGAATAGAAGCCCCAAACATAGCTTGGAGAAAACCGTTGAGTATCGACGGCACATTCCTGTTCTCGATTATGATCGGCAAGGTCTCAGTCTTGATCTTTTTCCCGCCGAGAAGATCGAGCGTCCGCTCTGCTGCCTCAGCGCCAATTTTCTCGGGAGAAAGCATATCCTTTCTCTTGACGGAAACCGCATAGCTAGAGCCCATCGGACGGCGGTCACCTTCATCCTGGATAGTTGCCTGTGCCCCGGCCTGGTAGACAGTGACCTCGAAGTAGCCTTCAAAGCCGTTGCTGGCCATCAAGATATATTCCTGATAGCTGTCATATCCTCCTGCCGTGACAGAAATAACTTTCGGCCCGGCCTTTTGTAGGCAGGATTCCTCTACGGCTTTCACCACCCTATGTCTTTCTTCTGGAGTAAATTTCTTATAGTCTGGATCGACAAGTCCTAAGTCAAGCTCGGCCCTGCCCTGGTAATATTTTAGGTCGGGCAAAGTGCGAAAAGGGTCCTCGGCCAGAAGCTTTGTCGTCGCCACAGCTTTCGAGATAAAGTCATTTAAAGCATCATGGCGCAGGTCTGAAGTGCTCTGGGATGAATAGCGGCCGTTGACAAAGAGTTCGATGTTAAGCCCTCTTGTGGAAGCCTCCTTGATATTCTCCGGCTTGCGTTCCCTATAGCTGATATTAACAAACCGCTCGTTGCTGATACTTGCCCGGCAATTCTCAGCCCCAGCCGCCTTCGCAGCCTGAATCGCCCAAGCAGCCAAATCATATAATTCTTTTTTCATCTCTACCCTCCTTTACTTACCTTACGCCGCCGACGGTCATCGACTTCACCAGAGCGGTTGGCTGTCCGAAGCCGCAAGGAACAGCTTGCCCGCCTTTGCCGCAGGCTCCACCGCCGCCTTTTGACATTTCGAGGTCATTGGCCAGCATGGTTATGTTTCTCAGCATCCTGGGTCCGTTGCCCATGATGTTGACATCCTTGATGGGTGCGGTGAGCTGCCCGTTTTCGATCATCGTTCCCTGGGATACATAGAAGGCAAAATCGCCTTCGCCGATTTTCACCTGTCCGTTGCTCACATCCTTGACGTAGATTCCTTTGGCGACGCTCTTGATCACTTCCTCGGGCGTGGCCGGACCAGCAAGCATGTAAGTGTTTCGCATCCGTGGCTGAACATAGTGCTGATAGCTTTGACGGCGGCCGTTACCTGTGGGCTTCACGTTGTAATAGCGGGCAGAAATCTTGTCGTGGATATAGCTCGAAAGAATCCCCTTGTCGACCAGCAGAGTCTTCTGTCCTGGAGTTCCTTCGTCGTCTACGTTAATCGAGCCCAAAAGATTTGGTATAGTGCCGTCATCGATAATCGTTACAAACGGCTCTGCAACCTGTTTTCCAATCATCGTGCAAAAGGTGGATATCTTCTTGCGGTTGAAGTCAGCCTCCATCCCGTGCCCTATGGCTTCATGAAGCAGGACGCCGGTGACGCCAGGACCGAGCACAACCGGCATCTCTCCTGCCGGAGGCTTGACCGCATCGAAAAGAACGAGCACGCGCTCTACGGCAGTTTTTGCAACCTCATCCACCACTGCCGGAGTGTAATAAGAGAAATCCCTGCGGCCGCCAAGGTTCCAGCCAGCCCTTTCTCTCCTGCCAGCCTTCTCTGCCACCACAGAGGCATTGAGGTAATTTTTGGGCTGCAGGTCTTCAGCTTTTATTCCGTCACTGGCTACGATCAGTATCCTCTTCTGCTGGTCATGAAATTGGGCATTGACTTTGACGATCAAAGGTGACAGGGCAAAGCACTTGTCGTTGATTGTTTGGACCAATGGAAGCTTGGATTCGAGCGGAACTGAAGTGAGCAGTGTCTTGAGCGGGTAGTAGTTTTTCATCTCCAATCCTGAAAATTTGCCAGAGGCTTTGGTTGCCTTTGCGCTGGCAATCGTGGCCGCGGTGGAAGCCGCTTTCAGCATCGACTCTTCGCTTAACTCCTGCGTGAATCCATAGCCAACCTGGTCACCTTTCACGGTGCGAATGCCGACGCCGAGAGCGACATCGCTGTAAGCCTGGTTGACTTTGCCGTCTTCGAGGATGAGCCAGTTGCTGATGGTGTGCTCGAAGTAGAGGTCGGCAAAATCGCCTCCTTTGGACAGCGCCTCTGCCAGGACTTTCTGACAGAGGCCGTCAGTAATGCCGAATTCGGCCTCAAAATACCCTGGTGTCTCGGCGCGGGCCAGGCCATACCAGCCCCTCGGCAGGACAACAGGTGCGGCAATGGTCACGGCTGCCGCTTGAGCCGTGGTCTTGAGAAAAGACCTTCTCGTTATTTTTTTCATAAGCCCTCCTTATAATTTAAGATTATTATGGCCGTTATTTGATTATTGGATTTGGCTAACAAGCAATATTCAGTCATTAATATTATATACGTATTGCCAAAAGATAAAGTTTAACATTCATAATATCCTTTTTTACGAGGTTAAAAAAACCCGTTATGGATCAGGCTGGGTGTCGAGAAGACCGTATGGAAGGCTGAGCGGGCACGGTTCCTCGACCGAAGGTCGAGGAGAGCGAGGCCTGGAATCGAGCCGCTTTTGACTCGCCGGGGCAAAAGCGGCGTGTCTTCGAGACACCCAGCCTGATCCTATGCCTGAATTTCTGGAAAGAGATGCCGAACTTAAACGAAATCATCCAGCTGCAGATCACAACTTATATATCTCTGCCATTTTCTCATGCGGCTTGAACTTGTAAAGGCACTGGTCAAGCGGTGTGCCGATCACATTGATCTTTTCCACCTCCCCCTGCCCCATTCCTGCTTCTGTCATGGCTGTAAGATAGAGAATCCTTCTTGGGTCAAATCCCATCACTCTGGCGGCGATCGTGTCTGCTGCCAGAGCATCACGGCTGGCCAGTACAACTCGCGAGTCGAAAGGAGTGCCGTCTCCTGGACCGTTTCCTTCCATAGCCTCAAATCCGTCGATAATGGCCAGGTCAGGATAGACTTTTTGGGCCAGATGAAAAATGTTGAAATGGCAGATGTCGCTCACGGATTTTGTGAAAGCGTGCAGCAAGCCTTTATCATTTTTCTTGTAGTCATTCAGCGGAGAGGCCATGATAGCGTTTTTTAAAGATAATGTGACCAAGACAGTGTCGTGGGTTTTCATCCGCGCTACTGAGACAATATAGATATCCGGGTCGAGAAAAGTGTTGATGATTCGCACCGGAAGAGGTCTCATCCCTTCTCCAAAGACATACCAATATTGATATGAATCTCGATTAAAATCGACAATTTTCGCCCTGTATTCTTTCTCGAGCTCGAAATAGCCATAATTTTTGAATCCCTCCCAGGTATTCTGAACTCCCGATTCTCCGATGATGATTTGTTTCTTATAATGAGGAGTGAGAAAATCCAAAACAGCGCGGACAGCATCGATATGAGTCACAGCCAGCGGACGATTGGAAAGCACGATGTTCGGCTTGACCACGATTTTTTTGTTGCCGATGGAAGCCAGAACCTCATCCTCGATCATCTTCAGCGATTGGTAGACGATCTGGCGGCGGTCATTTCCTTTGACCAAGCTCACTCGGCTTGGCTCAATAACTTTTTTATAAAGCTGCTTGCTAATTTTGGGAAAGGCACCAAGATTCCTGTGACCGCGCACTTCAGGAAAAACGCCTTGTCCAAAAGCAACCATTCCTATGGCTCCCAGGCCAAACTCTTTCAAAAAATCACGTCGTTTCAAATGATTATTATTCTTGCCCATGAGAACGGCTCCTTTCATTAAGCCCTTAGTTTCCTAAAAATTGTTTTGCGGCTTTTTCAATTCTCATGACGGCAGCCGAAGAAAAGCCAGCGCATGGGCTCATCTGTATGGTTTATCGAGCAGTGAGGCGCCCTGTTATTCGGCGGGACGAGGAATGCCTCGCCAGGCTCCTGCCAGAGGAGGCGGTTTCCAAAAAATAAAAGGCTCTTCCCTCTCAGCTGCAGCCATATCTCCTCTGTTCCCGGGCCGTGGACATGAGGCTGGGCAATATCAAATTTGTCGATGGAAACAACGGCGAATCCCATTGGATTGGCAAACTTCGGATTCAAGTCATAGATGATGGCTCGGCCAATGTGCGCCCAATGGGCTCCGACGACCGGCTTTGAATCATGATAGCTCCCCACAGACATTTCCTTGTTTGGAGTGAATCCATCTGGAATATTCTCGACCACAATGGCCATCTCCAGGGGCTCCTCATTAGGATTGAAGAAGCGGTATTCGAGCCTGGCGGGGATGAACACTGCTGTCCCTTCCTCAAGCTCAGCTTTTTTGCTGCCAGCCTCCACCCGGCCTTTTCCATCCATCACAAAGAAAAAGACCTGCTCCTTCTCATGCTTAGTGGCCTGGGTATTGCAGTGGGGCTGAAGAACACCTCTCTTGTAAGCCTTGATATATTTCAAGACTGCTCCTTTTTTTTGAGGATGCTGAGGGTCTCCTGGAAAGAGAATATCACGCTCGATGAGGCCGCCATGGCTTTCATAGGGCAAAGAGTTTCGCCAATGGTTGATGTAAAGGTCAACTTTTGTATCAACCTCAGGATGGCGGAAGGTCGCAGGACCAGACTCGTTATAGGACGGCTCAGGTTCCTCTGAAAGATCTGGAAGAGGAGCTGCCAAAGATTTGCTGCTTGCCGCACTAGACGCGTTGTATGAGCCAATCATCAACTTCTCCTGAGCTTGGGGTATAATGTATAAAAAGCCCGCCAATCCAGCAATAATGCTGAAAGCTAGAGCAAGTCTTAAATGTTTTTTCATCGATTTTCTCCTTTGTCTCTATCAGAAGTTAGATTAAAAACCATGGTGCAATATTCATCAAGAAACCCGGTTTTCAAAAGCTCAAATCCAGCGTTGATCAATCCTGTCTTTAACTCAAAGGCATATTCGAATTGAATGCCGGAGAGCAACATGTGACCTGCATGTTTCAGAAGATAAACCAAATCAGTAATAAGGCCTAAGAGAATATCCCCATAAAGATTGGCCATAATGAGGTCGAGAGATTTTCTTTTCAGGCTGTAACTTGCGGCTCTTATTGTTCTCATCTCCCCTTGAAAAGGAAGTATCATCTTTTCAACTCCATTCAAGACGATATTGTTGGTCGTTGTTTTTATCGCATCAGGGTCTGGGTCAAGTGCTATCACCGAGCGAGCACCCATCTTCGCCGCAGCTATAGAGAGAATGCCTGTGCCGCAGCCAAGGTCTAAAACTTTCGAGTGAGGGAAAAGGAGAATGTTCTCCAGCTCCTCGAGGCAGCTTTGGGTGGTTTCGTGCTCTCCAGAGCCAAAGGCTTTTCCTGGCCCCAAAATAATCGGTATTCTCTCGCTCGAATCAACCGCTTCAGGCGAGCGCAAAACTATGAACCTCTTCCCTATCTTGACGCTCATCAAAGTCCTTAAAAAATTTTCTCTTTCTTAATTTGCCGTTTAGCAGCTAACATAACGCTTATCTTCGTCAGAAAAATTTGTTTTTTTATGTAACAAAACTTATTGCGTTTATATTAATCTATCTAAAAAGTTTCGTGCTTAAAAAGCATCGGACAAGAATGGTGATAATATATCAAGATATCAAAATTGGCTACTCGTAGGCTTCAAAAAAGGCTTCGAAAAGAGGGGGAAACGTTCCGAGCATTCCCAAGGCAATGAGAATGAGAGCGATGATGAAAATTTTTCTGAAATTGACCTCACGCTCTCTCCAGAGGAGATGAAAAGCAATCCAGGCAACGAGCCAGACGGCAACAGCTATGGTCGTCTGCCCGCTGAGCGGGCCAGTGGGAACATAGAACGAAAGGAGATTTCTAATTGCCTGACTTGAAGCCTTAAGGGTGGTAAGGACGCCAAGGGTAAAGCTTCCAATCCCAGCCGCAAGCATCGCTGCTGCGGCCGCGCCGTTTAATACTTCAGATTTGGCTTTGTTCATTTTTTCCTCTTTTAACGGACAGGAGCGATTCTAGTCACAAGAGCCCCTAAGATTCCGGAAATCGCAGCCGCAATAAAAGCTATGCTTAAGAAGACCAAGGTCGCTTTGAGAATATTTTTCTTATTAAACAACTGCTCTCGGTAGCGGATGATGATGAATGTTACTGCAGTGATCAAAATCGGTGCAAACCAGGCCAGATGCTCTTTCCACTCCAAGCCATAATCTTCCCAGAAGGCTAAACGCGGATTGGAAAGAAGATAGGCCATGGGATATTGGGAAAGGTCAGCGTTTGCTGGTGGTGATGCCCGATACCAAGGATAAGGGAGATAAGTCCCGGTGACAACCGTCAGCCAGGTAAGCGCAGTTATGATGACCATGCCGATAAGGAGAGTACGGAAATGCCTCGCCGCAGCAGCCTCGATCGAACCATATTGCTTCAAGCTCCACAGCCAGGCCACAACGCCTGAAAAAACGAGAAGCAAAAGACCTCCCAAAACCATGCCGTGAACGATGGTCAAGATTTCACGAAAAGTGAACCCCATGCTTTATCCTCCTCATTTATTTCAATACGAATATTCAAAGACCATATATATCATATCTGCCAAAAAACCGATGTCAAAAACCATATCCAGCTGATCAACCTCATCCAGAGTCGCAAAAGCGAATAATATAGAAGGCATGAAGAAAAAATCTGTATCCTGCTGATAGGAGTTTATTGATTTATCTTATTGTTATCTGAATCTAGTTAAGCGAAATGGGTTCAGGGACAAATCCGGGATCTGCTCACAAATAAGCTGAGAGATGAGCTTGCCGGTGATAGGAGCGAGGGTGATTCCTAACATGCCGTGGCCGGTGGCGACAATCATATTTTTGTAGCCAGGAATGAAGTCAATGATCGGCAATCCGTCAGGAGTGCAGGGTCGAAGACCGCACCAAGTTTTAACGATGCCCAGGTCTTCTATCTGCCGCAGATAGACTTTTGCTGCCTCGATAATGGCCTTCATACGACGAGGGTTTATACTAAAATCCATCCCGGTAAGCTCCAGAGTTCCTGCAAATCGCAAGACATCTTCCAAGGGGGTCACTGCAACCTTAGCCTCGCTGAGATAAAGGGGTCTCTCAGGACAAGTATCAGGCCTCTTTGCTGAAATGCTGTAGCCTTTGGCGGGTTGCACGGGCAATCTGAGGCCTAACTTTTTCACCAGTGCCGATGTCCAAGCTCCAGAGGTTAAGAGAAACTGCTTCGCCCTGAAATCCCCTCGGTTCGTTCGCACAGCAGTGATAGACCCACCAGATGTCTTGAACTCAAGGAGCTCTGTCTCGGTCTGAATGTTGACTCCCAGCTCCTCGAGGCGCTCTGCCAGCGCCTGGATAAAATTTGCTGGATCGAGGTGAGCATCGCCTGGAAAGAAGACACCGCCACAGATTTCAGGCCGAAGAGTTGGCTCCATCTCTAATGTTTCTTCGACGTTCAAAATCTCAAGCTCAATATCGGAAGAGTGCAGAATCTCTGCTTCTTTGAGGCTCTGTTTAAAGCCCTGCTCAGTCATGTAGACCATCAGCCAGCCTTTTTTCTGGTAATTGTATTCAAGGGATTCTTCCCTAATCAGACGATCGAAGAGCTCCAAGCTAGCGTAATTCAGGTCGCGTAACACACGGAGCCCTTCATGCATCCGCTTTAGAGCGGATGACTTTCGAAACTGCCACAACCAGGAAAAAAGAGCGGGGTCGAATCGCGGTTTAATGTAGAATGGGCTGGCAGGCTTCAACATCCATTTGAGCGCTTGGCTTAAAACGCCAGGCGCAGCCATGGGGATGCTGTGGCTGGCGACAATAAGGCCAGCGTTAGCTCCTGAACAGCCAGAGGCAATCTCCCCTTTCTCGACGATTGAAACTCGCAGCCCCTGTTTAGCTAAATAATATGCTGAACAAACGCCGATAGCGCCGCAGCCGATGATCAGAACATCTGCATCGTGATTCATCTCAGAAACTATAAATCTTAAATTAAAGTCCTGTCAAACATGACTGGACTACCGGGTAAAATCTTGCTCACCAGCTTCGGTTTGATAAACTTCTCATTAAGATACGACAGAAGGACCTTAAGAGAAAAGAAAAAGATGGAAATTTCTTGGCGTTTAATAAGATAATTTTTAATAATATAAGCAATGAGAATATTTTATCCCAAAACAATTACCATGGCTTTTATAAAAGAGAGTGTAGCCAGTCAAATTGAGGGAGAAATTCTGGATTATGAAATAATTTCTTCTGAAAGCATAAGAGAGCCTTATCAAATCAAGAACAAAGATTATGCTGATTACCTTAAAAGGGCTGAGGGTATTACGAAAGATATTGAGGAATTTATCAAGGGTTATTTACCAGCATTTTCTTCAGAAAGAAAAGATTTCATTCTCATTCGAAAGAAATTTGAATTTTTAGCCAAGCACGAAAACTTGTTGAAAATAAAAGTTAAAACAGACAAAGGGGAAAAGCTTCTTCAAATGAGGCTCGAACAGCCTTCTTTTGTCATAATTCCTTTGGTTCTATTCAAAAGCCGAGGTCAATCCCTTTATATCATCGACCATTATAATTCTAAGATTTCATATGTGATCGGTGATCCGGAAAATTCCAGAACAGACAGTTATTTGGTTGACAATGCCATGGAAGAGCTGTGGCACGTAGCCATCTATCCTCATCTTGTCGCAAAAGAGAACGAAGCGCTCAAAGAAGGGAAGGCTTTGGATGATAATAATTTTAAGAAAATGCTCGTTAAAGAGGGAGAAAGGCTGAGCAGGCTCTTCACCTTTGCCTCGATCGATGATTTCAGACTCAAGAAAAGATATGAATATATCAAACCTGAAAGAAACCCTGAAAAAAGAGAAAAGTTTCTTGTGGAAGAAATAAAAAAGATGGGATTAAAACAGGCTTTGAAAGAAGTCGGGAAATCCAAAGGAATTCTTGATTTTAGAAGGGAGACATAATTTAAGGTCTTATTTGATTTGATAATTTTTAAATTATTTTTCCAACCCAATCTTTTTTAGCAAATTAATGAACCTCGGTTCAGAGCGAATACCGTCAAACAATGGCTCGATTTTGAGATATTTCATCCAAATTTCATGCACATCGTATGCTTTTTCGAGACAATCCAATGCCTGATTATTTTCACCCAGAGCGGCAAAGATTTTTGCCATGTAGTAAAAAGACCCCTGATTTCGCTTCAAAAGCACTTTCAATTCTTCAATCGTCTTCATGGCTTCTGCTCTCTTACCCGACAAAGCATAGATATGTCCAAGAGTTGCCTTATACCTCCATAAGCCCCGAGAGAGATTTATCGCTTCTTGAATTTCTTTTATGGCTTCTTCATAGGCTCGCTTCTGTTCATAAGCCAGGCCAAGGTACCAACGTAGTTCTGCAAAATTAGGGTCCATTTCAAGCGTCTTAAGGTATTGTTCTATTGCTTCATCATAGCGGCGAGCATGGTACAGAATATTGCCGACATTTGCATTAATTATCAGCGAAAAAGGGTCGAGCTCTTGCGCCTTTTTAATCTCAATGATTGATTCTTCATGTCGCCCTAGATACATTAGAAGAAGAGCAAACCAATGGTGAGCAGTTCCATAATTTGGATTGAGCTCAATAGACCGTTTGAATTCCCTCTCTGCAGTCAACCAATCCCATTTATAATTCCAAAAAAAACTGGCAAGCGAGGTGTGCGCTTCTGAAAGCATATTATCAATCTCCAGCGCCTTTAATGCTGCCTCCTGTGCTTTAACGGCAGCTTCTTTTGCAGGAAAAGCGCTGTACAGGGGGAGAACAATATAAGAATCAGCCAGCCCAGCGTATAATAGAGCACAGTTAGGGTCTTTTTCGATAGACTGCTCGAAATACTTAATCGCCTTCAGAAGCCCCTCTTCTGTCCGCTTGTTCCAATAGAAACGTCCTCTTAAATAGTCCTGGTAGGCTTCAGGATTAACAGGGCGAGCTCTCGCCAAGCGAGCCTGAACCTCTGGCGTCACTGCGATTTTTATTTCCTTGGCAATTGTCTGGGCCATCTCTCCTTGAAGCGAAAGAACGTCGCGCAAATCTCGTTCATACCTCTGGCTCCAAAGATTCTTCTCTGTCTTAGCTTCGAATAAATTTGCCGTGATTCTCACACGCTGCTCGATAAGAAGTATCGAGCCCTCTAGGATTGCATTTACGTTCAACTCCCGGCCAATCTCTGGAAGCGGCTTTCTTGATCCCTTGTACTGCATCACTGACTGCCGAGAAATCACCCGCTGCAGCGCTTTGATCTGAGCCAGCTCGCCGATCAGGGCCTCTGTCATTCCATCAGCAAAATATTCCTGCTCAGGGTCGCCGGAAAGATTTTCGAGCGGAAGCACAGCTATTGAATCTATGGCTTTTCGACGGCCACTGATTAAATAAATTCCAGTCAAAACAAGCAAAATGAGAAAGACTGCGGCTCCTCCATAAATAAGAGCCTTTTTCAATTTGATGACTTCTATTTTTTCTTTTTTAATTCTTACCCTGGGAAATATCCTGTCTGTGGTCGGGATGACTTTTTCTATTCTGGACAGCTCAGTATATACTTCATCGGCACTCTGATACCTCTTTCCCTTATCCTTTTCCAGGCATTTAAGTATCAAGCGGCTGATATCCTCCGGAATCTGAACATTTGCTTTCCGAGGGTCTGGAGCTGGTTCTGTCTTGTGTTTCACGGCGATGCTTAAAGGCGTGTCTCCTTCAAAAGGGACTTTCCCTGTCAACATCTCATAAAGAATCACGCCCAAAGAATAGATATCAGAACGCTTTTCTACTTCTTTTCCCTCAACCTGTTCAGGGGACATATACTCCGGAGTTCCGATTATCATTCCGGCATCCGTTATTCCTTTTGCTTTAATCGAGCGGGCTATTCCGAAGTCCATGATTCGAACATTCCCCTCTTTATCAATCATGACGTTGGAGGGCTTTAAGTCTCTATGGACAACACCCAACCTGTGTGCCTCTATCAAGCCTTCACAGACTTGTTTGGCTATATTTATTGTTGTTGCCACGCTTAGCTGTTTGGACATCTTAATCATGCTCTTTAAATCTTCGCCTGGCACATATTCCATGGTGATGTAATGAGTTCCCTTCTCCTCGCCCAGGTCGAACATGCGGCAGACATTCCTGTGGGAAATCATCCGCGCCATCTTCAACTCATTGCTAAAGCGCTCTATCGTCTTCTTTTCAGCTGCTATCTCAGGCTTGATGAGCTTCAATGCTACCTCTGCCTTTATCTTCTTATCCTCTACCCTGTAGATTCTACCCATGCCTCCTTTTCCCAATTCTTCTATGACCTCATATCTTCCAGCAAAAGTACTGCCTCTCGATAACTCTTCTGTGGGGGTTTCAAGAGTCTCGGTGTGGGGAACAGAGATCCCCTCTATGGAAATAAGATTAGTCCCGCACTTGGAGCAAAAACTGCTATCAGCAGGATTTTCAAAATTGCATTTGGGGCAATTCATCGCCTCTTCCCCTCTTGGGATGCGTGGCAAAGGATAACAATTAATGATATAAGAGTCAAATAAAAATGCCTGGATAATTGTTGGCGGGAACTTCTCTCTAGTTTTGCTACAAAAGCTATCCTGCTCGAAAATTGGCTTTAACTATAAATTTTCAATATTAACAATGATTTCAAAAGTATTTACCTCCATTGACACCATAATGTTCTTGTGTCAAATATTCAGTGGTCACCAATAATGCAAGGCTGGATAATTCCTCCTCCAAAAGAACCTACAAAAACCAAGAAAGAATTCCATAAGGAAAGACGAAAAAAAGTCAAATGGCTCAAAAGGCGAGGATATCTCAGGTCAGAATACATGATAAAGGCAATGTCTAAAGTGCCAAGGGAGGATTTCATACCTTTTATGTACAAGGACTATGCTTATTCAGAGGTTCCTCTCCCTCTTCCCGGTGAGGAAGCGACCATCTCCTGTCCCCACAGCTACCCTCTTTTCTATGAATCTCTGGGTTTAGACATGGGCCATAGATTTCTCGAAGTGGGACTCGGCTCGGGCTATGGCGCAGCCTTGGCCAGAGAAATAGTCGGACATCAAGGCTTGGTTGTATCCATTGAAATCGACCCTTTGACTTTTGAATTTGCTAAAAAAAATCTCGACGCTCAGGGCTATAATGATATTATCCTGGTGAAGAGAGATGGAGGTCTTGGCTATCCGGATATGGCTCCCTATGACAGAATCTGTATAACTGCGGCCTGCCTAAGTATTCCTCCTCCTTTACTCAAACAACTCGTAACAGGAGGAAAGCTAATAGCACCCGTTATAGAATTTGGGTCTCAAGACCTTGTTCTACTCGAGAAAAATGAAAGAGGCATAACAAGCAGGGTCATTTGCCAAGTCCTCTATGTCTCTTTAAAAGGAATTTTTGGTGTGAGAGAGGTTTAGATTTTTTAATGAAAGTCTTGCTCGATTATCTCCTTCAATTTGTCCCTCCTTTTCCCCAAATCCTGGTCTTTACATCTGTCTCGGCAGCGGCCATTCTCGTCAGCGCTTCTTTGAGCGGTGCGCTCAAGCGCTATGCTGGCTGGAAAACAGGCTATACAAGAAAAACGCTTCATTTTCTCATTTTCTTTGCGGCCGTCGCACTCCACCTCTGGGGAGGAATGCCTGCGGTGAATATGCTGGGAATTGGAATGGGAATCTTTGTCCTTCTCGCTGTTAAAGCTGGAGAAGGAAATTTCTTCTTTGAAGCCATGGCCAGAGAGAAAGATTTCCCCCGTCGCGGCTATTTCATCATCGTCCCTTATTTAACAACAGCGGCAGGCGGAATTGTCTCAAACCTTCTATTCGGCTCGAGCGCTGTCATGGGATATCTTTTATGCGGTTCGGCAGATGCTGTGGCCGAGCCAGTAGGTCTCAGGTTCGGAAAGCACCGCTATGAAGTTCCCAGCCTAAAAAAAGTGAGAATCTCGGACAGGTCAGTCGAAGGGAGTCTTTCAATATTTATTGTCTCAATGATTCTATCTGCGCTTTTCTTTCTCCTTCTCTATCATCTGCCCTCGGCTAAAGCAATTATCTCCTCTCTCCTTTTATCCTTTGCCGTGGTCATTGTCGAAGCCTTCTCCTTCCATGGAGCGGACAATCTCACGATTCAGATAACAGCCAGCGCGCTTACCTATTTATTCATCAGACAGTGGAGTTAATTTCGAAGCGTTATCCTCTCTTACATATGGCTTCTTCTGAATGGCCTATCCGAAATGGCCTCTTTTCCGCCGAGGGCTTCAATATATTTTCTCAGGACGCTGTCTATCAAGGGCAGGGATTCGAAGCTTGTCGTTGGAAGGCCTGAGGTCTGGTTCTTAATCTCGGGCCGCATGGATGTGTGAGAAGCGTTGGGGGAAGCAGCCGCCAGAAAGCCCGTGCCTCGTTCTTGCTCAATCCGCTTGAGCTCGATGTAAGAAGGAAGGCTGTAGCTCATGTCGGAGGAGATGAGATTGGCCTCACCGCTAAGTCTGTCTTCCCGGATTTTCATTCCCAGGACAGTCCGATGGCTTGCCGAGGGCGCATCGCTCATGGAAAACACTTGGGGAAAATGGACGATGAATATTCCCTGGTTCACGACGGGTGTTTTCAGCGGCAAAAGTCCCTTGCCAGGCGAGCCCGACTGATCCAGGCGGGCGAACTCAACATTGCAGTTTCTCTCCACGACGAGGCGGACAGGAATGTCCTCTTCATGCGTTTTGATAATGCCTTTCCAGGTTCCGATAAGCTCAGCTGGCGGACTAAAGGCTGGCGGCGAAGGATTTCCACCCTGAGAAACGGCTTTCAAATTTCGGGCATACCCTGGCATAAGTGCAGCGAAAATCCAGTCGCAGACCTGAATTGACGGGAAACTCTCACCGTTTATCAAAACGGCAACGGCTAGGCCTTGCGGGGGGATCATGGCCAGATGGGCCCGGCAGCCATCCATAACACCGCCGTGAGTGATGATAGGATATCCGAATCTTCTGCCGGTCTCCCATCCCAGCGCATATGAGGAATAGCGTACGTCAGGATCATGAGACCTTTGCATCGCGGCGATCGATTCGGGCTTGAGGATTGCCTTCTGATCAGGCTGAAGACGCCCTAAGTGCAAAAATGCAAACCTTGCAAGGTCATGGGCTGTAGAATAGATAGCTCCGGCTCCCCTCGTGTCCTGGTCGCAAAAGGGAATGGGAGTGAGCGTTGAGCTATATTTTTCGGCAATGTTAGGGCCTTGGGGTGGAGCGGTAAAGAGTGCCGCATGCTTCAGATTCAGGGATTTAAAGACATCGTTCATCAGGAATTCCGGGTATGGCTTTCCAGAGCTTTGCTCGATGATCGATTCCAGGATTGCGTAGCCAAGATTTGAGTAATTGTAACTCTCGCCTGGTTTGGACATGAGGCGGCCGTAGCGTTGGAGAGTTATTTCAAAAGGCGGTCTCTGTCGAGAAGATCCCGCGTAATAGAAGTTCCAGTACATGGGAAGCCCGGAGGTGTGATGAAGAAGGCGCCGGACCGTGGCATCGGAGGCGTCTCCCTCGAATGAGCGGAGTTTCACTTTTCCCAAATAAATGTTAGCTGGTTTGTCCAGGTCCACGAGCCCCCTTTGAACAAGAATCATTAACGCAGTGGCCGTAAACGGTTTTGTTGCCGAGCCAATCGGATAGAGGGTCTCGGGCGTGGCTATGATTTTCTTTTCAAGATTGGCCAGGCCGAAGGCTTCTTCCCAGATGATTTCGCCGTTTCTGACAACGGCTAAGGAGAGAGAAGGGACCTTTCCTTCCTCGACCAGGCGAACGATTTTTTCCCGCACATCGCCGAAGAGTTCTGGTCGGCCGGCTGTTTGGCCCGGCCTGACGCCAGCGCCGGCCTCGCCGACAACCATGCTAGGCTTTAATCCGCCGATATCCAGCATGAGGTATTGTTGGAACATAGCGTCGCGTTTCCGGTCAGCGGCGTCATAGTTTTGAGGCAAGGCGGACGAGCCGAGCGCCGACAACAAACTGGCCGCAAGGATACTGACAGCCGCCAACGATATTATTCGATTCATTTCAAACCTCCTCTATCATTCAATCTACCAAACAGCGAGTTCTGCTCGTGTTAAAAGCTTGCAGCGATTTCGACGACACTCATCGCTCTTGCTCCCATTCAACCCGCTTCAATTCGATGCATCCTGCTCGCCTTCTTCATGCCTCCATCGATATCACCTCAAACCTGTTGGCCAGGGCGGCGTTCCCTACTCGTCTTTCTTATCCCCCGAGTGCTCGCGGCTTCTCCGCTTCAGCTCTTGCGACACGGCCCAATTGATCACCCGGCCGATGACAAAATACATCAGCCAGATGGCGCCGACAGCAAGGGCTGTGATCAGCAGGGATTTCCAGACGCCGTGCTTTCCGACGATGTTCGGGTAGAGCATCAAGGCCACGAACACGGAAAGAACCGCGGTCCAGATCTTGAATCCTATTCCCGGTTTTGCCGCCATTACCTTTCTCCTTTCTCCTTTGCTCTATTTATGCTCAGCAGTCAATCTTGTCTCCCGCGTCTTCCAGATCCCTAGCCCTTTTTCCCTTGCTTCCTTCTCCAGGTCGATGTAGTGCTTCAAATCGTCAGGCAGGTATTTGTGGTCGACACGGGCGTAGCCTTTCTTGAGCAAGACTTCATTGAAACTCACCGAAGCCCTTTTCCCATAATAAATCTGGACAAAGGGATATCCTTTCTCGTCGTGAACAATACCCGCTGCGGTGTTATCAGTCGTCCAGGTGAATATCTTCACCAACTTGCCTTCCAATTCCCTCTTGGTGAAATCATAGACCTGATAGCCGATGGCTTCGTCCCGCGAGGGAGCGGCGATCCCGGTAAGGCGGGCGATGAACGTGTCGCCGATCTGCACCAGATCCCCACTAAGAACCTTTTGAATGACTCCTACATTGCCTGCGGCTGAAATTGCGACCGCAAGCACTGCCGCGACAATCATGGCTCTTCTTTTTATTCTAGACATCCGAACCTCCTTTTAAAGAACAGTTTTAGATTTATGGACATTATTCGCTCCGCTGGACCTAGTTCACCTTGCCCCGCACGCCGGCGATGGCCTCGGCCATCATCCGGCAGCTTTCTTCCACATTTTTCCTGGCCTCCACTGCGTTAAATCTTGCCGGATCGCCCAGATAGCCCAGGGGCGTCACCTTTTTCATATCCTTAACCCACTCGCCGATTTCGTTCATCGTCACTTTCGTCGGCTCGAGAGCCCGCGCCGCTTTCATCTTGACCTCTTCAGGGAAAAAAGCGGCTACAGCGCCGGTTTCCCAAGCGCCGGCATGAAGGTCCAGATATTCTGTGGTCTCGGTTTCCGTGGGCGGCGATTTGTGGATAAGAAAGAAGGGCTCATTGCCGCTCAGCCCTGCGCGCTTGGCGTCCTCTTCTGACATTAAATAACGGACATTGAGTCCGAGGCTCTTTTGGGCTTCGACGATCGCTTCGATGGCTGTTCGGATATGCAGGCCGTCTCCATGAGCATTGATGTTGTAAACGTTCTGGAATCCCATGCTTTTGAGGCAGGCCAGCATATCGTGCAGCATGGCTTTCATGGTTTCCGGGCGCACAGTGAAGGTTCCCGGAAAGACATGTGAGGTCCGGTTGACTCCCCAGTAAAAGGGAGGAGCGATGACCGCCTTGATTCCCCTCGATTCAAGCTCCCGCCGGGTCAGCTTGCACATCAGGTACCCAAGATAGGTGTCGATGCCGCAGCTCATATGGGGCCCGTGTTCCTCGACGACGGCAGTCGTCATCAGGACGATAGCCCCTTCCTTAGCCGCCTTTTCAACCTCCGGCCAGGTCATGTCAACCATGGTCTCGTGAAAGATGGAATAGCCGCCCGATGTCACGGGAGTGGTTTCTTGGTTCGAGCTGCTCCTTTCAGGGGTCGACGCGAAAACCGCGCCGAGCGAGAAAACCAAGAACAGGCTCACAAGCAGCTGCCCCGAACGACGAATGCAAAACAGGCCGCCCCTTTCCGACCCTGAGAATAGAAACGATATTGATATCATCTAATTTCTCCTTGTCACAGTTCATTTTTTTCTGGATTTTGCTTAACGGCAAAGGAAGCCCGCGAGCGCTGCGGCTGCCGCCAGAATTATGGTAAAGATCCAGAGAATGTAGAGACGACCCGGCTTGCCTGTCTCTTTTCTGGTGGCCTGCTTGTAGGCCGACAAGTACTTGAACGTATAGATCCGGGCCAGAAGTATGTTCGTCTTGTATCCCCGGCGGTCGAGCGCCGCCATGATCAAGATCAAAATAACAACGTTGGTAAGGATGGCCAGCACGGCCAGTCCGAAGAAAATGTTCTGCATGTTCATGCTATTTTCCTGCTCCGATGGCTTTCATGCCTTTCTCCATATAGCCCGTGAGAATCTCCGGCCTCCGGGCCAGATTCTCCAGATGGATGTGGAGGCTGACAACTTCGGACATGATCGCATCTGAGAGGAGAGCCAATCCGACTCCGGACCCGCCGTGGTCGTTGACGACGAACAGGAGCTTGTCCCAATCTGGCATCTGCCCGGTCCGCTCCTCGATAAAATCGATCATGTTGAAGCGGACCATCGGCCAGTAGAGGACTTCGGGATCACGGAGTACTGCCTGGCGGACGGCACTCAAGAGCCGCGAATAGCGGATGAAGAAAAGGTCATCCACTCGCTTCGCCTTTTGAGCCGACTTCAAATCCTTGGCCAGAAGAATGATGTTTTGGTCGATATCCACGCAGCCGCCGCCGGGCGCGACAGACTTGACCAGGAGGACGACAAGACGGTCCAGAAACTGAAAGCCGGTCTGGTCTGCTGGGACCTGGGCTGGTCCTGCTGCGCTGAATGTCGCCAGAACAAAAATCCCGGCGAGCATGACCACCATGAGCTTGACGATTTTTTTCATATCAGTCTCCTTCAGCTTAAAGTCATTGTCTACTGAATCAGTATAAGTGTGAAACAGGCCGTTGTCTGTAGACAAACGTCCTATTTTTAGGAATAGGATATTTGTCTATAGGACACTATCCCCGGGTCAATCGGGAATTCTACCTGCCCGCCGAAGGCAGCCCGGACGACGGGCGTCATTTGGGGAGCGCAGTGCTGGTTCACCTGTGTGGCCGGGCTGGGCCAATGCTCTGCCGGCTAGACCTTTTTCTGCGCGTCTTTGCCGATGCGGTTGATGAGCTCGAGCTTGTTCCTGACACCGACCTTCTGATAGATATTATAGATATGATTTCTGACCGTGCTTCCGGAGATGAAAAGCTTCCGCTCGATATCTTTGTTGCTTGCGCCCTGGAGGATCAGGCGGAGGATCTCTTGTTCTCTTGCTGTTAGCCCATAGCTTTCGATCAAGCTGTCGGCCCTTTCCCCGACAACCATAAAGGCGGACCTGAGCTTCACCCACATCCGGACAACAGTCGCGATGCCGGAAGCGATAAACAACAGGACGAGGACAGCGAACCAGGGCGTCCTCCAAAACGGCGGGATGAGCTGGATTACAACCTTTAATCCTTTTTCGTTCCAGACGCCGTCCGGGTTGGAGCCTTTGACGCGCAGCGCATATTCTCCTGGCTTAAGGCCGGAGAGGGTGACGGTGTTCTCCTCTCCGAGGGGAATCCATTCCTGGTCGCGGGGTTCCAATTTGTAAGCGAACTGGTTGAGCGACGGCATGACAAAACACAGGGCCGCGAATTCAAAAGCATACGTATTGAATCGGGAGGAAAGCTTCAGGGACCGCGATTGCGAAAGTAGGTTCCTGAGTTTCACTTCCTGGCCGTTCCGGTAAAAAGCCGTCCATACAAGCGGAGGGATGAATGGACTCTTCCTGACCTCCTCGGGCCTGAAGACGTTAAAGCCGTTGACTCCGCCGAAATACATCCGGCCATCGGCGCTCTTGGAGCAGGCTCCAATGTTGAATTGATTTCCCTGGATCCCGTCATGGAGGCTGAAGGCCGTAAACGTTCCGGTCTGGGGAGCGAATCTGGCCAGCCCGCGATTCGTGCTAATCCATAACAGGCCGGATTCGTCCTCCAAGATGCCGCAGACGACGACACCGGGCAGCCCGTCTTTCACCGCGAAATAATTCCACTTATTGCTTATCGGGTCGAACCTGTTGAGTCCGCTGTCCGTGCCCACCCAAAGGATTCTTGCGCCGTCCTCGTAAATGCAGTTGATGATATTGTCGCTGGGGCCTGTCCCGGAAGGCGAACTGACATCGCCGACATATCTCTTGAATTTTTTCCCGGACCTGTCCAGGCGGTTGAGCCCCGAGTGAGTTCCAATCCAGAGAGAGCCGGAGCGGTCTTCGAAAATCGCGGTGACGATATTTCCGCTCAGGCTGGCCGCGTCCGACGCATCGTGGAGATAGCGGCTGAAGCGATGCGTCCGCGTATCCAACCGGCTCAGCCCTTGATGAGTACCAATCCACAGGACACCGGGATCGGCGCGATCCGGCCGGATCGTATAAACTCGGTTGTTGGAAAGGGTTGCTGGATTCCCGGGATCAGAAAGGTAATGGTCGAAGCGGCCGGTCCGGGGATCGAGAGAGTCAAGGCCGCCGTCGTCCAGCCCTATCCAGACCCTTCCCGCTCCGTCTTGGCAGAGGGCCAGCACGGCGCCGGGACCAAGACCGCGGCTATCGGACGGGTTGTTGCGGAAGCGGCGCACCCGGCCTGTCCGTTCATCGATCTCGTCCATTCCCTCGTCGAATCCAACCCAAAGTTTTCCAGAATCGCGCTTCCATAGAGAACGGACATCATTCCGGCTGATGCTCCGGGGATTGTATTGATAGTGTTTGAAGTGAGGGAACTTGACTTGGCCGGCCAGACACTTGTTAATCCCTCCTCGTGATGTCCCGACCCACATCACCCCGGAGTCATCTTTCAGGATGGAGGTAATGTTATTGTCGTCGAGAGAATCTGCATCCTGGGAATCATGCTTGATTATAGAGTACTCGCCGGTTTTCCTGTCCCAAGTTCTTAAGCCGCTCCAGGACGTTCCGATCCAGAGCCTGCCCTCTCCGTCCTCGGCGAGGGCCGTGATCGATGGCGAAATAAGATCTGTGGGATGGGCTTCATCTCCAGTGAAGCGGATGAACTCTTCCTTGTCCGGAACAAATTGATTCAATCCTCCGCCCCTCGTCCCAATCCAGATCGTTCCCTGCCTGTCCTGGAAAATCGACCAGACGGTGTTGCTGCCGAGGCTTCGAGGATTATCGAGGATGAACCGGAAATTGGCGCTATCTCCTGATGCTGGATTCAGCCGGTACAGCCCGCCGTCTTGCGTTCCCACCCAGAGGAATCCCTGGCGGTCTGCGAGCAGGTCCCAGACAGCTCCGACGTTCGGGTCAAGTGGAATCCGGCTGAAGCTTTCTGTCTTCCGGTCGAATCTGTCGAGTCCATTGAAACGCGTGCCGACCCACAGGTTCCTGTTGTTATCCTCCTGGATCGCCAGAACGATGTCGTCGCTGAGGCTTGCCGGGTCGGCCGGGTTATGCCGGTATTGAACAAAAGCTTCCTTGCCTTTGTCGAACCTGAACAGTCCCTGGCCGTTCGTGCCCATCCAGATATCGCCGGCATGGTCCTCAATGACCGGATAAACGATTAGAGGTTGGGATATTGTTTTTTCGTCGGCTGACGGAGAATAAAAGGTAAAATCGTATCCATAATATTTGGCCAATCCCATGCCGGTGCCGAACCATAGAAATCCCTCTTTGTCCTGCAAGATACTCATGATGCCGGTAACTTGTTTTCCGGCAAACTCGGGCAAAAAGGATTCAAAGCGGATATATCTTCCGTCAAAAGGAGCAGCGGTCAAGGGGATTAGAATTAACAGATTCAAAAGCAAGCAAAGCAAAATCTTGATCAT
>Ga0315306_10000242_pt1 | contig 26306 bp, 32 predicted proteins | sample TDP1_MG_FD_203803 | JGI IMG/M metagenome (GOLD analysis project Ga0315306, IMG submission 203803) | Freshwater sediment microbial communities from Lake Towuti, South Sulawesi, Indonesia - TDP1 | ecosystem: Environmental > Aquatic > Freshwater > Lake > Sediment | place: Indonesia: South Sulawesi... | reverse complement strand
GTTCTTCCCTTGTAGAGTTGGCTGATCAGTTCTCTGAGTTCCGGTGTGCCGTTTGTATAGCCGTAGCCCAAACTAGTCTCAGCCAAGATATGCGATCCATCACCAACAAGTTCTCTGACAGTGAGTGGATGGACACCACTCTCGGTAAGGTTGTACCGGACAGCGTTCTCATATGTTGACTGCCATCGCTCCATCTTGAAGATTTCGATCTTCAAATATCTCTTCACCCACGCTTTACCAATCACAACAACTTACGAGACATCTGTTCAAAGTATTCCCGTGTGTAATATGTCTGAGCCGGTACTGCAATACTCGATGGATAGGTTGATAAGCTCTCAACTATGCAAAAGTTTCCCACATGGTGACATTTGCAACTCTATGCTACGTCTTTCGTGGAGGGAAGGTTCTTCTACTTTTCAAGTCAAAGGGGCTGTTCGGCGAAGGGAAGTGGAACTCCCCTGGAGGAAAGCTTCTCCGCGAAGAAGCTCCCGAGAGTGGAGCGGTACGCGAAGTATTCGAAGAGACAGGGTTAACGGTTCGAAACCTACGCTTTCATGGAGTTCTCAACTTCCATCTGGGTAGCGGCAAGAAGCTGGACCAAACGGTATTCGTCTTCTCTTCAAGACTAGCAAAGGGAAGACTCAAGCAGAGTGTCGAAGGCAAGCTCAGATGGTTCGCTAAGGTTCAGATACCTTATGATCAAATGTGGGACGACGACAAGGTGTGGCTTCCATTGATGTTTGAAGGTAAGAGCTTTGTCGGAAACTTCTATTTCAGCGACGGATATCAGAAGCTCGAAAGCTACAGTTTGGAGGAAATTGAGCCGAGCTAGTGGCTCACCTCAGGAATGATCAGCTTGGCAGCTGCCGAAATGATGTTCAGAGCAATCGATGGAAAGATGCCCATGACAATAGCTCCGATCGCGAGGCATAATATCGGTGCCCACATGACTGGCGAGGCGTCTTTGACATCTCTCAGGTGATCAGGCAACTTCCCAAAGAACACTCGCCACAGGAACCATAGGTAGTACGCAGCCGTTATGACTGCACTCAACGTAGCGATGAATGTGAGCAGGTTTTGTCCTTCGAACAGCCCTAGCTTATGGTTGATTCCACCTGCGAAGATCAGTGACTCGCTGAAGAATCCACTGAGTGGAGGTGTTCCGGCCAGGGTGAGAGCGCCGATTACGGACGCCACAGCGGTCATAGGCATTTTGGTTGCAAGTCCACTATATTGCCTGAGATCTCGGGATCCTGTCTGATGCATCAAGATTCCAGACGCCATGAAGAGGAGCGCTTTGCAGAGCGCGTGATTGACTATGTGGAACAATCCACCTGTCAAGCCCATCAAGGAACCTGTGGTCAACCCGAAAAGTATGTATCCCATCTGACTGACGCTTGAATAGGCGAACAGTCTCTTGATGTCAGTTTGAGCTATGGCCATCAAACCACCATACACCATAGTAACAACTGCCAGAGCCAACAGAAATGCGGAGACTCCCTTGAAGCTTGGGAAGAAGATTCCGAGTGAAATTCTTGTAATGGCATAGGCACCGCACTTGATCATCACCCCAGAAAGCATTGCACTTATCGGTGTAGGTGCCTCCGCATGGGCGTCAGGTAGCCACGTGTGTACAGGAAAAACTGCCATCTTGACCATGAAGCCAAAGATCATCAATGCAAAGATGACCATAGCAACATTCGGATTGATCTCTTCGATCTTATGGGCTAATTCTGAGATCTCAAACGTATGCGTTATGACGAAGGTAGCCAAGATGCCGAAGAGGAGGCATACCGCTCCGACATGAGTGAAGATAAAGTACTTGAAGCCGATCTTTGCTGCGCGCTCTGGAGTTCCCCAGAATACTATCAGGAAATATGAGGGGATCAGCATTAGCTCCCAGAAAATGTAGAACTGAAGCAGATTCGATGAGAAGACGACTCCGAGCATTCCACCTATGAAGAGAAGCGTGTTGCCGAAGTAACCTGCGTGGCCGTGCTCATGTTCCATGTATCCAACGGCGTAGACAGTCGCGAAGAAACTTACCAAGGCGATGATGAATGCTATTACTACACTCAAAGCATCAATCTGGAACCCAAACGTTACTCCAATTGAAGGTATCCAAGGATAAACATGTCTGATAGGAGTTGCACCTTTGGCGACTACGTCTGGAACCATTGAGCCCACGAGGATGACTGGTATCAGGGCTGCCAGCGTCGCCAACCATCCCACATGCCTCTCAAAACTCTTACTTCCCTTTCCAACCACATATACAATGATTCCCAAAACAAGCGGAAGGAAGACTGATAGCGCATCCGCGTTTCCTATCATCTCGATCTCCTCTCTATCTCAGAAATCCTCCGAAATATAGCGACAAGACAAGAAGCAAGATGAATGCAAATCCCACTAGGATCATGTTGTACGAGAGTATTCCTGTATGCGTCTTTCTGAAGTGGGAAGACAATCCAACCGCACCATCAGCAATCAGGTAGTTGAACCTATCGATGCCACTAAGCTCGGCATATTCGAAGAACAGGTCTGAGAATCTCTTTATCCCATTTGCAATCAGGTAGTTTAGGCCATCGATGCTAGTAACGTCAACATACTGATACAGGAGAACTGAAAGTTTCTGGATTGCACTTGCAGCTGCATAGTTAAGCCTATCAACAACACCGACTTCGAATCTGCTGTAGATGTTGCTACAGAGCCCAATAAGTCCAGTAACGACCACTCTCCTGTAAGCCGGGCCGAGATGGTTTCGGTGCAGGTTGAGCATTTTCCTCAGAACAAGGTTCCTTCCCACCATTGCGGCGAGTTCGCTTTCAGTCCTGCAATAGAGAAGGTAGGTTCGCATCCCGCCGACGATCAATACTGTGGCAACTAGGGTGAGAACAGCCCATCCCACATCTTCGTGGATTGCATGCATGATCTTTTCCGTAGGGCTGGCTGACACTGATCGAACGAAATGAGAAAGGCTCAACTTGAAGAACAGAGTTGATGTTGCCACGGTGCTCACTGTTGCCTTGTCCTAATTGCAGTCGCCCTAGATCATGTGCCCTTCGGGCACATCCTTAGGAAAGGATATGGGCTACATTCTCATAATATAACAGTAACTATTCAGATTAGTTCACCAAAGAGACTTAATGCTCCACCTGTCTGCAAACCTCTGTCCTCTTTTCGTCGCTCGAATCAAGTCACCTGTCAAAACAAATGTAGTAGGCTGTTGCAAGAAGAGCCCTGATCATGCTCGATGTTCAATTCGAACGTCTTATTGTTTTATAAGAACCTCTGGCAAGAATATGCGACGGGTTACAGATGAAAATCGCTCTCGTAGCAGACAGGAGTACTGCAACATCTTTCAAACTTGCTGGGTCAGCCGATGTCAGTGTTGTAGGGAACGCAGAAGAGGCAGAGAAGAAAATCGATGAGCTCATGGGGAGAAGTGACTTGGCAGTGATCCTTGTGATCGAGCGGCTAATTGACCAAGTTCCCGGATTGGCTGAGAAAGTTGCCGAGCGGGAATATCCGGTGATCATTCCTATCCCGGAGACGCGAGGACCAGTAGTCACGAAGACAGATCTCATAGTTGATCTTATTAGGCGAAAGGCAGGTATCGAGGTCAAACTGTAGTTGATTGAGATTTACATTTTCAAGGTGATCTGAATTGTCTGTGGGGGGTTCGGTGTTTCGCGTCGCCGGCCCATTCGTTATCGCTAAGGGAATGGCGGGTTCACGTATGTACGAACTCGTAACCATCGGGGAAGAGGGCGTTATCGGCGAGATTATCCGCCTCGAAGGTGAAACCGCGGCGATACAGGCCTATGAAGAAACGGCTGGGATAATACCCGGTGAAAAGGTCGCAGGAACTGGCAAGCCGTTGTCTGTGGAGCTCGGTCCGGGCGTTATCGGGCAGATCTACGACGGAATTCAAAGACGCCTACCTGTCATCCAAGAAATGGTCGGGCCACGAATCAGAAGAGGCGTAATGACGCCTGCAATTGACCATGAGAAGAAGTGGGAATTCCAGCCAACGGTGAAGAAGGGATCGAAAGTTGCTTGTGGAGACGCTATCGGAATCGTAGAGGAAACCCCACTAGTCAAGCACAGAATTCTCGTCCCCCCGTGGATCAGTGACGGAAGAATCGAGGAGATTCAGAGGGGCAAGTTTACTGTGACCGAACATGTTGCTGGGGTGAAGACTGAACGGGGCTCAGAGAAGTTGTGTTTGATGCACTCGTGGCCTGTACGTCAGGCTAGACCTTTCGCAATGATGCTGCCAACAGATGTCCCATTGGTGACTGGTCAACGGATAATTGACGCATACTTTCCGTTAGCGAAAGGCGGGACGGCGACAGTACCTGGAGGTTTCGGAACCGGAAAGACTGTTCTTCTGCAGTCCTTGGCCCAGTGGGCTGACGCGGATATTGTGATCTTGGTGGGATGCGGTGAGCGGGGGAATGAGATGGCGGATGTCCTTGAGAAATTTCCAAGGTTGAAGGATCATCGCTCAGGCATGCCTCTAATGAACAGGACAACAATCATCGCGAACACCTCAGATATGCCCATTGCCGCAAGAGAGGCAAGCATCTACACCGCGATAACGCTTGCTGAGTATTACAGAGACATGGGCCACGATGTTGCCTTGATGGCAGATTCTACTTCTAGGTGGGCTGAAGCTCTTCGAGAGATATCTGGCCGACTGGAGGAGATGCCCGGAGAAGAAGGATACCCGGCGTATCTGGCTTCAAGGCTCGCTGAGTTCTACGCGAGATCTGGCAGAGTGAAAACCTTGAGCAGCGAGGAACGATTCGGATCCATAACAGCGATCGGAGCAGTCTCTCCGCCTGGCGGGGACTTCTCAGAACCAGTAACGGGTAATACTCTGCGCCTGACGAAGGTGTTCTGGGCACTTGATTTCGCTTTAGCCCATCGCCGACACTTTCCTGCAATCAACTGGTTCATGAGCTACTCTGAGTATATGCGCACATTGGAACAGTGGTATGAAAAGATTGGTGCGGGCTGGTCGAGACTCCAAGAAGAGGCGATGACTCTGTTGAAGGAAGAAGAGGAGCTGAGGGAAATTGTATCACTGGTTGGAGCTGAGATTCTAGGCGACAAGCAGCGCTGCGTATTTGAGGCAGCAAAGATGCTGAAGGAATACTTTCTGCTGCAGAGCGCGTTGCACCCCGTCGACATGTATTGTCCTTTGAAGAAAACGTATGATATGCTTCGTCTAATCTTGAGATTCTACGAGAAAGCCAAGATGGCCGTAGATCTGGGAGTGTCACTGACTGATGTGCTTTCACTCGGCGTGAGAGAGGATCTGATTCGAATGAAGATCATCCGTCCTGAAGAATTCAGCGACGCAGCTGTGACGATCGAGAGTAAGATGGATGAGCAATTCACCCAGATCATCCAGAAGGCAGGGCAGGAGAAGCAGACATGAGCGTTCTATCGAAAACTGGAAGACTATTTCTCACCACTAGAGAGATCTCAGGCCCGTTGATATTCGTCGAATCTACAAGCGGAGTCGGTTATGGAGAACTCGTCGAGGTGACCGATCCCAGCGGCAGAGAGAGGACCGGACAGGTAATCGATGTCAGTGAGAGGGTGACGGTGGTCCAAGTCTTTGAAGGGACCTCTGACCTCGATGTTCGCACTACAGCAACCCGCTTCACTGGAGAAAGCATCAAGATACCAGTCTCCACCGACATTCTTGGCCGGATGTTCAGCGGTAGCGGGAAGCCCATAGATGGCGGTCCACCGATAATCCCTGAAGATTACTGGGATATTCACGGCATGCCGATCAATCCGTATTCGAGGGCACACCCGGTAGACTTCATTCAGACTGGGCTTTCAGTCATTGACGGAATGAACACTCTGGTGCGAGGGCAGAAGCTTCCCCTCTTCTCCGGCACGGGCATGCCGCATAAGCTGGTAGCTTCTCAAATCGTGAGGCAGGCAAAAGTCAGAGGTGAGGAAGAAGCCTTTACGATAGTCTTCGCAGCTATGGGCATAACTTCAGAGGAGGCTAGGTTCTTCGAAGAAGACTATGCGAGAATGGGTGTTTTAGGCCGTGTGGTCATGTTCGTCAATTTGGCTGAGGACCCGGCTATAGAGAGGATCTTGACTCCAAGAGTGGCTCTGACGGCGGCAGAGTACTTGGCCTTTGAGCATGACATGAATGTTCTTGCGATTCTTATCGACATGACGAATTACTGCGAAGCCTTGCGTGAAATCTCCGCTGCCAGAGTGGAAATCCCCGGCAGACGCGGCTATCCGGGATATATGTATACAGACCTTGCATCCATCTATGAGAGGGCTGGAAGGATTCATGGAAAGAAAGGATCCGTGACTCAGATGCCCATCCTGACGATGCCCGACGATGACATAACTCACCCAATTCCTGACTTGACAGGCTACATTACGGAAGGACAGATAATACTAGACAGGGGAATGTTCAAGATGGGCATGTATCCGCCCATTAATCCCCTGCCATCTCTGTCCCGGCTGATGGATAAGGGAATAGGTCCAGGAAAGACTAGGGAAGACCACAAGCAGTTGTCTGACCAACTTTACTACGGGTATGCCCAAGGAAAGGTTCTGCGAGAGACTGCGCTGGTTTCAGGAGAGGCGGCCCTGACAAGTGTCGACAAACTCTACCTGAAGTTCGCAGACAGGTTTGAGAAGGAGTTCATAGGCCAGGGCGTAGACGAGAACCGAGACATAGAGAAGACGCTTGACACAGGCTGGGAGCTCCTATCGATACTTCCTGAGTCTGAGTATGCGAGGATTGACCCCGATATCATAAAGAAGTTCCATCCGAAGCACAGAAAGTAGCGTGCGGAAGAGTAGCCTTGTCAGTCGAGCTTGCGGGCATACATCCGACGCGGATAGAGCTTGTAAGGCTAAGACGTCGGAAGGCGCTGGCCGAAGGGATCGTGGACATACTCAAGAAGGACTTGGATGCGCTGACAGGCGCCCTTTTCGAACTTGCGCAGGGAATACCGCCGATGCGTGGCCAAATCCGAGAAGCATTGAGAGAAGGCTACGAGTTGTTCGTTGAAGCTGAAATGATTGTAGGATCGAGGAAGATTGAGGAAATATCACTGGGAGCGAAACCAATCGAATTCGATGTTCAGATAGGGGTGAGAAGCGGCCTTCTTGGAATCCAGCTTCCAACCTTCGAGTTTGTCGAGGCGAAGGGTGGAAACGGTGAGCCTCGGTACAGCCTCTTGGACACCCCTGCGAAGCTAGACGAGTCGGCCTTGAAGATAAGGGAGGCGCTGACCCGTGTTGTCATGCTGGCAGAAGTGGAAGCATCGCTCAAGGCGATCCTAGAGGTCATGTCTGTCAAGAGGCGACAGATCAATAGGCTTCAGTACAAAGTTTTACCTCAGCTCGACACAGCCATACGGTACATCGAGTTGATCCTAGAAGAGACGGAGCGTCAGGACGCGATCAGGGTAAGAGTCCTTCAAAGGAAGAGGAAAGAACGTGCATGATCGCCAAGAACCAGATATGGTCGTGATGCTTTCTGGCTAGGAAGGAAGCACCAAAGGTACTGATTGAGCCATCTAGCAGAGTAGTTGAGACTCTGAGGCTGGCCATGGTGGAGGTGGGATTGCACGAACTCGTTCGCCGCACCGGCAGCAGCTCCCAGCTAATGGAGAAGTGGGCCAACGGAAGCGAATGGGTTCCCCTTGACGTGATCAAGGAGGTCTGCGAAATAAACCGGAATCTCCCAGAAGCACCTTCTTACTCCAAGAATCTATCCGAGTGCACATCGGGCACCCGTTTCAGAATAACCGCAAGAGAAGAAGTTGAGAAGCCGGCAACGCCCGTCAGGACGGAAGTGACACCTCCAGAAGCTGAGACCTTAGCCAAGAGGCTCGAGAAGCCCAGCACGGCTACCCGAGTGCCGGAGGCGTCTCGTCAAATCACCAAGGTTGCTACTGTATTGTTCATTGTTCCATTGGCTGGGGCGGTTACAGGGTTCCTAGCGGCAGGACCGTGGGGTGCGGTGGTAGGCACCGTGACGAGCTACGTCATCGGAACAGCTTTAACATTTCTTCTCCTTCTTCCTAGGAAGACGCGCGGTACCTAATCTGGACAGGGCTGCCGAACGTTCCATGCCTTCCTTCCGAGAGGCCGACTCGCTTTAAAAGCAAGCGCTGCTATGGTTCGCTCCGAGTATGACCTAGGGGCCCTATTGTTGAAGCCATCTGAAGTTGAGCTCAAGAGAGAATACGACTTGCTGCTCAGCTCGCTTGACAAAATGAAAGCTGACGCCGAGAAGACATACAAAATGAATCTCCTAATCAAACTTGATGAAATGAGCAGACTAGGGGGCAAGCATCCGCTATATTGGTTCTTCATCTTTCTATATCATGTGTTGAGATCGGGGTTTGTCAAGCTCCTATTGGAATGTGCGAAAGAACGGTGGTTCAAACCGAAGGACGAATGGGAGTACACGACGACTGATGAACATCAATTCGCATATGTCAAGACACTCGATTACGTGAAAGCAACTGACAAGCAGTGGCCGTCCGACTTCTCTATTGGTCTTGCAAACCGTGGATTCAAGAGCATTCGTCTACTAAAGATAGAATGGCACGGAATATTCTTCCATCCGAAATTGACTGAATGGAAAGACATCAAAGAAGACCTTGAAAGCCTGTAAACGGCGCGATCAGAGCTATCATCACGGATTTTCAACAAATCTGCAGCCATGACCCCCTGAAGAGCTGATCTGATCTTATAGTACTGCAAAATGCCTCGCGCCACTCGCGCCCTCAATTGAGAGGATGGGATAGAAGCAGATCGCGCATGCTTATTCTGGGGTCATCCAGTTTCCTCCCAAAAAGTTACGTATCTCTTGAACCTACTAACGATAGCTTCGCTGAACCGTGTCGGTGGTTCCAAGATGAGTGCATGGAAGTACAAGAAGGTGATGCCAAAAGTCCTTGTCCGTAAGCTACGGCTCATTCCGGCCAAGGACATGGTTGACCTAGTTGGAAGCTCACCTGATCGAATATGCTCAGAGCTTGCGAAAACGTCGTACCAAAAGGAAATCTCAGAGATGTCGCCTCAGCAACTTAGCTCAATTTCCATGGAGGAGGCGCTCCTGAAGAATTTTCTCAGAACCCTTGATGAGATTGCCCGTTCTTCCCCGAGGGATATTCGCGCCCTGCTCACAAGAATCTTGATGAAGTTTGAAGCCAGCACGCTGAAGGCCATTCTAAGAACAAAATCTGCTGGACTAGAGCTTGAACAAGCTATGAGATACGTAATGCCCGCCGGGAGACTAGATGCGGCCAGGTGCGCAGACATCATAAGGAATTCGAAGAACATCGGCGATGTTGTCAAGCTTGTCTACGACACAGAGTATGGACCCGTGCTGAAAGACGCTTTGCCGGAATACGATAAAACCGGAGCCTTGTTCCCACTCGAGACAGCGATAGACAGATTCGTATACGGCAGAGTAATGAGGGCTGCTAAGAAACTGAGAGGGCTAGACAAAAAGATCGCTGCTACTGTTCTTGGGCTAGAGATTGACACGATGAACATCAGAGTTCTACTAAGGTTCAGAGAAGCGGACATCAGTCATGATCGGGCAACACGGTACTTCCTGCCCGTATCGGATGTGTTCGGCCAAGAGGCCCTCAGCGAAGCTATGCAGACAAAAGAAGTCAAGTCTGCGATTGAGCGACTACTGGAGGCTGCGGAGTTCAATTTGGCTAGAGACTACCAACTGCTACTGAAGGAACTGATGAAGGAGTATGAGGTTCACAAATCGTTGTCGCGTCTGGAAGTAGTCCTCGACAGAGGTCTTCTTGAGACAAGTCTCAGAATGTTAAAGAGATATACCTCGTTCTTCAACATCGGATTCCTCTTAGCCTTTGTGAACTTGAAATGGTTCGAAATGCGGAACCTGAGAGCAATAGTTAGAGGAGCAGACGAAAAGATTCCTTCAGATAGGACGCGGGAGTTGCTTATACTTCCGTCCTAGCGAGCTGATTGGCTGGCTTTCTCTCTCTGAATTCTGATCTTACGCTTTTCGATCCAATCTCTCAATGCTAGGCTTTTGTCAATCGGATCCAACGATCTCATGTCAAGAAGAGAAGGCGGAAGTGTTGACGCTCGCTTGTAGCGTGCCCTTCGAGATTGCTCCTGAAGCTTCTTCTCAAGATTGAGATAGAGCCTGCGGATTCTAACTACTATGGAGAAGACACGTTGCTTTACGCTCATTATCAGAAGGCGTCTCTTGTAATCACTTAGGCGTTTGCTTTCGCCATGTAGGCGTAACAGCATATCTTGTCGCTTCAATCTGCTGACAGCGTCCTCGATTTCTCTGCTTACTTGACGTCTCCTCGATCTTTCTTTGGCTGTTCGGAGTTCTTTCTTCAGTCTCTCAGATTCCTTTTCCAGTATAATATGCTCAGAAAGGTGAGGATAACGCATTGAAAGGGCTTGATATTCAGGAGTTTCTCGCGTTACAGTCTCAGGTGCTGCGCTCATGAGCTTCTCGAAGTAGGAGTAGTACTCGTCGCCTTCTTTCATAGCTTCCACGGAGTCGGCATCATTTAGATAGTGCCAATGACCATGAAAGATATCAGCAGACCGTATATGGCCAGAGCCTCCGACAGAACTACCCCTATGACGTTCGACGAGTAGGACTCAGGCCTTTCAGCTGTTGCTCCAATCAACGAAGATCCCGCATAGCTGATTCCAGCGCCCGCGGCACCTGTTCCTACCGCTATGATTATCCCGGCCATCAAAGCTCTGGTAGCAGCCTCCATAGTCTTCAAACTTGGCAGTTTCGATATGAGCATGAAAGCAATCAATAGCCCATAGATCGCTAGCGCTTCACCTAGAACAACTGTGATGATCAATCTGCTGAGCAACTCTGGTTTCTCGGTTCCAACGCCCGCCATGGCCGTCCCACAGATTATGATTGCTGCAGCAGCTGAAATTGTCGGGACGCCAATCGACAGCACTATTCCGATTAGACCTGTGAGGTTTGGATCAAGCATTCTGATCGCTCCTTAGGAATCCTTATGTGAACTTGAATGGTTTAAAAGGAATTCCCTCGCCTGAGTAAAACTTCGAGAACCACTCTATCCAATGAAGACGGAGCGTGTGTACGAAGACAATCAATCCCTCAATGATCATCACAAGCAACGTTCCTGTTGCTATAACCGGGATACTCATGAGCGGGAAATGTCCATGTTCTACTTTTCCGAGCACCAAGAATAGGTAGTTCATCACGCTATGCACGAGGCCAAGCGCCATCAACCGGCCATACGATAGAGTATGGCTGAGCGTTTCAGCGAACACTTCCACACCAAATCCAATGCCCTCCATGAAACCTTCTGCAATGCCCGTGAAGACGACCAGGAGAATGAGTGGCGCCATGACCAGTCCTGCCATCATTGGAAGGCCCTCAGCGAACCACTTGGAAATGCTTGATATTCCACCCCAGTAAGACCACATCAGCAGCCCTCCCCAAAGTAGCCATAGCCACGAGATCGGGATTGGCGCGTGTTTGAACTCACGTTCCTTAATGTTGTTGACAAGTTTCAGGATCAGGCCAAGGCTTATGTGGAGTGTACCTACAAGTATGGCGAATCTTATCATTTTCATGGGCTCATGCATTGGCTCGAATCCGCCGATATAGAAAGGGCCTATCCGACCAAGGTTCACTGGGTGTAGAAGGCCTGATGGACCGAAGAACTCGCCAAAGATAAATCCCCAGATTATGGCGCACAATCCCAACAGCATGAACATCTCACCGCTGATGAGAAGGTATCGCACTATATCTCCTACTTTCTCCATGTCGACTTTTCTTTTGAGATAGGTCAGAAGAGCTCCCATGACTACGAATAGAGCCCCCTGCCCAACATCAGCGAACATTATTCCAAACAGTATTGGAAACGTTATGGCCATGATTCTAATTGGGTTGACCTCGCGCGCAGATGGATACCCAGAAGCGAGGGTTAGCTTTTCGAATGCTCGTATGAAACTTGGCACTGGTTTGAGCACTGTTGGCTCCTTTTCACCATGAGCGATATGCTCCTTCGAAACTACACAGTTGCCGTTGGTCGCCTTCCGAATTGTCTCCATGGCCGGCTCCAAGTCGGTGTCAGGGACCCATGCCTCAAAATAGATGGTCTTGGCGGTTCTAACAAACTTATCCTCCGCCTCAGCGACCTGCTTTTCCCTTTTCACCATTCCCTCCAGAGTAAGCAGGTCCTCACGAATCTCTCCGAGTTTAGTCTTTGTCTCAACTGACTGCCTTGCCGTTTCAGCGAGCCTCTTTAGTCTTGACAGATCTCTAGCAAGCGTCAGCCGTGTATCAATGACGGATTTTCTGAGTTCAAGAAGCCTCCTGCTTACTTCGACCTTCTCCTCCATAGTCATCGCCTTTAATCTGTCTACTAACGCCTTACGATCTGCCAGCCCTGAAGTCACGGTCTTCTCTTCCATTTCCGACAGTTCGCGCTCAACCTCAGCCAGAATGTCTATTGGTCGCTTCTGCAAGGAAGCTTCTTCGATTACTACGCCACTCAGCTCTACATCTAGTGCCACGGCGAGTTGGTCGATTCTAGAAAGAAGTGCTGAAGACTTGGCGAAGGACTCGATGGGAAGTTCCGCCAGTTTTGCTTCAGCCATTGCGAGCACTTTTCCTATTGGCTCGTTTGTGACAGGTATTTGTTCAGAGGGGATCTCGACTGATTCTAGGTTCAGGTCTTTGAAAGATGCATCAATCTTCGAAAGAATGTCCGTGCACTTGGTTATGACTTCGGGTGGGACCACGTGAGGGACCAGAGAGCCCTTCCAAATATCTAGCTTCTCGCGCATGTCAACGAATTGAACTATGCCCGCCTCTCCGAGTGATCGAATCACGGCGTCGATATTGTCCTCAAAGACGATAGCAGCAATCTTTCGCATCTCCGTCATGACAAGTCCCATCTTGCTAGTCGGCGGAAACCCTTTAAATTCTTCGCTTGAATGCTGGCGTGAACCTTGGGAAAAAACCAGTTGTGCTCTTCATATCCACGGCCCAGCGTGATTTCAAGTTGTTATCCATCAACACATTGTAGGCTGGCGAATCTGCTTCGAAGGGAGCCTTACGAGATGCGGAAGAAGAATGAGTCTTCCGTTCACCATTCTGGAAGGCAGTGATATATATTCAGAGCAGTCATCTATAACCGGGAAAGTTCAGATGTATTTCCTCATTATCACACTTGTTGGGGCTTGGCTAATCGCCGAGGGTGCCCTAGCCACATTCTACGTGTATCCCCCGCCTTTCTGGATAGTCGTCAGGGTTGTAAGGATCCTGCTGGGTGCAGCCATTCTCTTGGAGGCTCGACGAATAAGGGTGAAGTATCATGTTGATGAGAAAGAGAGGAGAGAGTTTTGGAAGCTAAAGCAGGGATACATTGATCTCTTGACTTTGGTCGGTGTGTGGACAGCTGTGGATGGAATAGGGACAGGTTTCCTAGGATACGTTTACCCAATAGCTACCTGGCAGATAGTTCGACTGATGAGGATAGTGGTGGGAGCAAGCCTGATCGTTGGCGGTCGATACTTCACCTCGAAGCTACAGCTGTCCTAAGCCGTGGCTTTTCTGCTAACGACCTGAATGGCCTCAAGATACGGCGGTGGAATACCTAAGACTTCCCAGTCAAAAACAATCTTGGATTGGAACGGAGTTCCACCAGCCTTGTAGAACTTGGAGAAGCCCTCAACCCACATTAGACGAGTGGTGTGAATGAAAACGACGAGTCCCTCAAGTGCAATGGCTGGTAGAGAGCCAAACAGAGCGACCATAGGATTGTGACCTCCGACCTCTAGGATCATTGAGCTTACTATGCTATGCGCCAGCGACAAAGCTAGTATCCTCAAATAGGAGATCGTGTTGCTAACTGTCGAGATGACAGCTTCGACGAAGAAAACAAGGCCGTCTAATCCTTCTATGCCCATCCGTCCCAGAAGCATCAACATGAGTGGCATAAGGATTCCCCACAGCATTATAGGGCTAGCAGTCAGAGCGAAGAGGTTCAGCCCGAACGAGAAGATTGAGTACATTAGTCCAATGTAGAACCAGAGCCAGCAAAACCCTTCAAAGAAGGCTGCTCTGAATTTGCGCACGAGCAACTTGTTAGCAATGTTCAAGACTAGTGAAAATGAGATGTGAAGCGTCCCAACCAGAAGGGCCATCTTGAACATCTGCATCGGCTCGTCGATCGGGCGAAATGGCAGAACTATTCTTAGAGGATCAGGTAGAGCAATCTTGGACGGTAGATAGGATACATGGTAACCAAAGAACTCGCCGAGCAAGATCCCGCCTAGTGCTCCAGACAGTCCACAGACAATCAGTAGCCCCCCGCTTTGGAAGACGTAACTGAGGGCGCCCCCTGCTTGCTCACCTCTCCTACCCAGAGCAAACACTGCTAGTCCTACAGAGGCAAGTATGAGGCCGTGTCCTACATCCGCGAACATGAAACAGAAGACGAACATGAACGAGAGCACCATAAACCAAGTAGGGTCAATCTCGTTGTAGGATGGAACTCCGAAGGACAGGACTAGTTTCTCGAATGGTTTCAGAAATCTGTGATGGTTAACCAGTGACGGAGGTTCTTCTTCTGGATTTGGATCTGCGAAACTGATGTCGCAACATCCTTCTGTTACCTTGTTCACTCTTTCTACTAGTTCACGCTGTGAGCGACTCGGGACCCACCCCGTCACACGAGCTTCTCCACGAGCCTGAGAAGGCAACCTTGCCACCGAGACGTAGAGATCTAGGTTGCCAACATCCGACAGAGTTCTGATAAGGTCACCGAAGTACTTCCTGTCCTTCAGCCACAAGTCAAGCCGTTTCATCCTCAGAGGTCGAATGGACATACGCATTCTTCCGGCGGCTCAAGGGCTTCCGTATATCTACCGCGCTGCGATATATGTGTTAGATCGCTTGGAAGCTGCCACGGAATCAAAGAAGGACACTTTCTGAGAAGAGGCGTAAGGTTCGAGAGGTCGGCAGACTTCTTTGTATCTTGACAGGTAGGATATTCGCGAAACTCTTTTAATATCTCATTTCGATTTAGAAGTGCTCAGGTGTTGGCTATGCCTACAGCTCTTCAGATAATCATGGATGCTGAAAGAGAAGCTGCAAAGATACTTGATGAGGCAAAGGCGCAGGCAGAGAAGATCAAGAGAGAAGCTGAAGAGAAGGCTCAGAAGGTCTTCACAGAAGCTTACGAACGGGCCATCTCCGAGGCGGAGCAAGAAGCCGGTGAGCTGAAGAAGACTGCCAAGGATCACGCAGAGCGCGAGGCAAGGGCCATGCTGCAAGAGGCTGAGAAGGAAATAAGGAAGATTCGAGGGGAAGCAAGTAAGAATCTTGAAGCAGCAGTGCAAGTCGCGTTGAAGGATATCCTGTCGAGCTCGTGAGAACGTGGAATCGGAAGCACAGAAAATCACAGACCAGATTCTGATAGACGCAAGAGAGGATGCAGAATCTCTCATCATCGAGACACGGAAGTCAGCTGAGATAATGCTGGAAAGGCAGGTTGAACTAGGCCGTCAGAAAGCAGCCGAACGAGTCTCATCAATCGTGGGTAAGGCTAGAAATGAGTCCGATATCACTCGAGGGATGGTCTTTTCTGACGTTAGAAGAAAGGCTGGATGGATGGTTCTGTCTGAGAAGGAACGGCTGATAACAAATGTCCTAGATGAGGCAAAGTCTCGACTGACAGCTCATGCAAAGACACAGAAGCACATACCTGAATTGGAAAGAATGATCCTAGACGCAGGGATTGCCCTTGGTGGCGGGGAACTTCAGATCCTCTTGAACGATCGCGATTCGGCCCTGTCGTTGAATCTCAATGCCATATCGAAAGCGATTTCGAAGAAGACAGGTAACATGACAGAGCTTGAACTCTCCAAGGAAAGAATCAAGGCTTCTGGCGGCGTCATCGTCAAGTCAGCCGATGGTAAGGTCGTCTTGGATAACACGTTCGAGGCCATGCTCAAACGACGCGAAAGGGAATTGCGTCTCAAGATTGCACGAGTTCTTTTCAAATAGGCCCCAGTTTCCTAACCTGCGGGTTTCATAAGATCTCTCTTGAGTAACATTGATGAATTGCAGGAGCTCTTGTCCTTGCCAAGAGAAAAGTTGCGTCGTGAACTAACAGAGGAAAGATGGTAAAAGAAGCTTCACTTCGATCTAGAGCGCACTACCGAATCCTATGCATTTGAAGAGAATCGTTAGCAGCTGTGAAGGAGAAGGCAGGATTCTACTTGAGGATCATCTGAGTTCGATCAGTTCCAGCGGATTCATACTGTGGTGTGAGTTCAATCGATTTGGTGGGGCAAACGTCTTCGCATTGGGCACAGTGAGTGCACCTGTCAAGATAGAACATCGGACGCTTTCCCTTCTCATCGTTAATCATCTCAATCACCTCTGCTGGACATACTCTGAAGCACATTGAGCATCCGATGCACCTGTCTCTGTAGAAGACGATCTTGCCTCTGAAGTCGCTGGGTATGTGCACTTTCTCCTTGTCCTTGAAGGGGTATCTGAGAGTGACTGCCTTCTTGAATATGTGCCTAAGTAGCTCTCTCTGCATTGCCACTATTCTTTCCTCCTTCTCCCATATTTCTTGAGTTGGTCCCAAGTCCACACCCATTCTCTGCCGCTTGAGGGTTCAATGAACCTCGATGTTCTATCCATGCAGCACATGCACGGATCGATTCCTGCTAGGATAATGGGGATATCTGCGACACAGACCTTGTAGTCTCCCTTCGATGTTAGCATCTCAACCAGTGATGCCAGATTTCCAAGTGTCGGCGCTCGAACTTTGTATCTGGCTGGCTTATCCGTGCCGTCAGATCTGACGTAGTGTATGTCTTCGCCTCGTGGGGCTTCGACTCTACTCACGGATTCTCCTCGGGGGGGTGTATTCGGTAGGCGGATTCGGATCGGTCCGGTCGGCAAATTGTCAAGGCAGTAGTGAACTTGTCGAATGGCCTCAATCGTTTCGTAGACTCTTACGACCACGCGTCCGAAAAGGTCGCATGTGTCGGTTGTTATCACCTCGAAGGGCACTTCGTCGTGAGCCGCATAGGGGTCTTCAGCCCTGACATCAGACTTGATTCCTGAGGCTCGAAGTGTAGGGCCGACAGCGCAGTGCTTGAGCGCTTCTTCTCGTGTGAGTATGCCGATCTCCTTCGTTCTTGCGAGTACTGTTGACTCGTTTGCTGCAATCTTCTCGTAGTACTTCGTTCGTTCCTCCAGGGTGTCGAGGCCTCTTCTTATCCTTGTGGCCAATTCCGGGGTGATGTCCCTTGTCACGCCTCCTATCGTCATTAGTGCAGTTGAGACGCGGTTGCCTGTCATTTCCTCTATCAGATCCATGACGACTTCGCGGTCTCGCCAGACGTACATCAAAAGTGTGTCAAAGCCGATTTCATGGCCTGCGATTCCAATCCAAAGGAGGTGGCTATGTATACGGTTCATCTCCTCAATTATAGTCCGGATGAATTCTGCGCGTCTGGGAATTTCTCGCCCGTAGAGATATTCCACGTTTTGAGTGTAGCAGATAGTGTGGGCGACATTACAGATTCCACAGATGCGTTCAATAAGCGGAATATTCTGTATGTAGGTCCGCGATTCCGCCGCCTTCTCTATTCCCCTATGGGCGTATCCTATCCTTACCTCGGCGCGGACAACATCCTCTCCATCCACCCAGAAGGTGAAGCTCTCCGGCTCCTTTAGCGCCGGATGCTGCGGCCCAATGATTACACTGAACTCAGGCATGTCTTTCACGCTTTCCTAATGGGTTCGGGTCGTACAACCTTGTACTCTTTCCTCAGAGGAAACACATCTCTGGCCCAATCGTCCGAAAGTACCAGTCTTGCCAGATTTGGATGTCCCTTGAACTTGACTCCTAAGAGATCATGTACCTCTCTTTCATACATGACGGCTCCAGGTAGTACGTCAGTCAGAGTATCAATCTCTGCCGCTGTCTTCGGAACCGCTGCTTTGAAAGTTATCTTGATCCCGGCACAGGATAGGTGCGGCATCACGTCTATTGTCTGCCCTGAGTCGGTACCTGTAATCGTTGATATGTGAGTTATCCCGTACTTCTCCACAACCTTTCTTATGGATTCCTTGTAGCTTTCTGTCTTCACCGTGACGAAGATGCTTCTCGCTCTCTGTACCTTGGTCTCTAAGACTTGGTCGCCTAGTAGTTCTCTGATCTCCGACGCAAGTTTCTCCTCTCTTTCTAGACTCAGTTCTAGCCGCCTCGAATCTTATTCACGAGTGTAGCCACTCCATGGATTATGTTCTCAGGTTTTGGAGGGCACCCATAGACGTATGCTGCGACGGGAATCACAGAATCAAGGCCCAGGTAGCAATTATAGCAGCCTCTGAAGACTCCGCCGCTCACGCAGCAGTTACCAACTGCGACTGTGAATTTCGGCTCGGGCATCTGCTCCCAAACACGGATTAGGCGATCTCTAGTCTGCCTAGTGACTGGGCCAGTAACAACCAAGACATCGGCGTGACGTGGACTGCCCTTCAGCAGGGCGCCGAACCTCTCAAGGTCGAATCGTGGCGTAAGCGCCGCTACAACTTCTATGTCGCATGCATTACATCCAGCAGTGTTGAAGTGAATGAGCCAAGGGCTGCTCGCTCGCGCCCAGCTTACGAGTCCCAAGATCCCACCGACAACCCAAACGACATGAGTCTTCGAACCTTAAAGGTTTCGAAGAGATGATGTTGTCCAAGCAGACTACATCGCGCGAGCCGATCTTCTTGACTTCTTCTTCTCTGTTGCAGTATGTCACTCTTGAGAACAGAGGAAGTCTTAAGTAGAAAACGTTCAAGATCGATACGCAATCATTAGGTCTTGGAGTTCGAACTGGAAATGCAAGAGATTCTGCTGTCTATTCCATTTGGGCTCTTCATCGCGGTGTTGCTAGCAGCATCCCTGTACTGGTGGGGAGGAAGAATCTCAGCCAAAGGAAGGCCGTCTGACGCGAAGATTGCTTCATATGCATGCGGAGAAGAACTTCCTGCAGAGAAGCTTCAAGTCAATCTGCAAAGGTTCTTTGTGTACGCTGTCTATTTCATGATCTTCGACATCCTCGCCTTCATGTTGGCCACATCTCTCGCGAGTCCTGGAAGACTGCCAGCGGCCTACGCCCTTGTTCTTTTCCTTGCAATCGCTATGTTGCTTCCTTTGGTTAGACAGAAGTGAATAGGAATGAAGAGCGTGCGACGGACTCCACGATCAAGTTATCTACGACTTTTTGCTCCACACGTTTCCGTGTATCTGGCGACGCACAGCAGTTGAGGAGGCATCTGAATCGTGGCGTGGCTACAGGATCTGAGCGCGATCATAAGCATACTCGTTTATCCAGGTTTGACATTTCTAGTTCTTCTCTCACTGTTCTATGAATGGGTCGATCGCAAGTTTGTCGCAAGACTTCAGAACAGGTACGGGCCACTGTACACTGGGCCGAGCGGCATCCTACAGCCGTTTGCGGACATAGTCAAGCTGCTTTCAAAAGAAGACATAGAACCGGGAGAAGTTGACCGCGTTCTATTCCGGACGGTTCCAATACTGATCCTAGCTCTCCCGCTCTCAGGCCTGTTGGTTCTTCCGGTGAACAGCCAGATCGCTCTTATGGCATTCGAAGGAGATCTTGTATTCATCATCTTTCTCTTGACTTTGGTTGCTGCCTTGGTATTTCTGGCTGGATACGCGTCAGCCAACAGGTTCGGCACTATTGGCGGGTTGCGGGGAGCACTTCAGATGCTCGGATACGAGGTTCCCCTGTCAGTGTCTTTGATTGGTCCAGCGGTTATGGCGGGATCGCTGTCAGTAAGCAAGATTGTACAGTGGCAGACGCGGACAGGGTTATGGATCATCTTGATGCAACCAGTCGGATTCGCCATTTCTGTTCTATGCTTTCTGGCAGAACTTGAGAGAATTCCCTTTGACATACCAGAAGCCGAGACGGAGATTGTGGCTGGATGGATGACAGAGTATAGCGGTAGGAAGCTTGCGCTTCTCAGACTCGCAGGCGATGTGGAGATGGTTCTCGCCTGTGGCTTGCTAACTGCCCTGTACTTGGGGGGACCTGCTGCACCAACTCCTTGGCTCAGCATCGTATGGTTCTTAGTCAAAACCTTGGCAGTGCTCCTTATCTTCTCAAATCTGAGATCTCTCTTCGCTAGGTTCAGGATTGACCAAATGGTGAGTGGTTGCTGGAAATACTTGGTGCCGTTGGCTTTGCTTCAATTGATTGTTGTAGAGTTGATGGTGGGACCGTAGTCATGATCGTCGAACGATGGCATTTCGAATGGACTTCATACATGGGTTTGTTTATGGTGAGACACTGTGTGGATTGACACAGTTCAAGGTGCTCTACTGATCCTTGTGTGTGTTCTCGCTACGCTGGCGATCGAACTCCCCGACTTGCTCTACGCAATAATCGCGCTGGGTGGAATGGCCATCGCTGTAGGTTCTCTCTTCTGGCTCCTCAACGCTCCATACGTCGCCCTCTTTGAGATCCTAATCTATGCAGGTGCAGTGATTGTTCTCTTCATAACTGCAGTTATGTTGACCAAGAGGAGATCATAGGTGAAGAAAGACTCAGGAAGAATCGTCGGAGTAATTCTGTCAGTACTTGCTCTAGCAGTCTTAGGGCATCTTGTACTGACGTACCGATTAACCCTGTTCGAGTACATCCGAACTCGGGTACAGCTCATCCCCTCGACCGCTACTGACATCGGACAGCAGGCCTCAAGCTTTCTCTGGACCTACCGTGTGCTAGACGTATTTGCTGGAGCATTCTTGGTCTTCACAGCGGCGGCGTGCTGCATTGCGATGCTGAGAGAGGAGGCTTCGTAACGAGTGACTGATGTATCGAGCTATCTCCTCTGCTCGGCGGTTCTGTATGTGCTGGGGTTGTACTGCCTCGCCACTTCGAGAAACATGATACGACTCATAATCGGCATAGAAATACTGACCACGGCGGCTAACCTCAACTTCATAGCTTTTTCATCGTACGTACGCCCCGGCTACGTTGACGCTCTTGCCCACTCGATAGTAATCATGTCGATAGTCATTGGGGCATGCGTCATAGCTGTCGGCCTCACGATAGCTGTCTACGCATATCGTCACTATGGAACCTTGGATGTCAGAGAACTGCGGAGACTACGATGGTAGTCGCTTAGATGATCTAGTCCTTGGTTCATTTCTTGAATAGCTGGGCCTACTAGGCCTCAGCAGCCAATCTGATTCTGTCACTCCGTGAGAAGCTCGATTAGTGTTTCTGCGATGACTTTGAGAACGTTCCTTAGATCATCCGTTAGGCCTTCACCGAACTCCAGAGATCTCGGTTGAACAGCGAGAAGGGCGACCTTCGATCTGGCGGTTGTAGCAAGATATTTCGTGATGGCTCTTAAGGGGGGCGCGTGTGTTGACACAGCGAATCCTTCGATATCGTACGCTTCCACGAATCGAGGTTCTCCGGGAGCAAGGCCCATATCGGCCGTGTCGACCATCAACACGTGGCTTGGCGCGAATCTTCTTATCGTTCCTGCATAGTTCTCTGGGACTGTTCCGGCATCTATGACTGCAACGTGTTTAGGAACTGTCTTTCTAAGCCTGTCGGCTAACGCCGGACCGAAAGCGTCATCTGTGCGAATCGCACTTCCAATGCATAGAATCGTGACCTTCTTCGCCCCTGACAACCATCGCTGAAGTCGCGTTTTCACGGCGGTCTTCATCTCTACTCATTCCCAGGTGGCTGCGTGATTCAACTACCTGACTAGATTGAATGGAAACTCCAAGGCTATGGTCGCCGGACTATTTCTCATCAATCATTCAGTGTCCGATTCAATTTGCTTGTCTTCATGAGTCAGGTTGACCTACTATTATCCAATCGTGACGGCCTCGGATCTGGCAGCTTAATTCTTTCGAACTCTTTGCAGAAATCTACTAAGTAGTCTACGTAGAGAGCAAGGATCTCCTTTCCTTTATCTGGAGTGGCGAAAGAGAAGTCGGTTATGGGTTTTGAACTTTCAGTTTCAGTCATTGAGCCCTCATTTGTAACGTCACTTGTCCTCAGAAATACGTGGATGTAGCCGTCACGAAACTTGACTCGATTTATGGATATCGTTTTGATCTTTTCAGTCAGCGGTCTTGGCAGAGGGACGATGGCTTTTCGCAGATCCACAAGCTCAGGTCTAATGCCCATCATCAAAGAGGTTTCGATGATCCCTCCGTGTTCAGTTGCCTTCCAGCCGTCAACTTCGTCAAAGGTGTCGAACCATTGAGCAACTGCACAGAGAACTCCCGATTCGTCCCGTAGTTTGAGACATACTGATCGGAGCGAGGCAAGGTTCCCTCCGTGTCCGTTCACGAAGACAATTCGCTTGATCCCCCACTTGATGACAGATCTACATATGTCCAGCAATACGTCACGCAGATGATCTTGGGTCAGTGTAATCGTTCCAGCAAAATCCATGTGATACTCAGCGTAGCCAACGGGTATCACCGGCAACATTATCGCGTTGGTTTTCTCAGAAATCCCGCTGGCCAGCTCGTGTGCGATAATCCAATCAGTTCCTAGTGGTAAGTGAGGACCATGCTGTTCGACACTGCCGACGGGAATTACCGCTGTTCTTGTCTTCTCAAGGATTTGTTTCATTTCGACCCATGAAATCTCAGACCACTTCACCATAGATGAGGCCCTAATCGTGAAAGCCATGCAACATATTTATCATTTCTAACGGTGCTCTGTTATCATCAACGCTTCGCAACGTGGTGGTATGTCTCCTGACCGCCGAGTACCGTCCACTCAGGAAGATCTATGGTCTAGCGCCGGTGCATCTGTCATAATGCCTAACATAGTCTTGCAGAGAATTGGCTCAATCTCGGAAGATACGGTCAGAAGCATCAAGGGTATAGTTGAGGAGTGCTACCAAAGGTTAGAGCCTCACGGCGTGGATCTCCTAGATCTTATCCTCTTCGAGAGTCCTGCACCGATGAACGCCTTCTATGCGCGCGAAAGGCAAAGATCAGGGGTAATGCCAGAAACTCTGAGTGAGCAGTTTTCCGCCCTTCATGACGCATGGAAGGGAACACCTAGAATAGGAATATGCCTCGAAAGGATGGAGGATCTTCCTCAACCTGTTGCGATTGGAACCTTGAGGCACGAGGTTGCCCACTCAGTCCTTCACGGTTCAGTCGAACACTATGTGTTCCCCCTCACGCCGCCACTCTTGAAGGCGTCTAAGAGGTTTGGGATCTCAAAGGAGTCTTCGTTTTCGATTCTGTACGCACTTTCGATCGCTGTGAAAGACTTCGAGGCCACGAGGCTTCTTGTGGAAAAGAAGTATGTGGAAGATCAGCTGGCCTATTCATGTCACGTCTTGACAACATCTCAAGACGATCTGAGTGCTTGGAGGATGGCGCAAGGCAACTCGGCTGCAGTTGCTCTGTGTGCAGCCAGTCGTCTCAAAGACGCAGCGTGCACGATGGCAATTGGAAAGGCGTTGCAGAGATCACCTGTTGAAACGCTTAAGAAGGAATTCTCGTATTTCCCGGATCGTGTACTGGATAGTTTTCTCCATGTTGTCGAAGAGTTGCCTCAACATATGACTGGTGATACGCTGCACAATGTGGGCGTCGCGGTGAGATTGTTTATTAAGATGGTCCTTGAACCTGTCTTCGCGGAGTTCTCTGAGCAGAGCTGAACACTTAGGATGTGCTGTTGAAGGGCTGACTATTCAATGAATCAGTCATCTGTCATATTGAAATCCGGTCTGGAATCATTTGCGGGCTTCGAAGAGAATGTGAAGCTTGTAGGCTTGGTGTCAGACACGCATATCGCGGCTAGAATCGCTAAGTTGCCACAAAGAGTCTTCGATATCTTCAAGGAGGCAAGTCTGATAATCCACGCCGGAGATCTGGTCAGCCTCAAAGTAATCGAAGACCTTGAGAAGATTGCACCAGTGGTGGCTGTGCATGGAAACGCGGATCCGCGGGAGGTTCGAATACGACTCCCTGTGATGAACTCGACGGCGGTCTTCAATTGGAACATAGGGGTCGTTCATGATGCAGGCGCTCTGTGGGGGAAGGGTAAGATGAGACAGATCGCTGAGGAGAACGGGTTCGACGTATTGGTCCTCGGTCATACTCACAGGGCTTATCTGGAAACCGGTCCGGTAGTCTTCATAAACCCAGGTAGCCCAACAGACCCCTTCCCACCATACATAGTGAAGCCTTCTGTGGGTCTGCTAAGAGTGGCACCAGAGAGAGTAGAACCTTCAATTGTCGAACTCTAGGCAAACTTGATGCTGGAAAGCAGGGAGCGTGTACCAGCTCACTTCAACTATCGACGCAGAAGCGATACGAGCATCCAGACGATTGATACTATTATGAGTATCGGCGAGGTTGCGAAGTAGAAACCGTCCCGACGGTAAACATAGAGTAAGATTGGGGGAAGCTTTTCGATCTCCGGAGCATATCTAATGAGATAAGGTATCGCGACAAAGAGAACTCCTAGCAAGATCATTATCGCCCCTAGCCAAGTGAAGGAACGATACCACTCATCGATCGACATCAGAGTCTGCCACCTGCGAGACTGTAACTCTTCCCGCTTATTATGCAATCACTTGTGGTTTTGGTTTTCTGATGGAAGAGGAGAGCCTCGATAGGGTTCGTCGTAGCATCTGGACTTCCTTGGGTCTCATTAAGTGGCCTTCGTGAAGGTACACTCTTGCTCTGATTAGGGCAGACAGGCCAAGTGGTCTCTTGATCGGGAATATGCTTGGCCCGGAGTCTATTCTAACGCAGACGTGAAAGGGCCATGGCTGCAACGAATGCCAAGATGGCCGGATAGATTAATGCTGTTTCAAAGGAATACTTGTGGGGGTACTCTTCATCTATCAGCTTCTCTAGCACCCTATCTTTCTCGGTAGGCTCATCTTGACAGATCAAACGGGCAACATAGGGATCAAGAGATGCCTTGCACCTCTCTGCTGAGACTTCTATCCTCTCCCTGAAACCTATCTTTATGTCTGGCTTCGGTAGCTTTGACTCTCTAATGTCGAAGCCTTGTGACCTGAGAAGTGAACTCAATTCTTCCACATTCTTCCCTGACCACGAGTATCTCACATGTTCCATGACGCTGTCAACACCTCACGCATTGCTGCAGGCTGGCTACTAGCTTTTTCTGCCCGGGTCAATGCGTAATGATCTCTCAAGGCCAATGGGAAAACTACAGTACGTTGACGTATTGTCTAAAGGAAGATTTCCCCTCCTTTTGGATCATGTCTTGACGATGAGCCTCATAACCCACATGAACAAGATCCCTGCCAAGAAGAAGCCGAAAGACAACATGGATTTTCTGATTTCAAGTTCTTTGTGAAGTTCTGGAATCAAGTCTGAGCCAGAGATATATACAAAACCTCCGGCTGCAAGTGGAACGAGTAGAACTGCAAAGCTTTCTACGTATGATGAGACGAAGTAGCCGATGAGGGCCCCGAGGATTGCTGTCAGTGCTGACAGCAAGTTATAGAACAATGCCTTGGTCTTGCTGAATCCTCCGTAAACCAATACTCCAAAGTCTCCCAGTTCTTGGGGGATTTCGTGAGATATCACAGCCAATGTGGCGACTATGCCAAGTTGAATGCCAGCAACAAAGCTAACAGCGATGGTCAGCCCATCTACGAAGTTATGAATGCCGTCGCCAATTAGATTCAGATAAGTGAAGATGTGAACGTCGCATCGTCCATTATGGCAATGGCGCCAGTAAAGTAGCCTTTCTAAGAGAAAGAATAGTATGAATCCGAGGATCAAGTATGAAAAGACAGTGGTACCTTCGGCTCGCTCTAGTGCCTCCGGGACCAGATGCAGAAAGGCTCCTCCCATTAGGGCACCTGCTGAGAATCCGACCAGCCCTAGGAGAATGTTGTTTAGGAGTTCGTCCTTTACGGTCAATGTGACGATGCCTACAAGCGATATTATGCTAACCAAGGAAGCGCTTCCAACAATCCAGAAAAGCGGTGTAACCAATTCCGAATCACCTTCGCAGAGATGGGAAGAACTCCGGTTTTCCCGGAATGTTGAATGCTGCGCTGTACTCTTCCATGAAGTCTGGGTCAACCGTTAGGTCGTAGTACGTCGTATTTTCGGCGACTTGCTCCGCATCCCTGCGCTTCTTCACGGACACAAGAGAAAGATATGCGCCTGCCACGGACCCGTTTCCAATTTGGA
>Ga0315306_10000241_pt1 | contig 26448 bp, 25 predicted proteins | sample TDP1_MG_FD_203803 | JGI IMG/M metagenome (GOLD analysis project Ga0315306, IMG submission 203803) | Freshwater sediment microbial communities from Lake Towuti, South Sulawesi, Indonesia - TDP1 | ecosystem: Environmental > Aquatic > Freshwater > Lake > Sediment | place: Indonesia: South Sulawesi... | reverse complement strand
GTGGGCACGAAAGGTATCTTTTCAACCTTGAACCCCACAGTCTTGAGTAGCCTGCCAATTTCGTTCTTGATTTCTTCGTAACGCTCTTGGCTCCAGTTCACCGATGGATCATCCATTTTGTTGATGGCAACCACGAGTTGGTTGACGCCCAAGGTGAAGGCTAGGAAAGCGTGTTCTCTCGTTTGTCCACCCGGTCCGATGCCTGCCTCGAATTCTCCCCGTTTGGCTGAGACAAATAGAACGGCACCGTCTGCTTGGCTTGCGCCTGTGACCATGTTTTTGACGAAGTCTCTGTGCCCCGGAGCATCAATGATTGTGAAGAAGTATTTTGGTGTCTCAAACTTTAGGAAGGCTAAGTCGATAGTTAGGCCTCGTTCGCGTTCTTCTTTAAGTTTGTCAAGAACCCACGCGAACTTGAAGGTTTCTTTGCCCATCTTTTTTGCTTCTTCTTCGTAGCTTTTGGCTGTTCTCTCGTCTATTGTGCCGGTTAGATAGAACAGGTGGCCCATTGTGGTTGATTTTCCGTGGTCAACATGTCCGATGATGATGAGGTTTAGATGCGGCTTCTCGGTTTTGCTCATTCTTTCTTTCTCCTCTTTCTTTTTTCGGAAACTTTCCCTTTCTAATTTGTGGTGAAATTCGATTAACAACAGTCGCTTCAGTTATATATCTTTTTTCAAGCCCAATATGTTTCTCGCATATATTTTTTAACTCAGGCCTCTCAATTGGCTCACAGTTCCGAGGAACGTTCCATCGAGCAAATATGTCTCCGCATTGTCAAAGTCGACGCCCCTAGACCTCAGCACTGGCCCTAAATACTCGATTGACCTCGGATATCGGTCATAACCGCTTCTGTTTATTGGACGACCTCCGAGGAAATCGTTAAAACAAGGCATGATAAAGAACTCAGACGCCTTCAGTCTAACGTTGGAGTGTCGACGCAACAACTTAGTCACATCAGCGTTTGCTTCCATTTTGACGCCTAGTGACTTCAGGAAAGCCCTAGTCAACGTTTCACTGTTCAGTTTGGCTTTGACCCAGACTTGCGCCGTTATTCTAAAGCCCAAGGGGTCGCGGAAAGCCACAGTTGGGTGCACATGCCCCATAACCAAACTGCGACACGCCAAGAGTTCTGGAGCTGGCCAAGCGTTTCCGTGAAAGAAACCCACGTTGCCTTCGACTAAGCCTGTTGAGGGCAGAATCTTCACTTTTTCGGGTAGGAGAGGCTCAAGGTTTCCATCGTGGTTGCCCAAAATCACCCGAATATTGTTCACTTTGTTGATTAGGGCTTCAAAGAACTCGGGAATGTCGCGCCATTCTTCAAGTTCAACTTTGGCGATTGTATGTTTGACATCGCCGAGAAAGAGCAGGCTTGACGGTTTGCATAGGTCGATGATTTGGAGCAGTTTGTTGAGCATCTTGGGCGTTTGCGACGGCACATGAATCCCTTCTTGGGCTAGGGCTATTTCCCAACCAATGTGCAGGTCGGCTATAACCAATGTTCGTTGAGTTCGTGTTTGAAGGAGAAGCGCCGGATACGGCTGTACAGGCATCAGCAAACCTTCAATTTCTCCTAACCATTGCGTTTTTTCAACAGTTTCTGAATTTTGTCATAAATCGTCTTGTTTGCCGCTGCTATGAACGACACCCGTTGGGTTGCGTTTAACGGTGCATCCAAGTCTTTTCCTTCTTGTGTGGTTATTATTCCTCCCGCTTCTCGTAGTATGAGTTGGGCAGCAGCCATGTCTGTAACTCGTAGTTTGCCCCTTAAGTCGATGAAGGCGTCTGTTGTGCCGTCGGCTACGTAGCAGATTTCTAGGGCGTTGGCTCCAAAATGACGCAGATGCTTAGTTTGCTCAAGCACTTTTATCATCTGGTTCACGATTTCTCCAGCCTTAAAGGTGTTGAAGTCCACGCCGATGACTGCCTCTTCCAGTGAACTTGTCATAGAAGGCTTGATTTCCTTCTTGTTTCGGTACGCGCCGTGACCTCGCTGCGCTGTGTATGTAACATTATGGAGGAGGTCTGTGACCAGAGCCACTTCCACATCTTTGAGGTATGGTCTTTGAGATACCGCCAGCGACGTCGCCATGAAGGGTAATCCACGCAACGCATTGGTTGTTCCGTCCAAGGGGTCTGCGGTCAAAATGAATTTTGAGGGTTCAGCGCCGATTCGTTTGGTTCCAGATTCTTCGCTGATGAGAGTGCACAAAGCTTTGTGCTCTTCAAGTGTTTTTATGAGCGCTCTTTCAGCCACTAAATCTATTTTCTTTTTGATGTCGCCGCCTGCGCCTACGCCGAATTCTCTTCCAGCCTCTGTTGTTTGATAGACATTGAGTATTTCTTCTCTCATTTTTTTAGCACAAGCTTCTAGAACCTTTAGCCAATCAACCAATGCCAAGGCTCCTATAAACCGTGATGACTATGCTTACATGACTAATTATTCTTTCTAACTCTCCCAGCTTATAGAATTTCAAAGATAAAGATAATTACTAATTTGTTTAATTAAAATTAAGAAGCGGTTAAAAAATGAAGAAACTTGTCTTAGAAAGCCTCGGCGGAACTTTGGTAATAGTATCACCGCATGATGACGACGGCATAATGGGCACCAGCGGATTAATTCATAACCTGTCCAAAAGAAAAATTAAAACTTATGTTTTGATAATGACCGACGGTTCTCTCGGCTACTCTAAAATAAAACAAAAAAATAACATAAAACAAATCAGACGTGAAGAAGCAAAAAAAGCCTACAAAATGCTTGGCGCAGCGCCATATTTCCTCGATTACCCAGACATGAATCTTACAGAATTTAAATGCTGGGAAAAATCGGATGGCAAAGAAGGAGCATATCAAAAAACATTAAGAATGTTAAGAAATTTGAGACCTGAAACAATTCTTCTTCCAAATCCTTTGGATTGGCATCCTGATCACAGAGCAGCATTTGACATCGGATATTCTACTGCATATCTTGCTTCAACCGTAGCTGTAATAGACTTTGGTGAGCCAATAAAATTGAGACATATAGCTTCTTACAAAGTTTGGAATGGCTTAAAGGCTACACATTACTTTGAATTATCGGAAGAAACTCAAAAAATCAAAGAAAAAGCATTATTACAGTTCAAATCACAGACTGATATTCTGAAAAATTTTCCGATAGAATTTAAAAAAGAATGTTTTGAGTTTTTAAAGTAAGAGTTAATTTATTGGTTGTAAGAAAATGTTGCATGCGCGGGGGTTGCCAAGCCTGGTCAAAGGCGTAGAACATCAATGTAGATGTGCGTTTGCTTCAGGAGCCTATCCCGTAGGGGTTCGTGGGTTCAAATCCCACCCCCCGCACCAAAATTCAGGCTTATTTTAACTTATTTTAACTTAAAAGGTTCAATTAGAGTTTTGTGAACAGCTTTTACGACCCATACTTTTTCAATAGCGCCTTCAAAGCATTTTTAAAACATTCCATAGGCGCTCTCACGATTCCTGCGCCGATTTGTCCCATGCCTGCTTTTTTGTGAGCTATACCCGTATTTATAATAGGTAAAATGCCAGTGTCAAGAACCTTGACTACGTCAATGCCCATCGGAGTTCCTTCAAAATTTAGTGACGGAATCGTAAAACTGTAATCCTTTGACACTGTTACATTCATCATCTCCTTCGTGTAGCCCACAGCGTCTGCTGGCGTTCCTCCCACAAACTTGACTATTGCAGGCGCGGCAGCCATGGCAAACCCACCTAATCCCCTAGTTTCAGTGATGGAACTGTCTCCCAAGTCTGGGTTGGCATCGGCTGGTCCGTATCCTGGAAAATATAAGCCTTTGGCTGTTGGGGCAGGAGCCGTGAACCACCGATTGCCTAAACCGCTCACTCTAATTCCGAATTCTGTACCGTTTCTAGACATGGCTGTTACAAGGGTGCAGTTTTCAATGCCGTGCGCAACATCCATCATTACTTTGCAAGCTGCCATAGAAAGATTGAGAAAGAAATGATCGTTTTCAGCAAAAAATTTTGCAATCCGAGAAGTCACCTTAGTTTCAAGATTTGCCTCTATCAGATGTGGCATGATTTGCCTTTCAAAAAGTGAGGTTGCTGCAACATTTCGGTTGTGGCATTCGTCCCCCATGTGTAATGCTTGCGAAATTATGGTTTTTAGATTGATTCCCCCCGATCTTTTGATCGCCAACTTTAAGCTAGGCGCTAACTCCGTTTCCATCCACTTCAAGTGTTGAATTACTTCTTTGCTGTATGCGCCGAATCTTAGAACCTTGCCAAGTCCTTCGTTTATGCTGCCATAGGAAAAGTTTCCATGCTCAGTGTTTTTTACCACAAACACAGGCATTGATGCCGAGATTACTCCAGCCATCGGACCCACTGAGTCGTGTTCATGGCAGGGAGCAAACAGGATTTCACCGTTCTTAATGAGTTCCTCGGCTTCTTCTGGGCTTTCGGCTAGTTCCTCATACATGAGTGCACCATAGACTGCCCCTCGAAGGGGTCCACACATCCTTTCCCATTCAATTGGAGGTCCTGCTTGCAGAATCGTATTCTTTTTTATTCTTGGTATGACTTTTCCAGCAGGCTTTAGATTGACCAATACGGATTGAGCGCTTTGTATCTTCTCTATTGCTTGCTGGTTGGCTTCTTCAAATAGTTTCTGCTTGGAGAATCAGCTCCCTCCTCCAACTTATCTAACAGCTTGAGGATTTCAACGTCTCCTCCAGCTGGGGGGCGCCAATCCACATGAACAACTTCTACGCCTTGTTTTTTCAAATCCTCTGCAAACGTTTGGATCCCTAGGTTAATAACCTTAAGTTTTTTGTTTAACAAGTTCTCTCTTTTAGACATGTCATCACCTTACCCGAATAGCTTTTCTTCAACCGCTCCTCTGGTGGCGATAAGAGCTGCGATTCTGGTTGCTTGAGCACTGCTGGGCATAACTATTACTCCGGCTTCCTTAAACTTCCTCTGTTGTTTCCGCAGATCTTGCGGGTCTTCAGGAGTACCCACAATAGAAGCCACAACGGACAGAAATCTCCCATTCTGTTCAGCTACAGTTTTTGCGTCTGCAATCGAAGGAACCAGCTCAGCGGCGGGATTTTGATGAGCACCATATCCAAGCACAACATCCAACAAAACAACCGCCGTCTCAGGATCTTTTGCCTCTTGAACTATCCTTCGTTTTCTCAGGGTAAAGTCGATCATTGGGTGGGGTCTTCCAACGGTGAACTCCTCTGAACCCATGTCGATGCAAGTGTGCTTTTTACTTACGTTCATATCTTCAAGCTTATAATTGGGTTTGAGGGGCACATTGGAATACACGTCTCCTATTAAGGGAGCTAGAACTACCAGGGCTTCGTAACAAAGGGTTCCGCCTGAAAACAGTCCTCTCACGTACTTTTGCATCTTCGACAGCTTTGATGACTCTGCGTTCACTATAGACATTATCCTCCTCTTGGGAATGGTAAAAATCGTTTTTTCGGGTTTTTTTCCTTGCACCAAGGCGCAGACTGTTTTGGCTGCATCCTCTAAGGTAGTTGCTGCAATACAGCCCTTCTCCCTTATCTCATCGAGTTCTCCGCCTAGAAAGTTGACCACTATCTGTTTCTTGCAGCGACTGGCAACTTTTAGAACTTTTTCACTGACTTGCGGACTAGGTGGCTTAGAGATTAGAACAATTGCTTGCGTCTTCTTATCTTCCTTGAGGAGTTTAATTCCTTCAATCATCGTAATCCCGCCTATTTTTTCAGAAAGATCATTTCCACCTGTTCCAATTGCTTGAGATATTCCCAAACCTTCTCTGTGGATCAAGGTTGAAACTTGTTGTAGCCCAGTTCCTGAAGCCGATATCACTCCTATTGGTCCCTGATTTACAATGTTTCCAAAGCCCAATACAATGTTATTAATTATTGCAGTTCCACAGTCAGGACCCATCATCAACAAACCTTTCTCCCTAGAGATTTTTTTTAGTTCCAGCTCTTCTTCAATGGGCACATTACTACTAAAAAGAAAGACATTTAACCCCTTTCGGATAGCTCTCAAGGCTTCTCTTTTGGCAAATTCCCCAGGCACCGATATCATAACAAGATTAGCGTCTGGCATTGTATGGAGTGCAGAATCAAGTGTTTTGGGAAGAACTTCTTCTACTTCTACGGCTTCCCTAGCGAAAAGTAACCTATCAACTTCTGAAATGGCATTATTCATACTTTCTTGGTTTTCGGTATTGAGTGCGATTACGAGATCGTTTGGACCCGCTGTTTTGCTTTCATCGGTTAGCAATTTCACATCTTTTAATAGTTGCTTATTGGTAGGCGTAGCCATTACAACGGCGGCTTGCAAAACTCCCTTCAATTCGGCGACCTTGTTTGAGATTTTCATCAGCGTTACGGAATCTCGATAAGTATCCTTTCTGACGATAACTTTAACAGCCATTTCATTTCCTCATAAACTAGAGAAGTAAAAAATGCAATTAAAATCTTTGTCCAAATACTGAATCTAATCTAACAACAACTGCGAACCAAGCAAAATCCCAAACACGATATCAGTTCCTGAAGCCTCACCTATTGCTAAAACATGTTTGGTTGCATTTTCTACTTGGTTTGGTTTTGCTGTCAGTATCTTTTCAATAAGAGTTAGAATGGACTCATTTGCTTCTCCAGCTGCTGCATGCATCAAAAACTCTTGACTTATCAGAGTGGTCCTTCCGGGAATGCAAGAAGTTATGTCTTTGTTAACTCTTAAGGCAAAATTCGTGTTAACATCCAAGTTCTCGGATATTAATGCCAAGCTTGTCATTAAACCTAAAAGCATATCGTCTGCAGAAGGTGTCAATCCTGGGCCGAATCCTATCAAATTTTTAGCGCTTCTTTTTATTTCTTGAGAGCTTCCTGCTTTAATCGCTTTCACGAACTTTGAAATGCGCGGTAAGGCCATTCGAGCAAACGAATTTAACTTCTTGCTAACGAATCTTTCTAAATGCTCCTCCTCCATGTATTCTATTAATTGAGCTAAGCCGTCGAAACGACCATGAGAGTATGTTACTTCTTTCACTGTCTTCAGGTTGTCTCTTATTTTTTTAATTGTCAGCAAGTTGCCTCGAAATTTTTTCCGTGGTTTCCATTGTTTTGCATTTTTTGTTGAGATGACGAGGACATTGTTTCCCACCGTGATTGAGTCATCAACCTTCAAGACTTCATAATTCTTTTTTACACCAATTGAAGTCATGCTTACAGATTGAGGTAGATTCGTAACGATATTGATCGGTCCTTTTCCAACGTCTGCTCGAACCACGCTTATCAGCTGGTTTTCAGAAGTCAAAACGTTAAACGCACGTCTGAACACGCTGTGTACTCGTCCGATTCTTTTCTGGTTGAAGATTCTGCTTGCGGCAGTTGAACCAATGAAAATAGCCTTTAAACGGAGCGGATGGGTAATCATAATCCCTTATTTCGCTCCAGCCATCATGAGCCCTATCTCTTTGATCTCTGCTTTGGCAGCCGGGATGATTCCGACTATCTTTCCTTCATATATCACTGCAATTCGATCGCTTAAGGACATTATTTCGCTTAAATCCTCCGAAATCAACAAAATCGCCACCTCTTTTTCCTTTTGCTCCATTAACTTCTTGCGGATGAACTCGGTTGCGCCGACGTCGAGCCCAGATGTGGGCTGGGCAGCCACAAGGAGTTTTGGATTTCTGGACAGCACCTTCGCTAAGATTAGTCGTTGGAGATTCCCCCCAGATAAATTCCTTGCAGGGGCATCTGCGCTCGGGGTCGCAATGTCATATTCCTTAATCAACCTTTCTGCGTGTTTACGGATTTCTTGCTTATCCAGAAAATATTTTTTATCAAACGGCAAAAACCACCGATAGGAGAACGGAGACTCTGAATGTATCTCCAAGATGAGGTTCTCCGCGACGGAGAAATCCATGATCAAGCCCATTCCTAAACGATCTTCAGGGATGTGCCCCACACCTTGTTCAATGATTTTCTTTGGCGAGCGGTTGGTCATATCTTTTCCAAAAACATATACCTTCCCTTCAGTGGTCTTCCTCATGCCTGTGAGCACTTCGGCGAGCTCTCGTTGTCCGTTTCCAGATACGCCCGCAACCCCTAAAATCTCTCCCTCGTGAATGGAAAACGAAACGTTCTTTAGGGCTGGAATGCCCTTATCGCTCAATGCCCATAAATTTTTGACCTCCAGCACGACCTTGCCTTCTTCAGCCTTGGGCTTCTCGATGCTGAAGAGAACCTCTCTCCCAACCATTTTCTTGGACAAGTCTATTGGATTTGTCTGTTTGGTTTCGATTGTCGCCATAACTTTTCCGCGCCTGAGGACGGTTACGCGGTCGCTTATCGCCATCACCTCGGGCAGCTTATGTGTGATAAATATTATAGTAAGTCCTTCCTGCACCATAGATCGAAGAGTCTTGAAAAAGTCTTCTGTCTCTTGAGGTGTTAGAACGGAGGTGGGTTCGTCGAGGATGAGAACCTGCGCACCACGATATAGTGCCTTTATTATCTCGACGCGTTGTCTCTCCCCTATCGAGAGCTGTTCGACCTTGGCCTTGGGGTCAACCTTGAGGTTATACATTTTCGAGAGTTCAGCTATCCGCTTCTCAGCCTGACCGATGTCCAAGAAAGGTTCCCGCGGAGACTTGAGTCTCAAGACGATGTTCTCAGTGACGATTTCTAGTGCTGTTCCTATGTTGGCTAAGATGTCACTTGCAGACTTGAGCCCTAAAACGATGTTCTCAGTGACGATTTCTAGTGCTGTTCCTATGTTGGCTAAGATGTCACTTGCAGACTTGAGCCCCAAGATGATGTTTTCAGTGACGGACATTGTGGGGATAAGCGTAAAGTGTTGATGGACCATCCCTATACCCAAGTCAATAGCATCCTTTGGGGACCTAACGACGACAGGCTTACCTAGGACGCGTATTTTGCCTTCATCTGGTCGATAAAGCCCATATAAGATATTCATCAAGGTTGTCTTGCCAGCGCCGTTCTCACCGAGCAAGGCATGAATCTCGCATGCTTTTAAATCGAAGTCTATGTGGTCATTTGCGAGCACGCCGGGAAAGCGTTTTGTGATTTCCCTCATCTCTATGATTAACTCTCCAGGCTTCAACTTTGTGAGGCGGAACTCCTGAACGGGTTCTCTTTTCCTCCAGAATTTCTCGATAAGGCGTTTAATTTTTTTAACTGTAAATTTTTTCACGCTATTCCCTCACACTGAAACTAAATTTTGAAATAATTCGGCTGTCAGAAGAATTAAATAAAAAAGGGGAATTTAAATAGTTAGACAGGTTCGCTTGGTGCCGTCGCCGTTACGTTCCGTGGAACAACAATGGTACCTTCTTCAATGTCCTCCTCCCTTGCTGCAAGAAGATCTTTCACCGCTTGTGGAACTACATTTTCAAATTGATGAAACGGGGCGAGGTAACTTAAATCCACGTCTACGGCGGTTCCCCCTATTGCCGTCCATGTTCCATTGATTATCCTTTGAACAACCATCTCCATAAAACTAGGTGTATCCATCATAATGCTAGTTAAAGTAACGTTAGGCGCTATCGCGGCTTGATCTGCAACGGTTCCTATGATTTTTACGCCATAAGCTTGGCATGCTGCAAAGATTCCTCGTCCAGTCAGGTCGGCTACTTGAACAATAATGTCAACATTCTTTGTTTCTATGAGGGTCTTAGCTACTTGATACCCAAGTGAGGCGTCTCCCCATGTAAGATCGCCCCTTGCGTATACCTTTACGTCGGGATTTACGCTGTCAACCCCTGCCACAAACGCCCAAAATTCCATGGATAGATATGGATACCATGCTCCACTTAGCCATGCTACCGCGTTCGTTTGGGTCATCTCCGCAGATAACACTCCTGCAAGATAATGTCCAACGATTTGAAACGCTGGACCCAGAGCTACGACATTAGCTCGTGGAGCTGGAGCTGCAAGACCTGGGATTTGCACAAAATAGGTGTTGTTATACTGTTGAGGTACTTGGAAATAGATTGTTTGTATAAACTGTCCTCCTACGGCAAATACTACATCGTATCCCCTCGCCGCGTAATCACTTGCTACACGAGCTTGATCAGCGAATGAAACAAGGCGAGAAATGTCTATATCCCAATCATATGTGTCTCTAATATTGTATGCGCCTTGGATTGCCATATAAGAAAAGCCTAAGTCTGTTTCGTCGCCGCCTACCATGAGAGCCATTTTATATTTCTTAGCAGGTGGTGTTGTGGTAGTTATAATAATCCCTGCTCCTGCAATTACGATTACTGCTATTAAGATTATAGACACTAGCCATATTGTTTTCATTTTCATGCACTCTCTTTTTATTTATGCTCGTTTTTGTATGAGCTATCATCTAATAAGCATTTTGGCATGCGCGTAGTATTAAAGCAAACCTTTTAAAAAACAGAATTAATAGGAAAATCGTTTGGGTGCTTAGAGAATAGGTGAATCAATATGAAAGGACTCGTAGCGTCAGAAATTAACGAGGCGAACAAGAAAGCAGTTGATAAAATCTTATCCGCAGAATCTATTCTAGTCGACATAAAACCCGCAATTAAAGCGATACCAGGTTTTAAAAGCAACCTAATCACACATGCGGGTCCACCAATCACGTGGGAAAGAATGTGCCGACCACAAAAATTGTCCATAATCAATTTAATTATCTACGAAGGTCTAGCAGATACCCCTGAAAAGGCGGAAAGGTTGGTCGAAGCTGGAGAGGTCATAATCGAACCTAATCATAATTATGGTAATGTAAGTGGAATGTGCGGGGTTACTTCTGCATCCATGCCTGTCTTTGTCATAGAAAATAAGTTTCATGGAAACATCGCTTATAATTGGCAACAAACAGACCTAACGGCTTTTGGTGATAAGTATGAAAAAGTTAAGGAAGTTGAATTTGTTCAGAAAATTTTAGCTCCTGTAATGAAAGCAACTATCAAAGAAACGGGGGGAATTAATCTTAAAGAATTACTTGCCAAAGGATTACAAATGGGAGACGAATTACATGGTTCGTTTGACGCTTGCAGAGGTGTATTGGTGAGTTGGATTTTACCGCACATCGTTAAGACAGATTTTCCAAAGGACACGCTAGCTCAAGTTGGAAATTATTTTTTGTCAAAAGAAGGGCGTTGGTATTGCGGCAACCTCATGATGGGAGCGTGTAAGGCGATGATGGATGTAGCTCGGGATATAAAATATAGTACAATTGTTACGGCTATGTCTAGAAACGGTGTTGAATTCGGTATACAAGTCAGCAGTTTAGGAAACCAATGGTTTACAGGACCAGCTGGAGTGATAAGAGGATACACTTTTCCAGGTTTTAAACCAGAGGACTCCACCCTAGATATTGGGGATAGCGCAATCTCAGAGACGAGAGGGCTCGGCGGAACCGCGACACCTGCATCTCCCGTTCATGCAAAATTTATGGGAGAAAGTTTTCGGGACGCTGTTAATCACACAAAGCTGATGTCTGAAGTCTCTGTCGCAGAAGACCCTATGTTTAGGATACCCTACATTGATTTTGCAGGCGTACCAGTAGGGATCGACGTAAGGAAAGTTGTCGAAACAGGAATTGTGCCTAAAATTAATACGGGCATGGCTCACAAAGAGGGAGGCCACCCACTTATTGGGGCTGGCGTAGCGAATGCTCCCATCGAATGTTTCAAAAAGGCTCTGAAAGCATTTGTCGAAAAATATGGATAATAATTCTAAAGTGGACTCACCAAAGTGTTTTATCTGCCAATTTCAAAAATTCATTAGGAGGGCGATTATGGCGGCGCGATTTGAAAAATACATATCTTATCCAATAGGATTACTGGTAGCTCTCTTCATTTTTTCAGTCATATTATTGGTAATGAGGTTTAACCCCATCTCGAGCTTAGGAGCCATATTGTACGGCTCTTTTGGCACCATTTTCAGCGCTGGTGAAACATTTGTCAGGGTCACGCCTCTATTGCTAAGCGCCCTAGCTTTTTTGATAGCTTTTAAAGCGAGATTCTTGAACATCGGTGTTGAAGGTCAATTGTATATAGGTGCCTTAGCCGCATATTTGGTTGCCGCCCAAATGGAAGGTTTACCAAGTGCCTTATCCATCCCCTTAATAACCTTGTCTTCCTTCATCGGCGGCGTAGCTTGGTTAGCGATTCCGCTTGTCCTGAAAATTAAACTAGACATAAACGAAATCTTTCCCACCGTGGTCATGAATTTTATTGCCATGTTTTTAATTAGCTGGTTAACTAGGGGTCCAATAAAGGATCCAAACTCTCTCAACCCGCAGACAAGAATTATCCCTCAAATTACATGGTTACCGCTTATACTTCCGGGAACTAGACTTCATGCAGGCATCCTTCTTACCTTTTTTCTAGCATTTTTGATGTACTTGATTCTATACAAAACTATTTTGGGTTACGAAATTAGAGCGGTTGGACTAAGCTCCAAGGCGGCTAAACACGGGGGAATAAGTTTGCCTAAAAACATTGTTAGTGTGGGGATACTAAGCGGAGGGTTGGCAGGATTGGCTGGGATGGTGGAAGTAGTGGGTACTCATCACCTTTTAATAGAGAACTTTTCTCCCGGCTTCGGCTATCAAGGTATAGCAATAGCAGCATTGGGAGGATTTCACCCAATTGGGGCGGTTTTTGGATCAATATTTTTCTCAATTTTATCCATCGGGGGGGAATCAATGCAGCGGTTAAGTGGAGTACCTATTGACATGATCCATATTTTACAAGCGGTATTAGTTCTTTCTGTTCTTATTGTCCAAACATGGATCACAGTGAGGAGACGAACATGACTGAAATAGTTGAAATCCTTACTTCGATTTTGTCAGGCAGTGTCATTTTGTCCACTCCTATCCTTTTCTCATCATTAGGAGAGATTTATGATGAGCGTGCAGGGGTTTTAAATCTTGGAATTGAAGCCATAATGTCTCTCTCAGCCTTTGTAGCTTTGTGGGTAGGTTACTCCACTGGTGGTTCCTATTGGATGGGTACGTTGGCGGCGATATTAGTGGGTGGTCTAGTAGCATTAATCCATAGTTTTGCATGCGTTACAATCGGTATCAATCAATTAATTTCTGGTCTTCTTATTATTACATTAGCCGATGGCATTGCTAATTTTGGTTATGGGAGTTTACCCTTTACTCCAACGATTGACGCTCTTAAGCCGATCAATATTCCAGGATTAAGTCAAATCCCAGTTCTTGGTCCCATTGTATTCCAACACAACATTTTTGTGTATCTAGCCTTTTTGTTTGCTATCATTTTTGGATTTATTCTGTACAAAACTACGTGGGGGTTAAAAATAAGAGGCGCAGGTGAGAATCCAGTGGCTTGCGACGCGGCTGGAATAAATGTCAACAGAATTCGATATCTGTGTGTTATTTTAAGCGGAGTTATGGCAGGTTTCGGAGGCGCTTTTCTATCCTTGGGATATATAGGTCTGTATGGGCGAGGCTTAGCTGGGGGACGTGGATGGATTGCTATAATTGTGGTCATTCTTTCCCGTTGGAGCCCTTACAGAGCTATTCTAGGAAGTTTAATATTTGGATTAGGGTACTCAATCGCGTCAAACTTGATAGGCATAGGCGTAGGGGTATCATCCTACTTTCTTTTGATGTTGCCTTACATAACAGCGCTCATTGTCATTTCTTTTATGTTTAAAAGAACCAAGGGTCCATCGGCATTGACAGTTCCATACAGAAGAAAATGAAGCAACAAATGCCAAAGTGATTTAGATATGGCTTCAATGATTTCAAGCTTATTTATGAGAAATGATAAAATAATCAAATATGAGTGGACAAACTTTCTACAAAAAGACTATTTCAGAAAGGAAAAAACCATGGATCATAGATAAAGAGAGGACAGCGCTACTTGTAATCGATATGCAAAACGACTTTATTAAGGAAGGCGCCATCCTCGAAGTCCCGAAAATTCGAAGTCAAATTCCTAAGATTAAAAGGCTTATAGAAACCTGCAGAGAGCTGGGGGTGCCTGTAATCTACACAAAACAGGTTTATCGTGCTGACTCAAAGGTTAAACCACTTATCCTAGAGATGCTTCCTCTTTTGGAGAAGGAAGGGCTTAGGGACGGCACTGAAGGTGCGGAGATCTACGGCGATATAGAACCTAAACCTGAGGACATAATAGTTAGAAAAATGGGATTCAGCGCTTTCTACAACACGGACCTAGAATCTATTCTCCGTAACATCAAAGGTAGGAGGAATGTGGACACCTTAATAATCTGCGGCACGGTAACCAACATCTGCTGTGAATCTACAGCCCGCGATGCCTTCGAACGAGATTATAAAGTCGCATTCGGCAGTGATATAACCTCTGCATGGACAGATGAATTTCAAACCCTAACGCTGAAAAACATTGAGTATGCCTTCGGCCGAGTTATGACCTGTGATGAAATCATTAATGCTCTCAAATACGGGGAAGAAGTAAAAGATGATAGTTGCTAGGCTACGACTAGGCATAATTACAAATTAACACTTGCGCATGCATAAATGCACTATTTTTCTAGTAAATTTTAATTTTCTAGAGATTAGTTTAAGAAAAATTTTTATATTAGAAAGGTGTTTGTTGTGTCACCGAAGGAATTTAGGCCTATGAAGAACTCCCCGTCAACTCCAACGACCAATTCTCTAACTTTCTATCGGTATTACTATTTCTTTTATCTTTAGGCCCAGCAAGTTAGAACAAAAATTTTGCATCTTAACTTTCTGGGTTTCATGGGGGTTGTATAGTTTATGAAAAAATATAATGAAGAACGCCACAAACGAATTGTAGTCAAATATGGAGGAGCCAGCCTAGCAGATCAAGAACGCATATTAAAGGCGGTTACGGCAGTAGCTAAAGAAGCTAAGAAAGGTACACAAATCGCCGTTATTGTTTCAGCCATGGGAAAAACAACCGATTTACTTCTTCGCGCAGCCAAAGATGCCTCTAACGGGAAGATTAAGAAAGGAGAACTAGATGAAATTTTAGCAATGGGTGAAAGAACCAGCATCAGAATCTTCGCCGCAGCGTTGAAAGCCCAAGGTGTAAAATCTCGTTACTTCGATCCATTAGACTCAAATTGGCCCATTATATCGGATGACATTTTCTCTGATGCAAACCCAATTTTAAACGAATGCGAAGAAAAAATCCAGCAACACGTGCTGCCTCTTGTTGAAAAAGGCGTCATACCCGTGATTGCAGGCTTCGTAGGCAGAACATCAGATGGAAGGATAACTACGCTTGGAAGAGGTGGAAGCGACACCACAGCCTTCATTCTAGCTAAGGCGTTAGAAGCAGACGAACTTATCCTAGTTACTGACGCTGAAGGAATCATGTCAGCTGATCCTAAGCTTATTAGTAAACCAAAAAAACTTCCAAATATCGACGTGGACACCTTGGTGGGACTAGCTGATTCAGGCACAAAATTCATTCACAGAAAGGCTTTGCGATACAAGGATTCATCGGTTAAGGTTAGGGTAATCAGCCATGCTTATGGAGATCTACACGCAAAAGGCACCTTAATCGAGGGAGCTTTATCAACCGAACTAGACGTAGCCTTAGCAAGTCAATCCCCCGCCATGTCAATCACAGTTGTAGGTCATGGCGTTTCCGAAAAACCAGAAGTTATGCAGAAGCTAGCTGAAATGGTTAAAGTCAATGCGAATCTGCTGGGGTTATCTTTGAATTATGACTCGATAATTTTGTACGCGTCAGAAAATGAAAACTCCAATCTACTTCTCGAGAAAATTCACGAAACAATCCTAGAGCATAGGGAAACCCTTGCCATGTCAGTTAGAAAACAGCTAGCCTTTCTTAAGGTTAAGGGCATTGGCTTAGAGGAAACTCCTGGTCTCATTGGAAGAATATCTGAGGCTCTGAGGCTAAACGCAATAAACATTTTTGGTTTACTAACAATCACATCTAGCATTCTAGTCTTCGTAGATTGGAATGAAAAAGAAAGAGCCTTAAGTATGGTAAAAAATGCTTTAAGAGGTAATTAAAATGTTGAAAGCCGCTGTTTTAGGAGCAACAGGAAACGTTGGCCAAATCTTCATTCAACTGCTAAACGGACATCCATGGTTCAAAGTCTCAGTTGTCGCAGCCTCCGAAAGAAGCATAGAAAAAGCATATTCCAAGGCAGCAAAATGGAGACAACCAACGCCAATGCCACCAGAAGTCGCCGACCTAAATGTTGTACCCATAGAACCCAAAGCCGTTAAAGACGTTGACCTAGTATTTTCAGCCTTACCCGCCGACATAGCTCTAGAAACAGAGGAAAACTTCGCCAAAGCTGGATACATCGTAGTGAGCAACGCTTCAGCCCATAGGATGGAACCCGACGTGCCTCTGCTGAATCCAGAAATAAATTGTGATCACGTTAGCCTCATTGAAGAACAACGCAAAAGAAGAAAATGGGATGGCGCCATCGTTACAAATCCAAACTGCAGCACCGCAGTTTTAACCCTCGCTCTGAAACCAATTTACGACAAATTCGGCATCAACAGAGTTGCAGTTTCCACGATGCAGGCACTATCAGGCGCTGGATATCCAGGCGTCCCTTCCCTCGACATCGTAGACAATGTTATCCCTTTCATCGGAAAAGAGGAAGAAAAATTGGAAACCGAAACCCTAAAGATTTTAGGTTCTCCTTCAAAACCAGCGGATTTCAAAGTTTCAGCTAGTTGCCACAGAGTTGCAGCGTTAGACGGACACATGGAAGCTGTTTTCGTAGAGCTAAAACGTGAGGCAGAACCTGAGTCTGTTATAGCCGCCATGGAAAACTTTGTTGGAGAACCCCAGAAACTTAAGCTTCCAACAGCCCCGGAAAAACCCGTTGTAGTTAGGCGCGAAGAAGATAGACCGCAAACTAGACTAGATAGAATGGAGGGCCACGGCATGAGCGCCGTAGTGGGCAGAGTTAGAAAAGACCCCGTCTTTAGAGGAGTGAAGTTTGTTGTTTTGGGTCACAATACCATAAGAGGAGCCGCTGGCTGTGGCATTCTGAACGCAGAATGCCTGAAAGCGAAAAAATACATATAGGAAGTGAGAATTTTGGAACCTGGCAAAAAAAGACGATTAAAAAGAATTTTCCGTGATGACAACCGAACCGTTATAGTTCCTATGGATCACGGCGTCACCACGGGTCCGGTTAAAGGACTAGTGAACATGCAAGAAATCATTAACAAACTGTTACAAGGAGGCGTTGACGCTGTCGTCATCCACAGAGGCATAGCGAAACACGTTGACACTGGAAACGCTGGTTTAATTGTCCATTTATCCGGCATCACAAAGCTTGGTCTTGACCCTGACAACAAGGTTCAAGTTTGCTCCGTAAAAGAAGCCGTGAGAATAGGCGCAGACGCTGTCTCTGTTCACGTTAACGTCGGCGCTGAAAAGGAAGCTAAAATGCTTGAAAAACTTGGCAGAGTTGCGGATGACTGTGATAACTACGGCATGCCCTTGCTAGCTATGATGTATCCCAGAGGACCAAAAATACAGAATCAGCACGCTGTAGACGTAGTGGCTCACGCTGCTCGCTTAGGTGCAGAGTTAGGAGCCGACATAATTAAGACAAATTATACAGGTGACGCTGAAACCTTCAAAGAAGTTGTCCAAAGTTGCTGCATGCCAGTCATAATAGCTGGTGGTCCCAAAATAGAAACTGTTCGAGAAGTTTTGCAGATGGTATACGACTCCATACAAGCTGGTGGTGCGGGACTCTCCATAGGCAGAAACGTGTTTCAACATGAAGACCCAACTAAGATGGTTAAGGCTCTCTCAGCCATTGTGCACAAAGGCGCCTCAGTTGACGAAGCTTTAAAGATTCTTGGAGAATTGTAAGTGAAAGAACTTTGGATTGAAATAAATAAATCGATTTCTGGCAACCTAAAAAATAACCTGTTGAAATCTGCAGCTCAGTTTTGTGACGTGATATTAGTTGGCGCAAAAGATGTGGAAAAAGCCAAGAAAACTGGGGTTAAAATAGCGGCTAGTTCAGGTGAAGCTGACATTAATTTGCTTTCAACTTTTGATGAGACTAAAGTGAAGGAGTTAAAAAAGAGTGGTAAAGCTGTCGCCGTAAAAGTAACTATAAAGGGAAGGGGAGACGAGAAAATAGCTATCACTGCAGCAGAACTTTCATCTGACTACATAGTCATCAACTGTCCAGACTGGAAAGTCATACCCTTAGAAAATCTCATTGCGAAAACACGGGGAAAAAGCAAATTACTTGCAGAAGTTTCCAGTGCCAAAGAAGCAAAACTTGCCTTAGAAACTCTAGAACTGGGAGCCGATGGAGTGGTCTTGAAAACTTCAAACCCAGATGAACTTTTGGAGACTGTAAGTATTGCCAAGAAAAAAGCTGCAAATGTTGAGTTGATGGCTACCAAAATTGTTGAACTGAAAGAAATTGGAACCGGAGCTAGAGTCTGCGTTGACACATGTGATATTATGAAGGCTGGGGAAGGAATGCTCGTGGGATGCCAATCATCTGGTTTATTCCTTGTTCAAGCCGAGATTACTGAGAGCCCGTATGTAGAAACACGCCCCTTCAGGGTTAATGCAGGACCTGTATCACTGTACACTCTTTCTTCACCCACTAAAACACGATACTTGTCAGAACTCAATGCAGGAGACGAAGTTCTCATAGTTGATAGAGAAGGAAAAATTAGGTCAACAAATGTGGCGCGAGTGAAAATCGAATGGAGACCTATGATTCTCATTGAAGCAGAATACCAGGGAAAAAAGATAAAAACCATTGCTCAAAACGCCGAAACCATAAGACTGGTAACCCCAGAAGGTTCTAAATCAGTTGCAGAACTAAAAAAAGGCGATAAAGTTTTGGCACACGTAGTTGAGGGAGGCAGACATTTCGGAACTTTGGTAAAAGAAGAAACAGTGATAGAACGTTGACCATCAAAATCTGCGTTTCAGTGCCCCCTCAAACAGTTACTGAGGCTTTTGACTTAATTAAAAAAGCTGAGAACCAACACGCAGATTTTATCGAAGTCAGATTAGACAGCCTCAAAAAACACAACCAACTAGCCGACATCGCACACTGCAGCAACACACCTCTAATAGCCACAAACAGATCAACAAAATACCAAGGCAAATTTTTGGGAAGCGAAACTGAACGCCAAAAAATCTTGATGGACGCCGCGAAAAACGGCTTCGAATACGCGGACATAGAATTATCCACCCCTAAACTGAAAAATATTCTTAGCAATCTGCGTGAGCTGGGCGCAAAGCCTATAGTGTCGTTTCACGATTTCAACAAAACTCCAAACTCAACGCAACTAAATAAGATTCTCAAAAAGGAAATTGCAAGCGGAGCTGATGTTTGCAAAATTGTAACTGCAGCCAAATTTGTCGAGGACAACTTAACCGTGTTAAACTTCGTGACTAAGGCTTGCAAAAATGCGAGGGTGGTTTGTTTTTGCATGGGAGAACTTGGCAAACCCTCGAGGCTTTTATCCCCTGTTTTTGGTGCTTTTTTCACTTTAGCTTCTCTTGAAAGTGGGAGAAAAACAGCGCCGGGACAGCTCACTATCCAAGAAATGAGAAGCGCATACGAGGCTTTGGGGCTAAAGTAAAATGAAAATTTCTGGGAAAACAAGAGTTTGTGGCATTATTGGAGATCCAATAGAACACACGCTGAGCCCTGCAATGCACAACGCTGCCTTTGAAGAGTTGAACCTTGACTTTGTCTACGTGGCTTTTAGAGTTAGAAGAGAAGAGTTAAGAGACGCGCTCACAGGCGCAAGAAGTTTAGACATTTTAGGGTTAAACGTGACTATGCCCCACAAGAATGCTGTTATGAGATACTTGGATGAAATAGACTCGACAGCAAGGTCAATCGGTGCAGTGAACACCATCCTAAACAAAGAAAGGCGCCTTAAAGGTTATAACACCGACGGCATCGGCGCATTAAAAGCTCTAAAAGAAAACGGCGTAAATCCAAACGGAAAGAAGCTACTTCTACTTGGAGCTGGTGGCGCTGGAAAAGCCATAGCCTTCAACGCAGCACAAGAGGTAGAAGAACTCATAATCCTTAACCGAACTCCTCAGAAAGCAAAAAAGTTGGCAGAAGTCTTACGCAAAAAATTTAAAAAGAAAATAAATGGAAACGCTCTTTCAACCGAAATCATAAAAAAAGAACTGAGAGACGCGGATATACTGGTTAACGCAACTTCTGTCGGCATGCATCCAAACATTGACCAAAGTCTAGTTCACCGAAGCTCGCTGAGACCTGATTTATGCGTGATGGACATAGTCTACGACCCAATAGAAACTAAGCTTGCAAAAGATGCGAAGGCTGTAGGAGCCAAAATCGTATCTGGCATTGAGATGCTTGTCTATCAAGGTGCTGCCTCCTTTGAAATCTGGACTAATCATAAGGCTCCAGTTAAAGTGATGAAACAGGCTGTTTTGAATAAACTTTCAGAGTCAGGGTTAGGTGTTCACCGTTGAATGGAAAAGCTGAAGCGATAGCTCATGGAGCAGCCACAATAATAAACGCTATCGCCACAGGCAAGGGAGCAGCCATAGGAGTAGACTTATGGACAAAAGCGAAGGTCAGACTAACAGATAAACTTGGAATTATTGAGAGCACCATTGTGTCAGATCCAAAAGAAAACCCAGTTTTAATTGAAAACACTGTCAAAAAAGTTCTCAAATACTTCAAGGTTGAAAGAAAGTTTGGCGCCAAAGTTGAAACCTTGTCAAATATACCAATAGCAAGAGGCATGAAAAGCAGTAGCGCTGCGGGAAACGCCATAGCTTTAGCTACCGTTGCTGCTCTGGACAAGAAGTTAGACGACATAACAATAGTGAAACTCGGCGTAGACGGGGCAATCGCTGCAAAGGTTACGATAACAGGCGCCTTCGACGACGCTTGCGCCTCTTACTTTGGAGGAATCACAATCACAGACAACTTGAAACGAAGAATCGTTAAACGCTTTAAAATAGCTGAAAACCTAGCTGTCTTGTTCCATGTTCCAGCAGAGAAAGCTTACACGGCTAGTTCGGACGTGCGCCGAATGAAAGGCGTAGCTTGGCTTGTCAAAATAGCTTACAAAGAAGCTCTGAAAGGAAACCATTGGGCAGCCCTAACCCTAAACGGTTTAATCTATTCTTCAGCGCTAGGATACAACCCGTCTATGGCTATTGATGCTTTAATGGCAGGAGCCCTAGCCGCAGGATTATCTGGCACTGGTCCTGCAGTTACTGCTATTGTTCCCTCTGAGAAGAAAGACCTTGTGAAAGACGTTTGGCAGAGATATGAGGGAGAAATTATTGAAGCGCAGATTAATCATGAGAAGGCTAAGGTGGTAAGCTGATTAATTGGTAGACATTGTTATCAAGAAAAGCGAGCATTTGGCAGGTGAGGTTTCAGCGCCTCCATCCAAAGCTTACACACATAGGATGCTGATAGCCGCATTACTGTCAAACGGAACCTCCAAAATATCGAATCCTCTAGTTTCAGACGACACCAAAGCAACTTTACGAGCAGTAAAAGCCTTCGGAGCAGAAACAGAATTACAGGAAAATTGCTGGACGATTAGGGGAGTAGAGTTGCTTAAAGCTCCAAAGAATCCAATAAATTGCAGAGAATCTGGAGCTACCCTTCGTTTTATGATTCCTGTTGCCGCTCTTGCCTCTGGGTCCACAATCTTCACATTCGGGTCATCCCTTGAAGGGAGGCCTATAGCGCCTCTTCTCCAAAGCCTCAAACAATTAGGAACAGAATCTCATCTCCAGCTGAGAGAAGGAAGTTCTTTAGTTAGGATTCGCGGAGGAGGAATTAGAGGAGGCAAAACGTCAATAAGAGGCGACATAAGTTCCCAATTCATCTCAGGACTATTATTCGCCTGTCCAAAAGCGAGGGAGGACACTGAAATCGCTGTCACCACACCTTTAGAGTCTAAAAGCTACGTTCAAATGACCATTGAGGTTCTCACTAAACATGGCATAAAAATTTCTGCATCTAACGACTTCACTCAACTGAAGATTTCTTCAAACCAAAACTATAATCCATGCAGCCATACAGTTCCAGGCGACTTTTCATCCACAGCCTTCCTCATAGCAGCTGCAGCAGTAACATCTTCAAAGGTGAAGGTGAAAAATCTTGATTCCCATACAATTCAGGGAGATAAGGCAATATTGAATATCCTAGAGAAAATGGGTTCAAAAGTGAGGGCTGACAACAAATCCATAGAAGTCGAAGGCGAGCAACTTAAAGCCGTTGACGTTGACGCAAAGGACATACCTGACCTAGTTCCAGTTTGCGCTGTTCTTGCATGCTATTCGAAAGGGACCTCAAAAATATACAACGCAAAAAGGCTTAGATACAAAGAATCTGACAGACTTAGTTCTCTTCACGCTGAACTGAAGAAGATGGGGGCAGAAATCATGATAAAAGAAGACAGCTTGATCATAAGAGGACCATGCGCCATGCAGGGAGCAACCATAAATCCTCATAACGACCATAGAATTGCTATGGCTTGCGCCGTTGCCGCCTTAAAAGCAACCGGTGAAACGAAAATTCAAAATTCTGAATGTGTCAATAAATCTTATCCAAGGTTCTTTGATGATTTACGTTCATTAGGAGCGAATGTTGTTGAAAGGTAATTCCATAGGGAAAGAATTTGTTATAACTTGTTTCGGCGAAAGCCATGGCAGATGCGTCGGAGTTGTTGTAGACGGTTGTCCAGCTGGTCTTCCACTGTCTGAAAAAGACATCCAGAAAGAATTGAACAAGAGGATACCACTTAAACCAGAGATTGTTTCTGCAAGAAGGGAAAAAGACATTGTTGAAATTTTTTCTGGAACCTTCAATGGTTTAACAACTGGCGCTCCCGTCTGCACTCTGGTATGGAATAAAGAAGTTATCCCCAGTGAGTATGACCTAATAAAGGACACGCCTAGACCTGGACACGCTGATTATCCTGCCCAAATCAAATATGGAAGCTTCAACGACTATCGTGGCGGAGGAAGGTTTTCAGGTAGAATCACAGTGGCTTTTATCATGGCTGGCGCTATTGCCAAGAAACTGTTAGGTCTCTTCGGCGTTGAAGTTCTTGCGTATGCGATTGAGATTGGTAAAGTGAAACTGCACACAGTGCCAACTCTTGAAGAAATTCGTAGGAACACATACAAAACCGCGGTTAGATGCCCTAATCTGGAGAGCGCAAAAGAAATGGAGGAGGCAATTTTGAAGGCAAAAAAGGAAGGCGACAGCGTAGGAGGAATCGTTGAATGCATTGCCTCCAATGTCCCAGTTGGTATCGGTGAACCACTCTTCGACTCCTTAGATGCTGACATCGCCAAGGTGCTTTTCGACATACCAGCCGTCAAAGGGGTTGAGTTTGGCTCTGGTTTCAAGGTTGCTCGATTAAAGGGTTCTGAGAACAATGACCCATACGCAATACGCGCTGGAAAAATTGTGACATTGACAAACAACGCTGGCGGAATCTTGGGCGGACTCTCATCTGGGATGCCAATTCTAGTTAGAGTAGCCATAAAACCAACGCCTTCAATTTCAAAAAAGCAAAAAACAGTTGACTTATCAAAAATGGAGGAAACAGTCATTCAAGTTAAGGGTAGACACGACCCATGCATTGTGCCTAAGGCGGTTCCAGTCATCGAATCTGCCGTTGCAATTGTTTTAACTGACCACATGCTTCGCGCAGGTATTATACCAAAAGTTTTGCGGAGGCAAAAATAATTTGGAAAAAATTTTACCCTTAAGAAAGAAAGTCGATGAAATCGACGAACAAATCCTGCGTTTTCTAAAGGAAAGGGTTGAAGTGTCTAAAAGCATTGGAAAGCTGAAACGAAAACACGGCATTCCTGTGAGAGACTACCAGAGAGAAAATGAACAGTACAAAAATGTAATGACAAAAGCATCTAAACTGGGGCTTAATCCACATGAAGTTAAGGCTATCTACCGAGAAATAATTGCTATGAGTATACACGCTCAGGAAGCTAACAAAACCGAAAGCGAGTAAAAGTATTAAACACATTTTTAAATGTACATAATTGTACTGAAAAGCTTTAAATAAGACATTAATGTCCTCCTTTTGAAGGAGCTATCCCAAAAATGAGGAATAATGTTTGGCTATGGGCTAACGGCGCCCCAAGCATTACTTAAAAAAGCTTGCAGGCTTAAGCTCCAAAAGCTTCCGTTGAAATGCTCACCCCTTGAAGTTTTTTCGAAATTCTACGAACATTTTGAGAATGCCTATATTCTTGAGTCTGTAGAAGGACCAAAGAAGCTAGCACAGTATTCATTCATAGGATTTGACCCTCGGCTAATCATCCAGATAAAGAATGGAGAAGTCACAGTACGTGACGAGAAAACAGGTGAAGAAATAAGGGATAAAGTTGCCGACCCGCTGCACATACTTAAGGAAATCCTCGGAGACCTAGCGGTTTCTTATGAAGGTTTCAGATTTGTCGGCGGTGCTGTTGGATACGTTTCTTATGACACAGTTCGCTACTGGGAAAAGCTTCCAAAGATAACTGTTGATGACTTGGGCTTTCCTGATGTCGAAATGGGAATTTTTGACGACGGCATACTATTCGACCACGAAAAGGGTCAAGTGTTTTACTACCATCTAAATGAAGATCGTTTTGCTGAAGTAGAAAGTTCGGTAAGAGAGAAGTCGGACGACTCCAAAACCTTGTCTTATACACAACCAAAATTGAACGTTACAAAAGAATACTTTGAAAAAGCTGTTGAAAAGGCTAAAGAATACGTGGCTTCAGGCGATATCTTTCAGGTTGTCCTCTCCAAACGTTACGAATTCAGTTTCAGAGGCGACTTAATAGACTTTTATCGATCTCTCCGCAGGATAAATCCATCCCCATACATGTATTTCCTAAAAGCAGGTGATCGAAAAATCATCGGATCAAGCCCAGAAATGCTCGTAAGAGTTGATAACAGCGTTGTTGAAACGTTCCCAATAGCAGGTACAAGACCCTTTACGAAAAATCCCAACAAAAATAGAGCATTAGCAAGGGAACTGTTGTCAGACCCTAAGGAAAACGCAGAACACGTAATGCTCGTAGATTTAGCCAGAAATGACGTTGGAAAAGTTTCGAAGTTCGGAAGCGTTCATGTTCCAGAATTTATGACGATTCATCAATACAGTCACGTGCAACACATTGTTTCAAGAGTGATTGGCAGACTCAGAAATGAATGCGATTGCTATGACGCGTTAAGGGCTGTGTTTCCAGCGGGCACGGTTTCAGGGGCACCTAAGGTGAGAGCAATGGAGATCATTGAAGAACTTGAATCGACTAGAAGAGGACCTTACGCAGGAGCTGTGGGTTACTTCTCCTACAATGGTAACGCAGATTTTGCCATAACCATCAGAACCCTCATTGCAAATAAAAACAAAGCCTACATTCAAGCTGGAGCTGGCATTGTAGCCGATTCTGTTCCAGAAAAGGAATGGTTTGAAACTGAGCATAAAGCTGAGGCTCTAATGAAAGCCCTTGAAATTTCGGGAGGCGAGTTATCGTGAAAGTTCTAGTTATCGACAATTATGATTCCTTTGTCTATAATCTGGTTCAATCCATTGAGGAACTTGGAGGGGAAACCGTTGTTTATCGAAATGATCAATTAACTTCTAGACAAATGATGAAACTTAAACCTGATAGAATCGTTATTTCCCCAGGCCCAGGCACACCAGAAAAAGCACGATATTTCGGAGTGTGTTCCGCAATATTGCAACATCTGAGTTGTAAAATTCCCACATTAGGAGTTTGTCTGGGGCATCAAGGGATAATCTACACATTCGGCGGAAGAATTGTACGTGCAAAGAGATTGATGCATGGAAAAACTAGCTTAATAAAACATGATGGTGAGGGTGTTTTTAAGGGTGTAAAGAACCCTTTTCAAGCAACTCGTTATCATTCCCTTGTTGGAGATAGAAGGTCAATTCCTTCATGCCTCAAAATAACCGCTCAATCGCTTGACGATGGAGAAATCATGGGTGTTCGTCACGTTGCTTATCCTATTCAAGGAGTCCAATTTCATCCCGAATCCATACTTACCCGTGACGGCAAACTACTCATAAAAAATTTCCTCGAAGGTGAGTGAAAACATGATCAAAGAAGAAATACAAAAATTAATTGATGGAATGGACCTAACCTACGAAGAATCGCAAATAATAATGAAAGAGATTATGTCTGGCAACGCTACGGATGCCCAGATTGCCGCATTTTTAACAGCGCTAAGAATGAAAGGAGAAACCGTCGACGAAGTCACGGCTTTCACTGAAGTCATGAAAGAATTTTGTCACCGAATTCATCCTAAAGTTAACGGACGTCTTCTTGACACCTGTGGAACCGGTGGAGATCGAATAAAAACATTCAACATTAGCACCACTGCAGCTTTCGTTGTTGCTGGTGCGGGGATA
>Ga0315306_10000240_pt1 | contig 26573 bp, 25 predicted proteins | sample TDP1_MG_FD_203803 | JGI IMG/M metagenome (GOLD analysis project Ga0315306, IMG submission 203803) | Freshwater sediment microbial communities from Lake Towuti, South Sulawesi, Indonesia - TDP1 | ecosystem: Environmental > Aquatic > Freshwater > Lake > Sediment | place: Indonesia: South Sulawesi... | reverse complement strand
GCTGGTTGCACTCGCTCATAAGTAGTGAAACGAGACCCGCAGGATAAGCACTGACGCCGACGGCGTATAGCCTCATTCGCATCACGAGAGTCTATAACCTTAGAATCAGAGTAACCACAATAAGGACAATTCATAGTCGATACCACATTATATAGTATTACATGGTCATATTACCACAATATATAGTATTTGTCAAGCCTCTATGCCTTGCCGGTGGTTAGCTAACATTGCACTTTTGAAAAAAAGAATGCTAGAATGGCGAAGGTTATAAAACTGCCATGGGTACTACTTCAAGGAGGGCAAGAATACATGAAGTTACCCCTTTGGCAACCATCGGAGGAGCGTAAAAGGAATGCCAACATGACCAGATTTATCAGTCTGGTTAATGAGCGATGTGGGACAAAATTTACTTCCTACAATGAACTCCATAACTGGTCAATTAACAATCTAGCCGATTTTTGGGCGCTGGTATGGGAGTTTTGCCAGATTAAAGCTTCAAAACCGTATGATACGGTGATAACCCCCGCCCAGCGGATGATGGACACCAAATGGTTTCAGGGTGCCCACCTCAATTTTGCCGAAAATCTGCTCCGCTACCGGGATAACCGAACCGCTCTCGTCTTCAAAAGTGAGGCTCGAGAAGCGGTAAGAATTACCTACGCCGAGCTTTATCACCAAGTAGCCCGCCTAGCAAAATCTTTACGGGAATTGGGCATCAAAGCCGACGACCGAGTGGCAGCGTTCATGCCCAATATGATAGAAACCGTTATCGCTATGCTGGCTAGCACCAGCATCGGAGCTATCTGGTCGTCCTGCTCACCAGACTTCGGCATCAAAGGGGCTCTCGACCGCTTTGGGCAGACAGAACCTAAGGTTTTATTTACCGCTGACGGCTATTTTTATAATGGCAAGACCTTTGACTCTTTACAACGAGTTGCCGACATCTTAACTGAGCTACCTTCTATTCAGAAGGTAGTGGTTGTCCCCTATGTTAAGAAGAAGCCAGACATTAGCCAAGTCCCCAACTCGGTTCACTATGAGGATTTCCTATCTAAGGAAGCCGGACTTGAAATCCAGTTCGAACAGCTCCCCTCTGACCACCCAATATACATCATGTACACTTCAGGGACTACTGGACTGCCCAAGTGTATAGTTCAAGGAGCCGCCGGGCTCCTTGCCGTCCATCTAAAGGAACTGGCGCTTCATACTGACGTTAAACCTGACGACGTTATCATTTACCTTACTACTACCAGTTGGATGATGTGGACCTGGCTGGTGAGCAGCTTGGCGCTGGGTGCCACCGTGGTACTCTATGATGGTTCTGTTTTCTATCCTGACTCCGGAGCCTTATGGAAGCTAACCCAGGATGAAAAGATAACAATATTCGGGACCAGTGCCAGATATCTGGCTGAGCTGGAAAAGCGCGGAGTTAAGCCGGGTAAGGAATATGACTTGACCAGCCTGAAGACGATTACCTCTACCGGCTCTCCCCTTTCTGTAGAGAGCTTTGAGTTTGTCTATCGCGATATTAAGCAGGATGTGCTCCTGGCGTCTATTTCGGGGGGGACTGACATCAACGGCTGCTTTATGCTGGGGAATCCAATTGGTCCAGTCTATGCTGGTGAAATCCAGGTCCCGAGCTTGGGGGTGAATGTACAATGCTTCGACCCCCAAGGCAAGCCAGTGGTCAATCAAAAAGGCGAGCTTGTGGTCACCACCCCCTACCCTTCCATGCCTCTCTACTTCTGGAATGACCCGAACAAGGAGAAATACCACAGCGCCTATTTTGACATCTACCCTGATGTCTGGACTCACGGGGACTATATTGAAATCACTGATACCGGGATTGTTATCTACGGGCGCTCCGATACCGTCCTTAAGCCGGGTGGGGTAAGGATTGGCACCGCTGAGATTTACCGCCAGGTGGAGACCCTAAACGAGGTTGTAGATAGCATTGTCGTCGGGCAGGATTGGGAAGGCGATGTTCGGGTTATCTTGTTTGTAAAGCTAGCCGAGGGGGTAGAACTAACTGAAGACCTGATTAACAAGATTAAGACCACCATCAGGAAGAACACCACCCCCCGTCACGTCCCAGCCAAGATTATAGCCATTGATGATATCCCCTATACCATCAGTGGCAAAAAGGTGGAAAAGGCGGTCAAGAATGCAATTCACAACGAGCCCGTCCCCAATATAGATGCCCTGGCTAACCCCGAATCACTCCAACTCTATAAGAACCTCAAAGAACTTCAATCGTAATAATAGTTGAGGAGGCTGGGTTACGGACAAGCAAGCCACAGAAGTTACTATTAACCAGGTAAAGCTACGCATAATTCAGGGGGACATTACCCAGCAGACCACTGATGCCATAGTTAACGCCGCCAACCCCAGCCTTATGGGCGGTGGTGGCGTAGATGGAGCCATCCACCGGGCAGGAGGTCCCGCCATCCTAGAGGAGTGTAAGCAAATTGTAGCCCGACACGGGCGATTACCAACAGGTAAGGCAGTAATGACCACCGGGGGCAATCTCAAGGCAAAGCATGTCATCCATACTGTTGGCCCTATCTGGCATGGGGGTAATAAGGGAGAACCTGAATTGTTAGCCAGTGCTTATAAAGAGAGCCTGAAACTAGCCGCCGATAGCAACCTCAATAGCATCTCCTTCCCTTCAATAAGCACTGGTGCCTACGGCTATCCGGTTAGCCAGGCTTCAAAGGTAGCCGTTGACGTCGTTATCACCTTTCTTAGCCGCAGCCCTACCTCCCTCAAGGAAGTGGTGTTCGTGCTGTTTGATGCCCAAACCTTTGGCGCTTACACATCAGCCCTCAAAGAGATAGGAGAAAAGCGGGGACTGCGTCTGGCTTAGTTACGCTGAAAAGAAGGCTTTACCCCCGGCTTGACTGACCCTTCGCTGACCTCGATTTGGGGGAGCAACTTTTCCACATCGGACCTATGGCACAGTTCGGTGCCGGGGGTTAACACGGCAGCAGTGCCCATAGCTACCGCCAATCGACACGCCTCTATCAGTGGCTCTCCCTGAGCCAGCTTTAAGGCAAACCCAGCTACAGCGCAATCGCCGGCACCTATAGCACTTCGCACCTTTACCTGAGGTGGGACTGCCTTAAAAATACCCTTCTTGCTGGCAGCAATAACGCCGTCCTTCCCCCTAGAGATGACGGCTATTTCAATACCCATTTCAACTAGGGTGAGGGCTGCCTTGACAATTGCTTCTTCAGTCAGCAGCTCTGTCTTAAGCAACTCCTCAGCCTCGCGGACATTAGGCTTGATGAGATAGGGTTTAGCTTTTGTTCCCTCTTCTAACCACTGACCGGCAGAATCTAGGATGGTTCTTATTCTACGGTTCTTAGCTTCTACCACTATGGTATAATAAATATCAACCGGAACACCGGGGGGAACGCTACCACTAGCTACCATTAACTCGGGGGTGGGATAAATTCTCCTCAATTTCTTAAGTAATCTATCTAGTTCCCTCTTTGAAATACGCGGACCCGGGGCATTAATTATCGTCTGCCTGGAGGTTCTGGTATCAAGAACAATAAAATTGGTGCGGGTTTCCTGCCTAATCGGAGTAAAGCTGAATGGTACCCCCTCCTCGTCAAGTAATATTTCCAAGGTCCTACCTTCATGACCGCCTATGAATCCATAGGCTATAGTCTGCTCACCCATCTCGTGGATTGCCCGCGACACATCTATACCCTTGCCCCCGGCATAGAGATGCAAGCCCGTCCAGCGGTTACTCTCATCCGTCTTTAGACCGTCAACCGTAATCCTTCTATCTAGACTGGGATTGAGGGTAACAGTGGCAATCATAGCCCCTCCCGGTTTCAGTATTCCTGATACCACCCTTCTGATATATGCGCCAGCTCATGGGCAGTCATCCCAAACTTCTGATACCACGGCACAGCGTATTTGTTAGCTATCTCACTCAGTCGCTTTAGCCTATCTGCCCCGACAGTTGATAGATATCGAACCCTTTCCCGGGCATTATCAATATGCATCGCCTCCTGCCAGATAGCACGACCGCCGACAAAGCCCGAGGCTCCTGCCTGACAGGCAATTTCCACCTGTTGGCAAAATAGCTCGAATTCGACGCCAGCGCTCAAAATGACCCACGGAACTTGGGATGACTGGTCTAATTTACGGCAGAGACTTATAAGCTCAGCCCTGTCCTTCTTATAGTGCAAGTCAGCGGGGAATTCAGCCTTCAGCACATCTATAGGCAAGGCAGTTATAGCCCGGGCAGTCTTAATCACTAGCTGTTCTTTTAGGAGGGCAAACTGCTGAGGGTTGCTCACTTCGTTGCCTATGGGATAACTCTTTGGCTCTACCAGGAACGGGAGGTCATATTTTAGACATTCCTCGGCTACCTTATTAACTGTGTCCAATTGCTGTCCTGCCAACGGTTCTAAATCCGGTCGATAATAGACCAGGATCTTTACTGCCGAGGCACCCATCCGCTTAATTTTCTCCACACTCCACCCATCCAGCAGTCTGGTCAAACGGTATTCTTTGCCACCGCTATAGCCAGAGGCTTCTATACTGACCAGAAGCCCGGCATCTTTAGGCAAGGCACCACGAGCAATGCATTGAGCCGCACCAAATATAGGGTCGAGTAATACTGCGCTGGCATATTTGGCTAGACTGGAGCACAGCTCCAGCTTGCGCTCGACCATCTCTTCATGGCTGACTTCTTGTGGGCGCTCATCAATCAGGCTACGTAAGGAACCACGGTGGTCCATAGCGCAGATAATAAAAATACCCCCTGAATTAGAAATCTGCTGTAAGCCCCTTATTTTACCAATACTTAACTTCTTCATACCTCGTTTTGGTATTATGGAATAAAAGGAGGGTTTTAATCAAGCCTAATAATCTCTACCTATTTGTTTTCGCTCCTAGCAATAGGGTATAATCTAAAAGCCACTTGTCGGGGGATATAATGGAGACCAAATTTCACCGTAGCCTCAGCCAACGAATAATGTGGACTTTCATTGTCCGAGTTTTGGCAAGAATAATAATATTCCTCCGAACTCGCCGACGGGTCAACGGGATAGAGAATGTCCCTAAGCAGGGACCTTTGTTAATTGTATCTAATCACCTTACTTATGTTGACCAATTTTTCATTAGTACCAGCCTTAACCGGAAAGTAGTATTTATGGCCAAGGAGGAGCTATTTCGTTCCAAGATAATAAGACCCCTGGCATGGGCATTTGGTGCCTTTCCGGTGCGTAGAGGGGGAATAATGGATAGGAAGGCATTAGAGCTGGCAAACCAGATTCTGGACAGTGGTCAAGCCCTAGGCATGTTCCCCGAAGGAATGAGGAGCCGGGCTGCCCAACTACAACCGGCTTACCCCGGCTCGGCGCTGCTCGCCTTACATAACAGAGTCCCTATTCTGCCCATAGGCATTACCGGCTTGGAACACGCCACTAATAAAGGCATGGTCTGGGGGTTACTACACCGGCCTAAGGTAACGGTTAACATTGGCCGCCCTTTCTATTTGCCGCCGGTCGGTGATAAATTGACCAAGGCAGAGCTGGCAAAGCTGGCTGATTATATAATGGAGCATATAGCCGAACTCTTGCCCCCTAAATATCGAGGACATTATGCTAAATGCACAGACTAGATGGCACTAAGAATTGAGAAAGCGGCGGGAATAGGACTTTGCTTCGGGGTTAAGCGAGCCATTAATATCCTGGAAAAGGCTGCCCGTGAGCATGGTGGCATAGAAACATTGGGGGCGGCAGTACATAATCAACAGGTACTACAAAGACTGGCTCAAATTGGGGTCAGGGTAGCCAGGGGTTTAGATGAGGTACAGGGTAATATTGTAGCCATCAGCACTCACGGGGTAAGCCCCCAACTAGAAGCAGAAATCCGAGCCCGAAATATTAACCTAATTAATGCTACTTGTCCTTTTGTTCACCGAGCCCAGATTGTAGCTCGAAAACTAGCCAAAGCTGGCTTCTTTGTCATCATCTATGGCGATGCTAACCACCCCGAAGTCAAGGGTGTTCTTGGTTGGGCTAATGGTAAGGGTGAGGCTACGCTAGATGACAGATTTATAGCCAGGCTTGACCCGCTGCCTCGCCGCCTGGGCATTCTATCCCAGACAACCCAAATTCCAGCCCACTTTACCCAATTTGTAAAGAAACTCATTGATTCTGCCCTGGCTAAAGACTCCGAGCTACGCATTATTGATACCATATGTCATGATATCAGACAACGACAGGCGGGCGCCCTTGAGATGGCTAGTAGAGTCGACCTGATGCTGGTTATCGGTAGCCGTACCAGTGCTAATACCAATTGCCTTGCCCAGATATGCTCTAAGGTCATTAGAACCTATCTTGTTGAAACCGCCGACGAAATCCAATCCTCCTGGCTACAAGGTCAACACCATATAGGTATAACTGCCGGGGCATCTACTGCTGAGCAGACCATAAATGAGGTCGTAATGAGGCTAGAAGCCATGACCTAAATCTAGGGACAAGCACGCCTGATAAAACTCTTCCGGGCTCTTGCCTAACGATAATTTCTCCATCGGGCACATATCTTGCTGACCACGACCTCGTATGTAGGGCACAACCTCAGTAAAGTGATACTCAATGCCAAAACGGCACAATGCCTTGACGGCGAGTTCACTACCTAAAGGACTGTAAACTTCGCGACAGGATATTCTTTTTAAGAGTAAAGCAGCGGCATTGCCAACCACCCGGTCAAAGACGGTGACATCCTTCTTAAGCGGGGAAAACCTAGCCATGTATTCAAGTAGAGACAATAAACCATCCTTACTTGAGGTAAAGATTAGCCTATCCCCGCTATACACTTGAAGTTTATCACTGCTGACTAAAAATTCATTAAATAAAGCGTTCATCTCCTCTCCTCGACTTGGGAAAGAAAGTATTGAATCTCAGCGTTAGGAAGCACCGCTACCTTAGTCCCAGCCCGGTGAAATTGCTGAAGAGCCTGCAGGGCGTCGTCCCAACTATGGACAAACAAAACTTTATCTGACTCCTCAATGTTACCACGCCCGGCAATATCAGGATATTCAGTATAGATAATCACATGATTGACATTTTTAGGGACTCTTGCCAGCGACTTCAGCTTTCCACCAGTCGTTTTACCAAAATCACCCAGTAAATAATGGGTAACCTGCCCGCCAGGAGCGTTGGCGATAAGGACAATATCTCCGCCGTTATCACCTACGGCACTAAAAGCAGTGTTCAAGCCAACTAGGATGGCTTCGTTGGCTTTGGCAAAGGTGTTGGCGATGACAATCCCTTCCCCTTTTGCCTCCGGGGTGAGATAATGAGCCTTGGCTTCACTAACCGCCGCTGCCCAGGTTGGTTTTGGGGCGCCGGCAAAGATGGCTACCGTCTCCCCCCAGGTATTAACTAGGCAGTCTATCTTTACATCCAGACCGGCTAGAGCAGTTGCCTCCTCAATATCAAGTCGCAACGGGTTATCATCAAACACTCCCATCCCCGAAATCGGCTTACCGGGGTCTTTCTGCTTGAATTCAGCCTCCAGGCGGTGAAAATGCTCAATAGTTTCCACTGAGCATACCCCGGGGAGAATAATCTTACCCCCACCACCAAAACCGGTATTGGGATGAGGGACTACCGAGCCGACGGCAATCTTGAGGTCGCACTTCATTACCTCAGCATTGATGTAAACATCAGTCCCATAGCTGGTAGTACCAACATAGGTACAATTATCAAATGGATTGTGATTGTAAACCGGGAATCTGGCTAAGGTAGCTTCACCAAGCTTGTTAACAAAACTCAACCTATCCCACGCCATATGAGTGCCGACGGCACAGATGAACTGAATCCGGTTATCCCGAACCCCAGCCTCAGCCAGCTCTTCCAGAATAAAAGGCACTAACTCAGCCACTCTGGTAACCCGGGTCATGTCATCAAATATAATGACAACCTCATTCTTGCCCCGGGCAAGCTCCCTGATGGGCGGCGAGCCAATTAGATTGGCTATAATGACCTTAAATTCATCTGGCTTCATAGCTGGGCGGTCAAAACCAGCCATATTATAGAACTCTACCTGCCAACTATCAGGTAGCGGAAGCTCAAGTTCTTTAGTCCCATGCCAGGCTAGTTGAGGTAACCTGATGAGCGGCATTCCCTACTCCTTAACTTTTTAGTGACCCTGCCGACACCTGAAAGACAGAGATTCCCTTAAAGCCCTATGAGGGTATCCGCCTCTTCATAGACTGAACATATCTAGATTTGAAATCAAAAGGTGCCAAGTTAAGCGGCGGCTATGCTTAGGCAGGTGACCGTCCTGGTAATGCCAGCGATAGGATGGATTTTACCGGTGACTAAGTCACCAACATCGTTCAAGTTTTTCCCTTCTATTACGGCAATAATGTCATAGGGTCCAGTTACAGTATCAACCGATTTCACTCCTTTTAGCTGATTCAGAGCGGCAACAACCTCCTTACTTCTGCCCACCGCGGTTTCAATTAGAACAAAAGCCTTGGCTGCCATTGAATCACCTCCTATCTACCGAGTTGCTAGCTTGTAATCAAACCTATTCAGCATTATTAATTATACACCATCAAGCCTGCCAATGTCCGTCCTTTTACCGGCTATTGACAAATATTCAATGTTATGTTACATTTTCCCCAATAGAATATAGCAACGGCTGTGAACAAGACTAGTAGGCTTCAAAGCGAGGCACAGAGAGTCGGGTAAGGTGTGAGCCGATGCTGGTGCAGGAGCTGAATGGACTTGGGAGTTGCAAACCGAAAGCAGCTAATTAGCTAGCAAGTAGGCTTTGTCGCCAGGGAAGCGTTATCAAATCCTAGGGTATCGAGGTAATGCTTTAACCTCTGTACCTGAAAAGAGATAGCCTTTACCTCCGATTAGGAGTAGGGCTAAGAAGGGTGGTACCGCGGAAGTGAATCTCCCGCCCCTTTAAGGGACGGGAGATTTTTTATTACCCTTTCTAAGGAGATAACAAGTGTATTATCCAACACTAGACGAGGTCCGCCAGCTAAAGAAATATGGCAATCTAGTGCCAGTTTACCATGAGATTATGGCTGACCTGGAAACACCAGTATCAGCTTATCTCAAGATAGCTCGTGGTAACTACTCCTTTCTATTAGAGAGTGTTGAGGGTGGGGAACATATAGCCCGCTATAGTTTCATTGGCACCGAGCCCTCCCTTATCCTCAAGGCAAGGGACGAGAATACCATTGACCCGTTACTCCTGATAGAGAAGGAGTTTAGCCAGTTCCGACTGGCACCGATTACTGGCTTGCCCCGGTTCCACGGCGGAATGGTCGGCTATCTGAGTTATGAGATTGCCCGCTACTTTGAGAGGTTACCCTCCCCTGACCTCGACCCACTGGGACTCCCCGAGTTCACGCTAATGCTAGCCGATACCCTGCTCGTCTTTGACCACCTCACCCACAAAATTAAGATTGTCTCTCACGCCCACCTTGATGATGACATTGACACCGCTTATCGTCAGGCAACCGACAAGATTGACCGCCTAGTGGAAAGGCTGAGACAACCGGTTCCCGATGAGGCTCCGTCAGTGATTCCGACCGCACAGTCCCCGGTATCATCAAACCTTTCCCAGGCAGAATTTGAGTCTAGGGTATCCCGAGCCAAAGACTATATCTATGCTGGCGATGCCATCCAGGTCGTCTTGTCCCAGCGGCTAGCCAAGCCGACAAGCGCCAGCCCATTCGCCATATACCGGGCATTGCGCTCCCTCAACCCCTCCCCCTATATGTACTATCTTCACTTGGGCGACTTTTACATTATAGGCGCTTCCCCCGAGCTTCTGGTGCGGGTAGAAGACGGGATTGTATCTAACCACCCCATTGCCGGTACTCGTCCCCGGGGCAAGAGCACTGCCCAAGATTTGGCTCTGGAAAAGGAACTCAGAAACGATGAGAAAGAGCGCGCCGAGCACATTATGCTGGTTGACTTGGGACGTAACGATATTGGGCGGGTCAGCGAGCCAGGCACGGTTGAGGTAACCCAGCTTATGGATGTGGAACGCTATTCCCATGTTATGCACCTGGTATCCCATGTCCAGGGCAAGTTGAGACCAGGGCTTTCCCAGTTTGATGCTTTGCGTGCCGGCTTCCCCGCTGGTACCGTCTCCGGCGCTCCCAAGATTCGGGCAATGGAAATTATCGCCGAACTGGAGCCAGATAAAAGGGGACCTTATGCTGGAGCGGTGGGCTACTTCGACTTCTCCGGGAATCTGGATACGGCTATCGCTATCCGCACCATTGTTATCACCAACGGCATTGCCTATATTCAGGCCGGGGCTGGCATTGTCGCTGATAGTATCCCTGAGCGTGAATATCAGGAAAGCCTGAGTAAAGCCCAGGCACTGCTCACCGCTATTGAGCAGACGGAGGCTAATTATGCTCCTATTGATAGATAATTATGACAGCTTTACCTATAACCTCTTCCAGTACCTCAGCGAGCTGGGGGAAGAGGTGTGGGTAGCTCGTAACGACCAGGTGAGCCTGGATGAAATTGAGGCTAGGTCGCCCCAGCGTATTGTCATCTCCCCCGGTCCAGGTACCCCAGAGCGGGCTGGCATCTCCAATAATGTTATCCGCCAGTTTGGGAATCGGCTTCCCATCCTCGGCGTCTGTCTCGGTCACCAGTGCATTGGCTATAGCTACGGAGCTAGGGTTGACCGCGCTGGTGAAATCAAGCACGGCAAGTCATCGCTTATCTACCACGATGGCAAGGGGGTTCTTAGAGGACTCCCCAACCCCTTCCCCGCCATCCGCTATCACTCACTAGCCGTGATGCGTGAAGGCTTGCCCGATTGCCTTGAGGTCAGTGCCTGGACGTCAAATGGCATAATCATGGGGCTGCGCCACCGTCAGTTTCCGGTGGAGGGAGTCCAGTTCCACCCCGAGTCCATCATGACCGAGGTCGGCAAGGACTTACTCGGGAATTTTTTACAATTGTCTTATCCAAGATTAGCAACCCATCCCCCTGACCCCCTTCCCTTACCAGGGAAGGGGGAGTTATAGATAAGAGAGGGGCTTTGCCCCTCTCTAAAACCCCTTTTTTAAGGAGAGTCAAAGGGAGGCGAAGCCTCCCTTGAAAACCACCCTCCCCCTCTCCTTCAAAGGAGAGGGGGATAAAGGGGGTGAGGTGGTATATGGAAAGGGAACAATGATTAAAGAAGCTATTGAAGCTATCGTTAGTGGGGGCTCACTTAGCTTTGAGCAGGCGGCGAGGGTAATGGAGGAAATAATGAGCGGTGAGGCAACCCCAGCTCAGATTGCCGCCTTTATTACTGCCCTCGGAATCAAAGGCGAGACGGTAGATGAAATTGCTGGGTTAGCCAGCGTCATGCGGGCGAAGTCAATCCCGGTAAAGGTGACCCCACCGGTAGTTGATACCTGTGGCACCGGCGGCGATAACTCCTCCAGCTTTAATATCTCCACCGCCGCTGCCTTTATTGCCGCCGGCTCAGGGCTCAAGGTAGCCAAACACGGCAACCGGGCAATGAGCAGCCATTGTGGCAGTGCCGATGTCCTTGAAGCCAGTGGGGTTAAGATTGACCTCGGGGCTGAAGCCGTAGCCAGGTGCCTGGAGACCATAGGCATTGGCTTTATGTTTGCCCCCATCTTCCACCCGGCAATGAAGTATGCGGCTGCTCCCCGCCGTGAGATTAGCATCCGCACCGTCTTTAATATCCTCGGACCCCTGACCAACCCCGCCCGGGCTCAGTTCCAGGTTATCGGTGTCCCTAACATTGAGCTGGGAGAAAAAATTGCCCTCGTTCTCCACCGCCTGGGCACCAGACACGCCCTGGTAGTGCATGGCACCGACGGCATGGACGAAATCTCAATTAGTGCCAAGTCACTGGTTTGGGAGGTCAATGAGAGCGGGGTTCTGCCTGCCTATGAAGTTTCGCCCCAGTATTTTGGCTTCAAGGAGGCAAAACTGACCCAAATTAAGGGTGGCACACCTGAAGATAACGCCCAAATACTACGCTCTATCCTGAGCGGAGACCGGGGACCAAAGCGGGAGGTAGCCGTTATGAATGCGGCGGCAGCTTTGGTCGCCGGCAATCAGGTATCAGCCCTCAAACAGGGGGCTCACCTTGCTGAAGAGACGATTGATAGTGGACGAGCCTTGGAAAAACTCGACGCCCTGGTCAGGCTCAGTCAGAGCCTGGGTTAGAGAGGGGCGAAGCCCCTCTCTAAAATCTCTTCCCCCTCTCCTTGAGAAGGAGAGGGGGATTAAGGGGGTGAGGTTAATAAATAACCTTGGGTTAGATGGGGAAAGAGATGCTAAATAGAATTGTGGCTCAAAAAAGAGAAGGGGTTGAGCAGAGGAAAAAGAGCATGCCTCTATCCTACCTGAAGGAGCGCATTGCCTTACAGAAGGCAACAATTGATTTTGCCCGCGCCCTTGAGGGTACCCAAACCCGGTTAATTGCTGAGGTAAAACGAGCCTCGCCGTCACGGGGTATCCTCTGCCCCAATTTTGACCCGGTTGAGCTAGCCAAAAAATATGCTCAAGGTGGTGCGGCTGCTATCTCAGTATTGACCGAGGCGAACTACTTTGAAGGCAGCATTAACCATCTGGCAGCAATCAGACAGGAAATAGAGCTTCCCCTGCTGAGGAAGGACTTCATCTTTGACCCATATCAGGTCTATGAGTCCCGGGCTTACGGTGCCGATGCCCTGCTGCTAATAGTCGCCATCTTGAACCAGGAGCAGCTTGGGGAGCTCCTTTCCCTGAGCCACAACCTCGGGCTAAGCTGTCTGGTTGAGGTTCACAATGAAGGCGAGGTAGAAAGAGCCCTCCGCAGCCAAGCCAAAATCATCGGCATCAATAACCGAGACCTCACCACCTTTACCATCGATGTTAACACCACCCACCGATTACTGCCCCTCATCCCCCGAGGAAGGATTGTAGTTAGCGAAAGTGGCATCAGGAGCCGGAGTGACGTCGAAAAGCTTAAAGGGTGGGGGGTTAATGCCGTTTTGGTCGGCGAAGCGCTGGTTACCGCCGAGGATATAGTGACCAAAGTGAGGGAGCTAATAATATGACCCGGGTCAAGATTTGCGGCATTAAACAGAAGGCTCATGCCTTGGCTGTAGTTGAAGCCGGGGGCGACTTTATCGGGCTGGTCTTTGCCCCCAGCCAGCGGCAGGTGACCCCCGCCCAGGCTGGTGAGATAGTCAGCGCTGTCAAGAGCCATAGCCAGGCTATCAGCATAGTTGGCGTTTTTGTCAATATGCCCGCCCCGAAGGTAAATATGATTGCCAGTTCCTGCGATTTGGACTGGGTTCAACTCAGTGGCGATGAGCCCTGGGAGTACTGCCGCCAGATTACCAAGCCACTAATTAAGGCAATCAGGATAAGGGCTGGACAGCAACCGGAGCAAATCTGCGCCAGTCTGGGTGCCGGGGCAAAGATGCTCTCCAGCCAAAGGCACCTCTACCTCCTTGATTCCCAGGTTGAGGGCAAGTATGGCGGGACAGGAATGACTTTTGACTGGAGGCTGGCTCGGCAGGTAGCCGAACGATTCCCGGTGATTATCGCCGGCGGTCTTACCCCGGAGAATGTAGCCGCGGTAATTGAGACGGTGGCACCGTGGGGGGTGGATGTTTCCTCAGGGGTGGAAGTGGGCGGCGTTAAGGATATAGTTAAAATCAGGGCGTTCATTGAAGCGGTAAGGAGGGTAGATGAGAGTAAAAGATAGACAGTTACCTGACTCCAGCGGTTACTTCGGGCAGTTTGGGGGCAAGTTTGTCCCCGAGACATTAATGCCAGCCCTCGATGAGCTAGAGCAAGCCTACCTTGATGCTCAAGCTGACCCGGGGTTCCAGCAGCAATTCCACCGGTTGTGCCGAGAATATATTGGACGCCCCACCCCCCTATACCCGGCTCAACAGCTCTCAGCCAAAATAGGCGGGGCTACCATTTTACTCAAGCGTGAAGACCTGGCTCACACCGGGGCTCATAAGATTAACAACGCTGTGGGTCAAGGGTTGCTGGCTAAACGCATGGGCAAAACTCGAATCATAGCTGAGACCGGGGCTGGTCAACACGGGGTGGCGGTGGCTACGGTATGTGCCATGCTAGGTCTTGAATGCATCATATATATGGGTGAAGAGGATATTAAGCGCCAGTCATCCAACGTCTTCCGAATGAAACTTCTAGGTGCCGAGGTGCGCCCGGTATCCTCAGGCAGTCGCACTCTAAAGGATGCCATCAACGAGACTATTCGGGACTGGGTAACCAACATCCACAACACCTACTACCTTCTTGGCTCAGTGGTTGGTCCCCACCCCTATCCCATGATTGTCCGCGACTTTCAAGCGATAATCGGACAGGAAACGAAAGAGCAGGTCATGACCATGTATCACCGCCTGCCTGACTACCTGGTCGCCTGTATCGGCGGTGGTAGTAACGCCATGGGCCTGTTTCACCCCTTCTTCCACGACAAAGGTGTCAAATTTATTGGTGTTGAAGCCGCTGGCAAAGGGCTGGAGACTAACCTCCACGCCGCCTCACTATTAGCCGGTAGGACTGGGGTATTACACGGAACGAAGTCATATCTGTTACAGGACAAGAATGGGCAGATAATGGCGACCCACAGTATTGCCCCGGGGCTGGACTATCCCGGGGTAGGACCTGAGCACAGCTACTATAAAGCTATCGGTCGGGCTAGCTATGTGGCAGTCACCGATGCCCAAGCCCTGAAGGGCTTCAGGCTCCTGTGTGATACCGAGGGGATAATTCCGGCGCTGGAGCCTGCCCACGCTATCTATTATGCGACTAAGCTAGCCGCCGATTTGCCTAGAAACCAGCTCATCATTATCAATCTTTCCGGTCGAGGCGATAAAGACCTGGACATTGTAGCTAAAGCCATAGGAATGGAATTATGAGCCGCATTACATCTGTTTTTACACCTGGATACAAGGCACTGATTGCCTATCTTACCGTAGGCTACCCCAGCTTGGCAATGACCTATGAGGTAGCCAATGTCTTAGCCGATAACGGCTGCGATATTATTGAGCTGGGCATCCCCTTCTCCGACCCTCTAGCTGATGGTGCCACTATCCAGAAAGCAAGCTACCACGCCCTCCAGCAAGGTATTACCCCGCAAATCTGTCTGGCGGCAGCCAACCAGCTACGCCAAAAGATAGCTACACCTCTGGTGTTTATGAGCTATTACAACCCGATACTCAGTTTTGGGCTGGAGGCTTTCTGTCAGGCTTCGGCTAAAGCCGGAATTGATGGCCTAATAATCCCTGATTTACCTCCGGAAGAAGGGGCTGAACTGGAAGCAAGCACCAGGAAGTTTAACCTTGACCTGATATATCTTCTAGCCCCCACCAGCACCGAGGAACGCATCTCCCTGGTAGCCAAAAAATCTTGCGGGTTTATCTACCTGGTTTCCCTCACCGGCGTTACCGGAGCCAGGCAGACTCTGCCCCCGGAGCTAGAGGACTTTGTCAACCGAGTTAGGCAACGGACACGTAAGCCGCTCTGCGTCGGCTTTGGTGTGGCTAACCCAGAGCAAGCCGGGCGAGCGGCTAGAATAGCTGATGGTGTCATTGTCGGCAGCCGTCTTATTCAATTAATTGACGAGGATGCCACCTTATCTTCCCTAGAATCTTTTACCCTAAGCCTGCGCCAAGCTTTGAATTCAATATAAGTTAAAAGGAGGACAAAATGGAACGAACAATGTACTTTCTTGACCAGAAGGACATGCCAACCCACTGGTACAACATTCAGGCTGACTTACCCGAGCCGCTACCACCCCTGCGTCATCCCGTTACCAAGGAACCTACTCGCCTTCCACCCCCCTTATTCCCCGAAGCGGTTAATGAGCAGGAGTTCAGTAAAGAGCGCTACATTGAAATTCCAGAGGAGGTGCAGGCTGCTTACCGTACTTACCGACCAACGGTTTTGCACCGGGCGTATCGTCTAGAGAAATTTCTGGATACGCCTGCCAAGATTTTCTACAAATACGAGGGGACCAGCCAGGCAGGAAGTCACAAGCCCAACACGGCAATTCCCCAAGCCTACTATGCCAAGAAAGAGGGGTTCAAGCGCCTGGCTACCGAGACCGGTGCCGGGCAGTGGGGCAGCGCTCTGGCGCTGGGCTGTTCCTTCTTCGGGCTGGAGTGCAAGGTCTATATGGTCAGGGTCAGCTACAACCAGAAGCCGTACCGCCGCATCCTGATGGAGACCTGGGGGGCTAAGGTTGTACCCAGCCCCAGTGAGGATACCGAGGTCGGACGACGTTTTCTAGCTGAGGACCCCAACCACCCTGGTAGCCTGGGGATTGCCATCAGTGAAGCCTGTGAGGATGCCTTCGCCCATGATGATACCAAGTACTCCATCGGCAGTGTCGTCAACCATGTCCTGCTCCACCAGACTATTATTGGTGAAGAGACGAGGAAGCAGATGGAGATGGCAGATGCCTACCCCGATATTATTATCGGGTGTGTTGGCGGTGGCTCAAACTTCGCCGGGCAATTCCTGCCCTGGATTCGGGACAAGATTAGCGGGAAGAAGCCAAAAATGCGCATCATCTGCGTTGAGCCTATGGCTGCCCCCAGCCTGACCAAGGGTATATATACCTGGGACTACGGTGATATCGCCGGGCTTGCCCCGATAGTCAAGATGTATACCCTAGGACATAACTTTATTCCTTCCCCGATTCACGCCGGCGGACTGCGTTACCACGGCATGGCACCCATCGTCAGCCACCTCTACAAGCTGGGTTTAATTGAGGCTAAGGCAGTGCATCAGGTACCTACCTTTGAGGCTGGGGTAATCTTTGCCCGCACCGAGGGCATTATCACCGCCCCCGAGCCCTGCCACGACCTCAGGGTGGCTATTGATGAAGCCCTCAAATGCAAGGAATCAGGCGAGTCAAAAACCATCCTGATAGCCCATAGTGGGCACGGGCACTTTGACCTGGCCGCCTATGACGAGTACCTCTCCGGCAGGTTGCAAGATTTCGAATATCCCGCGGAAAAGGTAAAGGAGGCGCTAGCTTCACTACCCAAGGTAACCGAAGCATAAATAAGGTAGATTTGCCTCTCTAGCCTAACCAATCCTCCCCCTCCCTTAAAAAGGAGGGGGAGGATAATAATTTTTGCTTTAGTTTTACACTATGCTATAATTAAACACTAATGAAACGGGTAAAGATAAAATATTTAGTTATTTCCCTTATCCTCATCCTATCTCTTGCCTTAAGCGTTGGCTGTTTCCTACCATCTCCTTCAGCAACCATGCCTCCACCGACTTCGCCACCGCCTACCCCTCCTTCTACTACCACCCCAATTAACCCCAACTGGAGCCCGCCATCCACTGAGGCTAACGCTCCACGGTTACCCGATTATGTTGCAGTTGTGGCTAAGGTCAAGCCTTCGGTAGTGGCTATCAAGACTGATATCGCTGCTGGCTCGGGGTGGATTATACACCAGGATGGAATTATCGTAACCAATAATCATGTAGTCGCCGACGCCACAAACATCACCATAACCCTGGACGATGGCAGCACCTTCCCGGCTCAAACGATAAGCACCGACCCTCTTACTGACCTGGCTATAGTCAAGATTGACGCTCAAAACCTACCAGTAGCCGATATTGGAGATTCTTCCCTATTAAAGATTGGTGAGCAGGTAGCCGCCATTGGTAATTCACTAGGCATGGGGATAAGCATGAAAGGGGGGTGGATTAGCCGCATTGGGGTTTCTCTACCCGTATCCGAAGGACAGACATTAGACGACCTTATCGAAACTGATGCCGCCATCAATCCAGGCAATAGTGGCGGACCTTTAGTCAATATGGCTGGAGAGGTCATCGGTATTACCAGCGCTAAAATCGCTATGGTCGGTGTTGAGGGCATGGGCTACGCCATAAGCATCAATACCGCTATCCCCGTTATCAACCAGTTAATTGTAAACGGCTATGTAATCCGCCCCTACTTAGGCGTCCAGCTTTCGGATGTAAACCCGACCACGGCTTGGTGGTATAACCTGGCTGTAGATAAAGGTGCCTTCGTTACCTATGTCGCCCCTGACAGCCCAGCCGATAAAGCCGGCATTAAAGCAAGGGATGTCATTGTCAGCCTGGATGATGAGGAAATATCCACTGCACAGGAATTAATCAAAGGGATACACGCCCGCCAGATTGGACAAGAGGTAAAAATAGTCTTCTGGCGGGGTAAGACCGAGAACACTGCCTATGCTACACTTACCCAAAGCCCCCCACCCTAGGTCACCCCAGCCTCTTCACCGCCAACAATATATCATGGTCCTCTATTCTATGGCTCTCAGTGAATGCACCTTCTGGGGGAACTCCGTCAACAAGCTCACGGGATAGCGTTTCCCGCTTAATATAGTCGGCAAAATCTTCCATTACCCGGCTGATGTAAGCCCCGCCCTGATAATAGGTAACAATGCGGTCGGCAATGTCAAACCCAGCCGAGCGGCGCATGGTCTGCAACCGGTGCACTATCTCCCGCGCCAGTCCCTCGGTCTTAAGCTCTGGAGTAATTTTGGTGTAAATAGCAGTAGAAGCAGTTGCTTCGTTATCAACTACATAATCAGGTTTTGTTGCCATAGCTGCTAACTCTTCTGTCGTCGCAAGCTTTATATACTTTACATTTAGTTCGTCCAGCACCGACTGCTCGATTGCCTTGCTCTTCAGGGCTCGTTCCATCTCGGGACTTTTAATGACATAGCTGACACCTAAAGGCTGGCGCACCTTGATGCCGACTTTGCTCCGTGCTGCCCGTCCCAGACTTACTATTTTCATGGCTAATCGGGTATCAGCGGCTAACTGCTTATCAATTTTGGTCACATCAGCCACCGGAAAATCAGCCAAGTGCACGCTCTCCTGAGCCCCAGGAGAGACTGAGCCGACCAGGTTTTGATACAGCTCCTCAGCCAGAAACGGCGTCAATGGCGCCAGTAGCTTGGCTAGGGTAACCAGACATTCATAAAGCGTATTATATGCCGCCAGTTTATCGGCATCGTTCTCACTCTTCCAGAACCGCCGGCGACTTCGACGCACATACCAGTTAGACAAGTCATTGACAAAGCTCTCTATCTTCCTCCCCGCCTCGGTCGGGTTATAAGCCTCCAGAGCCCCATCAACATCAACAATAAGCTGATTAAGCTCAGAGATAATCCACTTATCAAGCTCCGACAGCTCTAGAGCTCCCCCCGAGCTGGGAATAAAGTGGTCTATATTGGCATAGGTAACAAAGAAGGAATAGACATTCCACAGCATCAATAAAAAGCGGCGGGTTACCTCAGCCACCGACTCCTCAGAAAAACGACGCACGTTACCCGGTGGCGAGGCAGTTAGACAATACCAGCGTAAAGCGTCAGCACCATACTTATCTATCACTGTCCTCGGCTCGACTACATTCCCCTTAGCCTTGCTCATCTTCTCCCCTCTGGCATCAAGGATATGCCCCAGACAGATAACATTCTTAAAACAGGGACGGTTAAATAGCAGGGTAGATATAGCATGCAGACTGTAAAACCAGCCACGGGTCTGGTCAACCGCCTCGCAGATATAATCGGCCTGCTTTAACTCGTTATCAAACAAATCTTTATGTTCAAAGGGGTAGTGGAGCTGGGCTATGGGCATGGCTCCGGAATCAAACCAACAGTCGATTACCTCTGGCAACCGCTTCGTTTCCCCTTGGCACTTGGGACAAGCAAAGGTTAACTCATCAACAAATGGACGATGCAAGTCCAGAGGCTCTTTTAGTCCTGAGAGCCCACCCTTGCTTTTTAGTTCATTAACACTGCCAACGCAATCATAGTTACCACAGGATTCACAATGCCATATCGGAAGTGGTGTCCCCCAGTATCTCTCCCGAGAAAATGCCCAGTCCACATTATTCTGAAGCCAATCACCAAACCGCCCATACTTGATATACTCCGGATACCAGTTTATCTCATCATTACCGGCAATAAGCGCCTCCTTGACCGCTGTTGTCCTGATATACCAGGTCTGCTTGGCGTAATAGAGGAGGGGTGCCTCACAGCGCCAGCAGAAGGGATAGGTATGACTAATCTTCTCACTGCGGAAGAGCAGCCCCCTATCCTTCAAATCAGCAATTATGTCTTTATCAGCATCCTTAACAAACTTACCGTAGCCTGGTATAGACTGTAATTCCTTCGCCGACGATACTAATGCCAAGGCTTCTTCTCGAAGCATGCGCCTATATATGCTGGGTGTATAACCAGTTGGAAATCGCTTAACTAAACCATCAATATTTACCGAGTGAACAAGAGGTAAATTCTCTTTCTCTCCCACCTCAAAATCTATTTCACCATAAGCGGGGGCAATATGCACAACACCTGTGCCCTCATCCATAGAGACAAAATCGCCTTCAATAATACGATAAGCTGGCTCGTCTCCCTTGCTAGAGAAAATGTCAACCCTATATAGGGGTTCATAATGCACTCCCACTAAATCGTTCCCCTTCGCCTTCTTCACCACCTTGTAACCACCAAGCCCGACCCGCTCACGCAAAGCATCAGCCAAAATGAGGTATTCATCATCCATTTCCACCACAGCATACTCAGCACTAGCGTCCACTGCCAGGGCAGTATTACCAGGCAAAGTCCATGGTGTAGTCGTCCAGGCTAGAAAGTAGGCAGGCTTACTTAGAAAGAGATTAAACAATCGTGGACGCGCTTCAGAGCCAACTGATGCTGGAACAACTTGAAACTTCACATACACTGAGGGGTCTTCAACATTGTCCTGATAGCCCAAAGCGACCTCATGGGAGCTCAAGGAAGTACCACACCGGGGGCAGTGGGGGGTTACCTTATAGCCCTGATACACTAACCCCCTATCCCACATCTGCTTTATTGCCCACCACACGCTTTCAATATATTTATTGTCCATAGTGATATAGGGATGTTCCAGGTCAAGCCAGAAGCCAATGCGCTTAGTCATCGCTTCCCACTCTTTAAGGTAACCGAAGACGCTCTCCCGACAGCGAGCGTTAAATTTGTCAATGCCATATTCCTCAATATCTGCCTTGCTGGAAAAGCCAAGCTCCCTTTCTACCTCTAGCTCTACCGGCAATCCATGTGTATCCCAGCCAGCGATACGCGGGGTATAATCACCCTTCATTGTCCGATAGCGGGGTATAGCATCCTTGAAAACACGAGCCAGCACATGATGGATACCCGGGCTACCATTAGCTGTCGGCGGTCCCTCATAGAATACAAACCGAGGTCCACCTGAGCGAGCATTTACGCTCCGTTCAAAGACTTTATGTTTTCCCCACCAGCCAAGGATACTCTCCTCAACCTGGGGAAAATTCACCTTGCTACTTACCGGATGGAACATTGCCAAAAACCTAGACTGCTATCACTTTGGCCGGATAACTACCCTACGAGCCTCACCCTCACCAATGCTCTCAGTGGTAACGTCAGCGTGGTCAGCCAAAGCAAGATGGATAATGCGCCTTTCATAAGCCAACATTGGCTCTAAGGTAAATGGCACCTTCCTCGCCTTGACTTGCTCCGCCAAGCGCCAAGCTAAAGCCCGCAGTGCTTCATTGCGGCGCTGCTTATAGCCCTCAACATCAATAACTATTGGCACCCAAGACTGAGTCTGATGACCAACAATGAGCCTGACCAGATACTGGAGACAAGCCAGAGTCTGCCCCCGCCGTCCAATCAAAATGCCCAGGTCATCTCCCTTAATATCAAGGTTAATGTAACTAGCCCCTTCCTCCTCCTCGGCAACCGGCTTAACCTGAGGCACAACCGAAGCCTCCACCCCCAGCTTGCTAATCAGCATCTCCAAGGCACTCTTAGCTACCTCGGTTATATCCCTATTCTCCTTGGCTATGGGCTCCACTCTAATCTTAACCTCCTCAACGCCTCGACCGAAGACACCGCGCTTACCTTCGTTTAGGACGGTGACGTTTACTTCTTTTCGACTGACGCCTAATTGCTCTAAGGCTTGGCAGATAGCCTCCACCGACCTGGCGCTTATCCCCGGCTTCGGTGGAACTCGTTTCAACAATGTCAGCTTCAACGGCAGTAATATCAGCAGCGGATTCCTCTATATGAGCGATGCGCTCCAAATACTTCTTATCGGCAACCACTGGTTTCCTAGCTGTTGACCTGGCTAAGCTGCCCCAGCCACCAAGAACAAAGTACTGAATAACCATACTAATAACATTTGACACCGCCCAATAGAGCGCCAGACCACTGGGAAAGCTCATAGCTAGAAAGCCAAACAGCAGTGGCATCATCCACAGCATCATCTGGCTCTGAGAGCGTTGCTGGGGGTCAGTAGTGGCCGGGGTTACCATTTTCTGCGAAAGCCACATGGTAGCGCCAACTATGACGGCTAAAGGTATATCAGGCATCACTAGGTTAAACCAAAGGAAGTTATTGTCTAAGGGCAACACCGAATACACAACGGACCAAGACCAGAGATAACGAGACAAGTCCAATAAACCCTCGGGAACGACAGCCAAAACTCTCACAATTGACTGATAGAGCGCTATCCATATTGGCATCTGGATTAGCATCGGCACCAGACAACCAGCCGGGCTTACCCCAGACTGCTTATACAGCTTCATCTGCTCTTCAGCTAACTTTTGCCTATCCCTGGCATACTTCTTCTGAAGCTCAGCAATCTTGGGCTGAAGGGCTTGCATGGCTTGGCTAGACCGTATCTGCTTCGCGTTGAGAGGATACATGCAAACTCGAATAATAATCGTCAAAACGATAATAGTTAGCCCAAAACTACCAAATAGATAGTGGGACAGCGCCACCAGGCCATTTAACATCAGCGCCATAGGACCGGCGTTCCACAGTTCAAACAATGAAATCTACCTCACTCAATAGTTAGCGAAAGACTCCACAGCGTTACCCCCGTCCGTGCATTCAACGCATACAAGACATCCTGCTTTGAGGTTTGAGCATGGATATAGATAACCCCGTCGCCGGCACAAAGGGGGGCATATATCTTCTCCCCATTCCCCATTTTAGCCAGCGGACTAACCTGATTATTACTGACGTCCAGAGAATATACTTTGCCTTCCTGTGAAGCGATAATAACCTTGCCATCAACTACCACCGGTGATGAGCTAATCGGGCTTTCCAGGTCAATAGCACCGGTAACCTCACCACCACTGTTAGCATCTAAGATATAGACTTTACCGTCAAGATTGGGGGCATAGATAACATTATTATAAGCCATAGGTTTAGCCCAATACCATTTGCCGGCTTCAACCGCTGACCGCCACCTCAGGCTACCACTATTAGCATCTACTGCGTAAAGATACCTATCAAAGCAACCAATATAGACCGTGTTATTATAGACCACCGGTGTCGCCGCAATTGCTCCCCCGGTTTCAAACTCCCACCTTTTACTACCATCTATAGCATTCAGCGCATAGAGCTTTCTATCAAAGGAACCAATGTATATCGTTTCACCATCAATCACCGGGGTTGACCAAATCTTATCCCCGGTCGGAAACTCCCATTCCTGATAAAGCTCGGCTGCATTCAGGGCATAGACTTTCCCATCAGAACAGCCGAAATAGACCCTGCCTCCAGCTACCACCACGCCACTAACTATAGGCTCAAGATTATCATCAACAGGATACACCTGCCGCTTACTGCCTGAGCTAGAACTAATAGCATAGACCTTACCATTATAGCCGCCAACATAAACCAGATCCCCCGCCACCACCGGAGTGCCATAAACAGCCACACTTGAAGTCCCGAGGGATACTTCCCATAGACGGCCACCGTCTGATTTATTTAGGGCGATAATCTTACCCTCCACGGAAGTCAAAAATAGAGTGTCATCGGCTATTGTCGCCCCTGACCAGCCCATGGTCGGAGTCCTACCATAACACCCAGAAACGGTTACCCCGACAATAAGTAGGACAACCAGCAGGAGCAAAATCTTATTCCATAATCTCCTATTATGCTTAATCCCCACTTACATCACTCCATTAAAGATGCCAATTATTAGGCACCGGGTCATAGCCACCCGGATGCAAAGGTTGGCAGCGAGCCAGTCGCTTCATTCCCAGCCACACCCCTTTTATAAAACCAAACCTCTCAATCGCCTCATAGGTATATTGAGAACAGGTTGGGAAATAGCGGCAGGATGAAGGCTTAACCTGCGAGATGGTTAACTGATAAAGGCTAATTAATCCTAAGGCTAACCTCTTCATACCCTAATTAACCCGGCTAGAATTGTTTTCCATTTGCAACAAACCAGCCCGCAATAACAACCCCCTAACCGATTCTCTAAGAGTTTTATAATCAGCGGTAGCCGCCATAGGGCGAGCAATAAATACAATATCCCACCCCGGCTCCAGAGGTGCTAGCCGTAAGATTTCACGAAGTAACCGCCTCACCCTATTCCTGGCCACTGCCTTACCTATCTGCCGACTAACCGAGAAGCCATACCGAGATAAAGTAAAACCATTAGGTAAAGCCTTCATTACCACTAGACTATTCACCCACGACCTTCCCTGACTATAGACCAATGCATACTGCTGTCGCTTGGTAAGACGTTGCTCCGCTGGCATACCCTCACCCTAACCAATTTACCAGTAAACAGCCCATTTATCAAGGGAAGCTTCGTTAACAGGCACTAATCCGCTAAAGAAACTTTTCCCCTCTCCTTGATAAAGGGAGGGGAAAAGAAAAAGAGGAGGTTAATAACTAACCTCGCCAACTACCCGTTATCTCACACCACGGTTAATCTCTTACGACCCTTGAGTCGCCTTGCTTTTAAGACATCCCGCCCACCTCGAGTGCTCATTCTTGCCCGAAAACCATGCTCGCGCTTTCTTGGAATCTTCTTTGGTTGGTAAGTCCTTTTCGGCACTCTAATCCCCCAACAGGTGACAATTACAGCCTCATCAGATTAATCGCGTATGCCAACGCCCCCGGTCTTATGCATATGAGCCGGCACATAGGGTAATAGAGCTAAGTGCCGGGCTCTTTTTATAGCCACGGCTAAAGCCCGCTGATGCTTAGCACAAATGCCGGTTTTACGACGGGGCTCAATCTTCCCCCTATTTGATACGTAGGGGCGTAATTTCACCGGGTCTTTATAATCTATGACCTCAGCCGTATCGACACAGAAGGCACAAAACTTACGCCTGGGGAATATACTCGACCCCGCCCCACCTCTACCCTTTGATGCACTAACTTGATGCCTGGAAATAGCCACTACTATGAGTCCCTTACTAAATTCTAGTCTTCATTGGCAAATGGAATTTCCTCTGGCTCCAATTCACCAGCCTCAGCTTCCCCCACCCTCTCTTCAGGAAGCGGTGCCACTGCTTGCCTATCCAAGAATGTAACCCTGTCAGCTACGATTTCATTTCGAAAATGCTTTTGCCCATCCTGCCCCTCCCAGGTGCGAGTGCGTAATCTACCCTCAGCATAAACAAGCCGACCCTTAGTCAGGAACTGGTTACACTGTTCCGCCAGCCTATTCCAAGCGACTACAGTAAACCACTCCGTCTCCTCTCTACGTTCACCCTGACCGGTAGTATATCTCCAGTTAGTGGCAACACGAAATGAAGTTACAGGATTACCATTTGGGGTAAAGCGCATTTCGGGTTCACTCCCAAGGTTACCGATAATTATCATCTTATTTACGCTTGCCATTGTCTCAAAACTCCTCCTCAACCTCTTAACAATTGACGTTTCTCTAACTACTCAATTTTATTAACAGATGCCGCAGAACCTCCTCCAAAATCTGCAACCTAGCTTCAAGCTCCTTACTCAATTCAGGCTTTAATCTAAACACAGTTAACACATAATCACCCTCCATAAAATGTTTTATTGGATAGGCTAACTTTCTTTTACCCCATCTGTCGACACTAGAAATGATGCCACCCCTCTCGGTAATAAACTTGCTTATATTATCTACAATAGCGTCTAACTTCTCATCCATAACCTCTGGACTAATAATCACGACCAGCTCATAATCACGCAACTCCACCTCTTCCGCTTTCAACGCTTGCTTAGATGCCCTTTTAGCTACCATGTCTTCCTCAAAATTTTATGGTTATTATACCATACAACAGGAAATACAAACAATATAATACACCCGGTTAATACCAGAGCCTGCCACAGCTAGAAATAAATGACAGTGATTAACAATCCGACACCAAGTGGATTGACACAATATATCGCTCCTGATAAACTTTAGCTAAGAAAAAGATTTAATCAACTGATTCCTAAAACCATGGCTCAACAGCATGGCCCCGTGGTGTAGCGGACAAACATGCCACCCTGTCACGGTGGAGATCAGGGGTTCAAATCCCCTCGGGGTCGCTTGTTAGACTTTATGACATGCTCTTCATATGAGAGTTGAAAGAATGGCCTTAATTCATCCCTCGGTTTGACTGCCACCACCTTATTGTCCTCTATCCAGATTTCCTGGAAAAGTACCTTTGCTATCTATTGCCACTTCAAGTAATTCAGCAAGGTGGTTGTCTCCTATAGTGGCGGTGGAATCCTCTGCAAGCGATAA
>Ga0315306_10000238_pt1 | contig 26594 bp, 25 predicted proteins | sample TDP1_MG_FD_203803 | JGI IMG/M metagenome (GOLD analysis project Ga0315306, IMG submission 203803) | Freshwater sediment microbial communities from Lake Towuti, South Sulawesi, Indonesia - TDP1 | ecosystem: Environmental > Aquatic > Freshwater > Lake > Sediment | place: Indonesia: South Sulawesi... | reverse complement strand
TGGAAAGCACACGGCTAACCCGTGCTCTATGATCCTCGCCGCGAAGATGATGCTCGACTGGTTGGGTGAGCAAAGCGGTGATTCCAAATGCTTAGCCGCAGCTGAAACGATAGAGAAAGCCGTGGTTTCGACACTGCACAAGGGAATAACGGTTCCAGATTTTGGTGGAAAAGCCAAAACGCTGGAGGTGGGAGAGGCTATTGCAGAGGAGATTATGGGAAAAACGGTTACGTGAGGAGGAACTTGTGAAAATGGTTCTGAGGTATGAAAATTCCGTTTGGAGGTTGGAAGTTTGAAGCCTAGAGAAGTAGCCTACATCCGGATGTTTGACACCACACTTAGAGACGGAGAGCAAACCCCAGGCGTGTCTCTCACTCCTGAGGAGAAATTGGAGATAGCCCGCCAACTTGACAGGTTAGGTGTGGACGTGATAGAGGCGGGCACTCCGATAACCTCAAAGGGTGAGATGAGAGCAGTTAGGGAAATAGCTAAAGCTGGACTTAAGGCTGAAATATGTGGTCTTGCCCGTACCCTGAAAGAGGATATTGACGCAGTTATAGAATGTGAAGTTGGCTCTGTTCACACGTTTATCTCCACCTCGGATGTGCAGATGAAATATGCCCTAGGCATGACGCCTGAACAGGTTTTGTCAAGGGCTGTGGAATCTGTGGAGTACATCAAAGAGCATGGGTTGGTGTGCGAGTTTTCACCTATGGACGCCACAAGAACCGATATGAAGTTTTTGAAGCGGATATGCAATGCTGCTGAAGAGGCTGGAGCCGACCGGATAAACATTCCTGACACAGTGGGTGTAATGACCCCAGCAACCATGCGTAAGCTAATTGAAGATGTCAAGACCGTGGTTAAGGTGCCCATCAGCGTGCACTGCCACAACGACTTCGGAATGGCTGTGGCGAACTCCCTAGCCGGGGTGGAGGGTGGAGCTTCTCAAATTCACGTGACCGTGAATGGGCTGGGTGAGAGGGCTGGAAACGCGGCATTAGAGGAAGTTGTGATGGCGCTTCATCTAATTCACAGTCTAAAAACAAGGATAAACACCAAACTAATCTACGGAACCTCACAGCTTGTTTCCCGGCTAACAGGAATCACGATCCAACCAAATAAGGCTATTGTGGGCGAAAACGCCTTTGCCCACGAGTCCGGCATTCACACCCGCGGAGTTGCGGTGGTTCCTCGAACCTTTGAGCCGATCAAACCTGAGCTTGTGGGTAGAAGGAGAAGACTGGTGGCTGGAAAACACGCGGGCACTCGAGGCGTAAAAACAGAGTTGGAGGAAGGGGGAATACATCCCACCAAGGAGCAGCTAAAAGAGATAGTTGAAAGGATTAAGGAGCTGGGAGACAAGGGCAAACTTGTGACAGACGCTGATTTGTTGGCCATAGCCAGAACTGTTATGGGGCGAGTGTTCGAGGAGGAGAAGATTGTCGAATTAAAGGATCTAGCCGTAGTAACCGGAATTAAAGTCATCCCAACGGCTTCAGTGAAATTGGTGTTGGACGGGAAAGAATACGTGGCTGCCGAGACGGGTGTGGGTCCCGTAGACGCCGCTGTTAAGGCTGTTCAACACCTTACAGCCAACTTGGTGAACGTTCGGTTAAAGGAGTATCGGCTGGAGGCCCTAACCGGGGGGTCAGATGCCATAGCTGAGGTTGTGATAAAGGTTGAGGACAAGGATGGAAGCGTTATGTCAGCGAGGGCTGCTCGTGAAGACATAGTTATGGCCAGCGTTGAGGCGATGATAAACGGCATCAACAAGATTTTGTTGAGAAGACGAAAGCTGCAGTAAGAGCGTGGTGTTGATAAGTGAAAGTCGCTTTTCAGGGTGAAATAGGCGCTTACAGTGAAAGCGCGGTTTACTCTTTTTTCGGTCCCTCGGCGGAAGTGAAGCCCTGCAAAAACCTGTCTGACGTATTTGAAAGTGTGGAAAAGGGAGAAACCTTGTATGGTGTGGTTCCCATCGAGAATTCGATAGAGGGAAGTGTAAACCAAACCTACGACCTGTTTTTAACTCATGATCTCAAGGTGTGCGGCGAAATAGTCCTCAAGATCGTTCACTGTCTCATAACAAACCCAAAAACAAGGTTAAACTCGGTCAAGGTGGTTTACTCTCACCCACAAGCCTTGGCCCAGTGTAGGAGTTTCCTAGAAGATTTGGACTGTGAGCTCATTCCTACCTATGACACTGCTGGCAGCGTAAAAATGATGAAGGAAAAAAGGCTGATGGACGCTGGAGCAATTGCCAGCGAGAGAGCAGCAGAAATCTATGGGATGAAAATTCTTGCCAAGGGAATAGCGGACAACCCCAACAACTACACGAGGTTCTTTGTCCTGTCAAAAAACGATTCGCCACTCACTGGCAAAGACAAGACCTCCATAATCTTTTCCACCAAACACGTTCCAGGCGCGTTATTTCACGCTCTCGAAGAGTTTGCCTTAAGGAACATAAACCTAACGAAAATTGAGTCAAGACCCACAAAACAACAACCTTGGGAATACAACTTCTACTTGGATTTTGAAGGTCACAGACTTGAAGAAAAGTGTCAAGAAGCTCTGAGAACCCTTGAAAAGAAGTCAGCCTTCGTAAGGATTCTCGGTTCATACCCAAAGGCATCCGAAACCTTCTAGACCGAAACACGAAAATTAGGGAGGTTCAATAAGTAGAGAGACGTAGAGATAGAGGTGTTAGACGTGACGATGACAATGAACTTCGCCGTGATCACGGCGACGGGAAAAGACAAACCCGGACTGATCGCAGAAATAACTAATGCCATAGCCCGCGCAAACGTAAACATCGTTGACATCGAAGCTTTTAGCATGAGGGGACTCTTCGCTATTTTCATGATAGTGGACTGTCGCGCCGCTGTCATACAAGTTGAAAACCTCAAAGATCAATTGATGGGCATCGGAAGCAAAATTGGTTTAGAGTTAACTATGGAACCCTACGTTGCTGGGAGACGCAAAGGCGAAAAGAAACTTGCGTTGCTAACCACCATTGGAAAGGACAGGACAGGCATCGTCGCAAGGATTTCAAAGTTTCTATCTGAGAGAAAAGCGAACATAGAGAGAATAAGGATGGTTGCCTCCGGAGAGCTAAACGTCATGGAGATATCGACAGACCTCAGCGATCTTCCCTCCAACATCGAAGACTTCAGAAGCGGACTCGAAGACGCATGTAGCGAAGTGGAACAAGACGTGGTCGTTCAGACAGAGGACATATTTCAGAGACCAAAGAGACTGATAATTTTTGATGTGGACAGCACGTTAATCGATGTCGAAGTGATCGATGAACTCGCTAAGGCTGCTGGAGTAGGTGAGAAGGTAGGGGAAATCACGCGAAAAGCAATGAGCGGTGAAATCGATTTCAAACAAGCCCTCAGAGAACGCGCAAGGTTGTTAAAGGGCTTAAGGGTGGAGGTTCTAGAAGCCATAGCGGAAAACCTAGAAATCACACCGGGCGCAGAAGAACTGATAAGCACGCTAAAAGCGTTAGGATTCAAAATTGCCCTGGTCTCTGGAGGTTTCAAGTACTTCGTTGACAAGATTAGGAAGAAGCTTGGCATCGACTACGCCTATGCCAACAAACTCGTGATTAGGGAGGGTAAGTTGACAGGCGAGGTGGAGGAACCCATAATCGACGACAAGCGGAAAGGCGAACTAATCCGCGAGTTAGCTAGGAAAGAGAACCTCTTGGTGGAGGAAATCGTTGCGGTTGGAGACGGCGCCAACGACCGATTCATGCTTGAAAGTTCGGGTTTAGGAATAGCGCTTAACCCCAAAGACATCCTTAAAAAGGTGGCTGATGGCGTCATAACAAAGGAAAACCTAACTGGCATACTCTACTGCTTAGGTGCTCCAGAAAAGAGGCTCAGAGAAGTCTTTTCTAAAAGCTCTGGAAGGCGTCATCGAAAAAGAACTGGCTAATCCAATCAATTCTTTTGGTTCTGCTATTGCTTTCCGCATTTCTCATATTATGTAGTTTCAAAAACATGGAAGACTCAATTATTGGAATTAGGTTAGTGCGTCCACATTTACACTTGATTTTAACAAACTGTAACATGTTCATATTAAAGGGTCAGCCTATCAGTGCTTTTATCTTTTCAAAAATGTCTTGAGCATAGATTGTGCTTCCACAATGTTCGCATGTGGTCTGCTTTCCAGACTCTGGTAATTTTACTGGTGCACTACAGTTTGGGCATCTAAAAGTTTGTATTGCTAGCCCACCCTTCTCCATGTAGTTTTTCAGAAAGGAAAAATCTAGCAAGACATGTACTCTTTCTCTTCTCTTTTGAGTTTCAAGTTCCTGCTTCCTTACATTCACCTGGTCAAATACAATTTTCTTCAAAGAACCCAATTCACTTTCGTCCCTGACGCTTGGATTTGACAAATGGAAAATGTATTCACGTTGTGCATCGGAAATTGATACGTATTTTAATACTAAGCCTCCCATTGAGATTCCTCTAAGATTCTCTAAAGGAATCGTGATTAAAGCATGATAAGATTTGCCGAAAATTCCTCTCTCACCAACCCAAACTAACTTTTGATTTGTTAAGACAAGCAACCCTTTCCGTCTTTGTTTAACTACCGTGGGTTGTTTACCAAATGTTGTTTCCTCAAATGCCGTCATTCGGACTTCATAATCGCCTTTCCAAAATTGAACGACCTTCTCGTTATTTTCCAAAACTAAAGCATCTTGCCAAGACACATTCTCACATCCAAGGTTTTATCATTCCCCTCTATTATTATTTCATTTGAAGTTGTACTAAAGATTTAAGAAAGACACTGAGTGTTCTTTTAAGGTATGACGTTTCATTGTGAAGGAAGGGAAAAGAGGTATGAATGCGGAAGTTGTGGACCATACAGTGTGGGACCAAAAGAACAGAGGGAAGTACGAATTTTCTATCATAGCTAGACTTAAAGGTCCTGATGTTTCTAATGTCCAATACATTTTAAGGCTAAAAGACCCTGAAGGCAACAATATTGATTATATGACTACGCTGGATGGGTTTAAAGAGGTGGGGGAGCTATTACTAGCCTTACACTACTTCTGCAAGCTTCCAGTCTATGCAAATGAAACACATGTAGAAAAGTTAAAAGAACTTCTAACTCCTGAAAACATAAAGAAATTTGCAGAGATTGTAAAGGCTTCCCAACTGGGAAAATGAAAATCCCCCTATTTCACCTTATATTCTTCCAAAATTCCATCTAGTTCCTTTTATGACTTCGTCTGGAAGAGAGGGCTACTTAGCTGCCACAAACAACGGCATGAACATTTCTCCCCTTTCCAAAAACCCGAAACCACCCTTCCTAGCAGACACCTCATCAAAACACTTCACCCCATCCGGCTCAACAAGAGGAGAGCAGATCGTAAACGGAACCGGATCCTTCGTATGGGTTCTAACCCTTATTGGAGTGGCGTGATCAGGCAAAACAGCAATTGTATAATCCCCTTCTAAACCATCCAACAGCCTTCCAACCAACCTTTTATCCAAGTCCTCAATCGTCCTAATCTTTTGTTCCGGGTCCCCGCTGTGACCAGCCTCATCTGGAGCCTCAACATGAATCAAAACCATGTCACATCTTTTCAAGGCTTCAAGCGCGTAATCGGCTTTCCCCTCATAGTTCGTATCATAATATCCAGTGGCGCCAGGAACGTTAACAACTTCCATCCCAACATAAATTCCTACACCGTTAACCACATCAACCGCCGATATGACGGCTCCACTTATGCCATACCTCTCCTGCAACGTCGGCATACTCGGCTTTTTACCCTGCCCCCAAGGCCAAATCATGTTTCCAGGTCTCTTACCAAGAGCAACCCTTTTGGCGTTCACAGAATGATCCTCCAAAATCCTCTTTGAACCCAAAATCATCCTTTTTAATGTGGCAACGGTGAACTCAGCCGCCGCCGTCTTAGCTTTCGGCAGAGTCTCGGATATCTTAACTCCTAGAGCGTCGTGTGGTGGTGTGCACAAGACCTTGTCTGAGTATGGTCCGTTCCTAAGGATCAGCAGATTCCTGTAGCTTACGCCGGCGTGAAAATCTATCTCCCTCGGTTTTCCAAACTTATCTTCCATACACTTCATTAGTTCTCGGGCTTCATCGCTTGTTATGTGATCCGCCGAATAGTCCGCTAAGACGCCGTTTTCTTCTGTGATCAGGTTGCATCTAAATGCAATGTCGTCTTTGCCTAGGTGAATTCCTCTGGTGGCGGCTTCAAGGGGTCCCCTACCAGTGTACCATTTTTTAGGGTCGTATCCTAAAATGGAAAGGTTTGCGATGTCAGAACCAGCCCCCATATCTTCTGGAATTGTTCTTAGGATGCCGTTGCGCCCTTTAAGTGCCAGCTTGTCCATGTTCGGTTTGTTGGCAACCTGCAAGGGAGTTTTTCCGTTCAAGGCTTCAACTGGATAGTCAGCCATTCCGTCACCGATTATGAGCAGATACTTCATTTGGGTCACCAGAAAACCTTTAGAAGGCCTGTTAGGAAATGAAAGCTCTAACCATGCTTTTCTGCATACTTCACTGTCTCGTCTATGCTTTGAAATCCATACTTGATTTCTTTAAAGCTCTGCCTCAAAGCGATTGTGTCCTTCCTAACGTTGGAGGGCGCCCTCCTCCCCTTTATCACATCTAACATCAAGTCGCACAATTGTTGGATGTCGTTCTCCTTAAACCCTCTTCTGGTTACGTCTTGGAAACCAATTCGGAGCCCCGATGGGTTCTTTTTGTCCTGTGGATTGTCGTAGGGCAATAGGTTCTTGTTGACAATAATGTTGGCCTCTTCAAGGTTTTCAGCTACCTTTTTCCCTCCACCATACTCTCTGATGTCCACGGCAATTTGATGTGATCTTGTGAAACCCTTCTTTTCCCCTAAGACCTTCACCCCGTTTTCAAAGAGGTATTCCCCTGCAACCTGAGCGTTTTTAACTGTTTGCTTTGCGAGTTCCACTCCAAACACTTTCATTTCCAGCGCAGCCAATCCTATAGCGGGCAACCTTGCAAGGTGCGTGTTGGACGTGGTTAACGGAAAAATTGAGTGTTGAACGCTTTTTATTCCCACTCTCATCCTTTCGTCCTCTAAGTTTGCGAGAACCACGCCGCCCTGAGGCCCTGGAAATGTTTTATGCGTTGATGCGGTTATGAAATCTGCGCCTTCTCTAAGCGGGTCCTGAAACTGTCCTCCAGCTATTAACCCTAGGACGTGGGCGGCGTCGTAGACAACGTAGGCGCCAACTTCTCTGGCAGCCTCTCTTAGCTCCTTTGAGGGGTGGGGAAACAGGAACAGGCTTCCGCCAAAAGTTACTATCCCCGGCTTTGTCTTTCTTATCACTGCCGCGGACTTGTCTGGGTCAATGTTCATCTTGTCTACGTCGTAGGCGTGATCAATTGTTTCCAAACCCATAACCATCCCAGCGAGCCCAGTGTAGTCGTGGGAGATGTGGGCTCCACAGCTGAGGGGTGCAACAACCATCCTCTTGTTTTTTGTTGCCGCTGAGAGTCCACTGAATGTGGCTAAGTTTGCGTGGGTGCCAGAAACAAGTCTCACGTCAACCCAGTTGCAGCCAAACAGGTCTTTCATAAGGTCGGCTGAGCAGTTCTCGATTTCTGTGATGTACCTCTGCCCCTGGTAGTAGCGTAACTTAACGTGTCCTTCTAGGTCGTTCTCTCCCTCGGCATATCTGCACTCTAGGTCCTGGGACAGTCTTAGTATTTCCCTTACCGCGGGAGATTTTAGTCCCTCGCTTGCTATCAGGTTTATACACTCCGCCTCTCTGTATCTTTCGTGCGCCCTGCTAGCCTCAACCAGTTTCAGAACTGCTTCGAAAACGCTTTGTTTCATGGGTTTATCCCAACCGTGTAGTTGGTGATTTAGAATCTAAGCATTGCTTTATCTTTTTCTCTTTTCACATTAAGCCTAATGCGATTCTTCAAATCTTAGAGATTCGCTTAATATATTCCACAATTTCCATGCTTCTTGTTGGATTTAGAGAAATTGTCTTGCCCTTTTTGTGGACCAGAATGTAGCCTTGCCCAATTGAATCTCCAATACATTTCCTAATTTGCTTACCATCCTTTTTCACCTTTCGACTAAGCCAGTTCACCATTGTATTAAAAGGAAAATACTTAACCAACCATGATCTCTAATGATAACTATGTACGAGAAAGAAGTTAGGTACAAGGACTTGGGAGACTCGTTGTTGCTTAAGGCTTTTGGAAACTCCCCAAAGTTGAGGATAATAGATATTTTTCTAACTAACCCCCTCTTCGACTTCAGCAAAAACGAGCTCGTAAGAGAGCTAGGAATGAGCAAGCAGACTCTATACAAATACTTCAAAGACTTAGAAGAACTGGGAATGGTAAAGGTCACAAGGAAAATAGGGAGAGCAAATCTCTACAGGATCAACTTAGAAAACCCAATGATCAAAATGCTAAACGAGTACGAAACCCAGCTTTCATTGCAAATAGCAGAACAAGAAAAAGCCAAAATGCAAAAGCCTGTTCCCGTAAAGATAGAAAAGTAGTTTCATTTCTAAGATTCTTTAATCTTTTCCTTGCTAGGATTTCATTTACTGGAAGAGATCTAAGGAGAATGCCAATCTTTAATCATACTTTTTGGTGCGTCAGATTTTTCTCTTCCATATCGAAGGTGCGGCTTTGCTAGGTGTCTCTGGGACCTGGGGGACGTTATGTAGAGCTTTCTCTTGAGAGAACGCTTGCTATCAACCGCCACCTTCTCCAGCCTTGAGGAGCGAAAGCCACACTTCTTACACCTGAATCCTTTCCCCTTTCCCATAGACTCCATTCGCTTGCCACACTGAGAACATGTGGGGTTGAGAAAATCAATTTTTGGAGCCAACCTTAGAATCCGCATTTTCTCAAGGTTTATGGTGAGTGGATTCTGCGGCGAAGCTGGACGGACACCACCATGCACTTCAACATGGTCTCCTTCAATCAGTTTTTTAGCGGCTTCTCGGAGGGTTCCTGTTGGCTCGTAGGCGGCGCAGTCTATCTGCCCTGTTTGGTCTTTGATGGAGAAGATGACGTGTCTTCCAGGAATCATCCGTGGTTCTCCAACCACGACCCCCCAGACGACCACGGGGTTGAAGGGCTTTATCTCGCTGATGGAATCGACTTTTCGCAGATGGGCGTCTGTTCCATGGTTTGTGCGGAAGATGACCCACCGTTCAATTGGTTCTAGGGAATGAACTATCTCGTGGGCTTGTTTGACGACCTCTGGTTTTTCTCCTCGGATGCCGTATAGAACTGGGTCGCGTCCCCTTGGGGCGATGAGAATTCGTCGTTTCTCAGGGTCAATGTTGTTGAAGGTTAAGGGCGAGGTTTTCTCGTCCATCTCAAAAACAGACGAAGCCTCAACCTTTCTGGGTGTTCCGCAATTTTGGGGTTTTCGGTAGGCTATAACCTCGAAGGTGTGATCGCCCTCTAGGGTTTCGCCGATTGCTGCTAAGCCCCCAATGATGCCTCGTCCCTTCTTGAAGCCCACAGCCTCCGCCCCAAACTTTCTAATGAGCTTAAGGGCTTCCTCCATCTTTACGATGCCCTGTATAGTTCGTTTCGCGAAGGTTTTGAGCTCGCTGGGTATTTGGTTGTGAAAGAAGAAGACGGCGCCAGGCTCAGTGCCAGCGTAGTCTAGGTCAGAGTTTTTCTCGACAGCATCAACCACCATCTCCATGATTTCTTCCATGAGATCCTTGTCGCATCGGATTCTCAGGCAGAGAGCGCCGTTGCCACGAGTTTTCCACGGAACGTTTGGGTTAAGCCTAACGAGGTTCGGGTAGTCTATGAAGGAGACGCCTAACTTGCACAATTTTTCCACGAGAAGCGCAGCTATGTAGGTTGTGCACCCCATTCTAAGGGAGTCGGTGTCGTCGAACCCGATGTGCATTGTAATCATGGCGTCAGCTCGACCACATCATGAAACGCATCATGAGAATAAGAACTTTCACCCACTAATGGGTTGGGCGAAAACTCGTTTCAGTTATCCCGTATAAAGTAGAAAAATAGCTGGAACACGGGATGACTCGCTGAACGGTGGTTTGGCAGGACCTTGGAAACGTGTAGAAAAAGGAGTGGTGGTTATGTTCCCTCAACCACAATCATGGTTAGGGAAGACCTCACCTTGTTTAGCCGTCGTATGTGCCAAGTCACGACGTCCTTAAGTTTGTCCATACTGTCAGCCTTGATCTTCGCCACGATGTCGTAAACGCCGTAGACAATGTAGGCTTCCTCCACTCCCTTAACGCTCTTAAGGGAATTGAGAACTTCCTCCTCCGAGCCAATTTCAGCGTTGATCAACACAAAGGCTATAGGCATACATGTCTCCTCCTTGGCTTATTGATTAGTTTGACGCCCTAAATAATTTTCTGTAAGAACTGGACCTCAAGGATTATGATGGCTAAATCAGTCTTATTCTAAAGGCACATTTAGATGCACCAGTTGCTAGACTTTCAATAAGTTCGGCTTTAACTTTTTTCTTAGTTACCGTACCGAACATGTATGCAAGCCAGTTGGGGAAGCACGCTGAACACAGCCTAGGCGTCAATTCAACCATCTTCTTTTCAACGAGTGTACATTCGCATCGTTCAGGTTTAAACTCGAAAATGACAGTATCATCAGTTTCCTTCCAACATCCGCCACCTGGATCACTGTCCAACAGCTCAATCAGGGAATCCAAATCGCGACCACTTAAGTCATATCCATAAACTTGCAAGAAGATTTTACAGCAGTCTTCACCAGATTTCTTCAGAATCTTCTTAGCTGTCTCTTCATCCACCTCATTTAGACCAGCCACCACACCCGTAATCCATGTTCGCAGAAACTCTTCACACCTGCCTGCGTCCTCCACAAAGTCCGCATACGTACGCGCATAAGGTATAAGCTCCTTCCTCACCATCTTTTTCACCTCCTGAGAAGCAATTAAGTTACCAATATTAATAATTATGGGGGTGAATTTACAGAGGCTCAGCCTTAGTAGCTAGACTTGTGACCACCGCTCAGAAACACAAAAAAGGGATTTTGCGGGGGACATCGCCACGAATGCTTTAGGTAATTTTCTATAAAAACATACGCTGAATACTGAATTTAAAACCGCTTTCACAATTCATAAATAACATAAGCACTGAACCTAATAGACGATGCGTGTGAAAAAGAGGTACCTCTGATGTCGGCTTACTTAAAGAGAGGAATAGCGGTTTGGATACTGAGTTTCATAACCTTTCTAGTAGCCTTAAATGCACTTAACGCGGTAATGCTACAGGCGCTTGAATACACTGAAGCCTCCATTCAACTTTACATCATAAGCGACATAACAGGAGCAATACTGGGGACACGAGATATACAAGTGATGAGCTACTTCTGGACATCTACAATACTAACATTCGCCTTTCTAGGTTTAACAGCCATCGTCGCAACCCGCAAGCCACCACTGGACCCTGCCCTAGTCAAGATGTTCGTCAAACTAGACGGAAACTTAACGGCCAACCGGAAAACACTGAAAGACGGCTTGGAAGAGAACAAGAATGCATTAGAAACCGCACGGATGGATGTACTGGATGGACTGGACAGCAACAAAAAGGCCAGTGAAAAACTCCTCCACGACGCTAGAAAAGAAATAATGGACGGACTGGAAAAGCAGGAGAAAACAGTACAAAGCGTTCGTAAAGAGCTACTTTCTACAATTGAAACAAACATTAGCAACGTCAGAAAAGAAACGTTGGCTGCACTAGGAGAACAAACAAGAGCGATACAAAAGGTGGAGCGACTAAACAAGCAGAGTGCCGAAACAATGGAGAAGCAGATGGTAGAGCTGGCTGACGTGAGAACTAGACTGGAGAGAATGGAGAAGGAGTTCATACCGCCTCAACCAAAGTTGACAAGCCTAAACAACCCAGAAGATGTAAGGGGGATCGGACCCCGTCTGGCAGAAGAACTAAAGGCCATGGGAATAACAAGCGTGGGTGAACTGATCACCGTAGACCCAGCAACCATCGACGAAAAAACCCGGATGTCACGAGAGATGGCTAAGAGCCTGCAGGCAACAGCCCAGCTATTGATGATTCCTGGAGTGGACGAAAACGATGCAGAATTGCTTAAAGAAGCGGAAGTTTTCACCATAAGGGAGCTAGCCCAGCAAGACCCAATCCAGCTCAGCGGAAAAATAAGGGAAATCGCCAAAACCTATGTTAAAGAGGGGAAGATCGCTGAGAGCGAAAAACCAACCATTGAAGAAGTCTTGTCTTGGGTAAAACATGCAAGGTCCTAGCACCGTGTCTCCTCGGTACTCACCCTAAAATATTCCGCTGACTACATTAGAGGAAAGAGGCTGGCTAAGAGATGATAACGAGTAGGGAAATGCGCGCCCTAGAGTTGAACTCTGAGTACTTCGGCGTCTCAAGACTGCAACTGATGGAAAACGCGGGACAAGGGGTTGCCGCCGAGATAGCCTCACGCTTTGAACCCGACAAGACGAGAATCGCTGTTTTCTGCGGCTTGGGCGGAAACGGGGGAGACGGCTTCGTTGCGGCTCGCCACCTCACCTGCCTAGGCTTCAGAGTGGAAGTGATACTGGCTGGAAGACCTGAGAACATTCTGGACAAGGAGGCTCGAAAGAACTGGCTTGCACTACAACCCCTAAAGGGCATTGTCACTCTCCACGAGGTTTACGATTCGTCGCTTATCCCAAAAATCGAAGCAGAGGTTTTAGTAGACGCCCTACTCGGTATAGGGTTGAAAGGAGCCCCACGTCCACCAGTCATACAGCTGATCAGGAAAATCAATGAAACGAAAGCTTTTCGTCTTGCGGTAGATGTGCCCACTGGAATCAACTCCGATTCTGGTGAAGCCCTAGGTGAAGCTGTTAAAGCCGATCTCACAGTCACTTTTCACAAGGCGAAGCCAGGACTGCCTAAAGCGAAGGAGTATACGGGAGAGTTGGTCGTTAGAGACATAGGGGTGCCACCTGAGTTTGAGCGGTTCGCTGGTCCCGGCGACGTTTCACTGGTTGTTAAGCCTCGTGCTCCTGAAACTCACAAGGGAGATTTTGGCAGGCTCCTGGTGGTGGGTGGAAGCGAAGTGTTTTCTGGTGCTCCAGTCCTCGTGGCCATGGCGGCTCTCCGAACAGGTGTGGATCTTACCTGTGTTGCTGCTCCGCAGAGAACAGCCTACGCCATCTCCTCCATGTCCCCAAACCTAATCACTATAAAGTTGGAGGGAGACCACCTTAACCCCCGCAATGTTTCTGTGATCAAAAGTTATCTGAAGATGACGACTGCGGTTGTGATGGGTCCAGGGCTGGGGCTGCACAAGGAAACCAAGGAGGCGGTGAAGGAGATTGTGGGAGCCGTGGAGAAAGCGAAGATTCCGCTACTGCTGGACGCAGACGGCCTTAAGGCTTTCGCTGAATTCAAGCGGAAGATACGTTTGCCCCTTGTGTTGACGCCTCACGCTGGGGAATATAGGATTTTGACTGGAAAAGAGCCGTCTAAGGAATTGGAGAAGAAGGCAGCTGAAGTGCAGAAGAGCGCGAAGGGACTTAACGCAACAATATTGTTGAAGGGAAACGTGGACGTGATCTCTGATGGAGAACGGGTGAAACTCAACTTTACGGGCAATCCCGGGATGACGGTGGGAGGAACTGGTGACACGTTAAGTGGGATTGTGGGAGCTTTCTTGGCGCAGGGGGCTGCCCCCTTTGAGGCTGCGGTGGCAGGCGCATTCATTAATGGAGCTGCTGGAGACTTTGTGCGGGAGGAGAAGGGTTATCACATGGTTCCCACGGACATTATTGAATGGATTCCGCGGGTTATGGACGATCCTATGTCTCACTTAAAGGTGCGAGAGGGTGCGCCGTAGAGCCATTGCAATTAGCATCTATCATGCAAAGCAATGTGACCCTAAGAAATGCACAGCTTTGAAGCTTAAACGTCACAACCTTGTTAGAGTTGTTCACAGAGTTTCAGGGTTGCCTCGCGGAGCAGTCATATTAAATCCCTTCTCTGACAGAGCTTTTTCTCCGGCAGATCGGGAAAGGCTTGAAAGGATGGGTTTAGCTGCCATAGACTGCAGTTGGATACATGCAGACGAGGTTTTCGAGCTTTCCATGCGAGGGGTGTCCCGTTGCTTGCCATACCTGATTGCTGCTAATCCTGTGAACTATGGTGTACCCACCAAGTTGAGCACGGTGGAGGCTTTGGCCGCAGCCCTCTACATCGCTGGCTTTGGGGAAGAAGCAAAGGTTTTGCTTTCCATCTTCAAGTGGGGACCGCACTTCATCACGATGAACAAAAGGCTTTTAGACAGCTATGCTAGGGCGAGGAACAGCAGTGAAGTAGTGGAGTTACAAAAACTTTTCATTCCCACTTAAGCGTTGAGGCTCTGTTCCTTGGAAAAGTAAATCTTGCCATGATAAGTCGGCTTAACCTCGTCGGTATCTTTCCGCTATTCTTTCCCAGTTTGGCACCCAGTCTGCAAAGATTCAGAACTTCGAAAACAGTTTGTTTAACAGATAATCTAATGTTGTTCCTTTTTCTTAAGCTTGACGAAGGCGATTGTCATAGTTATTGAGAGTGCGATTGTTGAGGTTATCCAGATCAGGGGAGTCAGCAAGTTGGGCTTGTCCATTGAAATTACGATTGGAGCTGCCATGCCGCCGACTGCTGGAGGTGCCAATTTGAAAATTGCACGTAACGTGTGATCTCTATCCATTGTTACTTGATATGGGTTGGTTGATCCTACGTTGACACTATCAAGCTCCCAGTGATCAAATATGTATCCGATGTTTGGTATGGCTAAAACGCTAGCCACTTCTCCCCAGCCGTAGGTGTATACTGCTGGCGCTGGGTTGGTTGTTCCGCCTGCGGTTACAGTAATTGTTAGATTATAGCGGGGATGAAGAATCAAGTCACCATACGTTGTTGCATCTATAGTTTCTAGATAGTTTTTGCCAACGGCGGGGTCGTCTGGGTAAACCCCGTCCATTTGCTCATCCCTTTCATAGAACCATATTTTGAAACCCACAGTGGATGGCAAACTTGTGATAGCTAGGTCGTATGCGTCTCCGTCCGAGCCAACAAGGGGGATTCTCATTTCAAACGTGTAGGTGCCCATTGCTTCCTCGGTGGGATAAGCGGTGTGGGACCAGCTGAAAGCTCCATCGTTGGTCTTGCCAGCGGAGACGTCCAGATCCCAATAGCCGTGATAGTACCAGTCGTTGTTTGAATGCGCAGCTCCACCAGACCAGATGTCTATTCCTACTCCGTTGTCACCGTTCTCTAAAGTGTGGTCATGGTCCTCTTCAAATAACAAACCGAAACTGTCATAGCCCAACGAGATCACGTTCTGGGCATCATAGTCCTCATTGAATATTTGCACTGCCGCGTAGATGTTGGTTAGGTCGTTTTTAACGTAGAATTTGGCATTTAACGTCTGGATTAAGGATCCGTCGCTACGTTGCCTCATTTCGAATGTGAAATCACTTACTGTGGCATCCGTCCACTCGCCAGCCGATATAGTTCCATTGATGGTTGGTATGGTGTACGCCCAGCGGCTGTTGATAATGAGCGATACGGCAGAGGCAGAGTTGGCTGTCAGGAGGCATGATATGAGAATTAATACCATAGGTGGAAGAAGTTTACTTTTCATTGCAGCTGCATGGCCCCCTTAAAGCCTAAACTCTTCTCCTTTCAGCACTACATCTATAGTCTTAGAAAGCTAATAAATCTTGTGGAATAAATCTCTATATAGTGCGCGAGGTATCTTTATCAACTGAGATATTTTCGATTGTGTTGCTTAACACCGTTTTGGTGAGGTAGATTAGTGGCGTGGCACTGAAAACAAGTGGCTTCATTTAGGCTTCGCCGCTGATGCTTCTTTGTTTTCTTTCTCTATTTCTTCAGGCGTATATCTAACCCACTCTATATTACGTTGCTTCACCAAGTCAGCTCCTTGCGGTTGAATGTCTTTCTTCTCGTCAAAGCAGGTTAAGAAACCAATTCTTAGATTGTCTGTTTAAGAGCATTGAGGTAGGTGGGAAGTTTTATATGCTTTGGAATCACAGATTGTTTAAAACATTATTATAGGGGAGGTGAAAAATTTTGGAAGATTGGAAGATAAAGATTTCAGTGCTGTGGCTCATTTACGGAGGGGCTAGTTTTGCTTCGTCGATTGTGGGGATTTTTGAGCAAGGTGTAATAGCGCAAGTAATGGAAGGAGAAGTAGAAGGCATGACAATAGGACCTGAACTGTTGCTAATATTCGCAATCATGTTGTTGTATCCATTGGTGATGGCTTTCCTGTCCCTGACCCTGAAGGATTCGATAAATCGCTGGACAAACATAATCGTGGGCATAGTCTCTGCTGTTCTCGGACTCTTTGGTCCAATCGATTATCTGGCAAAGCAATCCGCTTATTCCGCTTATGTGACACTGATCGGAATTGTAGGATTTGTGGCTGCAGCACTGATTGTCTGGTACGCATGGAAGTCTAAACAGAAAGCATGAGTCCTACCAACGAATCCTTGATCTTTCTTTTCATTTTTATTTCATTTCAACTTGTACTAAAGATTTAAGAAAGTTCTGGGAATAGGGAAAGTTTCACCAGACTTTCGAAGGTTATCAACCTTTTTCATGCTAAGAGGGCTGGTGTGCTGGTCGTAACCCGCCTTCTGTTCAAAGACGTACTTTATTATATGCATTTAACCATTTCTTTAATTGGTTGTTTAAAAGTTAATCTCTATGTTTCTCTTTCTTTTCTTAACGTATACAACTGTTAAAACTAATGGAAGTATGATTGTTGATAGCCATATCCAAGGAATCTGTAATTCAGGCTTAATCATGGGCATATTTATTGGAAATGCTCTTCCACCCACAGGTGGTGGAGGAGGAACAAGTGTAAATACACCAGTCAATGTAGTGTTTGTGTTCATGGTAACTGTCTTGATTCTGTTGGTATCTCCATCTTCAAGCCAATGGAACCAAACATATCCATCATGAGTTGATGGCATCACAAGCACATAGAAACCTTCAGGTATCATCTCAGTGTGCGGTGTCATTCTTTCCGACCCATTTATGGTGTATGTTATTCCAGTTATCGATGAAGAAGCTACAGTCAATTCATAGAATTCAATTGTGGTAATGTCGTCTATTACGTATGGGGGATTGTTTCCCGTTAGTATGATTAGGTTGTAGTCGTATAGTGCTGTCCATCCATCTTGGGTGCTTGTTGGTGGTTGTGAAGCTATAGCGGAGTATTGTGGAGACGTTTCACTGTAATAGTAGTAAAGTGTGTAGCCTCTGCGGAAGCCCCACAGGGTTTCACCGTCTGTAAGGAAAAAATTCATAGCTCCCGAATCTGCTTCACTTATGTCTGTCACTGCTTTAGCTATTCCTTCGTTGATGTTCCAGTTCTTTTCTTCGATGCATTTTAAGATATATAGCATATAGAGGTCTGAATCTATTACGTCTGGGTCCTCCCAATTATCTCCGACTGTTGGCGGGTTCTCCGCCAAGTATTCTGACCCGACAAGACTCTTTAATATGGTTTTAGACAATACTCCGTTATGTCCGAATGCCCACCACTTGCCTCCTTTGTAACGTATGAACGGATGAGGGTTGGGAATGCCCGATGCTCCTGATGCAGCTAACCTAACGTGCCCAACCCCGATGCGTGCACCGCTTCCAGCCAATTCCTGCGCAGCCAAATCAAAATTAGGGTCAGTATTTGCAGGCAGTTCGCCTCTCAAGACAAGGGGTTCACTGTCGTTATAGTAGGCGAATCCCCAACCATTTCGGTTCCACCCACCAAGATTCTTTAATGAATACGGTAGGTTTATGAGATGGTCCAAGACAACATCCTCTGGGAGGTAGCTCGCAATCATCCCCCAGAAGCGGCATTGGTGAGGCTGGGAATCTTGAATTGCTTGACTAGGGTAGACGTGATGTGTTGTTGATGCACTCGCCATTGTTAGAGATAATATACTAAGCATAAAAACTACTAAGATTTTCCTGATTATTCCAACTCCTCTCTTTCAGCATACTATTAATCTATTGAATCAAGAACAAATCCTTTTCCACATTTCTCACATTTAGAGGACTTATAATGGTTCATACGTGGGAATGAAAACTTTAACTTTGGGCTCACATGTCTTTCTATGAGTTCTTCAAGAGGGCTGGTGTGCTGGTCGTAACCCGCCTTCTGTTCAAAGACGGCATTCAGCTAAACGGGCTACCCGCGCCTCCCTGCAAAGCCTCACAGACGCCTATTTGCCCTTCCACCTCGCAGGCCAGCCGTTTCAACGCTTCCACCCAACATCCTCAACGACTTAACACGCATCATCGTCACAGGTTGAATGGACGTTCCGTTTCTGTTCCGGAGCCAAGACTCTCATCCTGCACCCTTACCCGGATGCTACGAGTCTGCAGTGTGGGCGGAGTTTCCTCAGATGCTCTAGGCACCCGGAAGCCGTCCGCCAGCTCACCAGCCAAAAGATACTCATGAAATCGTGGCGAATAAGAGTTTTGGAAAAGTGCGTGCGCATCACTCTTATCTTTGCATTAGGGTTTATGGGTTGTTGGATTTCGTTGGCTAGGGCAGGATGAAGTTTGTTTCTTTTTGTTTGTTGTTGTAGCAGACTTGGAAGTGGTCGAAGATGTCTGTTCTGCCGAGTAGTGGTGGGATGTTTTCTGTTTGGGCGAAGGCTATTCTGGCTTTGAATGTTTCTTCTCCTAGTTTTGTGTTTAGTTGGTGGACGTAGACTTTGATTTTGCCTTTTGTTATTCCTCCTACGTAGCCGGGTTTTCCTGTTTTTAGTTTGTAGCCTAGGCCTTTGCATGCTGATTTTGGGAGTAGGGTTATGTCTGCGCCTGAGTCTGCGTAGAGGGTGAAGCCTCTCCATTTTTTGTTTTTGGCTTGTAGGTAGATTGTGGCTACTGGTCTGTGGATTTCGCCGATTAGGGTTGAATATTCTCGTCTGTATGGGAATGTGTACTGTTTCATGTTGAGAATCAGCTTTTTAGCTTATAGGATGAGGAGGTCTTCTGTGGGGATGTATGTAACTAGGATTTTTTTGTCTGGGTGCTTTTTTTCTAGTTCTTCGATTTTTTGGTAGAGGTTTTTTCCTGAGGCCACTACTTTTCCGTCCATGACGGCTACGTATTGGCCTGCGTATTTACGCATTTCTTCGTGGCCTATCTGGTAGGTTTCTGAGGTTTTCATTGTTGTTCTCTCACTAGTTATTTAGCTAATATTATTCTATTATGTATTATCCTTGCATGAGTGTTTATGGGTTGTTGGATTTCGTTGGCTAGGGCAGGATAGAGATAGTCAAGAATGCCGCTTTTATCCTAGCTATTTTTGTTCTTCTAGTGTGAATGTGTTTTGTTTCCAGTTGAATGTTGCTTTGTAGTCTTTTAGGAAGGTGTGTCCTAGGATTGTGACGCCTCGTGGGATGTGGTGGCATAGGACTGGTATGTTTCTTTTTCGAATTTGGCTTCCGAGTATTTCGATTTGGGTTGCTTTTCTGAGTGGGGCTTGTATGTAGCCGCTTCCGGTGAGTACTGTGGTTTCTGGGTTTTGTTTGTCGAATAGGGGTAGGTTGAGTAGTTGGCAGGCGAATGGTGGGATTATGGTGTAGCTTGAGGCTGTGTCTACTATGCTTATGAGTTTGATGGTTCTTTTGTTTGGTCCTTGTATTCGGATGGGTAGTCTTACGAATCCGTCTTCGTCGATGATTGTTTTGAAGTTTGTGTTCAATTGGTTGTCCTCGTTTGGAGGAGGTAGCCAACTTTTTTCTCAGAAGGAGTTGGTGAGTAGGCTACCAGAACGTCGTTTAGTTCTTTTATTTTTGTGGTGAGTTCTTCGATGTTTTCGGATGTGGCGATTACTTTGTCGTTGGAGATGGCGATCCATTTGCCTGGGTGTTTGCTCATTAGTTTGTCGTATTTTTTGATTAGCAGTGTGGTTTGCTCCAAAGAGGTCACCATTAATAGATACTAGTATAATACTATAAATTTGTTTATCCTTGCATTAGTGTTTTTAGTTGTTGGATTTCGTTGGTCAAAGCCAGAGAAAGATAATCAAGAATGCTGTCAATTTCATCATAACACGTAGCAGCTTAGCCGTAGCACCCAACTTCGTTTCCACAACATATTGGGCACCATCCTTCAACAACATATCCGGCATCATCCGCCCCACAGGCGTCGAAACAGAAAACTCCGGAACAACCGTTACGCCTCTCCTGCGCAGCTCTTCCTGCAACAAATCCCGAACAGTCATTTCAGTAGCTTTAAAAACGCTCATCCTACAACCACCACTACTGTTCACCCAGATTGTAATATATCTTACCTTCCAACAGCCTTACGCTAGATCATCTTAGAAGGGGCTAAAGGGTCTATAAAAGAGAGACATTTTCACCATGCAACAATAGGCCCATCCATCCCCCACCAATATCGCCCAAACACACAGCCATTCAGCCCAACACCTTGGGCGATTGGAAGCCGCGGGCTAAACACCTCGATCCGAAGACCTTGATGCGTACACCCCGGCTCCATCAAACCCGTCTTCTACAGGAGCCCTCGTCCCCAACCCTAAGACTCGTTACCAAGTCCGGAAAGTTGGGGATTGGCCGCCTATTTTCAGGAATGGCTTCGGGCTTAGATGCTTTCAGCCCTTATCCAAGACAGCGTGGCTGCCCGGCAGTGCCCTATCGGACAACCGGTAAACTAGAGGCTACAACGTCCCGTTCCTCTCGTACTGGGGACCCTTTCCCCTCAGGCGACCAACACTCCCAGCAGATAAAGTCCGACCTGTCTCACGACGGTCTAAACCCAACTCACGTTCCCTTTTAATAGGCGAGCAGCCTCACCCTTGGCTCCTTATGCAGAGCCAGGATAGGAAGAGTCGACATCGAGGTACCAAGCCGCGGGGTCGATGGGAACTCTCGCCCGCGACGAGCCTGTTATCCCCGGGGTAATTTTTCTGTCATATCCAGCCCCCACCAACGAGGACATGGATGTTCGCTAAGCCCGGCTTTCGCCCCTGAATCCCTTGCTTTGGAGGATTCAGTCAGACCAGCTTTTGCCTTTGCACTCTGCGGCGGGTTTCTGTCCCGCCTGAGCTGATCTTAGGGCCCCCTTGATATCTTTTCGAGGGGGTGCCGCCCCAGCCAAACTGCCCACCTGCTGTTGTACCAGCGCCGAAGCACCGGTGAGAGACACGGTTGCGAAAGGGCGGTGTTCCATTGTCGCCTCCCCCAGTCCCCGGAGAGACTGGGATTAACGGCTCCCGCCTACACTCTGCATCCACAGCCATATCCCAGCAACAGGCTGCAGTAAAACTCCACGGGGTCTTCTTTTCCCGCTGGGAGTTCGTGGACTGTTCGTCCACGTTACGTGGGTTCACTGGGTACCAAGCGGGGACAGCGGGGTCCTCGTTGCTCCATTCATGCGCGTCGGAACTTACCCGACAAGGCATTTGGCTACCTTGAGAGAGTCAGAGTTACTCCCGGCGTTTGCAGGCCCTTAGCCCAGTTGAACCCGAGTTTCAGGTACCTGTACTGGCCAGGATTCAGAAGCCGTTCACACCCTTTCGGGCTTGCGGCTTCCTGTGTTTTTATTAAACAGTCGGGACCCCCTTGTCACTGCGACCTGCAGTTCCAGCCGAAGCCAAAACCGCAGGCACCCCTTATTCCAAAGTTACGGGGCTAATTTGCCGAGTTCCCTCGCTTGGTGTGCACCCGACACGCCTTAGGTTTCTCGCCTAGGGGCACCTGTGTCGGATCTTGGTACGGTCGCGGAGGATCCTTCCCAACACCTTTTTCAAGGACCCCGAGGATCAGCTGAACCGCCCTAAAAACGGGCGGCTATTCCCGCTTTCACCTGGTTCTCGCCATTACGGCACTCCCCAAGCTTATATGGTTAAACAAGGCGACAGCCTTGCTCAGCCTACCTAGAAGTGTCGGGTGTTAGGCTTGCGTTGCCGCGTGTACCTCCGTGGCACTGGAATTTTAACCAGTTTCCCTTTCGGCATGGTCGGTTAAGACATGCCTTAGGACCGACTTACCCCCAGCTGACGACGCGTTGCTGGGGAACCCTGGCCCTTTCGGCGGAGGGGATTCTCACCCCTCTTTGCTGTTACTACCACCGGGATATGCAATCCCGAACCGGTCCACCGGACCTCACGGCCCGGCTTCCGCCCAGTCGGGACGCCCTCCTACCGGATTGCAGCGGTAAAGCTGCACCCTGGGGTCTCGGCGGCTGGCTTAGCCCCGTCCATTTTTAGGGCCGTCAGCCTCGGCGGGTGAGCTGTTACGCTTTCTTTGAAGGGTGGCTGCTTCTAAGCCTACCTCCCCGCTGTCTGTGGCTGACGACGCCTTTCAGTTTGACACTTAGCCAGCACTTTGGGGCCTTAACCTCAGTCTGGGTTGTTCCCCTCTCGGACTGGGAGCTTACCCCCCAGAACCCGTCTCTCGAGGTCTACAGTGCTGATGAATTCGGAGTTTGAGAGAAAAGCGGTGCCTTTCGGCTCCTTACTTTTCAATCAGTGCTCTACCCCATCAGCTACCTCGCTCGAAGCTGGGCTGCGACCCACTTCGGAGGGAACTAGCTATCACCGGGCTAGATTGGTCTTTCGCCCCTAGCCCCAGGTCTGAGGAGTGAATTGCACGTCAACACCCCTTCGGGCCTCCACCAGGCTTTCGCCTGACTTCGCCCTGCCCAGGGCTAGATCGCCCGGTTTCTAGTTTAACAGCCGTGACTTCGGGCCCTTTCAGACCCAGCGCCTTGCTGGCTTGCGCCAGCTGCGCGCTTTTGGTTTCCCTTTGCTTACAGGCTTTCAGCCTTTAAGCTTGCCACAGCTGTGAACTCCCCGGCCCGTGTTTCTAGACGGAGCGTGCAACCCTGGTCCTCCTCCCTTGTACTGTTGTGTTGCCACAGGTTCCTTTGGGAGGGATCTGTCCTTCTGGGCTGCACACGTCTTTAACCGTCTGGTTTCAGGCTCTTTTCACCCCCCTTCCGGGGTGCTTTTCAGCTTTCCGTCACCGTACTAGTGCGCTATCGGTCTTGAATCGTGTTTAGTCTTGGGAGTTAGTGGCTTCCAGTTTTTCACACCTAAGCCGAGGTGTGGTACTCTGGGGTTCCAGCCCTTCTTCTTCCGGTTTATGCCTACGGGGCTATCACCTTCTTTGGCAGGCCTTTTCAGGCCACTTTGGCTTAGTCGGGTGAGAAGGCGGCTGGTCCCTCAACCCTACATCTCTTGTAAGTTTCCTTACAAGATTCGGTTTGGACTTTTCCCTTTTCGCTCGCTGCTAGTTGGGGAATCCCATTTGGTTTCTTTTCCTCCCCTTACTAAGATGTTTCAGTTCAGGGGGTTCCCGCTCCTTGCGGAGTGCCACGAGTTCCGAAGAACTCGCAGCGAGAGGTCTCATTCGGGTATCCCCGGTTCTATAGCTGCATGCGCTTACCCGGGGCGTTTCGCTGCTTGCCGCGCCCTTCTTCGGCGTTCAAGCCTTGCCATTCTCCAGACGGCGTTTCATGTCGGGCTTACTTGTAGCTGTGTGTTTGTTTGGCGTTGATAGAGATATGTATGGGCCTTTGCATGGTTTTCATTGTGAGCTTAATATTATGGGCTCACTTTTACCCTTCATCCTAGATGCTATGGAGCTTCTAGGACTGCATTTTGTTTGCGCGCGCAATTCATTTCGCCAGAAGTTAGGCGTCTTTGCAATTATAGTGTGTTAACGTGGTGTCTAATAAGCTTAGCGTTGTCTCTTTTTTAGACTCCCCTATAGCCCCCCTCCTTCTAGATGACCTAATCAGAATCGTGTCTGTTCGTTATTCTGAGATAAGCTATGTTTCTAAAGAAATTGTTCGTTGTTTTTCTAAATGCGTCTTGAGGCGTTCTAATGTTCGGATATAGTTAGGAGAGAGATTTCTTTCTTTGGCATGCCTTAACCTCTCTTCTACAGTTAATGAGATTAAAGGAACAATGTAGCATTTTATCCTATTGCTTCACGTAACTTACTTACCACGCTGACAATTAAACTTATTAAAGTAGAAACACTCTGATAAAAAAGGATGCCAATGATAAGCAAAGTCCTCCAAAGAATGGAGGTTCTTCGAGGATTTATCCAGATTCCAGCCGAAAGTCTGCCCGAATTGATTGGAAATTCTAACTTACCATGTCTTACTATGTTGAATGGTAACCCAGCACGAATTGATAAGTATGGGAGACTTTGGTCTCTTTTTCTTAAAAATAGATTCGCAGTTGGCACTCAAGTAGAACTAAGCAAAACTGAAAACGGATTCCAAGTCACATTGAATGAGACTCAAAAAGACTTCCCCACTGATACGGGGCAACAAAAGGAGGCTACCCCAGTTGCCGCAATTTTTGAAGCCAAAACAGATGTATTCTATAGAGTACTTGAAGGAGATTGTCTCAAGTATCTTTACGAAGGGTCCATTAATGATATCCATCTGACTTTTCTTGATCCACCTTACAGACAAGGAAAGGATTACAGATTCTTCGATGATAATCAGCCTGCTTGGAAATACTGGGGTTGGTTGAAGGAGATTTTACATAAAGTATACAATGCCACGGTAGACGGCGGAGCACTCTATTTCATGCAGAGAGAAAAAAATACAGAACAAGTCTTACGGGTGCTCAGAAAGACAGGCTGGAGATTCCAAAATCTTATTGTTTGGAAAAAGAAGACCTCTGCCATTCCAGTTAATTCAGGATTCTCCAAGCAATATCAAATCATTGCCCATGCCATTAAAGGCGATAAACCCAGAGTCTTTAACAAGCTACGCATAGATTTACCTCCTCTCCCCGAACACAAATATGAACGAGAAAATGGCGTTTACCTCACAGACGTTTGGGATGATATTAGAGAGTTAACTTCTGGATATTTTGCTGGCGATGAAGCCATAAGAGACAGTCAAGGAAACAGAGTTCATGTACAACAGAGCCCGGTCGCATTGCTCCTCAGAATAATTCTGTCATCGACATTACCAGGAGACACGGTCTTCGACCCTCTTGCTGGAACAGGGACCACATTAGTAGTCGCATACCAATTAGGGAGAAATTCGATAGGAATAGAAATAGACCCAAAAAATGTTGAAATTATTAAGAAACGATTGACCTTCCCGAGACCAGCCGACAGCGTATCTAAACACTTTGACTATTACAGATTCACGCCAAACTTGAGAGAAATCTGGCAACTCAAAAGAGTTACCACCGAGCAAAGGAGCCTTCTTTAATGTCTTTAATTGATGCAACCACTCTTTTTGTCAGAGTAGTAAACCATGTTAAGAAAAGGACAATCAACCTTCATTCTCCTCTAGAGGAGCTAGTGATAAGAACATGCGGAAATGATTTGGCTTACATCGACAATCGCAAAGATGCCAAGCATGCATATAATTTTGATTTTTGGAGTAACCTAAGCGTGGACTGGCTGAGGAGCAAAGGAATAGAAAAGACGCTGCTATATTCACAATCACAGCACTTTCCCGACTTTCTGTTCAAAGTAAAGAAAATTGGAAAGAATATTATAGGCGGCAGCTTGATAGAATTAAAAGACTCGAAAGGCGGAAGCGTCGCTTCTTTTAACTCAACAATCCCTACCAAATACAAAAGCCTAGAAGAAATAGACGTGGTCAACGGTGACCATTTAGTTTCAAGAATCGCTACCATCATAGACGGCAAACTTGCCATTGATGAAAGCTATTTCAAACTCGAAAGAAAGTGTCTCTATGTTATACGGACACGTAAAGAAAGAGAGAAAGTGAAAGTTTCTATAGTAGATGGCTCCTTTTTCGAAACCATCCCTAAAGAACACCTGATTTATCAAATGCTTATGAATATCTTACGGGGACATTTAGAAAAGAAAAAAATAGAAATTTCTCCAAAAACAATTAAGAGTGTTGAAGAAGCATTTTCACACATCACCGACCAAACAATAATAGCACAATCGCAAACGATAGAAAGAGCTTCAGTGAAACCTAGGCTAAGGATTATGGCTGAAGTGCATTCGGAGGGAAACCCTCATAGTAAGCACTATCCCGAAATCACGGAAGGCAGTTTCAATCTTATTCTTCAATCAACACCTAAAGTTAAAGAACTCGAAAAGGAGCTATCTGCTCTTATTCCTGAAATTGAGGTATTCTCCATCTTTCATAAAAGAAATGGAGAACACAGAGTTTTTCAATTTGGAAAAGGAAAGCGCTTAACTCAATTCTTGTAATGCGACCGAGAATTTTAGCTAAACCCATAAGACGGAACAAACACCATGCAGACACCATGCTTACTGCACCCATATTGTTTGCGCATTCCTCACTATATCGTCCAGACGCTTATACGACCCAAAGTTTCAGCCCGACACCTCGGGCGATTGGGAGCCGCAGGCTGAACACCTCTACCGAAGCCTTGGTACGTAAACCCCGGGTCCATCAACCCCATGTTACATGGGAGCCTTCGTCCAATGACACGAATCTATTGCCAGCCCCACAGTCCCTTTCTTTTTATCTTATTGTTAGGTTACCATAACTTCTTTTTTAGCTAAGCCT
>Ga0315306_10000237_pt1 | contig 26662 bp, 21 predicted proteins | sample TDP1_MG_FD_203803 | JGI IMG/M metagenome (GOLD analysis project Ga0315306, IMG submission 203803) | Freshwater sediment microbial communities from Lake Towuti, South Sulawesi, Indonesia - TDP1 | ecosystem: Environmental > Aquatic > Freshwater > Lake > Sediment | place: Indonesia: South Sulawesi... | reverse complement strand
GGGGTGACCTGTCACGAGGCGAAGAATTACTCTCAGCTATGGACGATATCTATAACATTCTAGTTACTATGGACTTCCCTGATGCTATAACCGGTGGTCTACGCCATACCACCGATGTGGTTAGAGGCATCCTAGAAAAGACACGCGCTGACCTAACCCTAGTCATAAGGCAAAAGGGCCTCGAGGAAAGACTAGGAAAATACGAAGACAATCTCTAACCAATGGCAACACTAATCTTCCTAGCTAGATAGGAGCCTATTATGGATTTAGCATGGATAGGTATCATATGTGGAATCGTTGGGGCATGTGTTGTTGTTTACTTTGCTAAGTACGTATTAAGACAAGACCAAGGGACCGAAAGAATCAGGGAGATCTCTAAAGCAATCCAAGAAGGGGCAATGGCTTTTATCCACCGAGAATACCGCACTGAGATTGTCGTTGTAATTGTCATTGCCGTAGTCCTAGGTCTTCTTGGCTTTGTTAGCCCTGATTTAGGCTGGAAATCAGCGGTAGCCTTCACCGTTGGCGCTATCTGCTCCCTAGGTGCTGGCTATATCGGCATGAACATGGCAGTTAGGTCTAATAGCCGAACCACTGCCGCCGCAACCAAGAACCTAAACCAAGGGCTACGTGTCTCCTTCCGAGGCGGAGCTGTAATGGGATTAACCGTGGTTAGCATTGGTGTCATCGGCATATCCATGCTCTACTTTATCTGGCATGATAGCCCCAACTTTATGGCGATAATTCCGGCTTACGCCACCGGAGCTTCACTGGTAGCCCTTTTTGCCAGGGTGGGAGGTGGCATCTTTACTAAAGGGGCTGATGCTGGCTCTGACCTAGTAGGTAAAGTAGAAGCTGGCATCCCTGAAGATGACCCAAGAAACGCCGCCGTCATTGCCGATTTTGTTGGCGACAATGTCGGGGATGTGTGTGGTATGGGTGCTGACCTTTTTGAATCCTATGTCGAGGCGATTATTGCTTCTATGACCCTAGCTAGCATAGCCGTCGGCATTGGTATAGTCACCAATATCCAGACCGCCTGGTACCTCCCGATGTTAATTGCCGCCGGTGGCATAGTTGCTTCCATAATTGGCTGCTTCCTGGTAAGAGTTGGCGAGAAGCCGGATATGAGAGCTCTCCTGGGAGCATTGCGACGGGGCACACTTAGCGCTTCAATACTGACTGCCGTGTTTGCTTTCCTGACGATATATTTCTTAGGTGCCAGCCTAGGAATCTTCTGGGCAGTACTTGCTGGGTTGATAGCTGGCGTAGTTATGGGGGAAAGCACAAACTATTTTACCTCTTATGCCTTTAAGCCAACCAGGGAAATCTCACAAGCTTCAACTATTGGCGGTGGGGCAACTATAATTCGTGGCTTTGCCACCGGTCTCACCAGTAGCTGGCCACCGGTCGTCCTTATAGCTGTAGCCACCGTCATCGCTTTTAAATTTGCCGGCTTTTATGGAGTAGCTATAGCGGCTACCAGTATGCTATCAACATTAGGCGTAACATTAGCCACTGATGCCTACGGACCGGTGGCTGACAACGCCGGTGGCATCAGTACTATGGCTGGATTACCATCTGAGGTGCGAGAGCGGACTGATGCTTTAGACTCGCTAGGTAACACCACGGCAGCTACAGGTAAAGGTTTTGCTATTGGTGCTGCTGTTCTGAACGCTTTAGGACTAATCCTTTCCTATGCGGTAGCAGCAAAATTAATAACCTTTTCTGGAGGGAAAATGGTAGCCGCGCCAGAGCTAAGTCTGCTAAGTGCCCCGGTTATCGTAGGTGTCGTTATCGGTGCCCTTATACCGGCTTTCTTTGTTGCCATGACCATGAAATCGGTCGGTGTAACCACAGGGCTTATTGTTGATGAAGTGCGGCGGCAGTGGCGTGAGATACCAGGTCTGAGAGAAGGCAAGGCAAAAGCCGAATATAGACGGTGCGTGGATATCTGCACTAGAGCAGCACTTAAGGAGATGCTAGCTCCTTCAATCATGACCATAATTACCCCCATAGTTGTGGGAATAGTACTGGGCAAATTTGCTCTTGGCGGCTTCCTGCTTGGCTCCCTGGCAACAGGCTTTATTCTTGCCGTCACGTTAAACAACGCCGGCGGGGCTTGGGATAATGCTAAGAAATGGATTGAAGCCGGGCACTTTGGTGGAAAGGGCTCAGATGCCCATAAGGCAGCAGTAATAGGTGATACCACCGGCGACCCGATGAAGGATACTGCTGGACCATCACTCAATATTATGCTCAAGCTAATGGCGGTAATCTCATTACTCTTGGCACCGGTTTTACTGCGGTTTCCTGGCCTTTTCTAAAAATAGTTAGCTAACCAGGAAAGGGTTACCTCTCCGCTCAGCACCGATAGTAGTCTCAGGTCCATGACCGGGGTAAACAATAGTGTTGTCAGGTAGTGTCATAAGCTTGGTCTGGAGGCTATCCATTAGATGGCTATGGCTGCCGCCGGGCAAGTCAGTCCTACCAACACTGTAATTGAACAGGGTATCCCCACTGAACACCACCCCCTCCCCCAGCAGACAAATGCCTCCCGGGGTATGACCCGGGGTATGAAGAACCAAGAAATGCAAGTCGCCAACGTCTATGCTATCCCCGTCTTTAAGTAACCTGTCCGGGGGAGGCGGCGTGGGATAGGAAAGACCGAATATTCTGCTTATGGGCTGTGCCTTGAGAGATTTGGCATCTTCACCGTGAACCGCTACCTCAGCACCAGTAGCCTCCCTGACCTCTTTTAAGGCACCGGTATGGTCTATATGCCCGTGGGTTAATACAACTAACTTTATGTCAAGTCCTAGCTCTTTAACCTTGTTCAAAATCCTCTTAGCCTCATCACCGGGGTCAACTATCATCCCCTCCCGATTAGATTGAGAGCCCACAATATAACAGTTAGCAGCAAACGGTCCGACTACCAGTTTGTCAACAATCACTTTATACCCCCTCGCTAATATAACTTTACATTTTACCACTAACTAAAGCTAATGCCAAGAATAATTAAAGAAGACTGTTTATTAACCTCACCCCCCTTTATCCCCCCTCTCCTTCTCAAGGAGAGGGGGGAAAGCATTTATAGAAGAGGGGCTAACGCCCCTCTTAAACACCCGTTTAGGTTAAACAATCTCTCAGAGAGGGGGGAGAGATTTTAGAGAGGGGCTTTGCAATACCTAGTATTTTCAGCTACAATGCTTACAAAATATAATTTCCAAGGAGCACAGTGTGACTGAACCGACGCCATCAAAGGTTAATATGGAAAAGATTGTCTCCCTCTGCCAGCGGCGGGGCTTTATTTTCCCCAGCAGTGAAATATATGGCGGCTTGTCTAGCTGCTGGGACTACGGTCCACTGGGAGTGGAACTAAAGCGGAACATTAAACAGGCTTGGTGGCGAGCTGTGGTCCAAGAACGGGACGACATGGTCGGTCTGGATGCTAGCATCCTGATGCACCCCCAAACGTGGGAAGCCAGCGGACACCTAAAAGGGTTTACCGACCCACTGGTAGAGTGTAAGAGCTGCCACTTGAGATGGCGGGCTGATGAATTAGCCGGTACTAGCTGCCCTTCCTGCGGCGGTGAATTAACCGAACCCCGCCTGTTCAACTTAATGTTTAAGACCTTTATGGGACCGATTGAGGAAGACGCCAGCGTCGTTTACCTGCGTCCGGAAACAGCTCAGGGGATGTTTGTTAACTTCGAGAATGTGCTGAATACTACCAGGAAAAGGCTGCCCTTTGGCATTGCCCAGATAGGCAAAGCCTTTCGCAATGAGATTACCACCGGCAACTTTATCTTCCGCAGCCGGGAATTCGAGCAGATGGAAATTGAGTTTTTTGTTAAGCCGGGGAGTGATAAAGACTGGTTTGACTACTGGCTTGAGGAGCGTTTGAACTGGTATGTGAAATTGGGCATCAAAAAGGAAAACCTCAAACTGCGCCAACACATGAAAAAAGAACTGGCTCACTATGCCAAGGACTGCTATGATATTGAGTACCTATTCCCCATGGGCTGGGCTGAGTTAGAAGGTATTGCCAATCGCGGCGATTTTGACCTTGTCCAGCATGCTAAGTATAGTGGCAAGAACCTGTCCTATTTTGATGAAGAGACCAATGAGCATATCATCCCGTACATCATTGAGCCTTCAGCCGGGGTAGACCGTTCAGCCCTGGCTTTCCTGTGCGATGCCTATGACGAAGACATAGCCGAGGGGGAATTAAGGGTGCTCCTCCACCTCCACCCTGACCTGGCACCAATCAAGGTAGCCGTATTGCCTCTATCAAGACGAGACAAACTGGTAGCGTTAGCCAAGCAGATATATGCCGACCTGCGCCGGTGCTGGATGGTAAGCTACGACGATGCCCAGAGCATCGGGCGCAGATACCGCCGCCAGGACGAGATTGGCACCCCTTTCTGCGTCACCGTTGACTTCCAGTCGCTGGAAGATGAACAGGTCACCATCAGGGAGCGCGACAGCCTGAACCAGATACGAATCCCGATTAGTGAACTAAAGAGGACGCTACAAGCCAAGCTAGCCGGCGAACCCCTCTTCGTCCTCCCCCCCGGCGGCAAGATATGGAAGGAAGGACAAAATGCCTAAAAACCTGTTGGGAAATTTGGGGGAACAATTCGTAGCTGGTTAGCTTGGAATTGTTTTGGATGTTATGTCAACAAAAAGACGGCAAGATAGCATCAACACTAGCTCCGCTTTCCTTTCGTACGGTGAGAAGCTAATTCGGGAACAGTAGACTAAACAAGGAGAAGAAAGGTCGGTTACTAAAAGTACATTAATAACACAGATTTTGAAAAACTATTGACAAACATGTTACACTATAGCACACTATAGCACACTATTCAGTTGGTTAAGTAAGTGTAGCAAGAGCGATAGTTTAAGGGGTTAGGTAGAAATATTCAATGTCAAATGGTATGGCTTTGATTGGGACGAAGGTAATCGAGGCAAAAATCTGCGGTTACATGGGGTTACTGATAGAGAGGCGGAGGAGGTATTTTATAGTAATCCAAAGGTATTACGCAAAGGTAACAAGCTACTAGGGTATGGACGGACAGCAGCTGGACGGTATCTATTCATAGTCTTTGAGCTTCGTTATGCTCTTATACGAGTGATTAGTGCCCGAGAAATGACTAAGAAGGAACGAAAGTTCTATAGGAGAAAATGAAATGCTAAAAATAAAAATGCTAGAGATACCAAAATTCGAAAGCGAGGATGAGGAGCGAGACTTTTGGGCTAGGCATGACAGCACAGACTTTTTGGAAGGGGCGGAGGAAGTGACCCTACAATACGCTGGAAAGGAGACCACAAGCGGGGAAGTGTATGAGGAAAGGGTCAGGCGGTGGAAAATCGCAAGACAGTTATATGAGTTATATCCAAGAGTCTTGGAGGCAATGAGGGAGGGCAGATATATTAGCCAGTACGAGAGAACGATTAAAGAAATTGCCGATTTATACGGCACAGGGGGTTAAAGGGATGAAAGAAGATTCTATCGCCCTATTGAAAAAAATCCAGAAACTGGATAAGTCGAAAGTTTTTAGTTTGATATACCCCGCAGGAATAAGCATAGAGCAATCCGATGTTGATGATGCTTATGATTGCATTAAGACACTGGGGTTAACAGATAGAATAGATTTGATTTTATACTCGTATGGGGGAGATGCAGACGCAGCATATAAACTAATAACAGTTCTTAGAGAATTCTGTAAAGAACTAGTTGGGATAATACCATCCGAAGCAAAAAGTGCAGCTACGCTAATGGCTTTAGGAGCAGATAAAATCTTAATGGGACCACTATCAGAGCTAGGTCCCATAGACCCAATAGTCAGTCATCCCATGTTCCCCCGGATGGGGGTGCCTGCCCGTGCAGTCCTAAAATTTATAGAAGAGCACGCTACAGTTTTAAGTGAAATTCCAACCGTCAAAGAGTTGCCCTTAGTTCCGGTTGACCCCGTACACGTGGGTTTTTGCAGGATGGCAATAGACTCTGCTAGGGAGTATGCTGAGATCTTGTTAAAGAAGTATAATCTAAAGGGGCAGAGCACCACAAAAGTCAAAACGGTTGTTGACAAGCTAGTCGGAGGTGGTGCAGAGGCATATATGTCACATACTTTTGTAATAGATTTCGCCGAAGCACAAAATCTCGGTTTAACAGTTGAAAAAATGTCGGACGAACTTCATACTCTGGTCTGGGAGCTATATCGAAGCTACAAAGCAGATTTAAAGAACTTGGAAGCTGAAAAAAAGATTCAGGTGATAATGGAAACTGAAAAGGGACGAAGCAATATAATCAAGGTCGAGCCCAAAAGACTATATTTTTAGCTTCGGCTTCATATTGCGCAAAAAGTCCGCAATATTCACCTAATCAACCTAAACTCATTCCCATCCACCAACCCAAATAGGGGAGTTTGAGAGGGGCGAAGCCCCTCTTTCCAATATCTCCCCCTTCCCTTCCCAAGGGGAAGGGGGATAAAGGGGGATGGGGTTGAAAATCCTCCACTTTGCTGACCTTCACCTCGGTGTTGAATCTTACGGGCGGATTGACCCGGTTACCGGGTTGTCCTCACGCCTCCTTGATTTCCTGTCTGCTCTTGACCAGGTTGTAGACTATACCCTGGAAAACAAGGTAGACCTTGTCCTCTTCTGCGGTGATGCCTATAAGAGCCGTGAGCCCACCCAGACCCAGCAACGGGAATTTGCCAAACGAATTAACCGCCTGTGCACTAATGACGTCCCTATCTTCCTCCTCATCGGCAACCATGACCTGCCTAACGCTATCGGGCGGGCGACCACCACTGAGATTTTTGATACTTTAACCATTAAGAACGTTTATGTCTCTAACCGCCCCGATGTTTACCGCATCCCAACTAACAGCGGCACGGTTCAAATAGCCTCCCTGCCCTGGCTGAGGCGGAGCGCTCTATTAACCAAAGAGGAGAGCAAGAATCTTAACTTTGACCAGATTAACCAGAGATTACGGGAGATATTAACCAATATCATTGTGGCTAACCTCCCAAGACTTGACCCCAGACTGCCATCTATATTAGCCGCCCATGTCTGGGTCTCTGGCGCCCAGGTAGGCTCGGAAAGGTTAATGACCATCGGGCAAGAGCATGCATTGGCGCTGAGTAACGTTGCCAACCCGGCTTTTGATTATATTGCCCTGGGTCATATTCACCGGCACCAGGTCCTATCTCAGAGTCCGCCGGTAGTTTACTCCGGTAGCCTGGAGCGCCTGGATTTCAGCGAGGAGAAAGACGAGAAGGGGTTCTATCTGATAGAGGTTGAGACAGATAAAGAAGGCAAAAGGCACGTTTCTTTTAACTTTCACCCGGTAATCGGGCGCCGCTTTCTGACCATTAACGCGGCTATCAAGCCACAGGATGCTGACCCAACATCAACCGTGCTCAAGGCAATTAGCGAGCATGAAGGCAATATCAGGGATGCTGTCGCAAGGCTAAACATCAGCCTGCCAGCCGAGGTTGAGGGGCAGCTCAGGGATAATGACATCAGGGATGCACTAAAGGAAGCCCACTACTTTACCATTGCCAAGGAGGTAGAGCGGGAGACGCGCCTTAGACTGGGAGAATGGGCAGCCGAAGAAATAACCCCCCTTGACGCATTAAAAGCCTACTTAGAATCAAAGAAGGTTTCCCCAGAGCGAGCCAAAATTCTGCTGCAATATGGTGAGAAACTCATCCAAGAGCAGATGACGAAGTAAGTATAAAGGTAGTTATTTAACAAGGAGGTAATTAATTATAATGACACCACCAAAATCGTCCAAGAAAGAGCCCCAAATTCTGGAAATGCCACCGCAAAAGATGGCGGTGGTCTATGGCAAAGGCACACCGGATAAGGTCTTCTCCGAGCTTATGCCCGCCCTCTACGGTTCAGTCTATACGCTAAAGTTCGACCTCAAGAAGAAGGGACTGCCCACCTTCAAGGTTAGTGGACTCCGCGCCCGCTATCCTGATGCCCACCTCCTCCCTATGGAACAATGGACACATATCATTGGTTTGCCCATCCCTGAGGACACCACCTCCCTACCCCAGAAAGTCCCTGGGGTTGAGGTCAAACTTGAGACCTGGAAATACGGCACCGTAGCCCAGATTCTTCACCTCGGGGCTTATGACCAAGAGGGTCCGACTGTGGAGCGTTTGCACAAGTTCATTAAAGACAATGGCTATGAAATAGCTGGCGTCCACGAAGAAGAGTACCTCACCACCCCCGACGCCAAAGTCCCCAAGACCATCATCAGGTATGCGGTGAAGAGGAAGAAGTAGGGAACCAGACCACCCAAACCCTCACCTAATCACCCTAAACTGGCTGACATCTACCAGACCGAGGTCGGTGAGGCGGAGTTCGGGGATGACCGGTAGGGCTAAAAAGGAAAGGGTGGAGAAGGGGGATTTTAGGGTGGTGCCTAAGTCTTTGGCTATTTGCTCCAGCTTCTCCAGCTTATCAACCACCACCTCTAACGGTTCATCAGATAATAACCCGGCAATAGGTAAAGCCAGGCTGGCTAATATTCTGCCATCAGCAGCTATTACTAGTCCGCCTTGCAACCTCTCAATTTCTTTAACGGCAACAAATATGTCCCTATCATCAGTCCCGACAGCAATAATATTATGACAATCATGGGCAACTGAGGAAGCTAAAGCCCCCGTCTTCAAGCCAAACCCCATAACCAGCCCCAAACCGATATTGCCTGTAGCCCGGTGTCTCTCCACTACCACCAGCTTCAAGATATCCCGGCTGGTATCAGGCACAATAACACCATGTAAAACCTTGACCCGCTCCATCCTTTTCTTAGTAATTATCTGACCGGGGACGATTTCAATGACCGGCTCAGTTTCTCCCGAAGCTAAAAGCTTCAACGCCTCTATACCGAAGGGCTTAATGTTCATATTGGTTAGTCCTCCAGCCGCCTGATATAAGGGGAATAAAGGCTTCCCCTGTCTGGCTACCAGGCGACCCCAGTAGAAGACCATGTCTATTGATAGGTTAGAAAGGTCATCAATGACAATCAGGTTAGCCTGATAGCCAGGGGCGATAGCTCCAAGCCGGTTTAGCCTGAAATACTCGGCAGGATTAATCGTCGCTAGCTGAATTGCCCGCACCGGGTCAAGACCTCGCTTTATTGCCTTTCGGACTACGGCATCAATATCCCCATCCCTTAGCAGGTCAACACAACTGCGGTCATCAACCACAAACAGGCATCGTTTATAGGTCTTATCGGTAACCAAGGGAAGCAAAGCGTCCAGATTCTTCTCTGACGAGCCCTCTCTAATCATGATATACATGCCCCGCCTTAACTTCTCCCTAGCCTCTTCTAAAGAAGTGGACTCATGGTCGGAGAGGATGCCAGCGACAATGTAGGCATTAAGGTCTTTGCCGCTAACGCTTGGGGCATGACCATCAATAACCTTACCCCGGGCAAGGTTAACCTTAGTCAGAACACTTTCATCGCTACTGAGCACAGCCGGGAAATTCATTACCTCCCCCAGCCCGATACAACCCTTCCATCTAAGAAGCCGACGAATAGCTTCGGGGTCAAGGCTAGCCCCTGAGGTCTCTAAATTGGTAGCTGGCACGCAGGAGGGAGCCATCAGGAAAAGGTCAAGGGGCAAACGGCGGGCATAACCCAAGACATATCTTATACCGTCCAGCCCACAAACGTTGGCTATTTCGTGGAGGTCGGTTATCACCGCCAAAGTGCCTCGGGGCACCACTGCCCGAGCATATTGACCAATATCAAGCATGGAGCTTTCTATGTGAGTATGCCCGTTGATAAGACCCGGGGCTAGGTATCTGTTGCCCAAATCTATAACCCGCCTTGCCTGATGATAGTCCCCTATTCCAGCAATACTATCTCGGCAAATAGCTACATTGCCCGGCTCAACCTCGCCGGAAAAGACATTCACCACCTTAGCATTAGCTAGGATAAGGTCAGCGGGGAGCTCCCCTTTAGCTACTGAGATTAGTAGATTATCTATCTACCTCACCCCCTTAGTTTTTACTTAGAAACCCTATCCCCTTTATCCCCCTTCCCCTTGATAAGGGGAAGGGGGAATAATTACATAAGAGAGGCTTTTTACCCCACAAAAACTTCGTTTTTGCGGGGACCCCGTATTCGCCTTTCTTTAACTCTCCGTATTCGCTTATCTTTGACTCTCCTTTAGTACCTACTTCTTAGAAAGGAAAGGGTTATTTTTGAGGGGGCTGCGCCCCTTCAAACTACCCCTGATAAACGACTGAGATTAGACAACACTAGTCCTCCTCAACAAAACATATCTCAGGGAGATAACGAAACTTCTCATCCCAGTCTATGCCATAGCCAACGATGAACTTATTGGGAACGGTGAAACCCAGGTAGTCAATATTGACTGGAATCTGCCGCCGAGACGGCTTATCAGTCAGGGCACAAAGCCTCAACGAGGCGGGCTTTTTCTTCTGCAGGTAATCAAGAAGGAAGGAAATAGTCCGCCCGGTGTCCACAATGTCCTCAATTACCAATACCTCCCTGCCTTTAACTTCAGCCCGAAGCCCCTTGACCACCCTAATCTTCCCCGAACTCTCCCTTCCCCTGCCATAGCTAGACAAAGTGATAAACTCTACTTCCAGAGGGAAGTCAAGGAGCCGAATCAGGTCAGCCATAAAGACAAAAGAACCTTTAAGAATACCTATAAGAAGGGGATTTTTGCCGTGATAGTCTTTCCTAATTTCCGCCGCCAGCCGCTTAACGGTGGTTTCCACCTCTTCCGTGGTAAAAAGGATATGAGGTTTAGGTTGATAATTCATGGCTATTTGAGATTATAGCCCTTACCTCTACCCGATGTCCAACTACTCTCGCTTGCCAATGTCTTCCTTAGGCATAACGATTATGTGGGGACACCGAGGTGCCTCATCCTAAGTGAATCGTTTAGTACTTTAGTGATGTTTGCACTCTAGCAAGAACTTACCTTGCTCAGCTACTACTAATGGAATATTGCCAAGGACACGGCGATAAAATAGACTACAAGTAGGGGGAACGGAGGCGACCTCTGCCAAGGCCGCCTCAGGGAAGGCTTGCAAAAAGAACTGACCATCCGGCGGCCAGCCAGTGGTCTATTTATGCCCCGACTTGCTTGAGCTACAATTCACCCGACGCTGGTTCAAACATCTCGCGTAAGTGTGAAATATATGAAGCGTCTAGAAAACTATTCCAAACTGACGATCAGGATTTCTAAAGTCAGGGTTTTCACGCATCGAAATGGCGACAATGGTTACGGATACCGCTTCTTCTTCAGGTGCGATGAAATACCCGAATGTAGCGGCTATGCGTTAACGGTCTCCAATGCATTGGGGGTGTTTCAAAAAATGGCAAAGCTGTGGATTAACTTGGTTCGATGAAATTATCCTAGCAGTATGCTCTTATAGGGTCTCTTTGTTGCCAACAAACATAATCAACGTTGACTAAAGCCATAGCATAAACAAAATACAAGCCATATTGTGTGAGCCAGAGAGGTCTGTCCTGATATATCAGATGCTCTGACTCCCCTTTCGTCACCTTACCCAATGTCTCCCTTAGGCATAATGATTATGTGGGGGACACCGGTTAACCGATGTAACTCCACTCTAACCGAGGCTGAGAAGACCTCCTTTATTCGAGCCTCGGTCAAGACATGAGCCGGAGTCCCGTCAGCCGAAACCCTGCCCTCCTTGAGCAGGATTAAGCGGTCGAAGTAAAGTGCCGCCAGGTTGAGGTCATGCATAGCCCCAATAACCGTAAGCCCTCGTTCAACATTAAGTCTTCTTATCAACTCCAAGATTTCTATTTGATGGGCGATGTCCAAGTGCACTATTGGCTCATCAAGAAGTAGCAGTTTAGGCTGCTGAGCCAGCGCCATAGCCAGGATAACCTTCTGGCGCTCCCCACTACTTAGTTCATCAAAACGCCGTTCCTCAAGCTCAGTGATGCCGACCAACTCTAAGGCATCAACCACCAATTGCTTATCAGCCTTAGTTTCCCCGGCAAAGGCTCTAAGGAAAGGAATTCGGCCCAGGGTTACTACCTCATTAACGGTGAAGGCAAAGGGGATGTGGAATTGCTGTGGCACTACCGCTACACTACGGGCGATAGACCTTCGGCTCAACTGGCTTAAATTAGAACCATCCAGCCTAATTTCCCCCTCCTTAGGCTTAAGAATGCCACTGGCTAGTTTAATCAGGGTGGTCTTACCCGAGCCGTTGGGACCAATTAAGCCCACCATCTCACCAGCGTTGACCAAAAGGTCAACATTATGTAAAACCAAGCCATTGAAATAGGAAAAGGAGACCCGCTGAACCTGTAAGCTAACCATTAGAAAGCGTACTCCCTTCTGGTACGTCTTAGCAGATAGATAAAAAACGGAGCACCGATAATAGCGGTAACAACCCCCACCGGAATTTCCACCGGGGCCAGGACAATACGGGCGACAAGGTCAGCAACAATTAAAAAGCCGGCACCGGCTAATGCCGAAGCTGGTAACAGCAACCGATGGTCTGGTCCCAAACTCAGGCGCACCGCATGCGGTACCACCAGTCCGACAAAACCAACCAGCCCGCTTATAGAGACTGCGGTTGCTGTGAGCAAAGCACCCAAAGCCAGGATGCGAATTTTATCCTTCTCTACGTCAATGCCTAGATAGGCAGCCCCCTCCTCCCCCAGAGAAAAGGCATTCAGATGGAAAGCAAAAAATCGGGCGCCAATAATACCCCCAATGACCAGCGGGGCGACAATAGCAAGCTGTCCCCAGCTAGTTACCGAGATGTTACCCATAAGAAAGGAATAAACGGCGTGAAGGTTTAGGTTCAGCCTGTTGCCTATTGACATCAAAAACATCATAACTGCCGCCAGCAGAGAACTGACCACAAATCCGGCTAAGAGCATGCTTATAATAGGCGTCTTACCACCTACCCGGGCTAGGTTGTAGACCAAAATCACCGTAACCAAGGCACCACCAAAAGCAGCCACCGCCACCAAGCCAAAACCAAGAAAAACTAGATTTACGGGCAGCATCATGGCTATAGTCGCCCCCAAAGCAGCGCCGGCTGAGGTTCCAATAATATAGGGGTCAGCCATAGGATTACGTAGTAACCCCTGAAACAGCACCCCAGCGGTAGCCAGAGCAGCACCAACCAAAGCACTGCTTATTACTCGGGGTAGTCTAATCTGAAAAATAATCGTTTCATCCGCTGCCTTCCAAGTAGAGGGGAAATGGAAAACAGCCATCTTATTAAGCGCCATCTTTAATATCTCGGGTAAAGGGATATTCACCGCACCAAAGGCATTAGCTAAAAACAACGCCACAACCAAACCGCCACCTAAGAGCAGTAAAACTAAAACTAGCCGATTTCTGCCTCTTAGTTTACTAAGCACTCTTCTAAACCTAGCTTTATAACCAAAGTGATATCCCTAAATAACCAATTAAAAATCCCCTCGTCTGAAGAACAAGGGGATTTTTAAATCTATAACCTGTTCCCCCATCTCCGCGGAGGTAATAAATAGTAAGGGCTGGCGTTCTGACTTCTGAAGAATATCCTCAGTTACAGCAGGCGGAACTGTGCCGGATTTTCACCGGTCTTGCCCTCCATTTAAGCCCTCGCTTGTGCTCGGGCACCCCTACAATTCCGTATTTAATTTTGGTTATAGCATAACAAAAAGGCGAGCCAGAGTCAACCCAACCTCGCAATTTGGGGTTGTTTAGCAACCTATCCCCCTTTCCCCCCTTCCCTTATTAAGGGAAGGGGGAAATAGTTAATTAAGAGAGGCTTCGCCTCTCTTTGACTCTCCTTTCTTGGGAGTTTAAGAGGGCGTTAGCCCCTCTTCTATTTTATATTCCCCCTCCCTTCATAAGGGAGGGGGATAAAGGGGGTGGGTTAATAAATATCTAAAGGGGGTGAGGTTAATAAACAACCTCCAATTTGCCGTCATTATTCTTGCCATGATAAACTGAATAAAGCAAAGGCGTCCGGTATGAGAATACTAATAACTAATGATGATGGAATATTTGCTCCAGGGCTGTGGACACTGGTCAAGGAGCTAAAGAATATCACCCAGGTAGTAGTTGTCGCCCCAGATAGAGAACAAAGCGCCATAGGTACTGCGGTAACTCTGCGCCAGCCACTGAGAGTACAAAGAGTCAGACCTGTAGTGCCTAAAGTAGAGACCTACTCAGTGGAAGGCACTCCAGCTGATAGTGTTATCCTAGCTTTAGGTAAACTAATTAAAAACAAGATAGACCTGGTCATTTCTGGCATAAACCAGGGACCAAATGTGGGCGATGATGTGCTTATCTCAGGAACAGTAGGGGCTGCTTTGCAAGGCTACCTTCGTGGTTTCCCAGCCATTGCCATCTCAGTAGCCGCAGTGGATAGTCTCCTGCTAAATAACGCAGCTAAATTAGCCGCATTGCTAGCTAAAAAGATCGACTCTAATTACCTGCCGACCGATATTTTTCTCAATGTAAACCTGCCGAACTTACCCCTGGCAAAGATTAAAGGGGTAATAATTACCCGATTAGCCAGTGGAGGTTATAGTAACACAGTTGAGAAAGGATTTGACGGGAAACGGGAATATTATTGGGTAGTGCGTCAAAGGATAAACACTGATACCGACAGGAAAACAGATATCTGGGCAATAGAGCAAGGAAATATCTCCATCACCCCGTTACACACTCACCTGCTCAATAAGTCTTCACCCTCCATCCCGGATAGCCTATGCTCTGACCTCCTCCTGGAGCTGCAGAAAACCTAGACACTATCAAGATATAAAAGAAACAATCAAGGGAAGAGAGATTCCAGTCTCTCCTCCCTTTTGTTGTTGGTTAACTGGGTTTACCTTACGATTTGGGGCTGGGCTTTATCATCTGTTTGTTATCAACCTCAATGCCACCATCAACCACCAAGGTATGACCGGTTACATGGGAAGACTCATCAGAGGCTAAAAACAAGGCGGCATAGGCTACTTCCTCTGGCCTACCCAGCCGTCCCTGAGGTATTATCGCCGCAAAATGCTCCTGCTCAGCTTTAGGCAAAGCCATCACCATCGGCGTAGCAATAATCCCGGGGTTAAGAGCATTTACCCGTATGTTCTTTTTAGCTAGCTCCATTGCCGTCACCCTAGTCAACGCCAGTATCCCCCCTTTGGCAGCACAATAGGCACCTAGATTACGGGTGCCCCTGTCTCCACACTGGGAAGCAGTATTGATGATTGACCCCTTCCCCGCCTTGAGCATCTCCGGGATAGCATACTTCATCCCCAGCCACACACCCTTGAGATTGACCGCCATAATCTTGTCCCACTCCTCCTCAGTGATATTTTCAGTAAAGGTTGCCCGACCCAGAATAGCGGCGTTATTATAGATAACATCTAATTTGCCATAGGTTTTAACCGCCGTCTTGACCATATTCTGGGCATCCTCAGCTTTGGAGACATCAGCCTTTATAAATATCGCCTCACCACCAGCCTTCTTAATCGTCTTGACCGTCTCTTCTCCAGCTTTAGCATTCCAGTCAACGACAGCCACCTTTGCCCCTTCTTTAGCGAACAGGAGCGCTGCTGCCTGCCCCATCCCCATGCCTGCCCCGGTGATAAGAACTACCTTGCCATCTAGTCTGCCCATTTTTGCCTCCTTATATTTACCTTATTTGCCATTACACTACATGGCTATCAGCATCAAGGACTGGGTTTTATCATTTGTTTGTTATCAACCTCGATACCGCCATCAACCACCAAGGTATGACCGGTTACATGGGAAGACTCATCAGAGGCTAAAAACAAGGCGGCATAGGCTACTTCCTCCGGCCTACCCAGCCGTCCCTGAGGTATTATCGCGGCAAAGCCCTTCAGCTCCTCTTTGGACGCACTCAACGCCATCGGTGTAGCAATAATCCCGGGGTTAAGGGCATTTACCCGTATGTTCTTTTTTGCCAGCTCCATTGCCGTCACCCTGGTCAAGGCGAGTATCCCCCCTTTAGAAGCACAATAGGCACCTAGATTACGGGTGCCCCTGTCTCCACACTGGGAAGCAGTATTGATGATTGACCCCTTCCCTGCCTTGAGCATCTCCGGGATAGCATACTTCATCCCCAGCCACACACCCTTGAGATTGACCGCCATAATCTTGTCCCACTCTTCCTCAGTGATATTTTCGGTGTAGGTTGCCCGACCTAGAATAGCGGCATTATTGTAGATGACATCTAATTTGCCATAGGTTTTAACCGTTGTCTTGACCATATTCTTGGCATCATCGGCTTTGGAGACGTCAGCCTTTATAAATATCGCTTCACCACCAGCCTTCTTAATCGTCTTGACCGTTTCTTCTCCAGCTTTAGCATTCCAGTCAACGACAGCCACCTTTGCCCCTTCTTTAGCGAACAGGAGCGCTGCTGCCTGCCCCATCCCCATGCCTGCCCCGGTGATAAGAACTACCTTGTCATCTAGTCTGCCCACTTTTGCCTCCTTGTTTTTGTCATTACCTTGTGCAACATTTAGATTATAGCATTATTAACACAAAGGCTACTGAGAGCTGGCTTAACTTCAATGCCAGCCCTCAAGTAGCCTTAGCTTATAACCATCCTAAACCCTGATGGTCATCAGTAGCCCATATACTGCTGCCTCAGCGCAAGGCTGGGTTGCGGGAATCCATAGTCTGCCAACGGGTCAGCAGGCAGCCATGTGTCCCAAAGGCCTCTTGGCCAGCCGGGGTAAGGTGGTACCCCACCAATCTGAACGGTAGCAACGTTGGTAATGTCAACCATAATGAACGGGCACTTGTAGAACTTTTCTACTGGCTGCCCGAGGATGACATTGGTAATAGCTACCTGGAGACAGATGTCAGATGGCTCGACTCCACCATGGGTGGAGAAGGTGTCAGCCCTGCCCTCAGATACGGCATCCCACATGGCAATCTCGGCATCGTTAGACGCAATTATGATGTGGTCGGGGTCATCCAACGGCAGCAGCCTGCCGATTGCCTCAAGCCCTGGCACCATTCCAGCGCCACCACAGCCGTGATGGAAGAGAGCCCTGACTTCAGGATGGGCCATTATCAGCTCGCCGGCGATGGTTGCCGTTCGCTCCTCATTCCAGTCAGTGTCCGCAGTCTGTATCACTGTAATCCACGGGTACCTGTCAATCACCTTGTGGAATCCCTCGCTGCGCAGCTGGGCAGTCTTCATTTCGCGCATGCCCCACATTTCACCAACGACCACCGGGTTATCCGGACCATATCCCCTCTCCTGAAGGTCTTTTAGCAACCACTCTCCGAGGATATCGGTCCCGCCCGGACCCTCAAACTTGTGAGCAATAAATGAGGTAACCTTGGGGCTATCAATACCACAGTCAAGAGTGAAGACGGGGATACCGGCGTCTACGGCTTTTTCAGCCGGCGGAACCAGCAGCTCAGCACTAGCTGAGTGGATCATGATTATGTCTGGTTTGAATGTCGCCACCATGTCCTCACACCAGGCGATCTGGGCGTCAATGTCAAAAGCACCACCATACGTCACCCAGTTTCCGCCCTCTGGTCCCAGACCCATCCTTGGGAAGTAGCTATCCAGCATCTTTGCCGCCTGAGCCATAGGCTCGACCTCTAGGGTAGCGGCAGCCCAGGCAAACTTAAATGGTGTGCCATCGGGCTTGACGCACAAATTCTCAAACGGATTCCACAAGAGGTGCCCCCAGACCTGCCCTCTAGCTATCGCATCGGCTAGCTCAGGTATATCAGCGGCTGTTCTCGCAGCCACTGGTGCTGGCGGTGCCGGTGGTGCCGGTGGTGCTGGGGTTGGCGGTGCTGGAACTGGCGGTGCCGGTGGTGCTGGAGGCGGTACCTCTGGAGGCGCACCTGGCATACATCCGCCAAGGAATATAGCTGCTACTGCAGCTACCGTGATTAACGGGACAAGAACCTTTTTCATCCTTTCCTCCTTTGTCTAAGGTTTTCAAGAGCTCGATTCACATTTACCATTCCCTGACTTTTCACATAGGCTTACCTCCTTTCCCCTAGCTCACCTTAAGAGTGGTTAAAATTATAATGTTAAAGTACGATTTGTCAAACATGCTTTACACTTAAAATTATACTATCAAAACATAATTTGTCAAGTGGCTAAAACTGGTTTCACCGCCCTCCTCTACGCCAGAAGTCAATACCCACCGCCGCAACTATTAACAGCCCTAATACCATACTCTCAGTAAAGGGGTCAGCGTTCAATACGGTCAGGCCGTTAAGAATAACAGAAATTATTAGACCCCCGATTACCACCCCAAGAATGTTTCCTTTACCGCCAGCTAGACTGGTGCCACCAACAACCGCTGAAGCTATGCTCTGTAGTTCAAGACCAATGTAGCTTGACTCGGAAAGCGACATAACCCGTGATAACCGTACTAAACCGCCGAGGGTAGCTAGAAATGCCGAGATTATATAGACTGAAAGTTGTGTGTTTTTCACATTCACGCCGGAAAGCCAAGCCATTACTGGATTGCCGCCAGTGGCAAAGACAGCCCGACCATAACTGGTATGGTGCACAACAAAATAGACAATTATGCCGACCACTATCCAAACAATACCTGCCACTGGGAAACCGCGGAAAAACTGTGTAAATAGAAACCCCTGCCCGAAGAAAGTCAGAGGCTTCACCATTCTGGTAATGGTAAAGCCCCCAGTTACTAAGAATCCGGTTCCGTAGGCTATTTGCCACACACCTAGGGTTGCTATCAACGGCGGTATACCGATACGCGAGATTAGCAAGCCGCTGATTGCCCCAAAACCGACTCCGAATAGCATCATAAGTGGTATCCCTACGTATATCGGAACCGGGTAGGAGAAAAACTTATTCTGCCACATCTGGGTAGTCATCATTGAGGCACCTATAGCTGAAGTCCCAAAAGCTACTCCAGCCGGGGATAAATCAATACCAGCGGTTAAGATAGTAAAAGCCTGACCTATACCGGCAATCCCCATGGTCGAGCCTCGTACCAGGACCATCTTCAGATTATCTATGCGGATTGTCTTCCCCCCAGTAGCCCCGGCAAAACCAGCCATGATTGCTGCCAGAATGATGCCGAGGGTAGCATTTTCATACCTCATGGCACGTCTGGCAACTTCCCGGAAAGTAACTCGCTCCCGCCTTTCTACAACTTCAGCCATGATTTATATCCTTACGGTAGTAAGCCGACTTCAGCGGCGGCGCCGACGACGCAAAATGTCAGCCCCCACCGCCGAGACTATTATCGCCCCCTTTACAATATACTTGCCACCGTGCCCCATATGCATTACGCTTAAGGCATTATTAGCCACGCCAATTATTATAGCGCCAAGTATCACCCCAATCATGTTTCCTCTGCCACCAAATAGACTGAAGCCACCAATAGCAACCGCAGCTATGCTGTCCAGCTCCAGACCCCGCAAGCCTTCTATTGAGCCTGCCATACCACGCGAGCACATCAGTACACCAGCCAGCCCGGCGAGTATCCCCGAGATAGCAAAGGTTATGAATTGCACCCTTCCCACGTTTATGCCGGAAAGGTAGGCACTTACCGAATTGCCACCAGCAGCATAGACACGACGACCGAAGCCGGTGTAAGTAAGGACGAAATAAGCCACCCCCGCCACCGTGAAAAAGATAATTGGCGCCCCCGGCAAGTCCCCATACATACGGAAACTCTCTGGCAGCTCCATAACGGCTTTGCCTTCAGTTACGTAGTAGGCAGCCGCATAGCCTATTTGCCACACACCAAATGTTGCTATCAACGACGGTATATTGAGGCGTGCCACCAATAAGCCATTAAGTAACCCCCAAGCGAGTCCGGCGGCCAGCATAGCTGGTATTGCCATAAATGGAGATGCTGGGTAGCCGAGGATATTCTTCCACTCTGTAGTCATCATGGCGGCACCCAGCATCATAGACAGAGCTCCAACTCCAGAAACCGACAGGTCAATATTAGCAGTTAAGATAATAAACGCCTGGCCTACCGCTGTCACCCCTCTAATCGAGCTCTGTAACAGCACATCGGCCATATTACCTGGTATGACTGTTCTCCCTCTAGACACGCCGGCTAATATGGCTATTAATGCAACTAGAGCCACGCCGAGCATGGCATTTTCGTGAGCCAAAACACGTCTAGCGGCTTCTCGAACAGTAAGGGGTTTTGGTCTTTCTATAACTTCAGCCATACCTTATCTGCCCTCACTAGGTTAGCAAACATAACCCAGTTTTTGCTGTTTGTCAATAGGCTAAAGTAGTTTGGTTATAACCTAATTTTTGTTTTTTGTCAATAGGCTAACGCAATTTGGTACAAAATTTTTTATAATTAAGAGCTAGAGTAGATATAGAAACCGATAAAAATTCCATCTTAAAACTAGACCTTTGTTTCGCCCCATCTTAACCAAGAGGGAGGCTTCCTGGTTCTGGATTTTAGCCTCCCCCTTATCTAAGTTCCAACTGGCGGTGCCGATTTAGCCGACACTGACCGGCTCTAGCGCTCAGCCCAAGTTGGTATCGGCAGGACAACCGATGGAGAGCCCGGCTCCTTATTTATCGCTGGGTATAGCGGCCAGCGCATGCCATCAATGTTCTGACTAACTATACCGCCACCGTAAATGTTTTGCCCTTCCTCATCAAACTCAACCTTGTCAAAACGCATCACGTGCAAAGCCGGAAGAAACGGCGTGGCATCGGGTAGTTGCGGCTTCTCACACCAAGCACGTGTTATACTAATCTCAGCCAATGCATCCTTGAGATGGTCTCGGAGTTTAGCCAGGTCAAGGGTAAGTTCCCTTTCCCAAGCGCCCTTCTCTCTAAGGGATGTTATCCCAAATGTTGTCATTCGTTCAAGACCCTCTTTAGCAATCCAGATTGCGCCATAGGTAGTGCCGACATAGTAATCCTCCCACTCCATACCTGTTCCAGCGTAAACTTCCCAGCTAATATAGGTATAGTAACGCCTTCTTTCTGGCAGGGGGTCACCGGTTTCGTAACAGAAGTTATACTCATAGGCTTGCGGCGGTAGTGACTTATAGAAGCGCGCGTCTTCAACACCTCCGCAGGAAAATATTCCATAAGGGAAATAGGTCTGCCTATCCATCATTTCCTGGTACAGAATTATGGCATCATCGGTATAGTGGAAGCTGAACAATGTATCTGGCTTAGCCGCCTCTATTCTTTGGAGCTGGGGAAGAAAGGTCGGTGCCATTGCGTCAACGACTTCCTCGCCGATTATCTCTATGCCAGCCGCCTCGGCTTGGGACTTAAACTCCTCAGCTACAGCTACACTCGGGGCATCAGAGATATACTCCATGAAGCAAGTCTTGGGCGGGTCGACTCCGGCATCCTGAGCAAATTGGAGCATAGCAGATACTATCCGCTCAGCCACCAGCGAGGGATTACCAACGGTGCGGAATGTATACTGGTAGCCGCGCTCGGTAAGCTCCGGCTCAAGGCTCAGTGGGCAAATGAAAGGAATCGCATGCTCTTCGGCTACATCGCTAACTGCCATAGCCGTTGGCCAGACACCCATAATGAAAATGACCTCTTCCTCGGTAATTAACCGCTCAGCCTCGGCAGCCGCCCGCTCCGGTGAACCACCGTCGTCAGCCACAACAAGTTTTAGTTTCATAGAAATCATATTCCTTATACCACCCCAGTAATTCACATGCTTAATGGCTACTTCTGCCCCAGCGGCTAGCTTTTTGCCCTCTTCAGCATGGGGACCGCTTAAATCGACCACCAAGCCACAGGACATCTCTTCAGGATACGCCGGGCGTTGTGGTTCCTTTGGCCTACAACCGGTAACAATTAACACTGCTACCATAGCGATGGTTAGTAAGGGAATGATGAATTTTTTCATGCTTCTTTCCCCTCCTTAGGAATTTTAAACTCTTTTCGTTTCAATAATCTTACATAGCGCCAGATTATTGTGTGCTCAAATCACATCATTCTATTTAATATCATTTCTCTTTGCCTGTCAAGCACGTCAATGTGGTAGGTAATACGCCACTTAATTATACAAACTAGCATATTGACAACTCCCTCCCCTTGTTTTAAGTTAAGTAAAACTTGGCGAGCCAGTATCGGGATATTAGTTGAGGGGTGAAGGTCTAGCAGGTAGGTTGCTATTATTGCTTTTGACAAGGGATTAGACGGAGTAAAGGAGACTAGAAATGTTAAAAGGTTTTACCCGCAGGTTCAAGCCTCTAGAATTACTGACCGAGGAGCAGGTTAAAGCTATTCACAAAGCAGTCCTGGATGTCCTCAGGGAAACAGGGGTAACCTTTCACAGTGAGCGGGCGCTACAGGACTTAGACAAGCTTGGCTGTCAGGTAGATTATGAACAGAAAAGGGCGCGCTTCCCAGAATATCTGGTTGAAGAAGCCATTCGCCGGTGCCCGAGTAGTTACCGTATCAAAGCCAGAGACCCCAAGAACGATCTGGTAGTTGGCGGAGATACTGTCTATTTCCGCAATTTCCCCGGGATGCAGACAGTTGATTTGGATACCTGGGAGCCAAGAGACGCCACCAGACAGGAATATAGTGACCTAATAACAGTTTTTGATGCCTTGCCTAATTTGCACGCTATAAGCCCCTATCCATACTATGGATATGAAGGCATTCCCCCGGTTATGCGTATCCCAGAAGGTATAGCTATTAATATAAGCACCTCGACCAAGGTCCAACACATAGCCAATGCCAGCGACGCTGACCAATTCGGTATAGAAATGGTCAAAGCCACCGTAGGCGAGGCAATTCTGGTGGCAGATGGTTCAGCACCCCTAACCTGGTATGATGACCAAATTAGGGCGACTTACCGAGCCATTGAATCTGGGTTCCCGATGTATATATTGCAAGGAACAATAGCCGGAGCCACCGGGCCGGCAACGATTGCCGGGACGGTGGTACTTAATTTCGCCGAGCACCTATCAATGATAGTACTGGTACAATTTTTAAAGCCAGGATTAAGAGTGCATATTGCCACTGATACCTATCCACAGAATATGAGGACCGGAGTCCCCGGCTTTGGACGGATAGGGTGCGCCTTAGTCAAGGCGGTGGAAAACCAAATTGCCCGAAGTTATGGAATCCCCACCAGGGATTCAGCCGGCGGTCCAGTCAGCTCAAAGAAACCAGACTTCCAGACCGGATACCAGAAGGCACTTAATGCTCTAGCCGGTGCTCTAACCGGCTCCAATTTTTTGGCACTGCACGGCAGTTTGTATGGCGAGCTTACCGCCCATCCCCTCCAAGCCATACTGGACGATGACATAGCCGGCATGATAGGCAGATTTATTGAGGGTGTCACCGTAACCGATGAGACAATAGCCCTAGACCTGATAGAACAGGTTGGGCCAATTCCAGGTCACTACCTTAGTACGGCACACACCAGGGAGTGGTGGAAGAAGGAGCAGTTTGTACCCAAGGTCGCTGACGAACTGACCTATCCTGAATGGATAAAGACGGGTAAGAAAGACTGCCTTGATTATGCCAAGGAGAGGATGGCGGAGATACTGGCTAGCCATAAAGTGTTGATACCTTTGACCCCAAGCCAGGAGGAAGACATAGGGCGGATATTGAATGAAGCAAGGGAGTATTACCGCAAGAAAGGAATGATATCGGACGAGGAATGGGCAATTTATAAGGAGAAAGTTCTGAAATCACCCGATTACCCCTTTGCCTAAGCCTACCGCCAGCGCCAGAAATAGGAGAGTGAAGCTGGGATTATAATAGACGGAACTTTTGAACTGGTTTTCAGTCTCAGTATCTAACCCCGTCGCCCCCATCTCCAGTAATTGTAACAATAGACGCAGTATATTCAACTAGCAAGTAATAAAACGATGGATTGTTTAATCTACCTTGTGAAAAGCCTCTAATTCAAGAAAACCTGGTCCTTGTATGACGGAACGACCATTTCCCATCCGCTGCCGCTTCTCACCAAGTTCGCCAAGTGCTGCGACGCATTAGGCTCACCGTGAGTTACAAAAATACGTCTTGGTGGTTTACGCAAGCTAGATAACCATCTAACAAGCTGGTCTCTGTCAGCGTGCGCCGAAAAGCCATCGAGCTTTACTACCCTGGCTCTCACCCGATAGTATTGCCCTAGTATCCTGACTTCCTTGGCACCATCAACGATATGTCTCCCCAGAGTGCCAACAGCCTGATAGCCAACAAAGAGGAGGGTGCTTTCTTCCCGTGAAATATTGTTCACAAGGTGATGTTTTATCCTACCACCGGTGCACATTCCAGAGCCGGCTATTATAATGGTGCTCCCAACTATGTGGTTTATTGCTTTTGACTCGTCAACTGTCCTTACCAGATTCAACCCAGGAAAGTCGAAGGGGGACTTCCTCTGACGCAAAAGTTGACCCATCTCAGAGTCAAAAAGCTCGGGGTGGTTCTGAAAGACCTCGGTGATACTCACCGCCATAGGACTGTCAACAAAAACCATAAGGTGGGGAATGCGACCCTCGAGTAGTAATTTGTTTAGATAATATAAAATCTCCTGAGACCTCTCTAACGCAAAGCTTGGTATAACTATATTCCCCCCTGTCCTCACGGTTGTATTTACAACCTCAGCCAGCTGGTTAGCCGCGTCTTGTGAACTCTCAAGCAACTGGTCACCATAAGTCGACTCCACTATGACATAATCGGCATCATCAAATAGAGTTGGGTCGCAAAGTATTGGTTTACCCCAACGACCAATATCTCCAGAAAACAGCATTGTCCTTTCTTCCCCGCTTTGCCATATCCTGAGTTTGACCATAGACGAGCCCAGGACGTGTCCAGCATCATAGAAGGAAGCTTCAATGCCCTCGCCTATTTTGACAGTCTCACCATATTTAACGGATGAGAACAGTGGGAAAACAGCCTCAGCGTCATCTTTAGTGTATAATGGAACCTCTGGATAGGGGCCTTTTCTGCCTTCTCTTTCATGTCTACGCCTCTTAAACTCCGCATCTTCTTCCTGCAGCTTTGCCGAATCTAGTAGCATTATCTGAGTGATTTCGGAGGTGGCAGCCGTACAGCAGATTAGACCATTGAAACCTTCCCGAACTAGCTTGGGTAATAGACCACTATGGTCTAAATGGGCATGGGTCAAAAGAACCGCATCCAAAGTCTTTGGCGCAATAAAGAAAGGACCCCAGTTTCTCCCTCTGAGTTCCCTTTCTTGATAAAGTCCGCAGTCCACCAGAAGTCTTACATTGTTTGTCTCGATTAAGTATTGTGAGCCGGTGACGTTTTGAGCCGCACCAAGAAAGCTTAGCTTAGTTTGCATCCTTTGACCTGAGATGACTTGTATTAAGACAATCTATCTCAATAAGTTTTTGTCGTGTTAAGACGTTTCTGAGATAGTAGCAGAAGTAGATTCGTTGCGCAACATCGCCCACTTTCTATTGCCACTGGTGCAAATTTCGGAATCACTCAAGCTAAACAAAGTTGGCTAATCGTTGGAAAGATACCGAAGGCAATCTTGCCTCTGAGGTACCAATATGACGAAAAATCGTACATTGGAGAGTTTCCAGCCGAACTTCAGAGCAGCTCTAGTAAGACCTTTCTAAGAGTGAGGCGTATGTTCTCGTGAGTGTCGTTGCCCAACTGCTTTGCGATGCTTCCTACTAAGCCAAGCCACCGCTTTCGTTCCTCAGCCTCAATGTAACTCAACATAGAATCGGCATATCTTTCAAGTGGGAATAGACCTGCTATGTCAAGAGGCCAGCTTAGTAACAGGGCCTTTAGTTGGCTAGTAAAAAAGAGTAGCCTAGCTTGCGGATTACCTCTAGCCAAAAGCCAAGCAAGTTTATCCTCATCACTGGGCATGAACTGAGCCTGAGCAAACGCAACCTGACATTCCCGATAGCCTTGGTGTAGCAATAGCCTCGTAGCTTCGAAGTCTTTGACTGCGATAGAACAATAGTACAGCACCTGCTGAAGCAGGCTCAGATTCATGCCTTTGGTTTGTGCTAGTTCGAGGCAGTCTCGTGGTATTCGACACACGTAGTAGGCTAGAGCCCCATGAAGGACTGTATGGGCTGCCTCATGCCTGAGAGTGCCCAATCGCGCCATCGGGGAAAGAGCCAAGAGCCTTTCCATACAAATGAGGAGCCGAGGAAATCCTCGCCACGCATCGTGACTGCAAATGAAAGACTCATCGCCGAGGGTCTGAATCCCAAGCTCGTCCTTTTCAGCTTGCAAAAAGTCAGCCAGTTGAGACGGAGTCTGGCAGAGCCGGACTTCCACTTTCTTAGGGAGCGGATGGCCACTGAGTCGCTTGTAGCATTCTTCCAGGGTATGACGGGTTTCCTCTTCCCACCGCTGGGTAATATAGCCGTGGCAATAAAAATCCAACAATGGTACCTCTGTCATTGCGTGCTCACCGGCTGGAAGCATTCCTCTTTGACAGGACACTCAACACATTTCTGCTTCTTGCAGAAATCGAGGTGGACTCTCACCAGTGCAGACTCTAAACCCGGGAGCTGGAGGTCTGAGGCTGCCACTCCCAGTTTCTGAGCTACCACCAATGAAAGGGGCGATGGTCTAGGACTAGCCTTGGGCCATATTGACCTCAGCTCCCGCAGAAAGATGCTGACCGCCACTGGACCGACCCCTTTGAGTTGCTGGAGCTTAT
>Ga0315306_10000236_pt1 | contig 26850 bp, 27 predicted proteins | sample TDP1_MG_FD_203803 | JGI IMG/M metagenome (GOLD analysis project Ga0315306, IMG submission 203803) | Freshwater sediment microbial communities from Lake Towuti, South Sulawesi, Indonesia - TDP1 | ecosystem: Environmental > Aquatic > Freshwater > Lake > Sediment | place: Indonesia: South Sulawesi... | reverse complement strand
TGCAGGAAGTGGTTCCCGAACTGGGCAAGTACGTTCAGTTAATAGCCTGAGTCGGAACATTTTTAATCTAGACCGCTAAGATGCATGGTTCGGCGGGTGAGTGGGCTCCTCCCACCCGTTCCGCCATCAAAAATAAACCCCGGAGTAGGGAGGCGAAAAGAGTTGAAGCTAGACAGCAGAGACTTAACCTTAACAGTAGTTTTTGCGGCTTTATACGCTGTAATAAACTTGGTTCAAGCACTTTCTCCTTTTGGAAACCCTTCGATTTATGGTCCAGTACAGTTGCGTGTTTCGGATTTCTTGATTGCATTAGCAGCTTTGCTTGGACTGCCAGTCGTAATGGGAGTAACCGTTGGGTGCGCCATAGTTAATGTGTTTGGACCAATAGGACCCATCGACATAATCTTCGGGTCTCTTGCAAATTTAGTTGCGGCAAGCCTAGTGATGCTGCTGAGAAAACAACAATTGCTAGCATGTATTCTAGGCGCTTTTCCTATAGGTGTTATTGTGGGTGGCGGATATCTATGGATATTTTACCCCTATCAACCTGCCGAACTCGCCTTTTTGCCAGCCTTCATTACGACGTTCATCAGCATTTTGATAAGCAGTTTGATAGCTATTGCAGTCATAGGCTACACAGTTCTGCGAATACTAAGCAGACCCAACATAATTGAACCATTAAAATCTCGTGGACTAAAGGTTCTTCAATAATCTAGGCAACAACTCTGAGAATAAACCAGCAATGCACTTATATTTTTAAACCTTCAATTCTAAGAGTATGAGAAATGAAATATCTATAAAAATTTTGCAACAGCTTCTCAAAAACTCGAAAAAGAGCGACAGAGAACTGGCTAAAGCCATTGGGGTTTCGCAGGCAACGTTCACTAGAAGGAGAAAACAACTGGAGAAGAAAGTGATAAAAGAATACACGATTACTCCGAACCTTTACGAGTTAGGATTCGAGATTCTGGCGTTCACGTTTATACGTATAAGAGAACCAAAGGCTGATTTTCTTGAGAAGGCACGTCAATTTGTGGCCAAACTCTCGAACGTCATCTTTGCCTCTGGAGGAGAAGGGTTAGGAATGGAGGCAGTGGCAATATCAGTGCACAAAGATTACACTGCTTACCTCAGCTTTGTCTCAGAAGCACGGAAGGAATGGGCGGGCATTGTGCTAGACTTACAGAGTTTCCTTGTCAGCCTAAAAGGAGACTTTGAGGCGAAACCCTTTTCCCTGAAACCTTTAGCTGATCTCTTGCCAACTATCGTTCAGAAGAAATTATAATTAATGTTACATGAAGCGTTCAAGTTTTGTTAAACCGATGATTTCGTTGAAGTCTAAACCTAAAGCGTCTAAAACTTGGTCAAAAGTTGACTGCAAGTAGCCCACGTATTTGTCTACGTCTATTTCGCTGTTAGACGCCAACTGCACTGGCTTCACATGTGGTTCCTTGAGCACTTTCACAAAACTTATCATGTCACCTGCTTTCAACTCATACCCTTTTCCCTTGAGGATGCTGGCTGCCCTCACGTGTTGCGGCGTAGTCTTAACGTAATGTTCTGGCGCTTCTCCAAGCACAACGTTGAAGGCTAAGTCGTCAATTCTTTTCCATTCGCGTCGCTTTAACCGTAGATAGCTGTCTCGAATAATGTTGCGAATCTCTTTTTTGGCGTCCTCGAACTCCAAGGGTGTTTTTACTTGACTAAGACGGTTCTTCATGAGGTCGAAGGCTTCTTTGATAAACGGTGGAATGTGCTTCTTTTTGCCTGTTAAACCTTTGACGTCAACTGTGCCTTCCAGAGTGACACCCAGATAATTTTTCTTTCGTGAGCTGAAAACGGCGTAACGATAAACCTTGTCCACGTCGAGTTCCATGTGCAACTCTTTCTCAGACCATTTGGCTAAGGCGTTGATTTGACTCTCCGACGGATTCTTTAGGAAAATGCTGTCAGTGTCGCCGTAAATCACTTGGATTCCCAAATTTTCGGCTTCTTTGATTATCCGTGTTATTGAATCTCGCCCTATGGAGGCTGTAGCCTCAGCTACAGGTGGACAATACAGGTCGAAGGTTTCGGCGCCGAAGACGCCGTAGCTGGCGTTCAAAATGACTTTCAAAGCGCTTTGTATCACGTTGTACCAGCTTCGCAGCTCGGTTCCAAGTGATTTGTCTTTAGCTCTAGGCTTGTACCATTTTACTCGCAGGTCTCTGAGCGAACCAATTAGTAGGCTTTCAAGTGCCTTTCGTTTGGTGCACACCCAATGCGGTGTATCTGGCACCTTGTTGGTTCGGCACTCTTCGTGTGAGCAAAGTATTGACTGATAGCCTAAATTGTAAACCTTGATTATAGACGGGTACAGGCTTGGAAAGTCCATAACTGCCACGTTGAAGTGCACGCCTGGAACAGGTTCAACTACGATGGCGCCCTTGTACTTTTTTCCCTTGATAATAGCCTTGGTAACCGTTTTTCCCTTGACAGCTAATATGTCATCAGTGTTGGGAATTAACATATTTTGTCTGCGATGCTCAAACTGCAAAAAGTTGCGAATCCATCTGGAAACGCCCTGTCGACTCACGTCTTCCATGGGCATGCGACTGATGCGTGTGATGGCAAGAATCAACTTCATAGCGAGGTCTTCGCTGAACGTTGTCAGTTTCAGTGCGATTTCGGCGTCTCGAAGACAATACAACCCAAGTTCAGTGTAGGTTAAGTCGTTAAGCCCCTTAGTCAACTCCAGTTTTTTGATTTCCACAAGGGCTTGACCCACATCGTCCAGTGTGACATCTCGATACTTCTGCCCAAACGCGTAAATTTGAAGTGCCTTGTTGAAGAAGAACTTGTAGAGGTCTATGTGCACGCCGTGACGGAGCAGACAAACCTTTCGCCCCAGTTCAATTGGTACTTTGCTTCGTTTTATGCCGAGTTTCTGGGCTCTGTGCCATAAATAACGCAGGTCGAAGTCGTCTCCGTTGAAAGTGAAAACAAAGGGGTAGTCCCACAAAGCGTCAAAAATGGCTAAAAGCAGTTTTTCTTCGGAATCAAAGTATTCAACTCTCACGTCTGCAGGGATTTTTTCTGCACCTTCTCGTATGTTTGGTCGTTTGAGAAGAAGAATCCGTTTTTTTCCATCTGTCCCTAAGAGGCTTGCACATAGCACTTGATAGGCTGCTTCTCTGGGGTCGGGCACCCTAAAAGTCAGTTTGCCCTCTATCTCAACTGTCGGCGTGAAAACCTCGATGTCTAGGGCTACTCGGCGAAACTCGGGTGCTGGATACTCTAACAGTTGTGCCCAAGTCTCTATGGGCTGCAGAAACTCTGTGGGTTCGTCTAGAAACAGCGCCTGAATCTTGTGTATTGTTTCTTCGGAGGGTTCGTGCTTAACCGCTACAAGTTGACCGTTTTCGATTTTGTATATCATTCCAGGTGCGATTTGGCGGTCGTATATGTAGCATTGATAGTATTTGATGGCTGATTCCCAAACCTTTGCCGCTTGCTCTTGACTTGGGCTTATTTTTGCCCACTCTTCTGGGATTATGTCGCGTAAGCAACCTGTGGGGCGACCGCCCACTGCTAAGGGGTCTTTGGTCACAACCTTTGTCAGTGTTACGTTTCGGTCTTGAAGTGGGTCGTACTTTTCCACGGTTTCAAAGTGGTCGAAGCCGGGATGCCCTGTCACACGGTCCATTTTTTCAAGTTCAATTGGTGAAAGATTGGTGAGCAAGTAGGGTTTGTGCCCAGTTGTGTCGTGCCATAAATAGATTTGCTTCGACTTGGGCTCGTAGAGTTTGATAAGCGCCGAAGCCTTGTCTCCGTCGTATGTGGCAGACACGAAATATGAAGGAGGCAGATTGGGAGGAGCCTCAAACTCGTGCACGCCAGCTTTTCTTTCTTGAAGCACGGTTTCCATGAATGATTCAACTGGCTTTTCCTCCTCAGTCTTAGTTTCAGCCTTAGCCTCAACCGTAGGCTTAACGGGTGCAAAGAAATCGTCAAGCTGTCTTCTCGCCATTTTTTCCTCGTGTCCCAACTAATATTGATTAAACAACCTAAAAATATTCCTAAGAGCATGCAGAGGCGCGAAAGCGATATGTTCTCTCACGGTATTGTATCTTATTTTCAGAGACTGAGGTTTCAAAATTGTTGCGCGACGCTTGGACCTTGGCTATTGAAACCCTGAGTTGGATAGAGTTGCAACGCTTGGGCGAGCGTCTCGCATTGGCAAAAGCATCTAAGCAGTTGGGAATAGAGGACCCAAAGGTTCTGGGCTTAGCCCACAAACTCGTTTTCGAAACCTTGCGAAGACAAAACATGATTGATTCTGTCATAAACACGGTTTTGGCGCCTCGGTCACTCAGCGACTTTAAGCTGGGACCACAAGCTTTTCTTCGATTATTCACTTATGAGATAAAGTTTGAGAACGGCAATGTAGAAAAAGCAGCTTTGATTGCGCGGACTGGACGCTCCATTTTAGGTTGGCGCGAACTCAACGAAGTTGAAGAGGCGTTGGGTAAAATTTTGAGCACACAAATCGACGACATTGTGAATAAGGCGAGCGAAGACGAGAAGGTGGCGCTGCAAACCTATAATCCGACATGGTTTGTGAGGTATTGTTTCCGCATGTTGGGGAGAAGTGAGGCTCTCAGATTCTTGGCAAGCGCCACTGAACCTTCGTCAACATATTTACGCTTAAACACGCTCAAAGCGTCAGAAAACGATATTCTCAAAAAGTTGGAAAATGAAGCTGTAACTATTGAGAAAGAGCCGCGGCTAAAGCACACGTTTAGAGTTGTCAAAAGTCAAAAGCCCCTTGTGAGAACGCTGAGCTTCCGTGAAGGCTTGTTCTACATTCAAGACAAGGCAAGCTGCCTAGCTGCAGAGGTTGCCAATCCAAGGTCTGGCATGACTGTGCTCGACGTTTGCGCTGCGCCTGGAGCCAAAACCACGTATATGGCGCAGTTGATGAAAAACCGAGGCAAAATCTATTCTGTTGACTATTCAAAGCGGAGAATGAACGTTTGGATGAGAGAAATACAAAGAATGAGCGTCAAAATTGCCACGCCAGTTGTTGCAGATGCGTGTAATCCCTTGCCTCTTAGATTGCAAGCAGACCTCGTGGTTTTAGACCCGCCTTGCACCAGCACCGGCGCCTTCAGCAAGATGCCTTCTGCCAAGTGGCGCCTAAGTAGGCGTTCTGTAACCCATATGGCTGAGGTTCAATGGAGCATGCTGAACAAATGCGCCGAACATGTAAAGGAAAGTGGCTTCCTAGTCTATTCCACATGCAGTGTCACGTTGGAAGAAAACGAAATGTTGATTGAGAAGTTTCTGAAGTGGCGCTCAGACTTTGCTTTGACGGAAACCTCGCCGAGAATAGGTGTGTCAGGGTTTAGGGGACAAAGCCAATGTCAGAGGCTTTTTCCACATCTTCATCAGTGCAACGGATTTTTTATTGCAAAACTGGTTAGACAAGCGTAATTTTTATTCTGGAGTTAACAGCCAACATTGAATTTGTTATTTTGGTCGCCGCCTGTCCTGTCCCAGCTTTGTCCAAGCTTGTTGAAATGTAAGCGCAAAAATGTAAATGGTGAGTACAAAAATTATGTCAAACAAAGACACAAAGGCTTTTCCTTGTGTGATTTTAACTATTCCCAGTTCGTCCAAAACTGCAACTAAACTCGCAAAAAAAGCTGCTTGGGAGCCTAAAATAATAAAGAGCCATTGCTTATGCATTATCCCTGGCTTAAAAAAATTATACAATTTCAACGATACGACGCAGAGACCAAAACTGAATACTAGTCGCACAATTTCGAGAGCTAACTCTAGATTCTCCAAATGCACCAGCCCGAAGCTTAAACTTTTTTGCATTTCAGGTGCATATATAATTAGTGAATTTCAAACATAGATTAGGTGTCTTCTTTTTTTAAATCCTATTTAAGTCTTGTTTTCCTTGTCTTCTCCATGTGGCAAAGCACTTCAAACACGACCTTAGCAGCCTGTATGGCTGTGACTCCATTATCAAAATGTGGCGCAACTTCTACCACATCAAAGGCAACCACTCTTTTATCGCATAATGCGTTCAGCAACTCATAGAACATGCGGGCGCACAATCCATCGGGTTCAGGATTCTGAACAGCGGGCACAAAACATGGGTCAAGCACATCCATGTCAATTGATAAATAAATCTGTTTGACACCCTTCAGCAACTTTTCAACTTTTTCAATTGTTTTCTCTACGCCGTTGTTTCGGATTTGCTGAACCGTTATGTAATTTACTCCAGTTTTTTTGGCGTAGTCTAATTCTTCTTTGCACACTGCTCTTGTGCCTATTTCAACTATTTTTTGAGGATGCACTTGCTCGTTGATTCTGCGCATGAAGGTTGTGTGTGAAGTTTTTAGGTTCATGTATTCGTTGCGAAGGTCGAGATGGGCGTCAAAACTTATGATGGCACAGTTTTTGCCCACTGCTCGGGTTGCGCCTAACGTTATGGTGTGTTCTCCACCGATTAGGACTGGAGTTTTCCCTGCTTTTAGAAGTTCTTTCATCACTTGTTCTAGTCGTTTTAAGGTTTCATCTGTGTCACTTGTGACGTGGAGGTCGCCTAAATCGTGCAGACTTAGGTCTTCAATGTCAACGCCTGAATTGAAGCTGTAGGTTTCAATGTTTAGAGACGCTTCACGAATGGCTGTGGGTGCAAATCTGGCGCCAGTCCTGTACGTGCTGGTCAAGTCGAAGGGAACGCCTAAAACAACGTAGTCGGCTTCGTCAAACGTTTTCTGGAAACCGCTGAAAACCACGGTTGGAGAGACGTAAAGTTCACGGTAACTCATGTTAGCCATGTATTGCAATTGGGAACTCTAAATCTTTTTCGCCTGTAATTATGTTTTGGCTATTTTTGATTTTTTGCGGGTTTCCTAAGCGTTGAGCCAACGTAGAGCCCGATGAAACCTAACACGAGCGCCATACCTACGATTAAGAACAGGAAACCCGCATTATTCATCATTTCCCAGCTCATCCGCTCGGCATTTGATAACGTGGTCCAATTGATCCCAGGGAACTTCTCTCGAAATTTTTCCTCAGACACTAGACCCCAGTGTGTCACACCTGCAGGAACTATTGTCGCTATCAGTGACACAAGGGCTGCCCATAAAACCGTTATTTTAGTTATTGTTTCCCTCCTAGCTTCCCATATCTTTCCAGCGAAGATGTAGCCGCTGATCAATGCACTAAGGAAAAAGGCGACAAAAGCACCAATGTTCTGTCCCAATTCGAACCCCAACCCAACCGAAACAAACACCATTTCCAAGGGAACAGCGATCAAAGCATCAATCACAGCTATCGATGCCACACATGTCACGACATCACCAAACTTCAACCTTTCACCTCCCTTGAAACGAAAATAAACGATGTTGTATTGTGTCTCCACCGCTTCTTTATTTATGACTTGTGGAAGAATGAAGTTAACAAGAAATCTTCCATTGCTAAACAATTAACTATAGGCGTGCTACGAAACAGATTTATTAGAATGCTGTTATTTAGCATTAGGTCTTATAAAGGAGCATAAAAGAGGTTGAAATCTAAGCTGAAGGTGAAGCGTCGAGACGGACTCTTGCTTGCCATTTTCTACATCATCGTAGGCGTAGTCCAAATCATTGTTTTAGCCTTGACAAACTTCGCTCTCTTCACATCTGGAGTTTTAGCCGTCCTCAGTTTCATAGCTGCCTACGGCTTGTTCACAGTTAAAAAGTGGTCAGTCTGGCTTGTAATCGGCCTATTTTTCCCACAGTTTGTGTTTGGCACAAGTATTATTTTGGCTTCATGGAACGAACAATTGTCCTTTATGTTGCTCAGCATTGCACCCGCAGTCATCGTTATTGTATTGTCTTTCATAAGTTTCGCTTACATCGCGGCTAAACGGAAAACCTTCCAATAAGTGTAAAAGAAAACTCTGAATAGTTTATTTTCAAACAATGCGCACAAGATTAACGGTGAAGGCAAGATGCATAAAGCTGTCAAGAAAGTTCTTGTAACTGGTGGAGCAGGCTTCATCGGCAGTCACCTCGTAGACAAGTTAATGACCCAAAATTATGGGGTAACCGTGTTTGATAACCTCAGCAGTGGAAGCCTAAAAAATCTTGAAAAATGGCTTCACAACAAAAACTTCACGTTTATCGAATGCGATTTAAAAAACCCACAAAGCATAGAGAAAGCAGTCCAAAAAGCAGCTGCGGATTTAGTGTTTCATTTCGCAGCAAACCCTGAGGTAAGGGTTGGAGAAACAGACCCACAAGTTCACTTTGAAGAAAACCTCTTAGCCACATTCAATTTACTTGAAGCTGCACGCAAAAACAGGTCAACACGAGCCATTGTCTTTGCTTCAACATCAACCGTGTATGGGGAAGCCACTGTTTTTCCAACACCCGAAGATTACGGACCTTCTATTCCAATATCAACCTACGGCGCGTCTAAACAAGGCGCTGAAGCATTAATGACCTCATACGCTTACACTTTTGACATGCGCACCCTAATTTTGCGTTTTGCAAACATTGTGGGACCTAGAGCCACCATCGGAGTGATATTGGACTTCATTCGAAAACTGCGAGAAAATTCTAGCCAACTTGAAGTTTTGGGAGACGGCACCCAGAAGAAGTCTTACCTCTACATCGACGATTGCATAGAAGCCATCTTCTATGCTGTCAACAGATTTCTGAAGGAAAACAAAAGAGTAGACATCTACAATGTGGGCTCAGCGGATCAAGTGACCGTCAAAAGAATTGCACAAGTAGTGGCTGAAGAGATGGGCATTCCGCCGCCGAAGCTGATTTTCACAGGAGGCGTAGACGGTGGAAGAGGATGGAAAGGCGATGTCAAAACAATGCATCTCTCCATTGAGAAACTGCTTAAAACAGGCTGGAAACCCAAACACAACAGCGAAGAAGCAGTGAGACTAACAGCAAGAAAACTCTTAAGCAGTTAGTCTTATTATTACGTTAAGCGGTCGGTTATTTTTAGCCACAGTTTCATTTTTTGAAGTTGAAGTTTGAGGAATCTTCGATGACTCGGCTCAGTAAATGCCCTGGAAATTTTCTTTTCCAATTCATCTGCTAGCGAGTTATAGGCTTCCGAATAGGTTGCGCCTTCGATTTCTGCCTCGTCTACAAGTTTCCAAAGTTGCTCATTGATTATCATGCCTTCAAACTCTTTTCGGAGGTCTTTGAAAGTGTCTCTTGGTCTCTTGCGATGACCAACCACGGGAGCGCCCAAGCAGACTTTTCTCCCAAGGTGATCCGCTATCTTTTTGATGAAAATCCCAGACCAGATGTCGTCGAATCTGTCGATTCCCATGAAGTTACTGTACCACTGGTAAAAGGCTGGAACAATCTCTGGCAAAAACGCCGTGTTCATGCTACAAACAGGGAAATACGTGTCCTTTCCAACAACGATCTTCTCTCTTTTGCATCCCTTAGCCTCAATGCTGCACTTTCCGTTTAGACCTCCATTGTAAAGTATGGTTAAAGCGTCAAGGTCTGGACAACCTGCCCACAGCCCCATGTTTAGAACACATTTCCCTCCATTGTTTCTCCATGTAAAGAATTCATTTCCAATCCTTGCCCCATATGGATGACCACGGGCAAAAAGTGCCACGTTGTCTGTGAGGTTCAAATTTTCCATGGTATTGTACCATTTTCCCTTGCAATTGACAGTGACGCCGTTTTCGCCTTGTAAGTTTTGGATGTGAGCGTCGATTAGAGCATGTTTTTCAAAAGGGAACACGTCATCATCGATTTCCACGATTATGTCAGCTTTTTCTTCGTATGCAACTAAGAAACCGAAGCTGGTTTCAGCGTGACATCTTTCTGGAACAACCGAAAGGAGGTTTCGGTAAGCTAACCCAAAACGCTTCTTAAACCATTCTTTTCTCTCTCTGGGTCCATAATACTCATGTGGAATGTTAGAGAGCACATTGTCATTCTTTTTGCGCACTGTGGTTTCGCCTTCATCGACCACTATCACTTCGCACTCATGATTTGTTAACATGTCTTCGAAGGCTTTCACGTTCTCTAACGTGTTGATAGAGGCGATAACGAGAGACACTCTCATGTTTTTATCCATCACAGAGCACGATTAAACCAATTTGTTCTATATCTTCTGTAAATAAGATTTTGGAAAAGTTCGGCGCGAGTCAAAGACTATTTCTATTGCGTTTGCTCATCAGGCTTGCTTCTTGAAGAAAATGCCTTTTATCAAGAAGAAGAGCACTGTAAACGGGTCAAGAATGAAAACGGGAATGAAAAATAAAGCGGTGAGTTTTCGAGGCTTCTTAATGTATCGGAGTCCTCTTATCCACATGAACACAGAGATAAGGATGAGAATGGAAACATAAAAAACTCCCAGAATCGGCTCTGCCAAAAAAACAATGGGTAAAAGCGCAAAATACAATAGTATGGCGAAAACGAGACCAAGGTAGGTTGCCAATAGTTGTGGAATTTTGCCTGTTAGTCTTGCTCCTTCTAACAATCCCATTGTCCTAGAACTTTCCCACCGTATAAATTCCGAGAATGATTCTGCAGTTTTGATGTAGCAGAGGGCATCGTAAGCCTTCTCAAACTTGCACTGGTCTTTCTTCAATTGCTTGTAAAAGAAGAAGTCCTCTGTTCGAGTTATGGGTTCATAACGATGCTTTTTGTAGATATTCAACCGTATAGACTCATTGTTTCCAACCATAATTTTTCCACCAAACCCATTGTAATACCCCCAGAGCGACTGACTCAAGAGAGAATCAGAGTCGATGACGTTTATACCCCCAACAACATCGGCATCGATGCTGGTGAGGGCACCCAAATATTTTTTATGATAGAGGTTTTCAGCGTCTCCCCAAACAATCCGTTTTGCTTCGGGAAAATGGGTTTCCACATATTCAATCAACTCGTTACGTGCCTTGCCTGTGCCACGTGTCTTTTGTATGAAAAATTGAACCTGCTGGTTTCTTTTTGCGTATTCCTCAAGAACCTGTAGAGAATCATCGGTGCTGTTTCCATCGACAACAACTATAACCACTCCTTCGAGGTTTTGATTGAGTAAACTGTCAAGGCATAAACGAAGTTGAGAACCGTGATTGCGATTCAATATCGCAACTACCGTGTCCACCATTCATTTTTCGCCTTGTTACGGGCTTACAGGTTCTTTACCTCTTTGTGTAATCTTTGAAAGTCGTTTTTAAGGTTTGGACAATGTTTGCTCTGGAGTATGTTGGGCAGCTGAACTTGTTTTTAACTTTGCTGACATCTTCGCCTAAGAATTGAATCTTTTGCGGGTCGATTTCGCCCATGCCTTGTTGATGCGCTTTCCAGAGCGCTTCGACAGCGTAGGGATTGAAGCCCATTAGGTGGCAGCAGGCGGCGTCAACCGTGACTGGATTTTTGCCAGAAATTATCAAGCCTAGGTCAACGCGGCTCCCATGTATTGGACCTAAGCCTTCCATGGCAACGATGCCGTCGGCGACAATTAAATGCTGTTGAACGGCTTGGTTTACGTAAACGAGAACGTCTGCGAGTTTGCTGTGAAACTGACTCTTGCGTTTGCTGGCTATGATGCCGAACATGTTTTTCATGGCAATCGAAAGCATCACAAACGAGTTCGTCTTGACTTTGGGCAGATTGATGAAGTAATTGGCTCTTAGCACTGTTTTGGGAATTTGAATGGTTAAACCTGCAACTTTGTGCTCTTCAACCTCGTCTTGGCTCAGGTTGAGGAATTCGGCGTCGCATTTTTTGATAACATCCATGACGCCTGTTCCAATCACACGTTTTTCAGCGGTGCCCGAGCGCTCGTCGGATTCCACTATCAAGACGTTTTTGGTTCTTTGTTTCACCATGTTGATAACGGTTTCTAACATTCTTGGATCGGTTATAATCATGTTTTCGATGTTTTTGGGATAACAAACGTTGGGTTTAATCACCACCAAATCGTTCTTTTTGACCTCTGTTAAGCCTCCGAGCATGTCAATTGACTTTTGAACAGTTGCATCGATGTTGTCTCCTGCCCGCAGAATGGCAACGGTTTCAGTTTGAGGTGTAAATGTGTAGGCTTTGCCTTTGAAACACTCTGTAACTTCAGCCAGTGTTTGAACTAGTTGGATTCCGTGGTCCACTGTGATTTTGGGCTCTGCTTCATTTTCAACGCAGGTCAAGAAGTGAACGTGCTCATTTATGTAAGACGGATGCCTGTTTCTGAAGACATCTACGTATTGGCGCAATCTCCTTCCCATGTAGACGGTTTTGGTCACGCCGTCTTTGACCACTGTCATGTTGTAAGGTGTCCGCAGAAGGTCCATTCTTATTTCACCTCGTTCGCCGATAAGGTCAAGCCGCAGCGTTGGCATGAGCCCGGTCCACTGTGCCTTCAAGTTTGCTTCCACATCATTAGCCAACGTAACGCTCACAGTCACATTGCCGACAATGCCTCCTTTGAGGTGAGGCTCAATAAATGAAACTTTTTCTAACGGTCCTCCAACCTCGTGAACAAGGTAAATCAGATGAGGAAGCAAATCTTCAATCACGCCGCATTTCGCTTGGGTTCTAAAGTCAGTTTTGGCTCCATAAAACTGCAGGTTGGTTGCTGAGCAACCATTGATTTTCTGTATTTTTCCGATTTCTCCGCTTTCAATAAGTTTGAGGGCTTCGGTGAAGCATGGAGTGAAGATAAAGTTGTGAGCTGGCATTAGATAAAGCGGTTCAGGCGTCGTTTTCTGTTGCATGTTAAGAGCTTTTTTGATTGCTAAGCCTTCGTCTAACGTTGTGGCTAAGGGTTTCTCACAGAAAACATGCTTACCCCATTCGAGGGCGTCCATGACTATTTGGAAGTGATGCTCTGGTGGAGTGCAAACAAAAACTGTGTCTATGTCCGCCTTAACCAACATGCGTCTATAATCAGTATAGGTCTCGTCTATGCCAAATTTTTCTTTAACCTCTTGAAGCCTAGCTTCATTGACGTCGGCTGCCGCCACAAGCTCGTAGCCACTGATTTTCTGAATTGAAGGCAGGTGCACTGACATCGCGATTTTTCCGCAGCCGACCACGCCAACCTTCATTATTTTTTTACTCCTTCATTAACGAATAGTACTTGTCTGGTTTGAAAAGTTGCACAGTTACAGTTTCTCCGGCGTCAACAAACTGTTGGTCTTCGTGTATTTCTGTGAAGCCGTCAGCTTTAGCCAAGGTTGTGATGGCTCCTGACAACCCTGTTGGAACTGGAGACGCCAATATTTTACCTGACCTATCTCGTTTTAAGGTTACGGTAACGAACGTTCGCCTACCTCTAGCTGGAAACAACCGCTCAGAAGTTACGGCTCTAATAGTGATTGGATGTTCTTCGCCTTTTCCAGTCATCTCTGCCATTATTGGGCGAACGAACAAATGAAAGCTTAGGAGCACAGAAGTTGGATGCCCAGGTAGAGAAAAAACTGGTTTTCTATCAATCACAGCCATGGTTGTGGGTTTTCCTGGACGAATGGCTATTCCATAGACGACTACGCCTGGTTTGCCCAACGTATTCAGCACTTTGGGAATTATGTCTGTTGGTCCAACTGAGACTCCGCCAGAAGTTATGACAATATCTGCCATTGAAAGCGCTTTTTTCAGAGCAACCCTCATCTGGTCGGTTTGGTCTTGAACTATTCCTAGGCTCAATGGTTCGCCGCCACACTCTGCCACTGCAGCGCTCAATGTGTGCGCGTTGATATCATAGATTTTTCCTGGCGGCAAGGGTTTTCCAGGCTCAACTATTTCGGCGCCAGTAGAAATGATGGCTACTTTTGGTCGTTTGAAAACTTCAACTCTGCCTATGCCTACTGCAGCTAACACTCCTATCTCGTGAGAAGACAAAACCGTTCCTTTTTTCAGTAGTGCCTCGTCTTTGCGGATGTCTGAACCAGCCTTCATGACGTTTTCACCCTTCGACACTGCACCGTGAATCAGAACTTTCTCGCCTTTTTGAACAGTGTACTCAATCATAACTACTGAGTCTGCACCTTCTGGCATAGGTGCACCTGTAGTGATTTGAGCCGCAGCGCCTTTCTGCACCTTGACTTTTGGAGTTTCTCCAACATCGACTTGGCCACACAGTTTTAAGGCGATGGGCTTGTCTTCGTCTGCGCCAAACGTGTCTGCTGACTTCACGGCGTAACCGTCAACTGTTGAGCGGTCGAATGGTGGAACATTCAGTGGCGATGTCACGTCTGTTGCTAAGATTCGGTTATGAGCTTCGGAGAGGGAAATGCGCTCTTTTCCAACTGGTTTGGGCGTGAAACTCTGCGCCAGAATTTGTTTCGCCTCTTCTACAGAAACTAATTTTCTAAACATGTTTGGCTCCTCTGATTGGGGCAAAGATGTGAACTACAACGGTTTCGCCTTGGTCAAGTCCTTCTCTGTCTTCAGGAATTATCACATACCCGTTGGCTTTAGTCATGGTTGTGAGCAGACCCGAACCTTTTGTGCGAACTGGTTCAACCAAGAAGTCGTTGTCTCTCTTGAAAACATTAACTCTTAGGTAGACTCTTCGACCGAGAACCCCGCTGACTCGTCTGGTTAGTTTAGCATTCAACAAGGGTCTGGACTCGTGTTCAATTCCCAACAACTTGAGAATCACAGGGCGAGCGAAAACTTCAAACCCGATGGTTGCCGCCACTGGATAACCAGACAAAACGAAAACTGGCTTGCCTTTCAGAACAGCCAGCGCCGTGGGCATGCCTGGTCGCAGCGCTACTCCGTGTACCACAACTCCTGGCTTGCCCAGTTTATTGATAACTATTGGGACTAGGTCGGCGGCTCCGACGCTTGTTCCACCCGTTGTTATGACTATGTCTGCTTTGGCTAAGCCTTGGGAGATTTTGGCGCCTATCTCATCTTGGTTGTCTCTGGCTATGCCCAAATTTATGGGTTGAGCGTCGAGTTCTGTGACTAAACCAGAAATAATGTATCGGTTAGAATCGATTATTTGATTTGGTTGCGGCTTTTTGCCAAGTTCAACAAGCTCATTTCCAGTTGATAATATGGCAACTTGAGGCTTTTCCACAACAGTAACATGGGATATGCCTAACGCAGCCAACAAACCTACATGATGCGCTTGTAGCCGTGTGCCAGACGCAACCGCAACATCGCCTTTACGGACATCTTCACCTCTTTTAGAAACATTTTCGCCCGGCGTCAACGCTGCAATAACTTCAATCTTGTCTTTCATCGCTCTTGTATGTTCCAACATTATTACGGCGTCAGCGCCCCTCGGCACCGCATTTCCAGTCCACACCCGTTTCGCTTCGCCTTCACCAACGCTGTCAGAATTGGTTAGTTGGAGAATTTTGGGCTTAAACTGCGACGCCTCGAAGGTATCTTGCGCCCTAACAGCGTAGCCGTCAACTGCTGAACGGTCGAACAGAGGCAAATCGGTTGGCGCTGTTATGTCTTTGGCTACGACTCTTCCCAAAGCCTCTTCAACCGAAACGCTTACAGAACTCAACCTCTTCGGTTTGAGCGCCTTAAGAAAAATTGAAAGCGCCTCATCTACGTTTGTGAGCCTTTCAAATCCTTTAAGTCTAGCCAAAAGCCATCGCCACAATCGTAAACAACAATGCTAAAACATTCCTAAATTTAAACTATCACACAAAACAAGACAAAATGAGCCTTTTCAAATGATACATTTCATATTTGGAGCCTATTTGGATCCAAATAGAGGGTTAGGTCACAAGTGCGCACACACAAACAAAATAAAAAGTAGTTAAAATCTAAATCCAGTTTTGTCCAGACTTGCGCTGGAGAACAATTCTCTTCTCGTAATTGCGTCGACTCCGCATTCTAGGCATCTGCCCCTTCTTCTCTGTAGGCGCAATTTTGGGAGTCTGACCCCTAACTTTTCCAGCCTTTGAGAGGCTCCCATGAGTCGGCATTCAATTATTCCTCTGGGCTATTACAGAACCTTCTGGGTTCTTTTAAGGTTTTCTTTTAAGGATTTTCTGCATATTGCCACATATTCCTTAAGGTTTTCATCCAGCCTCAAGACTTTGATTTCGAGTCCTGCCCCTCTTAGCAGTCGTGTGAATTCTTTTCGAGAGAAGGCTTTCTTTAAACCTGTAATCACTATGGCAGTGTTTTGTTTGGTCACCCGCTTAATTTCGTTGAGAGTTCGATGGGGTTTAGGCATGTTTTGAAGCAGAGTAACGGCGAAGGCGGCGTCAAAGGTGTTGTTTGGAAAGGGCGTGTAATCTGTGTCAGCTATGATTACAGCTGTGTTTAAGTATTCTTTCACTCGTTTCTTTGCCTCTTTGACGATGCAAGCGGAAATGTCTAAGCCCACGACAAGTTTGACCCTTTCTGCAACGTGAGGAAATAGTAAGCCTGTTCCGCAGCCTGCGTCAAGTATGAGGTTTTCTTTTTTAAGGTTGAGTTCAGCTAACGCTGTCTTTATTTTTGTTTCTTGTTCCTCGTAGTATTGGGCATCGTAAACTGCGGCTGATTGGTTGTAATGTTGTTTGGTTTGGCGTTTTTTTCTCCATTCTGTCATAAGCCTTTTCAGAAGTCTTATTTGGTTTTGATGTCTTCTAAACTTTGTTGGCGAAATCCATTATGTCAAGTCGAGAACCAGTTTTAATTGTGCAGAATCCTGCGGTTGAAGAAGCGGTTTTGCTGGTTAGGGATGCATTTTCTAAAAGGAAAGCTCTTCTGATTGTTGGTGATTGTTGGGTTGATTATCGTGGGCGTGCTAGTTCTAAGTTGGAGCTTGGTGAACGCATCGTGATTTTTAAAGAAGATGGTTCTTTGCTGGTTCATAGACCTGTTGGTTATGAGCCTGTGAATTGGCAGCCGCCTGGTTGTGTTTTTCATGTCAACGCTGTTGGAAAGATGTTGCAGGTTCGAGCTGTGAGGAGGAAGCCTTCTGAGTCTGTGCGTATAGTGTTTGATAAGGTTTTTTTGTTGTGTGTTTTGAGTTTGGTTGATAGGGGTGTGTTTGCGTTGCATGCTAGTGAGGAGGATATGCAGAGGGCGGTTTTGATGGAGCCTTTGTTGGTTGAGGATGGGTTTAAGCCTATTTCTTTTGAGAAGAGGGTTGAGCCTGGGTTTGTTGATGTTTATGGTGTTGATAAGGTTGGGCGTTTTGTGGTTGTTGAGATTAAACGTAAAACGGCGAGTAAAGAGGCGGCTTTGCAGTTGGCTAAGTATGTGGATGCCGTTAGAGGTGTGGTTAATAGGGAAGTTAGAGGCATATTAGCTGCGCCTAGTTTAGGTAAAGGTGTTCAACGTTTGTTGGTTAGTTTGGGGTTGGATTTTAAGGTTTTAGATCCTAAGAAATGTGCTGAAGTTTTAAGTAAACCTGAGACTAAACGGTTGCATGAGTTTTTTGATGTTAAGAAGTAGAGAAACAAATTTTGTATTTGTGTGTGCGCATGGTAGGTACGCCCCCTCTATTAGGATCCAAATAGGTCGTGATACTTAGTAGGAGCCAGTTGAGGTGTATCTCTCATGAGGGACCATTAAAGAGATGTTCTCTGCAAAACCATCTTTGAACTTGTCAAAAAGGGTTATGTGCATTACACGGATATTGAGAAGAAAGCAGTTGCAACATGCTTACGCTTCGCAACATCAAACACAGTCAGAAAACAGTTCCATCACTATCTACTTTTCAATGGCTATGTAGAACGAGTCAGCAGAGGCATCTACAAAATCACCAAAAAAGGAGAAAAACTATTAGAAATTTTGAATTAATGTGCGCGGTTGGGTTTTGTAAGATTAAAAATGTATAGAAAAAAAAAGGGGGTTGGTGGGTTTTTTGTTTGTTTTTATGGGATTTGGGCGAGTAGGGTTTGCAGTATGGTTATGAGGTTTCTTATAAGTGGGTCTATTTTTGCCTGTGATGTGCACGTGGTGATCCAGTCTGGGGTGTAGCCTGAGCCTATTGTGTCTGCTGTGCCTCTTTCGGCGCATCCGTCTGTTTTTTCGAGTATGGAGTTGAGTTGGTCTATGGCACTTTGGTAGGCGGTTTTTTGGGTTGTTGGGTCTGTGGATGCCATGGCGGTTTGGATGTCTATGATGACGGCGTCTAACCTGTTTAGTAGGGCGTTTCTTCTGTTGTCTTTTACTTTGTCTGTGGTGCATCCTAAGAAGTCGCTTTTTGGAATCTGAGAGGGGTCAGCAATGATGCCAAAGATTGTATTAGCCAACTCAAGGGCATATTCTAAAAAAGGACCATAGAAAAGCTCAGCCATATAGATGTCCGTGTTGCCCGGGTTAGCCGGGTTGACGTTTCTATAGTCCTCCCATACGATGCGGTTGCCGTAAATAGCCGGACCCCACTGATTTCCGGTGTTGGTTGTTATCTGTGTTTCAGTTGAAGTGGACAAGTCATACATGTAGATGTCCGAGTTGCCGTTTCTGTCGTCCGTCCATACGATGCGGTCGCCGTAAATAGCAGGCCCCCTCTGAGCTGCGGTGTTGGTTGTTATCTGTGTTTCAGTTCCCTTTGAAGTGTCATTCATGTAGATGTCCCAGTTGCCGTTTCTATAGTCCGCCCATACGATGCGGTTGCCGTAAATAGCAGGCTCCCTCTGAGCTGCGGTGTTGGTTGTTATCTGTGTTTCAGGTCCAGCGGGCAAGTCATACATGTAGATGTCCCAGTTGCCGTTTCTATAGTCCTCCCATACAATGCGTTCGCCGTAAATAGCCGGAATCCACTGACGTGCGGTGTTGGTTGTTATCTGTGTTTCAGGTCCAGCGGGCAAGTCATACATGTAGATGTCATAGTTGAGGTTTTCATAGTTGCCGTTTCTGAGGTCCGCCCATACGATGCGGTCGCCGTAAATAGCAGGCACCACCTGATCTGCGGTGTTGGTTGTTATCTGTGTTTCAGTTCCAGTTGAAGTGTCATTCATGTAGATGTCCCAGTTGAGGTAGGGACATCTATAGTCATTCCATACGATGCGTTCGCCGTAAATAGCAGGCAACGCCTGATTTCCGGGATCGGTTGTTATCTGTGTTTCAGTTCCAGTTAACGCGTCATACATGTAGATGTCCCAGCCGACGTTTCTGCCGTCCTCCCATACGATGCGGTCGCCGTAAATAGCAGGCCCCCTCTGAGCTGCGGTGTTGGTTGTTATCTGTGTTTCTATTATTATCGGCTGTGCCTTCACTGGTCCAACTGCAGGTCCGCTGAACAATCCTGCCACAACAATAGCCAAAGCAACAAACACTTTCAACCTCAAATTTCTCACACTTCTCCAAAGTATAATCAATGAACGAATAGATTATACCAAAAATAATCACTTATAGATTGCACTTTAAATAACTTGTGAAACAAAATTATAGAACCATAATTTCCCCATGGTATGAAACGGATCACCCCTTAATGATGGGGAAACCTGGATGCCGTCAACATTGTAAAGTAATATCATGCCCATGTGTTGTTTTTCAACATGGTTTTTAAAACTTGATTTTTTCAGCCAAAATTCCTTAAATTCTGCTTCCTTCCCGTTTTCCTTCTGGGGTCAGAGTCTGTTTGGCAAGCGTGCCCGTTGATGATGTACGTGACGTGATTAATGTTAGTTCAGCTGAGGTTCCAGACACTAAGGTTTTGAAGATGATTAAGCGGGCTGAGGTTACGTTTGAGTTGATAAGCAGCCGTTTTAATCACTTTGGCTTCTAAGATAATCTTGCTTAATAGGTTTGTTTCTACGAGTTTCTAATGAACTGTTGAAACTCATAGCAACAACGTCATCGAAATATGAGGTTTCATTAGATGACATCAACTATGCGAGACAACGCAGAGAAACCTGAAAGAACTGTTGATGAGGCTGTTCAAATCTTGTGGAAAGTTATTGAAGAGGCTAAAATGTTCTTGGCTGATGAGAGGTCTACTCCTGAAGAGAAGCGTCGCTGGTCGAAAGTCTTGTGCGATACAATAGCTGTTTTGAATAAGGTTCTCGCCAGCAAAGGTGAAAAACCACTTGAAGACGAGGACTTGGGCACATTGTTGCAAAAGGTTCCTAGAAGACTACAATTAACAATCTTAAAAGGCGTTAAGAAGTGGAGAAAGAAGAATTTCTAAACCGCTTGGTCACAGACCTCAACTATACTGCATCGGTTGCTGAGATGCTAATAGCCCGCCCAAAATCGCTAAAAGAAATTATAAAAGATGAAAGAGTTAACAAGAAACTTAATGAAGACCCCGTGTTCTTCGCTGTTTTAATGTGCAACGATAAATGGCTTGTTAATGCGCCTGACCATCAAAAACTGCTCAGAGACATGTATCCAAGACAAGTGGCAGTGTGTGGAAGGGGATGGGGTAAATCCCTAGTTTTCAGCCGCAAAAACCTGTGGCTCATCTATACAAAGCCAAAGATTGAAAGCCTAATCATATCGAGTACACAGCGTCAAAGCATGATAATGTTCGACTACTGCTACTTCACCATCCAATCAAATCCGCTCATGCGTGACATGATAAGGCGTCCAGGTACAACACGCACAACAATAAGGCTCAAACCATCCCTAGGCGGAAAACTCGTAGCCTTGCCATGCTCACCCAACAAACTCAGAGGCTTCCACCCAGACTGGGTATTCTGCGACGAAGCCAGCATAATCCCAAGCGAAATGATAACCAGCGAAATCATGCTCATGCTAACAAAACCTGATTCGCACTTTGTCATGAGTGGAACACCCAAAAGCTTCGACCACATTCTCCGCCGAGCCTTTCTAGAACCAAAACGCTACAGCATTCACCATTACCCAAGTTACACAAGCCCACTATGTAGCAAGGAGCAACTCGCTGAATGGCAACAAGACATGACCAAAGAAGAATGGAGGCGTGAAGTTGAAGCCAAATGGGTCGAAATAGCCAACGTCTTCTTCCCCATAGACCTCATCATAAATTGCCTCGACCCAGAACTAGGAGACCCCGAATCACCCAACCGATACATCCACGACATAGAAGGAATCCAGCCTAAACAACTCACAGGCGCCTTCTACGCAGGATTAGACATGGGAAAACAAATTGACCACAGCGTCTTAGCTGTTGTACAAAAAACCGACAACAAAAGACGGCTAGTCTACAAATATCAATTCCCATTGGGCACACCATACCCAAGCGTCATCGCCCACGTAACAAAAGCCAACCAAACCTTCCAATTCACAAAACTCATCATAGACAAAACAGGAGTAGGCGACGCCATAACAGACGAAATAAAACAAATAGGCATAGAAAACAGTGAAGGCTTGTTCCTCACAGACCGATGGAAAGAAGAAATCTTCACGTATCTCAAACTATTAATGGAACAAAAAAGACTAGGCATCCTACCAGACGACACAGCGCTCATAACACAAATCAATGAACAAAGATACGAATACCTAAAACCCAAAACAGCCCAAGAAAGAATCCACCTAAAATTCACACATCCACCAAAAAGACACGACGACCAACTGTTCGCATTAGCCCTAGCCTGCTACGCCAGCAAAGAAGAAGAACAAAAAACCCAACTAAAAAAAGCATACTAGTCAAGCACGATAAGACGGCTCACCTGGCTTTTTTCCCTCAGCACCTGATGCAGGCGGAATCTGAGGCAACGGAACAGGCGGCGGGATGTTTAAGGTCCGTGTTATAAATATGGATTCAAGAAAGGCTACGTTGGAAATAGACTGGACAATAACCGGCGGCGGAGGCTTCTTCTCCGTATAGTCGCTGTGAATCTTTGTCAACTCGTCTCTTTCACCTGTCACGTGGGCTCTTCCTTTCACGCTGATTTGAGCCACAGCGGGATTATAATTAATAGTGAAGACAAAGGGCACTTCGAGAAGGTCGTCGCGCTTCTTTTCCACTCCCACCAAGTTGAGGTTGGTGGCTATCTGAACTGGAGGAATGGGCTTTTCAATGTCCCAGAGGCGTTCAGCCGTAAACTGGTGAATGAAAACACTCACTCGAATCATTTTACTAAGCCTTCTTACGCATATGACTCTTATATAATCCGTTGGATTTAAGCAAGTTTACGTTCGCTTGTATCGGGTAAAGCCGCAGTGACCACAGGAATAACGGTCGCCGTGATCCGCCATGAAGTATCCTTGTCCGCATCTTTCGCAGTAGGGACGCAGTCGAGTTAAGCCTTTATCGTCAACTTTATAACGTGTGTAGGCGCCCTTCTCTTTTTTCCTAACTTTTGGAGGCTTCTTCCCTTTGCGTTTCTCAACAGGCTTTTCCTCGGGTTTTTCAACAGCAACAGCCGCAGGTTTCTCAATGACAGCAGGCTTCCCGCTTGGTTTCTCCGCTGGCTTTTCAGCTGGTTTTTCAGTTGGTTTTCCTTTTTCTCTTGATTTTTCCGCCATTTATTATTCCTTCTTTTCTGCTGGTTTTGCGGGTTGCTCGGTGCTTTCGGGTTTTTCTGTTTTTTCTGGCTTCTCTTCCTTCTTAGGCGGTGCTTCCACCTTTTCTTCTGCTTTTTCTTTCTTTTCTGCTGGTATGTTTCTTGTGACAATGTATTTTGGTTCTATGAGTTTGGCTTGTTCAACTGATTCGTATGCGTTTGCTTCGCCTTTGGCTTTCATTGTTCCTGTTTTGGTTTCAACTCGCTTTACGTAGACAAGTTCAGGTTTAGTCTTTAGCATATCTGCCAGTTTGTTGCGTATTTCAAGGCGTGATGGAGTTCCTTTGGTCTGTGAATGTTCCACTTCGAAGAGTATCTCTTTTCTCTTTAGCAGAATGTTTTGTTGTTCCTCTGTGATTTTGATTTCCATTCGTTATTCTCTTCTGTTACGTGTTGTTGATTTTGATAAAGGCATCTTTCATTTAGACTTTTCGACTACGGGCTCCATGGCATCTATGACCGATTGCACCTTCCGCCTCATATCCTCAGTGACCTTGACCGCCACCACACCTTGGTTTGGTTGTCCGTAAACCACCAACGTGTTTTCGGGTGCCAGTGACACCGCTACCAATGCTAAAAGGTCTTCTTCGCCGTCAACGAGCACTCGTGTTGGTTGGTCTTGCTTTAACGCTTTTTTTATGGTTGTCCAAGTTTCTTGTGTTAGTGTTCCTGCTGGATTTTTGACGTGAAGTGTTCTTTTTGCTTTGACTTTTATTGGTTTGATGTTTTGTCTCAAAACCTTGTTATCTACAATCATTACATGGGTTAGAATATGGTGCTCTGTCATGTTTTTTGAGACGACATCGCCTACCGCGATGATTTTTGGAGGTTTTTCCTCTTTGATTAGTTGTTTTAGTTTTGTCATGGTTTCTTTTGGTGAATCAGTTATCAATTGTCCTAATGGATTTTTTAGTTCTTGGCGCAGTTCAGCGGGAAGGATTAATGTTTGTGTGGGTGTTTTTAATTTCTTTATTTTTTTGTAACCTCCTCTCTCAGAGAGGGAAGAAGAGGAAAAAATGGTTTTGTTATCTGACTCGGAGCGCGTATTTTCCTTTTTTTGTCACTTTCATGAGTTGGGCTATGGCTGAGCCTTGGGGGTCTATGACTATTATGATTCCTGAATAGTCGTCGCTGAGGTTGGTTGACTTGCAGTTGGGGCAAACTGGCTCTTTAGTTATGCTATTGCATTCTCGACAGGCTTTTTCAATCATTTGTTTGTCACCTACTCACGTTTCTTTTTATTTGCTGGCTGGTTTAGCCTGCTGTGTCTTCTCTGCTAACTGTGGTTTTTTGGCTTTCTCCACTTCGGCGCCTCTCAGTTTTTCTATGTCGTGTTTTATCCATTCAAGTTTGCCGAGGAAGGGTTGACGTGCGGTGACGCCGACTTTGCCTGAGCCTCCGCCTCTTGCCAACGAGACCGCTGTGATACGCGCTCTTACGGGGTCGCCTGTTGCTAGTTTGCGCCTAGTTTCTTTGCCCATGAGCACGCCTTGTTTTTCATCGTATGATATGTAGTCGTCTAAGAGTTGAGAAACGTGAAGCAAGGCATCTATTGGACCAACGCGCACGAAGGCGCCGAAATCAGCGATTTCAACAACTTCGCCTTCGACGATTTCTTGAATTTTGGGGAAGAATGTTAGGATGGAGAAACTGGTTTTGTGGTATGTTGCGCCGTCGCCTGGTATTATCTTTCCTATAGGGTTGACTTGGATGTTTGTCACAGCTATTACGTAGCCTAGTTCTTCGTCGACCATACCTTCGTATTTGCTCTTCAACTGCTCATATGTCACAGTTTCGAGGGGTTGACTGAATTTTTCAGGTGGAATCCTTATGGTGTCTTCCAACGTGATTAACTTAAACATGACCGATTCCTTATAAGCAAACTAGGGCTTTGTCTCACATAAAGAACCCAAACATATTAGGCTTTCGGCACAACCTTAGACAGCAACTCTAAATTACAAGGCACCTTCTAACTCTAGTCGGCTTTTTCCTCTCAAAAATATGACGGGTATATCTTGGTTTCTCAGTTTCCTTCGCAGTTCTCGGTCGTTTGTGGCAACTGGACTTTTCCACAGGGCTGCAATTCGAAGAATTACGTCGTCGTTTGTTTCTCGCGCCTCTTTCTCAATGTTGACTAAGCGGCATTTTTTTGCCAGTTCAAGTGCCAGCGATGCCTGTTTTCGCCTTTTCGGAGAGCCTTTCTCTGCCATGCTTTGTAATTCTTGATGCGTTGAAGAAAGCAGAACTGGTTCAAACCGCTGATTTAGAAGTTTCATCAACTCTTCAAAAATGTCTATCTTGAACTGTGACGGAATGAAAAGAAAGTTAGAGTCTAAAATAATCTTTAATGGCACGTTTTTCCCATTATTCTGTTATTATTCCGTAGCCTATGAGGCGCCATCTTCCAGCTATTTTTCGGCTCAGTGCAGCTCTGGCGCCTTCTTCAGCGCTTATTGGTCGACTCAACTTTAACGTGGCATTTTCTCCCTTAATAGAAGTCACGGTTCCCGCTGTAATGCTGGTTCCAACGTCTAAGAGAAGCGCTTCACCCATCTGCACCTTTGCAACTTCCATCAACTCTTTGGTTCCAACCGCTCTTGGAAACAGATACGTTTCAACAGTCAACTCTGCCCGTGTCGGCGGCAACATCTCAGGCTTGCCCACAATGTTTCCAGTCAATCCATCAGCCTTAGTCAAAGAAGGGTCGAGTAAGGTTCCGACACCTACTAGTCCGCCTGGCTGAGCCTCCTTAACTGTTCTGCCGCCAGCGTGAAGACTCACAATTTCGGTGAACAAAGGCTCGTAAACGGCTCGCCCCTGTTTTTCAATGCGTATCCCTGGGCGAACTTCAATTTCGTCATCCACCTTAAACACTCCTTGAAGTATAGTGCCGCCTATGACGCCGCCTGCCAAATCTTCTGCCAGCGTTCCAGGTTTGTTCACGTCGAAAGAGCGCACAACATGCATTCTAGGAGGCTTATTTGGGTCTCGCTTAGGCGTTGGAACCCGTTCTTCCAAGGCTTGAATGAGAGCATCTACGTTGACGCCGTGTTGAGCCGAAACAGGAATGATAGGCGCATTTTCAGCTATGCTACCCTTCACAAAGTTAACAATCTCTTGATAACTTTCAAACGCTCTTCCCTCATCAACCAAGTCGATTTTATTCTGAACAACAACCAAGTTTTTAACGCCTACGATTTCAATGGCAGCCAAATGCTCCCGTGTCTGAGGTTGGGGACAAAGCTCATCCGCGGCTATCACGAGCATGGCACCGTCCATCACTGCAGCGCCAGACAACATTGTTGCCATGAGCGCCTCATGACCCGGCGCATCCACAAAACTTATGGCTCTAACAAATTCGCCTTGCGCCTCGCAGCCCTTGCATTTTGGTTCGGTTGAGTAGCACTGAGGCGGTGGGCACTTTGGACATTTATAGATGGATGTGTCTGCGTAGCCTAATTTGATTGTGATGCCACGGCGAAGTTCTTCACTGTGCCTAGCCGCCCAAACACCCGTTAAGGCTTGAACCAACGTGGTTTTTCCATGGTCCACGTGTCCAATAGTTCCAATATTAACTTCAGGTTGTTTGGGCAGCTTCTTCAGAAGATTCACCTCCGACTTTAGGAGCCTCTGTCTCTGCCTCCGCTGCTGCTTCTTCAGGCTCAGGCTTAGTAGGCTCTGTTTGGACTTCCACCTTTTCAACCTTTTCAGGTTCTATCTCTTCAGCCTTCACTTTCTTCGTTTTCTTTGGTCTCTCAGCTCTCTTTACTTTCTCAACCACTTTGGCGTTGACCTGAACAATATCTTCTGTGATGACGTTTCCCCGAAGAGTCTTGCGCTGACGTTCTCCTTCGCGTTGGGGATGAAATCCTACGCTTTTGCTGACGATGACGCTGACGCGGACCCCTCCGTGAATGTTGTGGCGCATGGGAAACCCGTCTTTGTCAGACCCGCCAGTAACCTGCAATTTTTTGCCCGACATGCCAACGACGGACCCGTCGACTGTTTCGCCCAGTTTTCTGCCTATGAGCGGCACGGCTCTGGCGCCCTCTAACTCGACAACCTTTGACTTGCCTCCTTTCGGGTCTGAAACAATAACCTTGAACTTTGCCATGTTGGAAACATGCTCTCCTACGTGTAAACTTCAGTTAGGCATAAGTGAAGACAAGCATCCATTTATTAAGGATTCGGAAGCCACGAGTTGCGATTTAGGTTAGGGCTCATATCTCTCCATGGACTATGCCCATAACAAGAGCACGTCCCAAACCTTAAACGATAAAGAAGGGGTGGACAGCGTTTTAAGCGTGGAGGCTTGCATGCGCTTTCTCATGCTCCCGCAAACTCCTTTTTTGTGAGGACGCGCATAATTTTAAATCCTTTGTTGATTAAGTTTTGATTTATGGGAACAATAATTTTGGAGAGAATTCTTGATACTACCTTGAGAGAAGGGGAACAAACACCTA